>Ga0209726_10000456_pt1 | contig 77282 bp, 68 predicted proteins | sample Subgrocontami54m_FD_187453 | JGI IMG/M metagenome (GOLD analysis project Ga0209726, IMG submission 187453) | Subsurface groundwater microbial communities from S. Glens Falls, New York, USA - GMW46 contaminated, 5.4 m (SPAdes) (version 3) | ecosystem: Environmental > Aquatic > Deep subsurface >...
AATCGGGTGCGGCTCAGGCGGCCGCGTGGCGAACCGATCCGTCCGACGCGAGCCTCTTTTCGACGGTATCCCAGTCGATGTTGCCAAAGAACGCGTCGATGTACTTCGCGCGCTCGGAGAACTTGTAGTCCAACACGTAGGCATGCTCCCAGACGTCCATCACGAGCACGGGCTTGAAGCCAGCGGGATGGCCGTCCTCGTGGAGCGTCACCCAGTGATTGCTCAGCGCACCCGTAGCAGGGTCCTGGTACAAGATTGCCCAACCGACGCCACGCATGGTGCCGACGCTCTGGAAGTCCGCCTGCCACGCATCCCAGCCGCCGAAGCTGCGGTCCATCGCCTCCGTAGTCTTGGCACGGTCCGCGGGCTTGCCCTTTGCGTTCGGAGTCAGGTTGCCAAAGTAGTACTCGTGGAGCAACATGCCGTTGTACTCAAAGCCGAGCCGCCGCTTCTGCTCCGCATACTCGGGCACGGCCGGCTTGGTCGTCGCCAGGGCGGCGATCTGCTCGTTCAGCTTGTTGGTGTTCGCCACATAGCCCTTATAAAGCTCGAGGTGAGCCTCGAGCTGATGGTCCGAGATTCCGGTCAAGCCCTTGAGATTCGAAAAATCTGACGCCTTATAGATCGTCGGGACCCTTTCCGCCATAAACCTACCTCCACGAATCGTCAATGCGACGCTGTTTTTTTTCCACGCGCCAGGGCCCGGGGTTTGCCTGAAAACAGGCGCCGGGGTGCATGCGGAATCGCAGGATCCTGCGATGGGTGGCACACGCGCAGGCGCGCCGCGGCCACGCTGCTCACTTGGAATCTAACACATCCGGCCCTGGGCCGACGGGAGATGGCTCACGAGCACTGGGGGAGCGAGGCCGGAAGGCCCGCTCCCCCAATGAGATGCGGTTCATGTTGATCGGGGATACCCCGAGCCATGGCCGGCGAACCGCGATGCCATGGGGGTCCGCGTCGCTGTCGGCGGCCTGGCTGCCGATCGGGACGAAGGCGACGCGGTGGCCCGCGGCGCCGTTCCGATCCACCTGGATGACGGCCACTCCTGGGGTGCTATCAATCGCGGCAGCGCCGCCGGTGAGTGGCTTCGGGCCGCGGAGCGTGACAACACCGTGCTGTGGTCGGGGCTCACGTCGATCAGGTCAGGGGCCGCACCAACGTCGTCGATTTGGCCGACGACCTCGTGAGTGTCAATGTCGAAGATGACGATGTCAATCAGCGCCATCCGTGGGGATCGGTGCCGAGGTGAGTTGTGGACATGTGCGCGATCATGTCGTCCGTTGCAGGATCGAAGACGTAGAGATCGCCGCTGGTCAGCGTGCCGGAATTGACGAAAACCAGCCTGCCGGCCATCAGCCCGCCGCAACCGGCTGGGGCAGCGTGGCAGCCGCGAGTGACCGGAAAAGACGCGTCATTCGACCTCCCTTTCGGGTAATCCCTACGTCTCGCGGCGCGAACGGTGCCACCTCGCACGAAGCAGCGTCAAGAACTGGCGTTTGAACCGAATTCGGTACCATTCCATCATGTGACGCCATGTGACGCGCGTATTTCAGCTCACGGCGTCATGCGGCCCCCACCACGCGACCTGGTCTCGGAGGAGCCATGCCCCAGATCCTGCCCGATCGCACTCCCTGGTACATCGCTGGGCCGCTCATCGGCCTCATCGTCGTCGGCTTCTATGCGGTGACGAACCGAAGACTCGGCGTTACGACCGCGTACAGCAGCGTCGCCTACCTGCTCGTGGACCGGACGCGATCGGAAGGCTGGCGGGTCTGGTACTTCGCGGGCCTGGCGGCCGGTGCACTCTTCGCAACGTTGCTGCAGGGCGGGCCGCGTTTCGGAGTGGGATACGGCGCGCTTGGGGCTCTGGTGCCGGTGGCGGTGCTGATCCCGATCCTGTTTGGCGCCGGCATCCTGATCGGCTACGGGGCTCGCTGGAGCGGCGGCTGCACCTCGGGCCACGGGATCTCGGGGACCTCGTCGTTGAGTGTGGCGAGTCTGGCGGCGACGGCGACCTTCATGGCAACGGCGATTGCAATCACCCTGTTGCTGCGTGTGGTCACCGGAGGCGCCCTGTGATGAAGGCCGCGGGATTCGGGTTCGGCGCCGCGTTTGGCTTTGTGATCACCGCGGCCGGACTCAACAACTATGACGTTATCCACCGCATGCTCCTGCTTCAGGAGCTTGAGGTCTATCTCATCATGGCGTCCGCCGTCGCGGTCGCGGCGCCGCTGCTCTGGGTGCTTGAGCACTGGCATTTCAAGACCGCGCTTGGCGGGCCACTCATCATCGAGCGCGGCCCCGTGCGCCGCGACAACGTGCTGGGCGCAGCCGTCTTTGGGGCCGGCTGGGCGCTCGCAGGTGCCTGCCCCGGCCCAGCTATCGGGATGGCGGTGGCGGGCAGCGTACCAGCGCTTGCGGTTATGGGGGGCTTGATGACCGGCGTTCTCGCGCGTGACCGCGTCGCCGGCCAGATCCAGCCCCCCGAGCATGCCAAGATGCCGTTGGAGGCCGCCCAAGCTACGGCCGCTGGAGGCGCGTCGGCCTAGGGTCGAGGCTCCAAAACGCCTCTAGCCGGTGGCGGCTTTCGCGGCGCTGGTGCCGGCGAGTCGGCCGAAAACCGCTCCTGCCATGAGGCCCGAGCCACCCGGGTAGTTGTAGTAAAAGAGGCCGCCCACCAGCTCCCCCGCGGCGTACAGACCGGGGAGCGGATGGTCCTCGGTATCCAGTACTTGACCCTGCTTGTTGATGCGCAGCCCGCCGAAGGTGAAGGTGATGCCACAGGTGACGGCGTAGCCTTCGAACGGGGGCTCGTCGATCGAGATGGCCCAGTTCGACTTTGGCGGCGTAATGCCCTCCGTGTGTTTGCCGTCGAGGATCGATGGGTTGAAATCGCCCGGCTGAATGGCCGCGTTGAACTCGTCTACAGTGCGCTTGAGCTGCACCGGATCGATCATGAGCCCGTCAGCAAGCTCGTCGATGGTGTTCGCCTTGACCTTCGTCACGTAGGGCGGGATCCGGCCCGAAGCTTCGTCGCGCCGGCCATACTCGTCGCGCAGCAGGTCGAGGGTCTTGCGGTCGAAGATCTGGAAGGCCTGGCGCCGGGGCTGCTTCAAGATCTCGCGGCCGTACTTGGCGTAGGTGTAGTTGCGGAAGTCCGCGCCCTCGTCGACGAAGCGCTTGCCGTCGCGGTTGACGATGATTCCGATCGGGTACGAGTGCTTCTGGTGCAAGTCCCCGATCGTCCGGTCGCCCACGTCGCCGGCCATGAGGTTCCACGCAACGGCGTGACAGCAGCTCCAGTGCCCGAAGGGCTGGGCGCCGATTTCCAGGGCCATCCGGATGCCATCGCCGGTATTGAAGCGAGTCCCCCGTACCTTTGCGAGCTCCCAGTCCGGGCCGAGATACCGGGTCCGCATCTCACGGTTCGCCTCAAATCCACCCGCTGCCAGCACAACCGCCCGGCTGCGGATCGCGCGTTGGCCGGCGGTATCTCGAACCTGGATTCCGGTGATCGTGCCCTGATCGTTGACGAGCAGCCGTACAGCCTTCGTTTCGTACGCGACGTCGATGCCGCCCTTTTCGATGGCGGTAAACAGGTAGTCGGAGAGACCTTGGCCGCCGCCGTTCGCCTCGAGAATGAGATTTCCAAAGAACTTGCGCTTCGCGGTTGAGGGGTCGAGGTAAGATTGGCGCCCAATCGCAAAGAGCCAGCGAACGCCACGCTCCCTCATCCAGCGCATGGTCTGGTACGCCTGCCCCGTCAGGATCTCCACCATGTCGGGATCCGAGAGCTCCTCGGTGACCCGATCGAGGTCATTCGCGTAGTCCCGCTTGGTGTAGCGACCAACGTCAAGCCCTGCGAGCTCGTCTTCGCTGAAGTCTGGGACGAGGGGACGGAAGTCGTCGATGCTCTCGAACGGGAAGCGCAGCAAGCCCCCGGTAAAGGCCGTGTTGCCGCCGCGCTCTTCGACGGGCGCCTTCTCGAGGACGAGCACCCGGGCGCCTGTTTCCTGGGCGGCGAGCGCCGCGCACAGGCCGGCGTTACCGGCGCCAACGACGACGACGTCATATTCCTGGGTCACACTGTCACCTCACGGAAGTCTTGTGGGCGGGCGACGAAGCGAGCTTGGGTCGAAACGTGAGCGTCGGCGTGGGCGCTGTTGCAGGCCAGTCCACGATGATCGAGCCAAGCCAGTCCGGCGAAGTATCGGGGAAATCGGATCGCCAGTGGGCGCCCCGGCTCTCTTCGCGAAAGATCGCAGCACTGGCGATGGCGGTCGCGCAGTCTAGCGCGGCGGCCAGATCCAACACGCGGGCGGCCTCGGCGGGCGTGCGAGCGCGCAGCCGCGCAACCTCGCTGCGCACCTCGACGAGCATGGCCTGCGCGGCCGCGAGACCCGGGCCGCTGCGGACGATCGACGCGTCCCGCCAGAGTCCCTCACGGACCCGCTGCCAGAGCCGACTCAGCTCCGCGCGCGGATCCGCGGCCTCTGGATCGATCCGCTCGGCCAGGAAATCCGCCGGCCTGCTTGGGACACTCGCGCGCGTTCTGCGCCGGGCGGAGGCCGCCGCGGCCTCGCCGGAGATGGTTCCGAAGACCAGCCCCTCGCAGAAGGCATTGCCGCCGAGCCGATTCGCGCCATGAATGCCCGCCGCGGACTCACCAGCCGCGAACAGGCCCGGCAACGAGGCCGCACCGTGGCGATCGATGACGACGCCGCCCATCATGAAGTGCGTCGCCGGGCTGACGACGAGCCAATCTGCCGGGAAGTCGACGCCATGCTTCTCGAGCGTCTCAGCGAGATATGCATGCCGAAGCGCGATCCGATCGAGTGGGATAGGTGAGCAGTCGAGGTAGACCCCACCATCAACTCCACGCTCGGACATGCTCTCGAGGTAAATCGCCTTGGCCAGGACGTCGCGCGGGGCCAGGTTGCCGCGCTCGTCATAGTCAGTCATGAATTCGCGTCCATTCCCGTCGCGGAACATCGCCCCATCCGCGAGCAGCCCGTTGGTCAGGAAGAGCGACACCGGCCGATCCATCCGGGTGGGGTGCCACTGCACAAACTCGAGGTCCTGAGTCTGCGCACCCGCCCGCATCGCAAGCGCCAGCGCATCACCGGTCGCGTCCGCGGTTCCATTGGTGCGAGCGTAAAGGTGGGCAGCGCCGCCAGCCGCGAGCACCGTGGCGCCCGCGCGAATGGAGTAGACGATGCCGGATTCGAGGCTCACCGCCGTTACGCCAACCAGCTCGCCGTCTACCACTTCAAAGCGCACGACTGGCGTTCGGTGGAGGAGCCGAGCCCCAAGGGCCTCGGCGCGCTTTGCGAGCGGGACGGAGAGCGCAAGGCCCTTGTTCGCGCCGAGCCCTTTGGAATCGGCGCGATAGGTGCGGGCGCGGGTATGGCCGGCGCCGCGGGTCCGGTCAATGCCGTTGGCATCCCGCAGCAGCGTGATTCCGTGACGCTCGAGGTCGAGCAGCGCGGGCCCGGAGCGCTCGGCCAGGATCCCCACGAGCTCGGCATCGGCGATGCTGGCCCCGGAGCCCAGCGTGTCCGCCGCGAATATCGCCTGAGAGTCGTCGACACCGAGCTCTGGGATGTAGGCGCTAATGTCGGCGGTGGAGACGACCGTATTGCCGCTGCGCCCGGCGATGCCTTTGGCGCAGAGCAGCACACGTGTACCGGACTCGCACGCCGCGACCGCGGCGCGCAGCGCGGCCACACCGCCCCCCACGATCAGAACGTCAGTTTCAACGTGCTCCGTCAAAAGCGGGGTCACGGGGTGGCCTCGCGCCACCGTTGGGAGGCTGACCGAGTCATGTTTGGCCGGGTGGCGCATCCGGGCAGCCGGCGTCGTCTGGACCGCACCCGTCGCGGCGGGCGAGCGCCTCGCGGGCGCCCGCCGCGTAGGCCTCGGCGCGGGCGTGGGCTTGCTCGCTGGCGATGTCCAGCGCGCGGGCCGCCTCGTCGGCAAATGACTGGGCGAGCCAGAGATCCTCTTCAGTAAAGCGACGTCGCCCGACGACGCCGAGCCGGATGCAACCGATCGCCCGCCCGCCGATGCGCATCGGGACCGCGAGCACTGCCTCGATGCCTTCGATCTGACGGCTCGATTGCGTTCGCGGGTCGCGCCGGGCATCGGGAATGAAGGCCGCCTCGTTCGAGGCGATGACCCAGCCGACGAGCCCCTCGCCGACATTCCGCGGCGGCGCCGGCATACGACTCTGTCCCCGGGCGCGAGCATCCTCGGACACGCTCTCGACAGCTCCGGAAAATGTCTCCTCGCCGGGATCCAGCAGGAAGATCACGGCATCGTCCGCGGCCGTCAGCTCGCGGACACGATCGGCCAGGGCGGGGAGCATCGCCGGGCTCCCCGCGGTCAAGCCGACTCGGGCGATCTCGGAAATGGCGCGCGCGGCCGCGAGCTTACGCTGTGCCTCCTCGGCCATTCGGGCGTTCGCCAAGGTGAGCGCTATCTGGCTTGCTGAGGCTTCCATCAGGGCCTGTTGCTCCGGAGTCGGAAGCGCAGGCACGAGGAAGCGGATGACCCCCAGTGCCCGCCCCTGGTGCGACACCGGGCAAGAGACCACGTGGGTGATTCCCACCATCCCCTGAGCAATCACGGAGATGCCGGGTGGGTAGATGCCTTCGAAGGCCTCGGCCATCGAGTTGATTTGCGTCCGCTGTCCGACAAAGGCTCCAGCCACGGCCGGGTTGACGGTTGGGCGGTACGACATCTCCAGCGGGTCGATCCCCGGATAGTTGCGGCGAATGAGGTTGATGGCGATCTGCTGGAGCGGAAAGTCCGCGCCGGTGGTCGCGACGGTCACGAGCCGACGGATCGTCTCGTCGTAAAGGAGGAGGATCGCCCGTGGTGCGCCGGTAACCACTCGCGCGTGCTCGGCGATCATGCGGCACTGGCCCTGAACCTGGTCGGAGATCCCGCCCATCGGGGTGGCGGCGGCGTCACTCGGGACGGTCACGGCTGGCTCCGCAGCGAGTTTGCCAGCGCCGGTGCCAGAGTCGGGTACTGAAATCCGTACCCCAGGGCGGCGGCGCGCGTGGGGAGAACCCTCTGACTCGCGAGTAACGCCTCGCCCAGCTCGCCGAAGGTGAGGCGCAGCGCGACCGCAGGCATGGGTACCCACGACGGCCGATGCATGACGAGGCCGAGCGTGCGAGCGAATTCTCGGTTGCGAACCGGTTCGGGTGCCGTGACATTCAGAGCACCCTCGAGCTCCGGATTGGTGAGTGCGAAACGGATGATCCCGATGACATCGTCGCGATGGACCCATGGGAACCACTGCCGTCCGCTCCCGATCGGCCCGCCGACGAAAAAGTGAAATGGCAGCGCCATCCGCACGACTGCCTCGCTTCCGGGGCCGATTACGACGCCCAATCGAAGCTGGATCGCGCGCGTCACCGAATCGCGTGTTTCGGCTTCCCAGTCCACCACGAGCTTCGCCAAGAAATCCTTCCCGGGCGGTTCAGTCTCGCTCAGCGCCACGTCCCCGCAGTTTCCATAGTAGCCGACGGCAGAGGCATTGGCGAGCACCGCCGGAGGATGTGCTGCCTGTGCTATGGCGGCGACCAGCGCGCGGGTCGGGTCGATCCGGCTTGCGCGCAGGGCCCGCTTGCGCGTGGGTGTCCACCGACTGGCGGCTATGGATTCCCCTGACAGGTTGATCACGGCATTGGCGCCGTCGACCTCACTGACCCATGGCCCGAGCGTTCGGCCATCCCAGGTGACGTAGCGCGTGCCGTGCGTCGCCGGTCGGACCGAGCGCGTAAGGATGACGAGCTCATGGCCGTCGGCCACCAGCGCGGGTCCTAGCGCGGAGCCGATCCAACCCGTGCCGCCGGCGACCACGATTTTCATCCGTACGCCCACCGCGTGTCCCGACGCGGCTCCCTGCTGAGGAGGCCATGACACGTCCCGGCAAGCATAACGGAGGGGCACGTAGGAACGAAGAGCGCAAGGCTGCCCGCTGAGTCTTGATGCGTCGCGTCAGGACTGACCGTTCACCTGTCGCTACTCGGAAAGAGCGCCGTGGGCCATTGCCCGACTATGGTGTTCAAGCGACTGAAGTGGCCATCGCCTGATCGTGCGCTGCCAGTTTGTAGCCAAAGCCACGCACCGAGATGATGGGCGGGGGAGGCACTGCACCGGAATCCAGCTTTACCCGCAGGCGGCGAATGTGCACGTCGATCGCGCGGCCGCTGCTCGCATCCCCGTAACCCCAGACCCGTTGCGCGAGCTCATCGCGCGAGAACACGTCACCTGGGCGGCTCGCCAGCGTGCAGAGCAAGCGGTACTCGGTGGGCGTGAGCTGAAGCTCCTTGCTACCAAGGGTGACGTGGCGGCGGAGTCGATCCACGGTAAGCTCGCCTACCTGGTATTGCTGGGGCCCCTCGTCAGTCGCCCGGCTGGACGTCTCCTGCTGCTGACGAGCGCGGCGCAGGACGGCCTCGATACGCGCCTCGAGGTCGTAGATATCGTACGGTTTGAAGACGAAATCGTCCGCGCCCAGCCGCAGTGCGAGGGTTGCATCGCGCTTGCGGTTAGTTCCACTGCACATGATGATCGGCACATTGGCGATGGTGCGGAGCTCTGAGCAGAGCACGAGTCCATCGACATCCGGCAGCATAATGTCGAGAATGACGAGGTCCGGATGAAAGTCGTCAAGCATCTGCTTGGCTTCGCCGCCGCTCGCCGCCAGATGGACCTCGAAGCCGGCAAATTCGAGGAGATCCCGAAGTGTCACCGAGGCGTCCTGGTCATCATCAACGGCCAGAATTGTGGCACGTGGGGTCCGTCTCGGGTCGCTTGAACCGATCGTTGCAAGAATTGTTTCGGGTTCATCGCGGCGCATCAAATCACCCCACGGCAGGTTACCATCAATCAGTGTAACGTAAAGCTACGTGACGAAGACCCTGACGGCGAGCTATACGACTATCCTACCCCAGCCGAACCCGCCCGGCGCCCCCCCCTTCGGCTACTTGTTACGGGATTGTTGCTGCTCGTTGTCTGTCTGATGCTCCTTCCCGGCGCACTTGGGACCAATCGACTCCAAGTCTTGCGCCTTCCCCCGGCCCTTGGGCACGGTGGGACCTCCACGATGCTCATCCTCGGACTCGACCGGCGTGGGAGTGAAGTCACCCGATCCGACGTGATGTTCCTCGTCCGCGTTGGGCCCCCCGGCGAAACACCGGGGGTGCTCTCCATCCCGCGGGATCTCCTGGTTTCGATTCCCGGGCACGGCTCCGACCGAATCAATACCGCGTACACGTGGGGATCTCTCGACGATGGGGACGGCGTCGGAATGGCGCGGCTCGTGGTGGAATCGCAGTTCGCCGTGGATGTCGACCGAGTCGCGGTTATCGACTTTCGCTGCTTCGAGCGGGCCGTCGACGCGGTCGGTGGCGTCGAGGTGACCGTCGCGGAGGAGATCGTCGATTCCGTGTATCCGACGGAAGACGGGGGTATCACGACCCTCCACTTTGAGCCCGGTCGGCAACGGTTTTCAGGCACCCGCGCGCTCCAGTACGTCCGCACGCGTTCAGCAGATTCGGACTTCGCGCGGGTGCGACGCCAGCAGCAAGTGCTTGGTGCGTTCGCCGAGCGGCTCCACAATCCGGTGAACGCGGCCCGGGCCGGAGCGGTGTTGGCGAAGGAGTGCCCAGGTTCGGGCTCTGAGCTGGGAGCAGGTGACTTGCTGGCCCTTGGCGCGCTGGCCTCAACGGGTGGCTCACCCAAGCTGCGGGCCGTCGACGAATCGATGGTTACACCGACGATGCTGCCATCTGGCGCAGCGGTGCTCCTTCCGCAGTGGGACGCCATTCGTCTGGTGGTTCGCGAAGTGATTGGTGGACGAGGTCGGTGAGCCCGGAGTCTCCGTTCGAACGACGGGTTGAATCGGCGATCGTCGAGTGTGTCGCCAACGTGAGCGAGGGGCGCAGGACCGAGGTCATCGCGGCGCTGGGTGCCGCGGTGAGCGCGGTGCCGGGCGCACGGCTCCTCGACGTGCATACGGACGGCGACCACCATCGCTCGGTATTCACGTTTGCTGGGAAGGTCCAAGCCGTCGAAGAGGGGGCCTTTCGCCTGGCCGAGGCCGCGGTAGCAGGGATCGATCTGCGGGTGCACCGGGGCACGCACCCACGGATCGGGGCGCTGGACGTCCTCCCCTTCGTGCCGTTGCTCGGAGCAACGATGGCTGACTGCGTCGAGCTTGCGCACCGCGTGGGACGCCGCATCGCCGACGAGCTGGGCGTTCCCATCTATTTCTACGCGCAGGCCGCGCTCCGGCCGGAGCGGCGGCTGCTCGCCAACGTACGCCGTGGCGAATACGAAGAGCTGCTGCGGACGATCACTGCCGATCCCGGGCGGACCCCAGACGCGGGTCCGCACGTGCTCGGACCGGCCGGCGCGACCGCCGTCGGGGCGCGACCGCCGCTCATCGCCTTCAACATGCATCTGCTGACAGACGATCTGGCGGTCGCCCAGGCAGTTGCCCGCTCCGTTCGAGAGTCGAGCGGCGGCTTACCAGGAGTCCAGGCACTCGGGCTCCCGACCACGCGGCCGGGAATCGTGCAGGTTTCGATGAACCTGGTCCGGCCCGAGCTAACGCCCCTGCACACAGTCGTCACGTTCGTTCGCGAGCAGGCAGCGAGCCGTGGCGTTGCAATGGCGGAGAGCGAGCTGGTGGGGCTCCTGCCAGCGCGGTCGGTGCTCGCTGCCGCGGAAGCCGCGCTCGGACTGCCGTCGCTCGAGGGACGTCAGGTCATCGAGATTGCACTCGCCGAACCACTCGACCTGTCCCCGCCGCGAACCGGCGTTTAGGCCGGCTGGCGGGTGATGAGGCGGTGCGCGCGCCGCTCTTGGGCCTGCGCCATGCGTCGTTGTTCATCCGGGGTCTCCGCAATGAGCGGAGGGACTTCGCGCGGGCGTCGGGCCTCGTCCAATGCCACGATGACGAGGTAGGCAGAGGACGTATGGGTGATCTTGCCCGAGAGCAGGTTCTCGGTCTCGACCCGCACGCCGACTTCCATCGAGCTGCGCCAGACGGCGTTGACGGACGCTTTGAGCATGACGAGGTCGCCGACTTCGACGGGTGCCAGAAAACTGAGCTCGTCGATGCGCGCGGTGGCCACCATCGAGCGCGCGTGGCGATGGCCGGCCACCGCGGCCGCCGTGTCCACATGCTTCATGATGGTCCCGCCGTGCACCTGACCCTGCGGGTTGGCATCGCTTGGGAGCATCTGCACACACATCACGACCGCCGATTCCGCAACTCGCTTCCCCTCCATTGGCTCCTCTCCAGACGTCATCGCCGTTTGATCTTGCGAGGGCTCCGCCGCGAATTATCCCGGGAAGCCGGCTTCGTTCGCTGCTTCACTCAACCCTGCACTGCGGGCTAGCATCGTGGGGAAGCAATCCCTGAGAATCCCTGTTAGTTCAACGACGAGCATCGAAACGTTGTCCAAATTAGGGAAGAATCATGCAGATTGGTATTGCTGGGCTGCCGGGCGCGGGGAAGACGACGGTTTTCAACGCGCTCGGCCGAGCGCACGCGCAAACTGGCGGCTTCACCAGCGCCCAGGGTGAGCCGAATCTCGCCGTGGTCAAGGTCCCGGATCCCCGGGTCGACAAGCTCTCGGAGATGTTCAAGCCGAAGAGCATCAAATATGCTGAGGTTCAGTACGTCGACGTGGCGGGCTTGGCGAAGGGCGCGGGCCTGGAGAGCGCCGCTGGGATTCTCGGACACCTTCGCACTGTGGACGCGCTGCTCGTCGTCGTTGCCGCCTTCGAGCCCGGCACGAGCGCGGCTACCGTCGCCAGCGATCTGGCAAACCTCGAGGCGGAATTCATTCTGGCAGACCTCGACATCGTCGAGCGTCGGGTTGACCGACTCGACCGCGAGGTTCGTATGGCCAAGGGGACGGACGTCGAGCGCCAGACCAAGGGCCGTGAGCTCGAGCTCCTGAAGAGGATCAAGGAAGCGCTCGACCAGGAGATCCCGGTCCGGACGCTCGACCTGGAGCGTGACGATCAGGCGCTGCTCCGGGGCTACGCGCTGCTTTCCGCAAAGCCGACGCTCGCGATCGTCAACGTCGGCGACGACCTGGCAGCGGGCGAGGTGCTGCGCGCGGAGCTCCAGGCAAAGGTGGGTCCGCACACTCCGGAGTCGCTGGCCATCGCCGGGCGGCTCGAGATGGAGCTTGCGGAGCTCGATGCCGCGGAGGCGCAGGAGTTCATGGTGGCGATGGGCGTCTCCGAGCTCTCGGCAGGTCGCGTCATCGAGGCCTCGTATCGATTGCTCGACCTCATCTCGTTTCTCACCGCGGGAGAAGATGAGCTGCGGGCTTGGACGATTCTGCGCGGCTCGACGGCCGTCGACGCGGCGGCGACGATTCACTCAGACCTGGCACGCGGCTTCATCCGTGCTGAGGTCGTGCGCTACGACGACCTTGTGGACGCGGTGACGATGGTAGAGGCGCGCAAGCGCGGCAAGCTGCGCTCCGAGGGGAAGAGCTACATCGTCCAGGATGGGGACGTCATCAACGTCCTCTTCAACGTGTAGCCGTGTCGCACGCGCCTGCGTTGAACCTTGTGTGAGGTCGCTAGCGGGCGATGACCAATGACGACTCACGTGGCTCGCCACTCGGGGTCACCAGCTCGTACACCTTGCGCTGGATGAAAATGTCGAGCAGCTCCGAATCGAGCGCACCGCGTCGGACCTCGTCGTTCAAGATGTCTAGCGCTTTGACCACCGGCACCGCCCGCTTGTAGGGGCGGTCGGACGCGGTGAGCGCGTCGTAGATGTCCGCGATCGTCATCATGCGGGACTGCAGGGGGATTTGATCTCCCTTGAGCCCCTGCGGATAACCGGTGCCGTCCAGCTTTTCGTGATGGGACCACGCAATGAGTGGCACCCCCTTGAGCTGCCGCGTCCACGGCATCAACGAGAGAAAGCGGAACGTGTGCGAGACGTGAGACTCGATCTCGCGCCGTTCGTTTTCGGTCAGCGACCCGCGCCGCACGGACAGGGCAAGGATCTCATCGTCGCCGAGCATGGGTGCGGTAACGCCGTTTACTTCGAGCTGCCGGGTGGCGATAGTGGTGAGGCGGTCCGCGGCCTCTTGATCGAGCACCGTTGGCTCGTTGGCCTCGATGATCGCGGTGAGGTCTTCATCGAGCTGCGCGAGTCGCGCCTCGTGCTCACGTTCGAGCGTGTCGCGGACCTTGAGCCAGCCCTCCTGGCCGTGATTCAGGATGGCGTCGAGCTGTTTTCGCTCGTATTCGAACTCGTGGGTCTTGTGCAGTAGAGCGAAACGAAGCCGAATGACGTCGAGCTGCCAATCAAACAGCTTCTTGGCCTTGACCAGAACATTCTCGCGCACCCCGATCTTGCCGAAGTCGTGGAGCAGACCGGCGTACCGAATCTCGCGGAGCTGCTGCTCGGTGAACCCGACGTTCTTCCATCGGTCCACGCCGATGTCCGATACAACGCGGGCAATTCCCACGGTCAACTCGGCGACGCGCTCGGAATGACCGGAGGTCGTCGGGTCCCGAGACTCGATTGCGGTGACCGACGCGCGCACGAAGCCCTCGAACAGTTGCTCGATGTTGTCGAGCAGCAGTCGGTTGTCGAGCGCGACGGCAGCCTGGCTCGTAAGCGAGTCGAGCACCTGCTCGGATTCCACCGAGAAGGATTCGACCTCGCGCTCCACGATTTCGGGGTTTTCTAGCTTGGTCGTGAATGAGCGCTTTCGGTTGATGAGCTGGATGACGCCGATAACGTCGCCCTCATGGTTGCGCATCGGCACGACGAGCATTGACTTCGTCCGGTAGCCGCTCGAGCGATCGAACGCGTCATTGAAGCGGAACGGTGTCCCGGCCGGCAGCTGGTATGCGTCCGCAAGATTCAACGTGCGGCCGGTCAGCGCGACGTAGCCCGCAATGCTCTCGTCGGTAAGCGGCATGGTCATCTTGCGGAAGCCGCCGCCAACCACTGAGTCGTTCTGGGCGATCTCAAACCGCAGAATGCGTTGCTTGTTGGCGTCGTCGTCGAGGAGGTAAAGGCTGCCGGCATCGGCACCGGTAAGCTCACGGCAGCGCTGCAGGATCAGCTCCTGCAGGCGGTTCATGTCCCGCTCGGCGGACAAAGCCGTGCCGATCTCGTACAGGCTTTTGGCTTCAGCCGTCTTTAGCTTGGCGAGCTCCTGGGCGGCGTCCCGTTCGGCACGCGCAGCGGCCACCCCGAATCCGCTGCGAATCGCGGTCAGGAGCAGGGGCTCTTCGAGGGGCAGGGGCAGCCACGCGTGGACGCGTTCAACAAGGGCCTCTTCTGTGGCTGAGGTCGCGGGCCCGATCAGGACCACAGGCCACCCGGCGTCGTCGAGGACGGCAACGTTCGCCTGGGCAGTGGCGGGATCGGCGGGAAGCTCGGCCGTGCCAATGAGCGCGACGCATAGCCTGGCGCCCGCGGGCGGGCTTTGCAGCTTACCGTCCTTGGGCAGCGGCAGGTGCAACGACTCGATCGGAATGCCGCGCGCCGCAAGTGCGTGGCGAAGCGGCGGCGGCAACGCTTCATCGGTCGCGACGACACTGCCGCCACCTGGTCGCTGCTGATGCGCTGCCATGCTAGCTCCCTCCGTGACCCTGGCGCATTATGCGCGCCGCTCATGTTCTCGGCAAGAACCAGGGATCATCGGGAGTGTGAAATTGCTGACCTTTCGCGGGTCCTTTTCCATCCTCGCCAGAACAAGACCAGCGCCAAGCCAAAGAGCGCTCCAGCAGAATCGATGAGCACGTCGGTCGGCGACGGGGTGCGGAGGGGGACAAACCCCTGGTGTATCTCGTCGCTGACCGCGTAGGCCACAGTTACAGCGAGTGCCGCCAAACCGACGCGCGACAGCACCGGCCCCTCAAAGGCGCGAATCAACAGGACCGCGAGCAAGGCGTACTCGCTGAAATGCGCGAGCTTACGCATCACAACTTCCAGGACAGGATCAGGCCCACGGGGCAGCGTGGACTGCGACGACAGAATGAAGATCACTGCCATCCACACGATGACGGGGCTCCAGCGCGTTGCGATCCGCACCCGCGGGGTCAGGTGCGCAGGGTGCAGGCCGGATCGACGTGGTCGGCAAGGTTGGCCAGCTCGAGGATTCGCTGCGCAATCACCGTTCCGCCATCGAGCCGGATCTCTGCCCAGGGCGCTTCGCTGGCCAGCGCGGCCTCGACCGCCGATCGAATGTTGCCGGCGAAGAGCTCTTCAGGCGGGAGCGGCACCGCCCGGCCAAGCCTCCACATCGCTTCAACGAGCACCTCCTCTTCGCCGAAACCGGGCCGACCGGTGTAAATCATCGGGACCCGGTTCGCGAGACAGTCCGAGGTGGTGCCGTAGCCCGGCTTCATCATGACGGCATCACAGGCGGCAAGCACGTCGTGGTAGGTGGAGGATTCGAGGGGCAGTGTCACGACGTTGCTTGGCACGGCGCCGTGCAGGGTTGTCGTCGTGACGAAGGTGACCTCCGGCACGGCGCCGAGCGAGGCGGGGTCGAGACGGTCGAACGCGAAGCCGCCGTAGCTGATCAGAACGACCGGCCGATCGGTGGGGAGTCCCAGTCGCCGCCGGGTCGCCGAGCGGTCCGCACGCGACACGCGAGCGAGCAGCGGCACGTCTTCGGTGGCGGGGAAAGCGCTCATATCTGTGAAGAAGGGGAGTCGCAGCAGGCGTGTCGTGCGCCGCTCGCTTGCAATGATGCTCGTCACCAGGTCTGACAGCTCGGGCTGCGTGCTCCCGAGGTGGGCGTAAATCCAGTCCCACGAGAAATTGCCGATCGCTACGCCAGCGACGCCGAGCTCTGCAGCTACGTCCGAAGCGAGTGGCGGAATGTCGCCGACGATGATCGCGGGCTGAAGCGGGGCTAACGCTGCCACTTCAGCGGCCACAAGTGCGGGGCGCGAGCGCTCGAATTCCGCTGCGCGCACGATCGTCTCGTCGATCAGCATGCTGAGGCTGTCCGCCTGCAAGACGCCGACATCTCCCTGGATGGGCACGCGCAGCACGTCGTCTGGGTAGAGCCAATCTGGGGTTGCGCTGCGGACGAGGATGCGCACCCGGGGCGCGAGCCGGCGCAGCTCCCGTAGTGCAATGCTGGCGCGGGCTGCGTGTCCGAAGCCGTGGCAAGAGACGTAAACGACGACAAGCGGCGAGTTCGGCGACGCTGGGAGAACGTCAGCGTCGCAAACGGTCATCGCGGTCATTGTGCTGGCCCGCTCGGGGGCGGCGTTGAGCCCGGTCCTGCAATCTCGCCAAGACTTAGCCGGGCCATCCACAAGGCGATCAGGCCGCCGACAGTGGTGGGGACATATTGCGTCACATGGTACATGACCGCGAAGGCAAAGGCCTGGCTCGGGTCGATACCAAACATGACCAGGCCGAACTTGATCGCCGCCTCCAACGCGCCGACAAAGCCGGGCGTCGAGGGCAGCGTCAGCGCGATTGTGAGGATCAGCAGCACGACGAACGACTCAATGAAGCTCAGGCGGATATCGAACGCCAGCGCCATGAAATACAGGGTTCCCGCGTAGCCGACCCATACGGCGAAAGATATGAGGATCGCGGCAAGCAGCAGGCGGCCCCGGCGCAATACCTCAAGCCCGCCCACAAAAGCCTCGAGTAGCCCTGTGACCTTGGAGGCGAACGCACGAGGGGCGATCCGGAGCACGGTGACGACGAGGCGAAGCGTCGCCTCCTCCCGCACGATGAGCGCAATCAGGAAGGCGAGCGTCGCTACGTAAATTCCAGCGGCAAGATAGCCGGCGCCTCGCACTTCTGGCGGGAGTGGAAAGAAGAGCAATGTAGGGATGAACAGCGCGGAGACCGTGAGTCCGTCCAGCAACCGGTCGATGACGAGTGTCGCAAACGATGTGCTGAACGGGATCCGCTCCATACGAGCGCCGGCATACGCCCGAACGAATTCCCCGGCCCGCGCCGGCAAAATGTTGTTCGCCATCAGCCCGATGAGCGTGGCGGAGCAAAGGTTGAGATACGACGTCTTCTGAATTGGCGCGAGCAGGATTTGCCAACGCAGTCCCCGAATGAACACCTCGCCTACAATGAGCGCCATGTAGGGGATGAGAAAGACCGGGTTGATCTGCCGGGCGTATTGCCACGCGTGCGGGAAATCGACGTTCTGGACCGCAAGCCACAGCAGGAATGCGCTGGCAACGACGCCAATCCATACTTTGAGATTCACGGGTTTTCTGTCCTCGGCGAAACGCGCGGCGCAGACGAGCACGCCCGTGGGTGCCCGCCGGCTTCGGCGTTGGATCGTTGGGGAGGATACCGGGAGCCGGGCGCGTGCCAAGCAGTCAAGGCTAGAGCTGGCCCGGTGACGCGGGCATTGTAAAGCGCCCTCAAGATGGCATTCAACCACCAGGGATTCGTTCGAGAGTTGACAGGACCAACTCTCACAACCGCATTACAGAGCCGGGCCGGCCTATCATCTTCGCCCAACCACTCATGGTCCGGTTGTCATCGCCGGTAATAATCTGTCAACTAAACTTGACATCCCGGAGGCGGCTCCCTAGACTGTCCGAGTTGGCTCCAGTCCAACCATCTGTGAACGAATTCACTTATTCACCCACACGGAGGCGGTAAATCAAATACACGCCGATTCTCCGGACTGGAGCCGGGGAGCAAGGACCCACCCCCCTGGGCCGAAAGGCACGCGGATAGCGAGTCCGTAACCCGCGGACGTGGGCTCCAGATCGCGCTCGAGCTGACCGCGATCTCTCCTATCGATTTGGCCGAGGTCGGCTAGACGCCCGACCTCCCGGTTTGCCCACCGGCTCATGGCCAAGCTGTTCCCTTCACGCACATCAACCTGAACCCCTCTGGCAGAGGGCAGTGTCCTATTGTGTCTTTTGCCCCGCATTCGCTCCGCGGGTCCACCCTTGGAGGGTATTTGCGAAAACTGCTGCGTTTGAGTACCAGCATCGCATTCGTCGGTCTGGTCCTCAGTGCATCAATCGTGCCGGCCAACGCGGCCGCATCGGATAGTCGGAGGGACACGACCGATCGGCCCGGCGATGGCCGGCCCATCTGGTTCGCTCGCGTAGCCGGGACCAGCAACTCGGGTCTGGTCGTTCGGCAGGGCCCAGGCCTGAGTTACCCTGTTGAAGTGACCCTCCGCGAAGGCAGCCGGGTTCAGGTTGTAGATGGGCCGCGCTTCGACGCCCAGCTTCGGGATTGGTATCAGGTGGTCTACGACCGTGCGGGTAGCTCGGGTTGGAGCTCGAGCGAGTTCTTGCTCGTCGCCGAGACCAACGGGCCGGAGCTGCCGGATCGCGTTGTCGCGACGACCTTCACGACGGCGGACCGCGGTGCTGGGTCTGGAATCTCCGGTGCGGCTCGGCAAACGCTGCAAGTGCGCCTTACGGCGTATACGAATCAGCCGCCCGGAAACGGCGCCCACGGCTGGCTCACGCGGTCCGGCACGCCGGTCCGCTGGGGAGTGGTCGCCGTCGATCCGCAAGTCATTCCGCTGGGAACCCGGCTGATGATCGAAGGCTTTGACACAGTGTTCATCGCCGAGGATACGGGCGGCGGAGTTCGGGGGAGCCACGTGGATGTGTACTTCCCCGATTACTCCTCGGCTGTCCAGTTCGGCGTCCAGTACCGCGCGGTCGCGATTCTGGACTGAGCCAACCCGCAGCGGCTGGAGCTCCCGGGGTTCTACATTTCGGCTTTGCTGAGCGTGCCGAGGAATTCCTGGTTGGTCTTGGTCTTGGAGAGGCGGTTCAGCACCAGGTCGATGCTGTCCGCCGACCCGATTTGGGCGAGCATGCGCCGCATGAGCCAGACCTGCTTGAGCGTCGTGTCGTCCATCAGGAGTTCCTCGCGGCGGGTCCCACTGCGGATGACGTCAATGGCCGGGAAAATGCGGCGTTCTGCGAGCTTGCGGTCGAGGTGGAGCTCGTTGTTGCCGGTGCCTTTGAACTCTTCGTAGATGACATCGTCCATGCGGCTGCCGGTATCGACAAGGCACGTCGCGATAATCGTCAGGCTGCCGCCCTCTTCGATGTTGCGCGCCGCGCCGAAGAAGCGCTTCGGTGGATAGAGCGCCACGGGATCAATACCGCCGGACAGCGTCCGGCCGCTCGGCGGCACGTCGAGGTTATAGGCGCGCGTGAGGCGGGTAATGCTATCCAGCAGGATGGCAACATCGCGTCCGCATTCGACGAGCCGTTTGGCCCGGTTGAGTGCCATCTCGGCGACCGCGGTGTGGTCCTCGACCGGCTCGTCAAACGTCGACGCCACAACCTCGGCCCGGACTGACCGCTTCATGTCCGTGACTTCTTCAGGTCGTTCTCCGATGAGGGCAACCATCAGATGGAGGTCGGGGTAATTTGTCGTGATCCCATTGGCGATGTGCTTCAGCACGGTCGTCTTGCCGGCCTTCGGCGGTGAGACGATGAGACCGCGCTGGCCACAGCCAATAGGAGCGACGAGGTTGATGAGGCGCTGAGTGAGGTTGTCGGAAGTGGTTTCAAGGTTCAGGAGACGGGTTGGGAAGATCGGGGTGAGGGAGTCGAAGTGCGGCCGGCGTTTGGCCGCCTCTGGATCGATCCCGTTGACCGCCTCGACTCGGATCAGCCCGTGGTACTTCTCATTGTCCTTTGGGGGGCGGATCTGGCCGGTGACCATGTCGCCGGTCCGCAGCCCGAGTCGTCGAATCTGCGTCTGGGAAACGTAGACGTCATTCGGACCCGGCAGATAGGTCGGGCCGCGTAGGAAGCCGTAGCCTTCGTCGACAACGTCGAGAATTCCACCGCCGAAAATATTGCCTTGCTGCTCGGTCTGGGCCTGGAGTAGCCGATAGATCAGGTCCTGCTTGCGCATCGTGCTCGTGCCGTGGACACCCAGGTCACGGGCGATGTCTTGCAGTTCCTCGCGGGTCTTGCTTTCTAGCTCACTGAGATACAACGGATTGCGCTCCAACAGATAAAGACTCGACGATCGCGCTCCCAGCGGTCCTGGTGCACGGGTGCCCCCCGGCTTCGCCGAAATCGTCTTCGTGAGCCGTGGGGTTGATTCGCCGCGGGGGTGCGGTCCATTTCCGGCTGACCGCCGGCGCATAGCGAGAACCCACTACGGAAGAGAGCCGGTGCGGCCAAGTGCTTGGCTCGCAGACTGAGGGCATACACAGCTCAGAGGGTGATAACGGCGCGATTATACGGACAAGACCCTTGGGTGACAATAGGCAAGGGAACGGAGGGGGCTCTGGATGGAGATACTGTGCGGTAATTTATTGTAGGTGATCAGCCGACAGGTCCGCAAATCGCATTTTTAGCGCGTCGCCAAACGGCTAGGCAAGCGGGCCCATGCGCCTCAGCGTGCTCCAACAAACGGCGCCAGCGCGGTGCTCTCGCCCATGGTCCGTCGCCAATCCGCGAGGAACCGTTCGAGGCCGGCATCAGTCAGCGGATGCTTGATCATCTGCTGCATCACCTTGAAGGGCATTGTGGCAATGTCCGCGCCAGCCTTCGCAGCCTCGATGCAATGGAGCGGATGACGGATGCTCGCCGCAAGCACCTTGGTCGCAATGCCGTACGTCCGAAAAATCTGCACGGTGTCCCGCACGACGGCCATGCCGTCCTCGCTAATATCGTCCAGCCGGCCCACGAAGGGGCTTACGTACGTGGCGCCAGCGCGCGCGGCGAGGAGCGCCTGGTTTGGCGAGAAGATCAGGGTCACGTTGGTCGGGATGCGGCCGCCCTCCTCGCGGAGGCTGCTAAGGGTCTTTAGCCCGTCGCCGGTCATCGGGATCTTCACGACGACGTTGGGCGCCCAGGTCGCGATCTCGTGTGCTTCCGCAAGCATGTCCTGGTGCCGCGTCGCGATGACCTCGGCACTTACGGGGCCGGGTACCGCCGCGCAGAACTGCTGGATGATCTCGCGAAAGTCGACCGGACCGGCGGCGGTAATGAGCGTTGGGTTCGTCGTAACCCCAGCCAGCACACCCATGGCCACGGCTTCTTCGACTTCGCGAATGTCGCCCGTATCCAGGTAGAGCTGCATCGCCCCTCCCTCACTCGCGCCCTCGGGCGCCGGCCGCGTTCGTGTGTACGCATGACTCCAACGATACTGATTCGGCGAGTCATGGCAGGACCCGGAGTCTCGCGCGGTTAGCGATCGATCGGATTGCCCTCTTTTATCCAGGCCGTCGTGCCGCCGGACAGGTTGTAGATCTCCTTGTAGCCGAGCATCGCGGCGACTTCGCACGCGACGGCGCTCCGCTCGCCGACGGCGCAAACGAAGAGCTGCGGCTGGTCGAGATCGCCTTCCAAACTGGTCTGCGGGTTGTTTACGATCTGCGGCAACGGCTTGTGAAGGGCCTGCGGGATGTGGCCCCCCTGCCATTCGTCCGGATTCCGGACATCCACGACGCGCACTTTGCCCTCGGCCATGAGCCGCTTCGCTTCGGCAACGTCGATCCGCTTGAATGGCTCCTGCTGCACGGTAATCCCCCTTGATGAATTATCCAATTGTACCGAAGCCTGTCGTCGGCTCGTCCCCCTGGCATGCGCCATCGTGAGCCCCGAAACGTGCGAAAATAGCGGGCGCACCCGCCGTACGCTTTCTCAAGGAGCCTTCATGCCCACGATGACTGGCGAAGCCCGGATGCTCGCCGCCTGCCGCCGCGAAATGGTGGACGCCACGCCAATTTGGTTCATGCGCCAGGCGGGGCGCTGTTTCGCCGAGTACCGTCAGATGCGCGAGCGCTATGAGATCCTCACGATTGCCAAGACCCCCGAGCTCTCAATGCAAGTCACCCTGATGCCGGTAGAGCGCCTGCATGTGGACGGAGCGGTGCTTTTTGCGGACATCATGCTGCCGCTCGAAGGTATGGCCGTCCCATTCGTGATCGAGCCCGATGTGGGCCCCATCATCACCAACCCGATCCGCACGGCAGAGCAGATCGACCAGCTCCGCATCATCGACGCGGAGGAAGCGACCCCCTACGTTTTCGATGCGATTCGGCTCATCCGGCGTGAGATTGCTGGCCGGGCGGCAGTGATCGGCTTTTCCGGCGGACCGTTCACCCTCGCGTGCTATTTGATCGATGGCCGGCCGTCCCGAGACTTTCCGCATACGAAGGGGCTCATGCTCGGCCAGCCCGAGCTCTGGCACAAGTTGATGGAAACGCTCACCGAGGTGATCGTTCGGTATCTCCGGGCGCAGGTTGCCGCGGGCGTACAGGTGATCCAGCTCTTCGATAGCTGGGCCGGGGTGCTCGGGCCAACCGACTTCGAGCGGTCCGTCCTGCCGTATACGACGCGCATCTTCACAGAAACCAAGACGCTGGGCGTGCCGACGATCCACTTCAGCACGGGGACGTCGAGCTTGCTCGAGCTCATCGTCCGGGCCGGAAGTGACGTGATCAGCCTCGATTGGCGCGATCGAATCGATACGGCGTGGGCGCGCATCGGCTACGACCGTGGGATTCAGGGCAATCTGGAGCCGGCGACGCTGCTCGCGCCGTTCGAGGTCGTGCAGGAGCGCTCGCGGGAAATTCTGAAACAGGCCGGAGGCCGGCCGGGCCACATTTTCAACCTGGGCCACGGGGTGCCGCCTGAGACCTCGCCCGATGACCTCGCGCGGCTCGTCGATTTCGTCCATGCGGAAACGGCAGTCCCTGCGTGACCAAGCAATCGAGCGCGCAAAGGCCGCCTGGGGAAGTCATTGGCGTTCTCCTTATGACGTTCGGAACTGCCGAATCGGTCGAAGACGTGCCGCGCTATCTGGCGCACGTCCGCGGTGGAGCGCCGGCTCCTGAGCCGCTCGTGGCGGAGTTCCAGCGGCGCTTCACTCTGGTCGGCGGCTCGCCGTTGATCCGGATATGCGGGGAGCAGGCCGAGGCGCTTGAAGCGCTGCTCAACACCGAGCCGTCCGCGCATGCTTTCTTTCGTGTTGCCATCGGGATGCGCCACTCGGATCCAACCATCGCCGTGGGAGTAGGGGAGCTCGTCGCGGCCGGCGCGAACCGCATTCTCGGGATCGTGCTGTCACCCCAGCATTCATCTGTCGTGCTCGCCGGTTACCTGCGCGACTTCGAATCCGCGTGCGCCGAGATGCCAGCCGGAATCATGACGAGCGTCGCGGGCGCCTGGCATGAAGAGCCCGCATTCCTGGACGCACTGGCGACGCTTACTCACGAGGCGCTCGATCGGATCCCGTCCGGCGACCGCGCGGGAATCCCGGTGATTTTTTCGGCCCACAGCCTGCCGAGGAGTGTCGCGGATCGCGATCCCGCGTACCTGGATCAGCTCCAGGACACCGCGCGCCGGGTAGCGGAACGGGTTGGGATCGGTCCCGATCGTTGGCGCTTCTCGTACCAGAGCGCCGGCCACACGCGTGAGCCGTGGTTGACGCCCGATCTTGCGGACGTCTTCCCAGATCTGCGGGCAGCGGGGTGCGAGCAGGTCCTCATCGTTCCAGTGCAGTTTGTCGCCGATCATCTCGAGGTCATCTACGACATCGACGTGGCGGCCCGCGAGCAAGCGGAAGAGGAAGGATTGCGGCTCAGCCGCACTGCGAGTCCAAATGCGACGCCGGGGTTCATCCGCGCGCTTGCGGCGGTCGTCCAGCGGGAGACCGTGCTGCCGATGAACGGGGACCTATAATTCGTTTATGACTAAACAACAGGTTGCCCCGAACCTCGCGCCACAAGCCAACAAGCCGCTCAAGGTGTACGGCACTACGTCGTGCGGTGACTGCATCATGGCCAAGCGGATGCTGGATAAGCTCGCCGTCCCGTACGAATGGATCGACATCAGCGGCGACACCGAAGCGATCGCCTACGTCGAGTCAATCAACGGCGGTTACCGCAGCGTCCCAACGATCCTTTTCCCGAACGGCCACACCTTGACCGAGCCGAATGGCCGCGAGTTGACCGCCGCGCTGATCGCGACTGGTTACCTGAAGGATTAGGCCTTCGCAGCCAGCGCCTCGCGCACCGCTTCGGGGGTGATTGGGAGGACGAGCTGGTCGGTGCCGGTGGCGTCGGCCACGGCATTTGCGATCGCCGCGGACATCGCGGCATTCGGTCCTTCCCCGATCGGCGTGATGCCGAGCGTCAGATCCGGCTCCAGGAGAATCGTCTCCATCGGCGGCACGTCGCGGGCGGTCGGCAGCTTGTAATCGTTGAGATTGGCCGTCGTTACGCGGCCTTCGTCGACGGCGATGTTCTCCATCAGCGCGTAGCCGAAGCCCTGAATGAGGCCGCCGTCGATTTGGCCCTGGTGCATCATTGAATTGACAACCTTACCCACCTCGTTGGCATTGACCACGCGAGTCACGTCGACACGACCCGTCTCCGCATCGACCTTTACCTCGACGGCGATCCCCGCGAAGACCTCCACGACGTCGAGCGCGTCGGGCTTGTAGCGAAGCAGCTCGCTTAGGTCGGTCGGTGAAAGCGAGGCGGCTTGCGCGACCGTGTGGAAGCGGCCATCCGGCGTGCGGAACCCGCCTGGCTCGGGAATGACGCGCTCCCTCTGGAAGCCGAGCTCGGCGGCGAGCAGATCGCGCATCTGTTCCTTGAGCTTCGCCGCGAGCAGCTCGATCATTCGGCCCGTGATGCGCGTGATGCGGCTCCCGCCTACGCCCCGGTCGTACTCGATTCCGTCAGTCGACTGCTCAACGCGAACCTTCTCGAGCGGCATGCCAAACTGCTCGGACACCATCTGGCGAAAGACGGTCAGCATCCCCGCGCCATTCTCGATGATCGAGGTGTGCAATACGACGTCACCGACGCGATCCACGCTGATCCATGAGGTGTACTCGCCAAGGCTGTTGCCAACCTCAACCAACCCGATGCCGCGGCCGACGCCCGCGGGCCGTGGCTCATGCCAGCCGATTGCTTCGGCGGCGGCTTGAAGTACCTCGCGCGCCTTCGGTCGGGTGCCCGGCTCGCCGCCGCGAGTTTCGCGCGGATGATCCGACGCGTTCATGATTCGTAGCTCGAGCGGGTCGATGCCCATTGCCCTGGCGCACAGGTCCATGTGACGCTCAACCGCGTGGATCGGCTGGGCCTCACCGGGCGCACGCATGTGTCCGCACGGGACCGAGTTCGTATAGACCATATGGCCTTCAACCCGCCAGATAGGCACCTCGTACGGTCCCAGGCCACCGCCGCGGATGCCGGGCAAGGTTGCATCCGGCGCGGGCTTGAACGCCGCGTAGGCACCGGAGTTGTAGATGGCTACCGTGTGCCTCGCCATGAGCCTGCCGCGCTCGTCGAAGCCGCTGGTCACGGTGATGATCGCGCTGTGCCGCGGATTTCCTGCCATGAGCTCTTCGGAGAACGTCATGATCAAGCGGACGGGGCGCTGCGTCGCTCTGGCCAGGCAGATGGCGAGCGGGATGTCCATGAACGAGCCCTTCCCGCCAAAGTCGCCCCCCAGCGGCAGTAGGTGCATCTCGACATCTTTCTTGGTTAGGCCCATGCCTTCACGGAGGTAGTCGATCAAAAGAAACGGTGCCTTGTTGGCGGCCCAGATGTGCGCGATGCCGTTCTCGTCGTATTCCACGGTGCAGACGTGCGGCTCGAGATAGCCCTGATGCTGAATCGGCGTCCGCACGGCATGCGTGAAGACGTGTGGGCAACGTGCCAGTTCTCGCTGAACTTCATCAGTGCTCACGCCCCAGCTTGGGGCGGAGACGCTATTGGGGTAGTCCGCGACCACTTGTTTGAGCGTCTGATGCGCTCGTACGAAGTCGGGTTCATGGATGAGCGGGGCGCCCGGTTGCATCGCCTCCAGCGGGTCGAATACCGGTGGGAGCTCGTCGTAATCGACCTGGATCAGTCCGAGTGCCTTATCGGCGAGCTCCGGCGTTTCGGCGGCGACGGCGACGACTTTCTCCCCAACGAAGCGGACTTTGCCCGCCGCGAGGATCGGCATATCTCGCATCGATCTGCCCAGGAGATACGGCGGCAGGTCGTCTGCGGCGAGCACGGCCTGGACGCCCGGCAGCGCCTTCGCAGCACGCGCGTCAATGGAGCGGATTGTGGCGTGCGGATATGGACTGCGCAGAATGCGTCCGAAGAGCATCCCTGGGCGGGTAACGTCAGCGGCAAAGCGCGCGGTTCCGGTGACCTTCTCCCAGCCGTCAAGGCGCAGATCAAACGTCGGGAGCTCGGCATGAGTCATCGAAGTCCTCCGCGGCTGGGGTGGCGCGCGAAGTATACCCCCGCCCCGGACAGCGGCTCCTTGACTCCAGCACGCGCGCTCATTTGCTAGCATCTGCCCACATGCCGTTGCACCCCCGGCTCCGCTGGCTGGGATGGGTCACGGCTTCGTGGGTGGACCTCTTCGGTCTATGGGCGGCCCCGCCGTGCGTTCGCGATAATAGTCCTCGAATGGGCAGGACGAACGGCTACAAATGGACGTGCGCAGCGTGCGGCAAGGGGCTCATCGCCCTGGCGTTGACCCCGCTGTTCCTCATTTCCTGTAACATCCGCCAGCAGGTTTCGGTGCCGGACGCGTCGCCAGCTCAGACGTCGGAGCCAGGCTGCGCCCGACCGATTCTTGACGATCCCGCGGCCGTGGTCGCATTGCAGTCGAACATCGGCCAGGTCTCGGTTCCCGGCTCGATGGTCAATCGATTTGTCGCAGCGACCCGGGCCATGCAAGCGGCCGCTGATGCCCGCGATACCGCCACGGTCCAATGCGGCGCGGAAAACGTGTTGTACGTGCTCTCCGGGCGCTTTGGCCGCTATGGCCCGGCTGACGCGCTTACCCCCGGTATTCTTCCGGCGGACCGGGACCCGCTCTCGGATCCCGGTCTTGCCATTACGGCAATGACGATCCTGCCTGATCAGACAGCGATCGAGGCAATAGGCACGGGCATCGTCGGAAGCATCAACCGCTGGAGTACGCCAACGGCCGGCTGGAACGAGCTCGACGCGGCCATCGCTGATGGGACCATCGCCGCGCTCGATAGTCCAACCATGCAGGTCATCGGGTATGCGCTCCTCATCCAGCGCGCTGGCGCGCTGGATGAGGCCAGGGACGCCGCCCGCGCGGGACTGGCTGTTGCAAGGACCACGCTTCAGACGACACGCGACGTTCTGGCTTCGGGTTGCGCCTCATTCCCCGAAGCGGAGTGTCGACTATGACCTCCGCGGGCGACGAGCGCCTCACGATTGCGTCGTACCTCGATCCCGCGACACAGGATCAATCAATGCGCGACGAGGTGAAACGGAGCCTCACCGCGGAGCCGAAGACGCTGCCGGCGAAATACTTCTACGACGAGCACGGATCGCGGCTGTTCGAACAAATCACCGAGCTGCCGGAGTACTATCCGACCCGCACCGAGCTTGGTATCCTCCGCACCATCGCCGATCCGCTGATTTCCCAGGGGGGCTATCGCGAGCTGGTTGAGATCGGCTCTGGAGCAGCGGTCAAGACCCGAACCCTGCTCGATGCCATGCAAGCCAGCGGTACCCTGGAACGCTATGTGCCACTCGACGTCAGCGAGGAGATGCTGCGCCAGAGCTCATACGACCTGCTGGCACGCTATCCGGGGATGTGCATCCACGGAGTCGTGGGGGACTTCCAGCGGGACCTGGACAAGGTGCCGGCGGCGGTCGGTCGGCGCCTGGTGATCTTCCTCGGAAGCACGATCGGCAACCTCGAGGCTGATGAACGGCTGGCATTGCTTCGTGCCACTCGCGGACTCCTCCACCCGGGGGACGCGTTCCTCCTTGGAATCGATCTCGTGAAGGACATCCCGGTTATCGAGGCTGCTTACAACGACTCCGCCGGGGTGACGGCGGCGTTCAATCGCAACATTTTGGCCGTCATCAACCGCCAGTTCGACGTCGATTTTCAGCCCGCGGCTTTTGCCCACCGGGCGTTCTACAACCGCGACCAGGAGCGCATCGAGATGCACCTTGTGCCCGACGAGCGCCAGGTCGCGACGCTCCGGCGGATCGACCTTACCGTGGAGGTCGCGGCGGGGGAAAGCATCCGTACGGAGATCTCCTGCAAGTTCACGCGCGATCGGGCCACCGCCATGCTGGAGGCCGCCGGACTCCGCCTCGCAAGCTGGTACTCGGACCCCAAGGAGCTTTTCGGGTTGGTTCTCGCGACCGTCTGACGTCGTCGCGTTGGACGATTGGCTAGCGCAGCTCCCAGCTATGGATGTCCCAGGTTTGTGCTGATTCGGCAGGAACGAGCTTCGGGCCGGTCAGCCCCGCGCTGTGGGCCAGCACTTCGATCGAGAAATACATGGTCACGGACGGCGAATCCGTCGTGAAGGCTCGACCCAGCTCGGCGATCTGCTGCGTGCGCTCGGAACGGTCGAGAGTTCTGGCAAATGCGTCCGCGAGCCTATCGTATTCTGGGTTCGACCAGCCGATGAAGTTCCGCCCCGTCCAGCGATTCTCTGGGCGCGAAACCTGCGTCGACGTGTGATTCGCCAGGTTCCGCTCGCCGGATGCGGCCCCGCCCGCGAACAGCCCCGGGAGCGTCGCCTGGAGCTGCGAGTCCTGCCCCTGGAAGGCTGGGATCGTCGACTCGCGGATGTCGAGCCCGAACTGGCGCCAGCCTGCGCCGAGGATTGCGAGCTCTTGCTCCTGCTGGGCCCCAGTCAGGCCTCGCAGCTCGGTCGTGAATCGCTCACCGCCGCTCCCGAAGAAGCCATCGCTGCCCTTCGCGTACCCCGCCTCGTTCAGGAGCTGCTCCGCCCGGCGCGTGTCATATGGGTGCTTAACCGTTGCCCGCTCGACCTCCGCGAAGTAATCCACCAGTGGGGAAATCATGAACTCCGTGATCACCCCGTGGCCGTCGAGCACGGCTCCATTGAGAGCCTCTCGATCCATTGAATGCGCGATGGCCTTCCGAATTCTGACGTCGGTCAGCGAACGCGGATTCGCATACTCGGGGCGCTGTTGGATTTGGACGGCACGCCACAACGTTGGTGCCAGGAACACCGTCGCCCCCGTGCGGGGCGCCCATTCGCGCTGCAGGATCTGGGCCTGTTGGAGGCGGATGGAATTCTCGAAGGAGACGTGAATGCTGTCCGCGAGCAGATAGGCGAGGACGGTGTTCGGGTCCGGGATGAACATCACCTTGATGCGGTCGATCTTTGGCCGCCCAAGCGCGTGGCCGGCGAAGGCTTGGCCTTCTACGAACGAGCCTTCCTCCCAGCGGTCCACGCGATACGGCCCCGCGTTGACATAATCGCGTGTCCAGAACGACTGCGCCGCGAATGAGTCCGGGGCACGCTGCTCGAAAATCGGCTCCAGGATGTGTCGGGGGAGTGGCTGGAACGGCTCGGTCATCTCATTGGCGTAGGGGTAGGGCTGGCGCCAATGAATCACGACGGTCCGAGGATCCGGAGCGGTCACGCTGTCCATCAGGGCCTGCGGCTGCGAGTTGCTAACCCCGAGGTCCGGCGCCGTGAGCGCTCGCCACGTGAACACGAAGTCCTCCGCGGTCATGGACGTGCCGTCCTGCCAGGTGAGCGATGGACGCAGGCGGTAGGTCGTTTGCATCTGGCCATCCGGCGAAACCTGCCACGTGTCCGTATTGAGCGCGGGGAGTGATTCCGCGAGGTAAGGCCGAGGAAGGCCGCGCTCGTCGAGGATGGCGAGCGTGGCGTTGAAAAGTCGAGGCGTGGAGAGGAAAGTGAAGCGGCGCTCCCAAAACGGCAGGTGGGCGAGGCTCGTGACCTCAACCCGCGTGGCGAGGACGAGCGTCTTGCTTTCCTGGGCCGCAGTCACCTCGGAGCCGCGGTCGACCCGTTCCTGACGCGGGGCGGACGCGGGCGTCGAGCACGCAACGAGAAGTGCCGTGACCGCGAGCGAAACGACGAACTGGTGGAGACGTGGCACCCTGGACCTCCAGCGTGGAGCTACGGGCCGATGGAACTCACGTAGCATCGCATCAGGGATCATCAGCAGTCAATAGGCTGCAACAACGTCTGTTTCACGCGGGCATCGTTCGCCGCTGCCAGGCCCAGAGCACGATATCGCGGAGAGTCTCCTTCCCCGCGCATCGCTGATCCCGTATCACAGCGTCATCTCGGTCTCCGGCAGCCAAAAGTCACGAAAGCGTCGGTCCGTATAATTCGTCCAGTTGATCCCGCCAGTTCAGCCTGGTGATGAGGACCGAACAGGCATGCGGACGAAACCCAACGCAGCACGCTTGCAGCCGCAACCCCGCCCGGTAATCGAGCGAGGGCATGCAGCGATAGCGCGAAATGGCGAGCGCAGGCGCGGTGCGCGACGCGCGGTGAGCGACCCCACCAGTCGGCCGGGTCGCGGCCGGCGCTGGCTCGTGCTGGGAATCGCGATTGGACTCGTGGCGATTGCCATCCTCATTGCGTTTGGCCCGGGCGGGCTGACCCGGCCCCATCCGATATCAATCCTGCAGACCAGTGATTTCCACGTCCTCGCCTTTAGCCCAACGGACCCGGACGTTGTGTATTTCGGCCATCACAACGGTCTGCTGCGAAGCACAGACGGCGGACGAAACTGGTTGCCGCTGTTGGAGCAGGCCGAAATCGACGCGTTGGGCCTGGCATTCCCCCGGGATGGCAGCGGCCGAATGGTGCTCGCGGGCCATAGTGGGCTGCAGGGAAGTACCGATGGCGGTGCGACCTGGGCTGAGATTCCAACGGACCTACCGGTCTCGGATATTCATGCCCTCGCGATGCATCCCGACGATCCGAAGTTGCTGCACGCGTTTGTGGTCGGACGCGGGCTATTCGCGAGCAGCAACGGTGGTGAGACCTGGAATCGGCTCGTCGGCGACCTGCCGCTCGACGTCATGGCGATGGCGTCCATGGGCGGGACGCCGGAGCGACTCATCCTGGCCACCGCGCGTGCCGGCCTCTTCCGAAGCATTGATGGCGGCACCACCTGGGCCACGGTACCCGGTGGCCCCGCGCCCGGGCCAGTCTTCTCACTCGCACTCGAGCCGAAGAGTGGCGCCATATACGCGGGCGCATCCGACGGTCTATTTCGCAGTGCCGACGGCGGCGAGAGCTGGCAGAAGCTTCCCTACCCGGGCAAGAACGCCTTGAGCGTCGCCGTCAGCCCCATCCAGCCCGGCGCGTTGCTGGCACTCTCGATGGAGGAGCGACGCGGGCTGCTCTACCGCAGCGAGGACGGCGGCTCGTCCTGGGCCCGCTAGTTCTAATGGCGGCGCGGCGCTCAACGACCTTGCCCGCATGCGCCATTCTCGCCCTCGCTGTGCTCAGCATGTCGCTCGTTGCTGGCTGCTCGGGACCACCCCAATTTCCTGGCCAACCAGCGAGCCGCTCGCCCGTGGCAGTCGAAGGCGGGGCTGCACCTGCCTTTACTCTCATCACCTTCGACGGTCAGCGGATTGCCCTCGCCGACTACGCGGGGCGGGGGGTCGTTCTCAACTTCTGGGCTTCCTGGTGTGTTCCCTGTCGTACGGAGATGCCGTTTTTCGACAAGGTGGCTCGCAGCTCAAACGAGAACCGCGTCGTCTTTGTAGGACTTGCGCTTCTCGACGACGAGCCCGCGTCGCGTGCCTTTCTGAACGAGGTTGGCGTGACCTACCCAACGGGCGCGGACCCGAATAACGAGATCGCCCGGAGTTTTCAGGTCGTCGGCCTCCCAACAACCGTATTTATCCGCCCGGATGGCACGGTGGCGCGAAGATGGCCGGGTCCGATCACCGAGGAGCAGCTTCAGCAATTCGTCCGTGACATCTCCTGATCCATCGAGCACGCTCTTCGGTCTCCTCCGCGCGCCGTATGCTCGTCAGATAGATACCCGTACGTGGCGGCGCCAACTGGTGACCGCGGCGAGCGCAGCGTTGGAGGAGGCAGGATGATGGACAGCGCAACGAGCGACCGGTATGACGCGATCGTCATCGGGGCGGGCCAGTCAGGTGGGCCACTGACAACGGCGATGGCTCAGGCCGGCTGGCACACCGCGCTCGTAGAGCGCGAGCACATCGGCGGCGCATGTATCAACGAAGCGTGCACTCCGACCAAGACGATGGCCGCGAGCGCGCGAGTCGCATACCTGGCGCGCCGGGCGGCCGATTATGGCGTCGGAACCGCCTCTGTTTCGATTGATATGGTCAAGGTACGTGAGCGCAAGCGGGCCATCGTCGAGACCTTCCGCTCCGGCAGCCAGCAGGGCATCGAAGGCACGGCGGGCGCCGAGATCCTGTGGGGTGAGGCTCGGTTCGTGGACGGGCGCACGATCGAGGTGCGGCGAGATGGCGCAGCAGCACCTCGGCAGCTTACCGCCGAGCGCATCTTCATCAATACGGGGGCGCGGCCCGCGAAGCCACCGATCCCGGGAATTGAGATGGTGCCGTATCTCGATTCCACTTCGATCATGGAGCTCGAGATCGTGCCCGAGCACCTCGTCGTGCTCGGTGCCGGCTACGTCGGCCTGGAATTCGGCCAGATGTTCCGGCGTTTCGGGAGCGCGGTCACCATGATCGATCCCGGGCTGCGGCTCATGGATCGCGAAGACCCAGACATTGTCGAGGAGGCATTCAAGATCCTCCAGGAAGATGGGATCGAGTTCGTGCTCGGGAGCAAGGCAACCCGGGTTGTCGCGGGCGCCAGCGGCGGGATCGAGCTTACGCTGGAGGGCCCGAGTGGCGAGCGCACGGTCGCGGGCTCGCATTTGCTGGTCGCCGTCGGCCGCACTCCGAACACCGATATGTTGAATCTCGACGCCGCGGGCGTGAAGACCGATGAGCGGGGCTGGATTCAGGTCAACGAGCGGCTCGAGACCGGCGTCCCTGGCATCTATGCCATGGGCGACGTCAAGGGCGGACCGGCCTTTACCCACATCTCCTACGACGACTTCCGCATCCTCAAGGCGAACCTGCTCGAGGGGGGCAACCGCACGACCGCCGATCGACCCGTCCCATACGTCGTGTACATCGATCCGCAGCTCGGACGAGTCGGAGTCACCGAGACCCAGGCGCGCCAGCAGGGGAAGAAGGTCAAAATCGCCAAGCTGAAGATGACCCACGTCGCCCGCGCGCTCGAGACGGACGAGACGCGGGGACTGATCAAGGCGATTGTCGACGCGGAGAGCGATCAGGTCCTGGGCTGCGCGGTGCTGGGCGTCGAAGGGGGCGAGCTGATGTCCATGATGGAGATCGCAATGATGGGAAAGGTCCCGTACACGGCGCTCCGAGACGGGGTCTTTGCGCACCCGGCATTCTCCGAGAGCCTCAACAGCTTGTTCGGGTCGCTCGAGGAGTAGGGCCAACGATTTGGCCAACCACGTGCTTGCGATGGGGTAGCCGTGACCGTAGAATGATTCATTCAAATACAAACAGGCGTCGACGGGAACGAGTACGTCAGCGCACGGTCGTTCAGAGAGCCCGGTACGGTGCGAGCGGGCACGATCGACTGGCCGAACATCCTCCCCGAGCCGCCACCCGAACGGGCGTACCGCTGCAATCCAGGTTCCTGGATTGCTGGAGCCCAAGTAGATGTGGCCGGGTTCGCTACCCGTTATCCGAGGCGAGGGTATGAGCACGTACCCTGCATGAGCGGGCGCAACGCCAATTTGGGTGGTACCGCGGGAGATCGATCCCGTCCCAGGAGGGACGGGATTTTTTGTTCCCTTCGCGCCTCGCCGAGACGTGCGGTGTCGAAAGAGGATGATTCATGACCAATATCGTTGTGTACGACACAACCCTGCGTGATGGCACGCAGGGGGAGCACGTCTCGCTGAGCCTCGAGGACAAGCTCCGCATCGCGCGCCGGCTCGACGAGTTCGGCATCGACTACATCGAGGGCGGCTGGCCAGGCTCGAACCCGAAAGACTCAGAGTTTTTCGCACGCGCGCGTGACCTCGAGCTGCGCCACGCCAAGCTCGCCGCGTTCAGCAGTACGCGCCGCGCTGGCACTCGCGCCGAGGATGACGAGAGCCTGCGCACGATCATCGAGGCGCAGACTCCGGCCGTGACGATCTTCGGTAAGAGCTGGACGCTTCACGTGACCGAAGCGCTGCGCACGACGCTCGAAGAGAACCTCGAGATGATCCGTTCCTCGGTTGCTCTGCTCAAGGCCGAAGGGCGCGAGGTCATCTATGACGCCGAACATTTCTTTGACGGCTACGCGGCGGACTCCGAGTATGCGCTCGAGACACTCGCAGCAGCGGTCGATGGGGGTGCGAGTTGGATCGTGCTGTGCGACACCAATGGCGGCGTGCTGCCATGGGATGTCGAGCGGATCGTGCAGGAGGTGCGTGCGGCCGGCCACCAGCGGCTCGGCATCCACGTCCACAACGACGCTGGCACCGCTGTCGCGACGACGCTCGCCGCGGTCCGCGCGGGCGCAACCCACGTGCAGGGCACGATCAACGGCGTTGGCGAGCGCTGCGGCAACGTCGACCTCTGCCCGGTGATCGCGGGCCTCGCGCTCAAACTTGGGTATCAAATGAACTGCAGCCCCAACATCGATCAGCTCACGAGCCTATCGGCGTATCTCTACGACGTGACCAACCTGGTCCCGACTGACAATCAACCGTACGTCGGACGTAGCGCGTTCGCGCACAAGGGCGGCGTCCACGTCAGTGCGATGATGCGAGACGAACGGACGTACGAACACGTCGATCCCGCAACGGTAGGCAACCTGCGCCGGGTTCTCGTCTCTGAGCTCGCCGGCCGCAGCAACCTCTACAGCGCCGCGGCCGAGATGGGGATACCGCTCGACGATCAAGCTCCCGCCGTGCAGCGGGTCGTGCAGATGGTCAAGGAGATGGAAAACCAGGGGTATCAGTTCGAGGGAGCCGATGCCTCGCTCGAGCTGCTGCTCCGGCGGCAGCTCGGTCTGTGGGAGCCACGGTTTACGCTGAAGAGCTACCGGGTCACAGTGGAGCATCGCGGCAACCGCGAGCCACGCGCGGATGCCACGGTCCACCTCACCGTTGGCGACCGTGATGAGCACACCGCGGCCGAAGGTGACGGACCCGTCCACGCGCTGGACCGGGCGCTCCGGAAGGCGCTGCAACCGTTCTACCCGCAGGTGGAGCAAGTCCATCTGACGGACTATCGGGTGCGGGTGCTCGAGGGTAGCGATGGCACGGGCACTCAGGTTCGGGTGTTGATCGAGTCGGCCGACGAGCACGGGCCGTGGACAACGGTTGGGGTCTCGGCGAACGTGCTCGAGGCAAGCTGGGAGGCGCTCGCGGACAGCATCGAGTACGGACTGGCCCGACAGAGTGGCGCAGTGCGCGTCCCCGGCCAGGCGAGCCCCATTTCAAGCGGCGCGTAGCTGGCGACCCGCAGGATGAAGGACCTCCAGTCGTATCTCGTCGGCATTCAGCGATCGCTCCCCGACGGGTACGTCGTCGACGAGCAGCATGAGTTCGATCCCCGGCTCGAATTCTCCGCTTACGTCGCCCATCTCGAGAAGCGCGGTCAGTACGCCATCCTGCGCAGCGATCGCATCGCCAACCTGAATGAGGCTCGCTCGGAGTTCCCGGTCGTCACGAACCTCTTCGCGACCCGCGCGGCCATCGCCGCGGCGCTGGATCTCGCGCCCGAATGCGTCGGCGTGGAGTTGGCGCTCGAGTACGCACGCCGCGTGGGCTGTCCACTCGAACCGGTCGTCGTCGGGCCGAACGAGGCGCCAGTCCGAGAGGTCGTTGCGAAGCCAGACCTCTTCCAGCTTCCCGTGCTCACCCATCACCTCGCGGATCGCGGTCCCTACCTGACGCCCGTTGGCGTCGCGCGCGACCCCGATACCGGCGTGTACAACGCGTCCTTCCACCGGGCGATGGTGGTCGACGGGCGGCACCTGACGATCTTTATGGAGAAGCGGCACCTCTGGGACTGCTACTCACGCTCGGCTGCGCAGCATCGTCCCCTGCCCTTCGCTTGCGTGCTGGGCCATCACCCCGGCTTCTTCCTTGGGAGCTGCGCGCTCACCGGGCTCGACTCCGATGAGTACCACACGATCGGCGGCGTGTTGGGGGAGCCGCTCCGCCTCGTCCCCTCGGTGACGTTTGGCGCGGAGCTTCTCGTTCCGGCCGACGCGGAGCTGGTCGTAGAGGGACGGATCCTCCCTGATGAGTTCGCGGAGGAGGGCCCCTTCGGTGATTTCACCGGCTACTATTCACCGGCCGCGCGGGCACCGCTCATGGAGGTGACGGCGATCACCCACCGCCGCGGCGCGATCCTGGTCGACGTCTTCGTCGGCCACCGTGACCATGCGCTCCTCGGCTCCGTCCCAAAAGAGGGCGGAGTGTACGAGCGTGTGCGGTCCATCGTGCCCGGCGTTCGCGCGGTAAATTTGCCGCAGTCCGGCGCGGGGCGTCTGCACTGCTATGTGGCGATCGAAAAGCGCGTGGAAGGCGAGCCCCGCCTCGCCGCGATGGCCGCGCTGACCGCCTCCGAGCTCATCAAGCACGTGATCGTCGTCGATGACGACATCGACGTTTTCGATGACGGTGAGGTGCTCTGGGCGATAGCGACGCGGGTGCAGGCGGACCGCGACGTCGACGTCCTGCGCGGGGTCAAAGGCAGCCGCCTCGATCCGTCAGCTCCCGATCCCGACTACGCGGCAAAGCTGATCATCGACGCCACCAGGCCGCTTGGTGTGACCTATGCGGAGCGTCTGCGAACCGCCGAGTGGCGCGAAGACCAGCGTATGGACCGCTGAGGGGTTCGCGGGGCCTTGGCGGCCTTCGTGCCTTTCATGCGGATCGATCGGTCTGCTTTCCCGCGTTGATGCCCCTCTGGGACGAACCTATGCGGGGGTAGGTGACCGGGAAGGGAGGCCGCGGATGTAGGCACCGCGGGGGCGTTGGGGCGAGTCCGGGTTGACCTTGATGACCTGCGCGCCTCGAAATTCGGGCAGGTCCGCAAGGCGCGCGGCTGCTTGCTCGGCACCCTGGAAGTTCGGAATTCTGCCGACGATTGGAAACGGGAATGCCGCGACGTGCTCCGCCATCAGGCGGGCCCAGATCTGTTCCCGGATCGCTTGCTTGACCTCGCGGAAGCCGTATCCCGGCTCGGTCGCTGTCACGAATCCACCGTTAATGCTGGGGAGGTGTTGGGCGTCCTCAGTCGATCCTATCACCTCTGACGCCTGCGGCTGCGTGGTGATAAGAATGTGATGCAATTCATCGCCGAATGGCGGCTCCGTGTCATACTTTGGAACCTGGGAATTCGGGCAACCTGGGAATTCGGAACGTTGGCGGGTATCTTTCAACGGGCCCCAACGAGCGAAGGTCCCTTTTTGCCGTGCGAGGAATCTTTCGGGAGGATCTGACTTGGACGATCGGCCCATCCGCGTTCTGAGCGTGGACGACAGCGCGCTGGTGCGGCGAGTCGTTGCCCAAATCCTGCAGGTGCAGCCCGACATCGAGCTCGTGGGCGAGGCGGCCACCGCCAAGGACGCCGTGCGACTCTCCGCGGAGCTCCAGCCGGATATCGTGCTGATGGACCTTCACCTACCCGACCTCGATGGTCCCTTGGCCACGGCTGAGGTCGCGAAGCAGCTCACACATGGATCAATCATTACGGTCACGGCTGAGGAAGACGATGCCTTGCTGATGCGGGCCGAGGCGGCCGGTTCTCAGGGGCTCGTGCTCAAGCCCCTCGGCGACGGCGATGAACTGCTTCGCGCTACACGGACTGTTTACGCGCAGGCCCGCAAGCGGCAGCTTGCCGCGGAGTCTGAAACGGCGGAGCTGACGGTAGCCAAACGCGGCACATGCATCGCCGTCATCGGGGCAAAAGGCGGGGTCGGGAAAACGACGATTGCCATCGGACTCGGCCTGGCCCTGCAGTCGTCCCCGAAATCCCGGGTGCTCATGTTCGATACCGATTTTGCATTTGGTGACCTGAATCTTCAACTCGACCTTCCCGCGGAGCGCAGCATTCTGGATCTGGTGGGACACGGCTCCGAGTTGGATACGTACGTGGTGGGACAGGCGCTTCGTCACCATCACAGCGGTGCCGATGTGCTCACCCGCCCTCCCCGGCCCGAGGATGCCGACACGGTCACGCCGGAGGACGTCCGCGCAATCCTCGCGCTGCTGCTCGGGATGTACGACTATGTCGTCGTAGACACCGCGGCGTCGTATGACGAGAAGACGCTTGCGGTGCTGGATGTCGCGGACGTCTTCGTCGTGGTCCTGGCGCCTCACATGGGTGCGCTCCAGAACGCACACCAGTTCATTGATCTCGCCAAGGTCCTTGGCTACCGGCGCGACCGGATGTGCTTCGTCCTCAACCGTGCGAATGCACTGGCCGGGTTGACGATCGAGCTTATCGCTGGAGCGGTCGGCACGAGCGACATCCTCAAGATCCCGAGCGGTGGCGCCGCGGTGTCCGAAGCCATCAATCGCGGCCAACCGATCAGCCTCTCCCAGCCCCAGTCCCCCTTTGCGCGAGCCCTCGACGAGATCGCCAAACGGGTGCGAAGCCTGGCCGGCGCGGAACGGGAGTGAAGCCCTAGCTGAGCCCTGCCTCATGCCTGAGCTTGATGCCATAACGGCGTTTTGATATATCCCCATTTGGAACCAAAATTGTGCCAAATGGGCTCTTGCGCTATCTCCATTTGGCGTGTCAAACAGTGTTATGAATCGTGCTCCAGCAGGGACTGCGCCAGCTCGCCTTGCGTCGCCTGAGCCTTACCCTCCGGCTCGACCAGCGGTGTCGACCTATCGCCCAAGCCGTAACGGAGAGCCCATTCGATTGAATACACTTGCGTCGACTCCCACAGCCCAGTTCAAGGAGGACTGACATGGCGTTTTTTGTGCTGTACCGCGAGCAGACCGGGCGCGGGGGTCGAGCTCCGGCCCCGGCACTGTTCTGTGCGAATCAGGCCTATGCGACACGCGAGGCGGCCGAGGGCGGTCAGCGCGAGGTCGAGAGCCGGGCAACTGTGCTGGGAAACCCTGTTCCAGAGTTCAGCATCGTCGAAGCGGTGAACATCAAAGAGGCCCTTGCCCAGGCCGGGAGCCCCATACCTCCCCGCGTCTGCTAGCTCAAGCACGCCGAGCGGCAGTCGGACGCTGCGGAGGGCTGCACATACTTCCTCCAAACGCTGGATGGCAATGGAGGTAATGGGCGATGCGCAGACGATCGGTGGTCTGGGCCATGATCGCCGTCCTGGCTCTAACAGGTTGCGCCCCTGCAGCGCGAGCACCGAGCAGTGATAGCGCGCCGGCATCTGGCGCTGGGGCGCGGAGCGTGGGAACGAAACACCTCTCCACGGCCCTCCGTGGCAGCCCCTTCACGCTGAGCGAGGCGATCAACGCCGCGGGCTACGGCAGCGTGCCGGGTGTTGAGATCATGCAAGAGATCATCCACGCCGGACTTGGTGTCGAGGACCCACAGGGCTTCGTGGTGCCGCGCCTGGTCACCGAACTCCCGACCGTTGAGAACAGCCTGTGGGTGGTGAATCCAGACGGGACGATGCAGACGACGTTCAAGCTCCGTCCGAACGTCTTCTGGCACGATGGGACGCCGTTCAGCGCTGACGACGTCGCGTTCACGGTTCGAGTTGCGCAGGACAAGCGGGTCGCGATGTACGGCTCGCTCACCTACCAGCTCATCGATCGGGTCGAGACACCGGACGCGCAGACAGTTGTGCTCAACTGGACCCAGCCGTACGTCGGTGCCGACAAGGTTCTTTCCCGCGTGGGCGAGTCGCGCATCCTCCCAATGCCGCGGCATCTCCTCGAGCGGCAGTTCAACGACGATCCGACCACCTTCACGGATCTGCCCTACTGGACGAGCGAATTCGTTGGTTTGGGCCCTTTCAAGGTCCGCGAGATCGTCGAAGGCAGCCACATGACACTCGATGCGTTCGAGAAGTATTTCCTTGGGCGCCCCCGGCTGGACTCGATGGAAGTGAAGTTCATTCTGGACCCCAACACGGTCGCCGCGAACATTCTGGCGGGTGCGGTGGAGCTCACGGTCGGCGGTCGTTACTCGATCGAATGGGGCATTCAGATTCGCGACCAGTGGCGGTCCGGGCGGATGGAAGCACCCGTCGCGACGAGCTGGGTTGCCCTCTATCCGCAGCTCCTGAACGCGACTCCAGCGGTGCTCGAGAACGTCCAGTTCCGACGTGCGTTGCTGCACGCGCTGCATCGGCAGGAGATGTCCGACACGATTCAGGCGGGTCTTGCGCCGGTCGCGCACGCGGTGATCCCCCCGAATACCGCTGAGTACCGTGAGATCGAGCCGAACGTCGTGAATTACGATTTCGATCCGCGCCGCGCGGCCCAACTGATCGAGAACCTGGGCTACACGCGAGGCCCGGATGGCATCGAGCGCGACGTAACGGGGCAACGGCTCTCGATGGAGCTCCGCACCCGGCAGGGCGACGACCTGCAAGAGAGAAGACCCTCTACGCCGTTGCTGACTACTGGCAGAAGATCGGCGTTGGGACCGAGCCGTTTATCTTCACGGCGCTCCGGGCCAACGATCGCGAGTTCCGCGCGACGCGCCCTGCGTTCGAGGTCGTGCGGCAACCCGGCGGAACGGAATCCATCCCCCGGTATGCCGGCTCGGAGACGCCGACGGCGGAGAACACCTACCGTGGCGTCAACCGCTCGCGGTACCGGAATCCCGATTTCGATGCGCTCATCGATCGCTACTAGCTCACGATCCCGATTCAGGAGCGGACGCAGATCCTGGGCCAGATCGTGCGGCACATGGCGGAGCAGGTTGTGGCGTTGGGTACCTATTGGGCCGTGGATCCGGCCATGGTGTCCAATCGGCTCGTGAACGTCACCCCGCCTAATGTAGCCTGGAACGCGCACGAGTGGGATCTGCGGCGCTGAGCGCAATCCCTGATAAGTGTCGTATCATGGGCTCGCATATCGACCGCCGGGTCATGGACGCGGGTGCGGGGGCAGCCTTGCGGCTAACCAGCCAGCCATGATTCGACGCACGCGTTGATAGTCCCATCAGACAAGGAAGGGAGTCACTATGTCCGCGGCACCTGGAAACGCGAGTGGCGGAAGCGCCTGGGGCCCGCCAAAGGAAACCCCGTACAGCAACTGGTGCAAGGAAGAGGGCGTTCCTCTTTACACCGGTTCGTACGTTTCGGACCTGCACACCGCCGAGGTCAGGGACTGGCCGCGCTTCGGACAGAAGGGCGCGCTGATCAGCCTGGCCGCGCAGGAGCAGAACGACGGCTGGCTGATCGAGATCGCTCCAGGCAAAGAGACCAAGCCGATCCACCATCTCTTTGAGGCCACCTACTACGTCGTCGACGGTCGGGGAGCCACGACGATCTGGCAGCCGGGCTCCTCGAAGAAGCAGACCGTCGAGTGGCAGGCGGGAAGCCTCTTTTCCCCGCCCCTGAACTCGCACTATCAGCACTTCAACCTGGACGGCCAGAAGCCGGCCCGGCTGTTCGCGGCGACCACGGCTCCGATGCAGATCAACATGGTCCGCAACGCGGAATTCGTGTTCAACTGCGATTACGTCTTCGCCGACCGGTACAACGAGCAGGACGACTACTTCACCAACCCTGGCCAGAAGATCGCAACCCGCCGCTGGCAGACCAACTTCATTCCGGACACCCGGGGCTTCAAGCTCGAGGACTGGAAGGAGCGCGGGGCTGGCGGAACCAACATGTTCTTCGTCATGTCGGGCAACGCGATGTCCGCCCACATGAGCGAGTTCCCGACCGGCACCTACAAGAAGGCGCACCACCACGGCCCGGGCGCCGAGATCATCATCCTGAGCGGCATCGGCTACTCGCTCCTGTGGTACAAGGGCGACAAGCAGAAGCTGAAGGTCGACTGGAAGGAAGGCTCGCTGTTCTCCCCGCGCGACGGCGAGTACCATCAGCACTTCAATAGCGGCCCGACGCCGGCCCGCTATCTCGCCTACACCTTCGGCAACCTGTACATCGGCAACACGGCGTACAATCGCGCCGGCGCCGACGTCAGCGAGAAGGAAGGCGGCTGGCAGATCGAGTACGAGGACGAGGATGCCGACGTTCTCGCAACCTTCGAAGCCGAGTGCAAGAAGAACGGCGCCGAGGTCAAGCTCGACCACCCCAAGCGCAAGGTCGCGAAGTAAGCAAATAACCCCCTCTCCCCCCGTCCGGGGAAGAGGGAGGGGGGCGGGGGCCGTCTCCCGGCAACGGTTTGCTGCCGGGGGACGCCTCCCACCCGCCTCCCCCCGCTCGGGGGGAGGTTTTTTGTGGCCGATTTCTTGCCAACGTTGCTGCCGCCCTCGCAAAGCAGAGATACTTTCGCAAGACCAACTGCGATGGAGATCGCCGGCGCTGGCCATGAGGTCAGGAGGGCCGCGATCGTCACTCGCCAGAAGCGGAGGACGCCTTGGCCAATGTGACCCAGGACCAGGCGAAGCCGGGCGATCGATCGACCGATCTCCTGAGCAAGGTCGCCATGACGGACGATGCCCCCTATGACATGTGGGTGGAAACCCTCGGCGTGCCCATTCATCGGGGGTATTTCACGGACGACGTCCGCAAGATCGAGCTCGGCTGGTGGGAGGAGCGGAAGTGCAACGCCGCGATCCTCAAACTGGTCGGCCAGGAGGGCGTTGCCGAGTCCCGGGTGACGGAGATTCCCGCGGGTGGCACGCTGCCGCCGTATCACTTCGCATTCGACGAAGTGGTCTACGTAGCTGATGGGCGCGGGCTGACGACCGTCACGAACTCTGACGGCTCGTCCTCGACGTTTGAGTGGCAGAAGCACAGCCTCTTCATGCTGCCGCGCAATACGACCCATCAGCTCAGCAACGCCTCCGGCCAGGCGCCGGCGCGGCTGCTCCACTACAACTACCTGCCCACGGCGATGTCGCTGATTCCCGACCCAGACTTCTTTTTCAACAGTAAGTACCCCACGCGCCAACCGGGCGACGAAGATGCGGGCTTCTATTCGGAAGCGAAGATCATCGCCCGCGAGGACTCCCGCACCGCGTACTGGCTCGGCAACTTCTTCCCGGACATGCGCGCGTGGGACCGGCTCGCGCCGTTCCGCGGCCGTGGCGCCGGTGGCCACGTGGTCTGGATCCGCTTCCCCGGCTCCGCGATGACCAACCACATGTCCGTCTTCCCCTCGCGCACCTACAAGAAGGGGCACCGCCACGGCCCGGGCGTCATGATCGTCATCCCGGCTGGCGAGGGCTATTCCGTGATGTGGCCCGAGGGCGGCGAGAAGGTGATCGTGCCGTGGAGCGAGGGCGCCGTCTTCGTGCCCCCGAACCAGTGGTACCACCAGCACTTCAACCTGGGTGGCGCTCCCGCCCGGTACCTCGCATTCCACTCGCCGCGCGCGGTGGACTCGGAGAACTCACGGATCGACGAGACGCTGGCAACCCGCCAACAGATCGAGTACCCGAGCGAGGAGCGTGAGGTCCGCCAGCGCTTCGAGGCCGAGCTCGCCAAGCGGGGCCTGACCAGCCTGATGCCCGAAGAGGCCTACAAGGATCCCACCTACGAGTGGGAATATGAGGGCAAGTCGGCCTGATAACCGGATCGATCAGCTATTGAGGAGGCCGGACGGGGAATCTCGCCCGGCCTCTTTCTACCCAGCTGGGTCGAGCTAAGCCGCTTTCGCGGGGGCTGCCGGGTTACTCGGCTAAGGCTGGGCCCATGGCCTTTGTGCTGTGGAGGTAGTGTTGGTCGAAGACGGCCGTGGCGTCACCTGGCCCGAACAGGTAGCCGAGCGCCTCGCCGATCGATGCTGCCTGATGCGATGCGAAGATGATCGGAAGGCCGATGAGGGCCGGCCACCAGAGCTCTGGGCGGTCGCGCAGCGACCGCGCCAGTCGCCATAGCTGAAGCGGCGGCATTGCGATCGGGACTGCATCGGCGTAGGCAGTCCGGCGCAAAAGGCCCCACTCATCGGCGCGCACTCGGTTAGCGCCGAGCAGTCGCGATCCGGCGAAAACCGACTCATAGTGCGTTGCTGGGTCGTGCTCGTGCGCGACGAGCGCCCCGGGCTCAAGCAGGACTGGCTGATCGTCGTGGGCGAGCGCCTTCGGCAGCAGGTAGTGGCCCGCCAGTCCGGCGTCGATGAGCCGCTGCCATTGCCGCGAGCGACGTCGCATAACGCCCGTCCACTGCGACGACGACGACGATCTCCTCGGTTGGCTCGTTCACGAGCCGTCCCAGAGTGGCGCGGACCAGTCGACGTCCGCGGTCTGGACCGCGTGGTGCGCCGAGAAGTCCGGATGCCCGTGAGCGCCGGGGCCCGAGCCGGTGGAGAAGGTCGGCCATGGCGAATCGGGAAAGACGGAGCCATTTGATCGAAGCTGACCAAACGTGCCGGCGCACGAGATACGCGCCACGTTCGGCATCGAGCCGTCGCGAATCCACCACTCGACCCACGTTGGCTCGCCGGGGTCGAGTCCGATGGCGAGGACGCACGGGCTGGTGGAAGGCATTAGTCGGGTCTCCCTCGGAAATCGTGGGCGCAACAGATGGGACGGCGCCGTCCCATCTTCAATTCAAGAAGGGTGCCGATCAAGAAGGGTGCCCAGCCCAAAGGGGGCCCAATGAGCGACAAGATACACAACCGCCGACCGTTAGTTGACAGAACGGGAACGCGCGGATATCGTCGCCGGGACGGTCGGCTTGAGCGCGACGCGCTTAACCGATACACTCGTACCGCTTGCGCGCCTTTCAGGCTGCGATTCACTAACCACACTGCCGAGGTGATTGTGTCAGAAACCGACCAGCAGACTACGCCACAAACGAATGGTGCTGACGATCAGCATGAGCACGGCCACTGGGGCGCCCACGACCATGAGGAGGGGATGTTCGGCCACATCCACGACGAGTCCGACCCCTTCCACACCCATCCTGGTGAGGAAGAGATGGTCATCCTTACGCCGGAGGAAGCGGGAAACCGCATCACCCTCACAAGCGTCGGGATCGACGTCGGCTCCTCCACCTCTCATCTCATGTTCTCCCGCCTGACGCTCGAGCGCCAGGGCATCGCCCTCTCCAGCCGGTTCAAGGTCGTCGACCGGAGCATCGTGTTCCGCTCGCCGATTCTGCTCACGCCATACACCGACGAGACGACGATTGACACCGATGAACTTTCCCGCTTCATCGAGGGCGTCTATAAGGACGCCGGGATGACGGTGAACGACGTCGACACCGGCGCCACGATCTTCACGGGCGAGGCCGCCAAGAAGAGCAACGCGGAAGCAATCTCCGCCCTCTTCGCGGAGCACGCCGGCAAGTTCGTGTGCGCGACCGCCGGCCCAAACCTCGAGGGCGTCATGGCCGCCTTCGGCTCAGGCGCGGCGGGCCGCTCCAAGCGGGACGGCAAGGCCGGCACCGTGATGAACATTGACATGGGTGGCGGCACGGCGAAGATCGCCATCTGCCACAACGGCGAGGTCGTCGAGACCGCGGCGATCAACGTCGGCGCGCGCCTCGTCGCAATGGACAAGGACGGCACCATCACCCGCATCGAGCGCGCGGCCGAGATCATCGCCGAGGAGCTCGGCATCCCGCTGAAGCTGGGCGAGAAGCTGAGCGAAGCGCACCAGAAGGCGATGGCTGAGCTGCTCGCCGAGTCCCTCTACAACCTGGTGGAGCGCCGCCCGCTGGGCCGGCTGGCCGACCGCCTGATGATCACCGGCGCGCTCGAGTTCAAGGGCCCGATCGACAGCATCAGCTTCTCGGGTGGCGTCTCTGAGTACGTCTATGACACAGAGAAGCGCAACTTCGGCGACCTGGGCATCCTGCTCGGCAAGGCGGTCATGGAGCGCACGCCTCGGCTGAACGCCCCGCTTGACCAGGCCGAGCAGATGATCCGCGCGACCGTCATTGGCGCTGGCCAGTACACGCTCCAGGTCAGCGGCAGCACGATTTACATCTCGCGGCCGGACCTGTTGCCCCACCGCAACCTGCAGGTAGTGGCGCCGGTCATGCCCGGTCCCGACTACACGCTGGAGACCGCCAAGCAGGCGATCGCATCGGCGCTCCAGCGCCAGGACATCGAGGAGGGTGACCGCGCGGTTGCGCTGTCCTTCCGCTGGCGCATGGAGCCGTCATACGACCGCGTCAAGACGCTGGCCACCGCGATCGCGGAGTCGATGCCGAACACCCTCAAGGCCGGCATCCCGTTGACGCTGGTGTTCGATACGGACATTGGAGGCGCGGTCGGCAGCATGCTGACCCGCGAGGTCATCCCGGGCCACGACATCGCATCGATCGACGAAGTGGACCTGAGCGACCTCGACTTCATTGACCTCGGCGAGGAGCTCGAGGACGTGCACGCAGTGCCAGTCGTGGTGAAGTCGCTCGTGTTCACCACGGCGCGTGAGCGCAACGCGGGCCTCGTCCGCGGGGTCGCCCCGCATGGCCACGACCATGATCACGATCACGGCGACGGGCACGACCATGACCATGACCATGGGCACGACCACGACCACGATCACACCCACTAATCAGGAAGAACTCTGAGCGGGGAAGGCAACGCGTTTGCCTCCCCGTTCGCTTGTAACGGGGGAAAAGGACGCCGCGCATGTGGACCAGCCGTTTCGCGTTCTGGGCGATCGTGATGACCATGCTCAGCGCGTGCGCGGGGCCGACGCCAGGCGCCGGTTCACCGGGCTCGGGCGGATCAGAGACCTCGCGCGCGAGCGGACCGACGAAGATCACGGTTGCGATTCGTGGTGACCCCAGGACACTAAGCGCCAAGCTCAACTCCGGTGCGGGCGCTGGCGGTATCCCCGGGGTAGCGGAGATCGAGGAGATCCTGAACGCGGGGCTCGGCATCGAGGACCGCGCTGGGACGATCCATCCGCTGCTCGCGGAACAGATCCCAAGCATTGAGAATGGACTCTGGCAGGTGTTTCCCGACGGTCGGATGGAGACTACCTGGAGAATCCGCGAGGGCGCGGTCTGGCACGACGGGACCCCTTTCACGCCGAACGACCTGCTCTTTACGGCCGAGGTGGAGCGCGACCGCGAGCTTCCCATCTTCCGCAACGTGGCCCACAACTCCATCGACCGGGTGGAGTCCCTCGACGATCGCACCGTGCGCGTCCACTGGAAGTCGACCTACATCGAAGCCGACACAATGTTCACCAGCTCCCGGGGACTTCCGATGCCGCGGCACATCCTCGAGGAGGCGTATCGCGCCGACAAGTTGGACCTCCCGAACCTCACGTTCTGGAATGAGAGCTACGTCGGGACCGGGCCGTTCAAGCTGCGGGAATTTGCGCGCGGCACCCATCTCACGCTCGAAGCCAACGAGCGGTACGTGCTGGGCAGGCCGAAAATCGACCTGATGGAGATCCGCTTTATTCCCGACCCTGCCACGATCGGCGCGAACATCCTGGCCGGTGGCGTGGAGCTGACGCTCGGCGGCCGGCTCTCGCTCGAGTGGGCCAAGCAAATCCGCGACCAGTGGACCGACGGCAAGATGTCGATTGAGGTGCCACGGTCAGCCGTCTCGGCCTACCCGCAGTTCATCGATCCCAACCCGCCGGTCTTGCTGGAGGCGCCGTTCCGGCGCGCGCTGCTCCACGCCGTGGACCGGCAGGCCCTCGTGGACACGCTGCTGGACGGGCTCGCGCCCGTGATGCACAGCATCATCCCCGAGAACCACGCCGAGTATGGCGACGTCCAGCGAAGCGTCGTGACGTACGAGTATGACCCACGCCGAGCTACCCAGATAATTGACGGCCTGGGCTACGCGAAGGGCCCCGATGGGAACTACCGCGATGCCGCGGGACGGCCCCTGACACTCGAGATCCGAACGACGGCGAATGACGACGGCCAGGTGAAGACGATGCTTACCGTCGCCGCGGCCTGGCAGCAGATCGGGCTTCCGGTCGATCAGTTGCCCGTCCCGCCCCAGCGCGAGTCAGACCGTGAGTTCCGGGCGACTCGCCCTGCCTTCGAGGTGGTGCGCCAGCCAGGAGGCTGGAAGAATCTGCAACGCTTCTACGGCCCGAATACGCCGCTGGCGCAGAACGATTACACGGGCGTGAATCGGACCCGGCATCGGAACGTTGAGTTCGATGCCCAGATCGACCGCTTCTTCGGCACCGTGCCGCGTGCCGAGCGGATGGACGTGCTGAATCAGATCGTCAACTACATGACGACCCAGGTCGTGATCCTGGGCATGTTCTGGGACCCGGGTCCCACCCTCGCCTCCAACCGCATCGGTAACATGAAAGATCCCGGCGCGGTCTGGGATGCCTATGAGTGGACCATCCGTTAGGCACTCCGCTGCAGGGTCCCGCTGTAAACTGGGGTGACTGGCTCCTAGTCGGCGGCTGGCGTACGGCCCGCGGCCAGGCCTTATGCTCAACGAGTCGTGGAGGGCACCGATGTTGACGCCCGAGGAAAACGCGCTCATTACCCGCACTGGCCCCGCCACCCCCATGGGCGAAGCCATGCGGCGGTACTGGATGCCCGCGCTTCTCAGCGAGGAGCTGCCGGAAGCCGACGGACCTCCCGTCCGGGTCCGCCTGCTTGGCGAAAACCTGGTTGCGTTTCGAGACAGCTCGGGGCGGGTCGGGCTTCTGGCCGAGAACTGCTCCCATCGCGGTGCTTCGCTCTTTTTTGGGCGGAACGAAGAGGATGGCCTGCGCTGCGTCTATCACGGCTGGAAGTATGACGTCGATGGGCGGTGTCTCGACATGCCCGGTGAGCCGCCGGAATCGAGTTTCAAAGAGCGAATCCGCCAGCGGTCGTACCCATGCCACGAGCAGGGGAAGGTGATCTGGACCTATATGGGACCGCCGGCAAAGCGCCCGCCGCCCCCTGGGTTGGAGTGGGTCCGGGCCGAAGTGGGCCGTTGCCACGTCTCGAAGACGCTCGAGGAGTGCAACTACCTGCAGGGGATCGAGGGCGGCGTGGACTCCGGCCATTCCTCCTTTCTCCATCGTCGATTCGATGACGGCTACGCGACGCGCACCACCGAGGCCTTCCGAGCTAAGGCCACCGCCCCAAAGCTCGAGGTCGAGCCAACGGACTACGGCTACCGCTACGCGAGCATCCGCCGGCTGGGTGACGAGGGCAAGAGCTACGTTCGCGTGTATCAGTTCATCATGCCGTTCCACCAGATGCGGGCCTATGAAGGCTACGTCGGCAGGCCGGTCATCCAGGGGCACATGTGGGTGCCGATCGACGACGAGAGCCACTGGGTCTACAACTGGATCTATACGAAGGACGGCGCCCCCCTGACCGAAGAGGAGGTCCATCTTGAAGGCGTCGTCACCGGGCGCGGACCAGATGACCTGCTTCCGGGCTTTCGGCTGAAAAAGAACAAATCCAACGACTACATGATCGACCGCGAAAACCAGCGGACCCGGACCTTTACCGGCATCGAAGGCGTGAATACGCAGGACATGGCCATCCAGGAGTCGATGGGTCCGATCTACGATCGGTCCCACGAGCACCTCGGGAGCAGCGACACGGCAGTCATCGCCATGCGGCGACTCCTGATCCAGGCCGCGCAGGACGTCGCCGCGGGTCGCGATCCGCTGGGTGCTGATGGCGCGAGTGACGGCGTTCGCCCCGCGGAGATGCTCCTGTCAGAGAAGGCGCCGTGGTCCGATGCCATGCACGCCGAGCTCGTGGCACGATGGTAGCTTGCTAGGGGGAGATAGGAGGCGCTGTGCGTCATCGCGCGTGGTCTCGACTTCTCGCGGCGATTCTCGTTGTTCTGTTGACCGCCGCATGTGCCCCGGCTACCGGCCGACCATCTGACTCCCAGCCGGGGGGACGCCCCGCCGTGCGGCAGCCGGACCCTGTCCAGCCCACGGTGCCTGCCATCAAAGAGACCGCGATCCAGGGGTCACAGGCTGCCTGGGAGCGCGCGCTGGCGGCCGGGCGAGCTGAGGGGACGGTCAGCGTTGTCACGCATCCCAGCCTCCAATGGCGCGGTTGGGTGCCGATCTTTCAGCAGCGGTTCCCGGAGATCAAGGTCGAGCACCTTGGCATGCGGCCGAGCGAGGTGACGCCGCGCATCATCTCCGAGCAGCGAAACGGCCTATTCAACTTCGACGTCATGGTCGGACCAACCTCGAACAGCGTGAAGAACCTCAGTCCAGCCGGCGTGTTCCAGGACCTGCGGCCATTCATGCTGTCGCCGGAGGCCGTCGACAACGCGAAATGGCATGGCGGTCTCGAGATGTGGGCCGACAAGGATGCGACTTACTCGCTCGTGACGGCGATGACCGTGACCCGCGCGACGATTGTCAACCGCCGGATGATCCCCAGAGGGGAGCTCACGACGATCGACGGCTTGCTCGATCCGAAGTACAAGGGCCGCATCGTCATCTACGACCCGCGCGAAACGAACAACGGCAGTCTGCAGCTTGCATCGGTTCTCCAGAATCGGTCCGAAGACTTCCTCCGGCAGGTTCTTCAAGACGCCGTGTTCGTCGATAGTCCGTCCCAGCTCGTGGACTTCGTCGTATCGGGCCGCTACCCAATCGGTATCGGCAGCGATCCCGAGCGGCTGGAGAAGCTGCAGGCGGAGGGGTTGGCCCAGGACGTCGAGGTGACGACGCTCTCCGCCCACGCCGCCGCGAGCGGTATCGCCGTGTTCCAGAACGCGCCGCACCCGAACGCGGCGGCGATTCTGGTGAACTGGTTTCTCAGCCAGGAGGGGCAGGAGGCGTACGCCCGGGAGGGCGAGACGGCAACGCGACGCACGGATGCGAGCTCCTACATTGGCGATTCGCAGTCCTACGGCACGCCGGAATGGGGCAATCTCGATCAATACGTCCGGGCCAACGAGTGGCAGGGGATCCCCCTGGTGGACCGTGTAAGCGAGATCGCGAAGGAGATCCGGCGCTAAGCCCGTGGCAATCTTTGACCGGCTACGCGCCAGCGGGCTGCTCCATCCGCTCACCCGCTTCGGCACGTGGCGGCTCGAGAAAACGACTCTCCTCTACTCGCTCGTCCTCGGGGCGGTCGCGTTCATCGTCCTCTATCCGCTGTGGCTGCTCTTTGCCCAGGCGTTCCAGGTCGGAGCAGGGACGGCGGATACGACGTGGGGGCTCGACAACTGGCGCGCGGCCTGGACCGAACCCGCCCTCGCGGGCTCACTTGCGAACACGATTGGCCTCGCGCTCACGCGCCAGGCGCTGGCGCTCGCCGTGGGCATCCCCGTGGCCTGGCTCATCGCCCGGACCGATTTGCCAGGTCGAGGTTGGTTCGAGTTTGGATTCTGGGTCGCCGTTTTCCTGCCGTCGGTTCCGATCCTCGTCGGCTGGATTCTCATCTTTGACGGCTACAACGGCCTCGCCAATAAGCTGCTCGAAGGGCTGCCATTCGTCCAGCGGGGACCATTCGACATCTTCTCCTGGTGGGGGATCGTCCTCACGCACCTCTTCGGGGCGACCCTGGGCATCAAGGTCATGTTCTTGGCCCCAGCCTTTCGAAGTCTGGACTCAGCTCTCGAGGAGGCCGGTCGCATGTCTGGCGCAAACAGCATCACGACCCTCAGGCGGGTGGTCTTGCCGCTCCTTGCCCCCGCCATCCTGGTCGTCACGCTGCTCGGGCTCATTCAGTCGCTCGAGGCGTTCGAGATCGAGCTGATTCTCGGTGCGCCCGCGGGCATCGACGTCTTCAGCACGAAGATCTACCGGCTGCTGCGCGAGCAGCCGCCGGCGTATGGATCCGCCACCGCCCTCAGCATGCTCATTCTGTTCATGATGACGCCGTTGATCCTGTTCCAGCAGCGGCTCATCGACCGAGGCCACTACGCCACGATCACCGGGAAACATGGCGCCCGGCTTCACGCGCTAGGGCCTTGGAAATGGCCAGCATCCGCCGCTATCGGCACCCTGGTCGTGGCGATGACGGTTGTCCCCTCGACGTTCGTCATCCTCGGCAGCTTCATGAAGATCTTCGGCGCGTTTCAGATCCCGAACCCGTGGACGCTGCAGCACTGGACGACGGTGTTGGCGAGCTCCGGATTTCTGAGCTCCCTCGCGACCACGCTGATCCTCGCGATTTCCGCCAGCGTGGTCGCCATGTCGATCTTTGGAATCCTGGGCTACATCACGGTGCGGACCGGATTCCTGGGGCGGGGGGCCCTGGATTTCCTGACCTGGATGCCGTCACTCTTGCCCGGCATCGTGATCAGCCTCGGCTTGCTGTGGATGTTCCTCAGCACTCCTGCCTTTCGGCCGCTTTACGGGAGCACCGCGGTGCTCGTGATCGCCATCAGCTTGAGCATCATGACCCGCTCCGTGCAGATGGTGAAGGCCGCGCTGGTGCAGATCGGTGCCGAGCTGGAGCAAGCTGCCTGGATGAGCGGCGCTGGCTGGTGGACCACCGTGCGCCGCGTCATCTTTCCGCTCGCCGCGCCGACTCTGATGGTCGTTGGCATTCTGGCGTTTTCGACCGCTTCGCGAACGGCAAGCCACGTCGCGCTCCTTGCGACAGCGAACAACCGCCCCCTGGTGCTGCTCCAGTTAGACTTTCTGTCCGACGGCAACTTTGAGGCGTCGTCGGTGGTCGGGGTGGTCATCCTGCTCCTCACCCTCGGTGCAGCCCTGCTGGCCCGAGCGCTCGGCCAACAGACCATCGTGCGGGAGTGATCGAGGGACTGCCGCTGTGCCTGGTAAACGAAGGGGTGGTGGAGGACACAATGGCGCTGTCGACCGAACCCAGGCACGAGGACCCTGCGGTCGGGTTCGCTGCCTACGCGGCCAACGTGACCTATGACCGGCTGCCTCCCGAGCTCACGCGTGTCTTGAAGCGCATCGTGCTCGACACAATCGGCACCACCCTGGCCGGCGGAACGCTCGGCAGCGGCTGCCGCGAGCTGGCAGACGTGATTCGCGCGGCGGGTGGAACGTCCGAGTCGACCCTGATCGGCATCGGAGATCGCCTCCCGGCCCCGGGCGCAGCCCTCGTGAATGGTGCGATGGCCCATGCGCTGAACTTCGACGACGTCTATCCGGGTGGTGGACACCTTGGCGTCGTCACCTTGCCCGCGGCGCTTGCCGTCGCGGAGCGTCAGGGCGGGGTGAGCGGCAAGGAGCTGCTCGCGGCGCTCGCGGCCGGCACGGAGATCATGGCCCGCTTGCAGGTCGCGGTTCGTCGCGCCGAGGATGGGTCGTCCGAGGCGAAGCCGCAACCCACGCAGATGCTCGGCTACTTCAGCGCCGCGGCCAGTGCGGGGCGGGTGATGCGGCTGGATGGACGGGCGATGCTGAGCGCGTTCGGCCTTGCGCTCATGCAGGCATCGGGGAACCGCCAGCCGGTTTTGGAGGGGACCCCCTCCAAGGCCATCTACGCCGGATTCCCGAACCAGGGCGGGGTCCTCGCTGCGCTGCTGAGTCAGCGGGGCCTCCGCGCCGACTGCGCCGCGCTGGAAGGGGAGGCGGGATTCTTTCCCACCTTCTACATGGGTCGCTATTACCGTCCGGCCCTGGTCGAAAACCTGGGAGACGAGTACTACACGCTCGGCGTGGGCTTCAAGCCGTGGCCGACGACGAGCCGCGCGCACCCGTTCATCGAGGCTGCCCTCGCGCTCGCGGCAGAGCACCGCCTCCGAGAGGATGAGATCGCGGACGTGCACGTCGTTGGAGGCTCCTACATCCGCACGTTCTGCGAGCCGCTCGCGACCCGGCTGCGGCCCCAGACCGGTGTCGAGGCCGAAGACAGTATCTTCTTCGGCGTCGCCAAGGCGCTGGTCAACCAGCGGGTAACATTGGCTGACTTCCAACCGAAAGGTCTCGCGCAATCGGAGACGGTGCGCCTGGCCGACCGCATGCGCTACTCGATCGACCCGGAGCTAGGCTACGCAGGCATCGTCGAGCTCACGGCGCGAGCGGGCCAGAGCTATCGCGTTCGCGTCGAGAAACCGCTCGGCGATCCAACGAAGCCGTTCAGCGACGACCAGCTCCGCGCAAAATTCCTGGATTGCGCGACCCACGCCCCCGTTGAGCTCACGAGCGCGCACCTCGAGGAGCTGATCACGCGTATCGAGAGACTCGAGGACGTTACCGACGTCGGAATCCTCGCGCGTCTTGCAAGCGGTGGGAGCTCCTGACCGGCATCGTTCAGCGACCAGGATGACCAGGCCAGGTCTGCGGCGGCGGGCAACCGCGATCCAAACGAAGTGACCAGGAGAGAGCATGGCACTTGGACAGTCCATCAGCATGATCGACGCCCGCCAGCGGGTGATGGGCGCCATCGATTACACGCTGAATACGCGTATCCCCGGGAGCCTGACCGCGCGGCTCGTGACGTGCCCGTCTCCGCATGCCCGCATCCTGCGGGTCAATGCCGACGCGGCGCGCCGACTGCCCGGCGTCTACGCGGTCGTCTCGGGCGCCGATCTCCCCGCGCTCGGGATGGGCCAGCTTCTTGGCAAGCCGCCATACGAGCGGCCGGTTCTGGCGTTCGATCGCGCGCTGTACGCCGGCGAGCCTGTCGCGGCCGTGGCGGCGATCGACGAGGAGACGGCGCAAGAGGCCGCGGCGCTCGTCGAGGTTGAGTACGAAGAGCTGCCCGCCGCGCTGGACATCCTTGGGGCGCTGGAGCCGGGTGCGTCGTTGGTGCACGTGCCAAGCAATCTCGCGTACGAGCACCACATCGAACGCGGCGACATCAACGTGGGCTTTGCCGAGGCCGACGAGATCTTCGAGGACGAGTTCACCACCCCCGCCGTGCAACACGTGCCGCTGGAGCCCCACAACTGCATTGCGATGGTCCAGAACGATCGTATGACGATCTGGAGCAGCAGCCAGAACCCGTTCGGTGTGCGCGATGAGCTCGCCACGCTCCTCGGCGTTCCGCGCTCGAAGGTCCGCGTGCTGGTCGCCAGTCTGGGCGGGGGCTTCGGTTCCAAGCTCGTCACCTTTATCGAGCCGATCGCCGCGGCGCTCGCCCTTGCGACGGGCAAACCGGTGCAGCTCACGCTGACCCGCGCCGAGGAGTTCACGACGTTCGTCCGGCACGCTGCCCGCATTTTCCTCAAGACCGGCGTGAAACGCGACGGTCGCCTCGTCGCGCGCGAGGCGAAGTGCTACTTCAGCACGGGCGCCTATGGCGCGGCGGGCGTGAACGGCGTTTCCAATGGCGGCGTGGCGATGACGAGCGCGTATCGGTTCCCCCACGTCCAGGTGGACTCCTTCTCCGTGTACACGAACACCGTGCCCGTCGGCGCGTTCCGCGCGCCCGGCGTGCCTCAGGTTGCCTTCGCCAGCGAGATGCAGCTCGACCGCATCGCGGAGCAGTTGGGGATCGACCCGATCGAGCTGCGGCGCATGAACCTGGTGCGCGACGACGACCGGTTTATCGCCGGCGGACATCTCGAAGACATTCATTTCGACGAGATGCTCGATCGTGGAGCCCAGGAGATCGGCTGGAATACGCCGCTGCCTTCCGAAGCGACCAACAATCCGCGCCGGCGCATCGGCCGTGCCGTGATCCCCACGCTCAAGATGACGCGCACCCCGACGATCTCGAATGCCGCGTTGCGGCTGAACGTGGATGGCAGCGTCAATCTTATGACCGGCGCGGTCGAGATGGGGCAGGGATCGCGCACCGCGCTCTCGCAGATCGCGGCGCACGAGCTTGGTGTGCCAGTCGAGGCGATCATGGTGGCGGCCATCGACACGGATGTCGTCCCCTGGGAGGGCGGCACGGCGAGCAGCCGGACTACGTTCGCCGTCGGCGGCTCCGTCACGCGCGCCGCGAACGACATTCGCGATCAGCTCCGCGACCTGGCGGCGGATCAGCTCGAAGTCTCGCCCGACGACGTCGTCGTTGAGGGGGGCTTCGCGACGGTTCGCGGCGTGCCCGACCGCCGGGCATCGTACGGCGACCTGATCGGCGGAGCTCGACGCACCGAGCTGCTCGGACAGGGGCACAACGAGACCAAGGCCGCGCCCGACCCGGTAACCGGGCTGCCGGGCGCCTCCGCTCACTGGCATCACGGCGTGGTCGCCGCGGAGGTGGCCGTGGATATGGACACCGGTCGGGTCGAGGTCACGCGCATGTGGGCCGGCATCTTCGCGGGGACGATAGTAAACCCGGTCCTCTGCGAGCTGCAGGCTCACGGCAGCGCGCTCATGGGGCTCGGCGAAGCGCTGTTCGAGGGCATGCAGTACGATGAGGGCACGCTGGTCACCAAGAATCTGTCCGAATACAACATCCCATCATTCCGGGACGTCCCGCCCGACTTTGGCACCTGGATCGTGGACGATCCCTCCAAGATGGATTTCCACGGCGTCGGCGAGACGCTCGTACCCGCCGCGCCGGTCGCCATCGGCTGCGCGGTCGCGAATGCGGTCGGCGTACGCTTGCATGAGCTCCCCCTCACACCGGAGCGCATCCTGCGGGCGCTGCACGAGCAGGCAGGGCGCGCATGACGACAATGGAGCTCTACGAGCCGCGCTCGCTCGAGGAAGCGACCTCGCTCCTCGCCGAGCGCGGCGATGAGGCGCGGATCATCGCCGGCGGGACCGCGGTGGTCCTGATGTTGAAGAACCGCCTCATTGCGCCGAGCGCGCTCATCAGCCTGGAAGCTGTGCAGAGCCTGAGATACATTCGATCGGACGCGGATGGCACGCTCCGCATCGGGGCGATGACGACGATCCGTGAGCTCGAGCGATCCCCTGTGGTGATAGACCACTGCCCGACGCTCGCCCGGACCTGCCGGCAGGTGGCGAATGTGCGGGTGCGTCACGCCGCCACGATCGGTGGCAACCTCAGCGAGGCCGACTACGCGTCCGACCCGCCATCGGTGCTCGTCGCGGCCCGAGCGCGCGTCCGGGTGGCGAGCGCGAAGGGCGAGCGGGAGATCCCGCTGGCTGAATGGTTCAGGGACTTCTTCGAGACCGCGCTGAGGCCCGATGAAGTCGTCACCGAGGTGATCATCCCGTGGGACACGCTGTCGAGTCGATCGGCGTATGTGAAGTACGTCAGCCGCTCGTCCGAGGACCGGCCTTGCCTGGGTGTCGCCGCCTTCATGGACCTGGACGAGGATCTCGACGGTGGCTACGTGTGTCGGGAGCTTCGCGTGGTCGTGGGCGCAGCCGCCGCGACGCCGCAAGAGGTTCCGTCTGCTGAGAAGCTTGCCATCCGGAAACGGCTGACGCCTGAGCTGATTCAGGAGATCGCCGAAGGCTACGCCAACGCGATCGACCCGATCTCGGACCTGCGTGGCTCGGCCTGGTATCGCACCCAGTTGATCCGCGTCTTCGTCCGCGACGCCATCAACGAAGCGCTTGCCAGCCAGCCAGAGGAGTTGAAATGAAGCGGATCGTCCGACTCACGGTCAATGGCATGGATCGCGACGTCATCGTCGAGCCCCACCACACGCTCCTCGACGTCTTGCGGCGAGAATTCGACCTGATGAGCGTTCGGGAAGGGTGCGGCATCGGGATGTGCGGCGCTTGCACGGTCCTCGTCGATGGCAAGCCGATCAGCTCCTGTCTGACGCTCGCTGCTCGAGCGCACGGGAAGGACCTGCTCACGCTCGAAGGGTTGAATGCCGACGGCGAGCTGCATCCCATTCAGCAGGCCTATCTGGACCACGCGGGCTTCCAATGCTCGTTCTGCACGCCGGGCTTCATCCTCTCCACGAAGGCGCTGCTGGAAGAGAACTCATCCCCGAGCCCCGAGGAAGTACGTGAATACCTCTCCGGAAACCTCTGCCGCTGCGGCAGCTACGCGAAGATCATGGAAGCAGTGCTGGCGGCGGCCGGGGGCCAGTGAGGCATGCTGGTCATCCATCGGTAGGTGCACCGACGGATGTCTCGCAGTCGTCAACGGAGCTCCCATTCGTGGATGTTCCAGTAGGGGAGCGTGCCGCGGTCCCCTGAGGTACCGACGGTGTCCTTCGTAGGACCGTGCAGGCTCGCGGCGTGGCTGCTGACGTACAGCGAGAAGTGCGTCATGTAGAGCGGGAGGCCCTCGCTCACGAGCTTGAGCATCTGGCCGTAGTGGCGGGTGCGCTCGCCCGGGTCGAGCGAATTCGCGAAGGCTGATAGAGGCGATCGTATTCAGGGTTCGACCAGCCACCGCGATTCTCGCCGAACCAGCGGTTCGCGGGTGAGCCGATCTCCGAGGTCAGGGAGAGGCGCTCGGCGGCGCTCCCTCCCCGAAACGCCAGGCCCGAAAAGCTGTGCCGCTCCTCCGCGGTCGGAACCTGGGTTGCGGGAACGAGCGATGAGCTCATGGGAAATCCCGCGTTGCGCCAGGTGTCCACCAGGATCGATTGGCCCGCCCGAGTTCGGGACCGGTCGTCACGCGAAGGTCGGTTCTAAATCGCTCACCGCTCGCGTTCTCGACGAATCCGTCACGGTCCTTCGCATAGCCTGCTTCGATCATGTACTGCTCGGAGCGCCTGGGGTCGTAGGGGTATCGGGCAATCGAACGGTTGGCTTCGGCCAGATAAGGCGAGGTGATCGGGACGAACGTCTCGCTCATGAACCTCTGCCCGTCGAACAGTCCCTCGTTCAGCGCGTCCCGGTCGATGCTGCGGGCACTCCCAGGTGGCCTCGATCTCGTCGATGCGCGCGTCCGCACGTACCGCGAACATCTTGCCTCCCGGGTCGCGAAACCGGCGGTGGCTACTGAATCGAGATCAGGCCCTGCGACCGCTTTCCGACGACCTCGGGGCCTGAATCATGCACGATCACACAACTGCCCCAGATGTAATTCGTCTTCATGTCCTCGGAATAGATAGTCGGCTTCCAGACCAGGGCGTTCCCCGCCTGAAAGTGGACCTCCCGCGCCTCGGGGCGTACGCTTCCAGTCGGGGCGCCGAACGGTCCCTCTTCGCCGAGTCCCGGCCCCTTGATCATGACCAGGCTCTTCACGCCGCGGCCCTTACCGAACCCGAGGATGTAGTCGACGACCTCGCCGAACGTGTTGCCTGGCTTGAGGAGCTCCAGGCTCCCCTCGAACAGCTCGCGCTGCATCTCGACGTACGACTTGTAGAGGTCCGGGATCGGGCCCAGGACGACAAGCTGCTGCTCCTGAGTGGCCTGACCGCCGTAGAGCGTGTTTGCTTCGGTCGCGATGAGGTCGTTCGGCTCCAGCCGGTGCGGAATTGGCGGGTTGAGGTAGCGATGGGTGCGCGGGCGCCGATCGGGTCGATCGTCATCCCCAGCGTGTTGTAATACTCGGTCCCCAGCTCCAGCATGCGCGCCATGACGGCGCCATATAGGACGTTTGCGTCCAGACCAGGGCGCGCCAGCTCGACAAGGTGATCGAACCCGGCCTCCGCAATCGCGACGGTACGCCGCATGCAGTCGAGCTCCTCGTCGCTCTTGACCGAACGAACGGTCATCACGGGGTCCGTCACGTCCACGAACGTCGCGTTCGGCAGAAGCCGCTGGGTTTCGGCGAACGCGGTGTGGTTGACGACCCCATCGGGCATGCGGGCATAGCCGATTCTACCGCCGCGCAGACCTGTGACGCCGATACGACCTCGCTCCAGGCCTGCCGCGCGTAGCGCATCCGCCATAGCCGGACCCCACGGGCCGGCCACGCGCTGGGGATTGGGAAACCACTCCGGGCGTGCCTCCTTGACGAGCGTCTCGACGCCAGTCGTCGCGATCTCGCACGACTGCCGCAGGCTCGCGATCTCCTCCTCGCTCTTGAGGAAGCGGGCCTTCCCAAGGACATCGGTTGCGTCGCGAAACGTCGCATCCGGGAGCCGCGCGACGAGGTCGGCGTAGGCGCTATGGACCACCACGCCATCCCGGGCGTTCGCATGGGTGTACGCGCCCGACCCGAGGCCCACGACGCCGATCGTCGCATGATCCATGCCAGCCTCCTGGAGGGCCTGGAAGGTAGGCTCGAGCCAGCCGCGGCCCGACGTGCGCGTCTCCGCGAGCCATGAATTGCGTGAGGGGCGCTCGGTGATGACGATTGGCGCGACGGTGTCGCTGGTCGGCAGGACAACGACCGCGCCGTCAAGCTGCGTGAGGTAGCGGCCATCCGCACCGGTCGCGCTCGGCTCGTCAAGCACTGGGCGAAAGGAGAGGTTGTCGAGGGCGAGCGGAACGAGAAGGCAATCGAGCCCTGCCGCGGCGGCGTTGGCGCGGACCGCGCCCCAACGGCGGTCGCGCGCCGCTTCCGAATATCCGCGCCAGGTTGCCGGTCCGGCCATCTCCATCGTCATCCCTTCACCTCGCCGGTTTTCATTGGTTCGCGAAGAGCGCGGGCGACGTCCACTGCTTCAGCGCGCGGCCCTCCGCGAGCGCCTTCATTTCGCGCTGCTACAGCATCCGCTTCAGGACCATCCATTGGTCGGTCCTACCCAGTCGCTCCTGGGCTCGGTCCGCAATCGCTCCCTGACCGACGAGGGTCACGTAGTCCTCGATCCAGAACGTCTTGTAGGTGCCGAAGGAGGAATCCATGTCCTCGACGCGCGCGCGTCCTGCAAGGACCGCTTCGGCAAAGTCCAGCGGCGCCTGCGGATCGTCCTCTTGAGGTTGTGGACCGGCCACCGCTCCGCGTAACGGCTCGACAGGTGAGGCGTCACCGAATAGGGCCCCGATCGTCAAGCGCATCAACGCGGCCATCATGGGCGATCCCCCGACGATGCGGGACGCTGCCAACACCGGCGGCAGCGGCGGCGGAGTTGCCGGTTCCGAAACCGTCGAGGAGCTGGTCCACGTCGGGCTCGGCACAACCGATAACCGCGGCGGGCTCCACGCTCGACTCGCCGAGCAGGTTCCGACCCTGGAAAACGGGCTGTGGACGGTGCATCCCGATGGCTGTCCTCCGTCTGGGGCTCAGCCTTGACCGACGGAGGATCGGTGTCCGTCGATCGCCGCGAGCACGCGCTCCGCAGTGATGGGAAGCTGCAGGATCGGGACGCCAATCGCGTCTGCCACGGCGTTCGCAATCGCGGGAGCGGTGGGGACGCAGGGAAGCTCCGCGATCGCTTTCGCCTCGTAGGGGCCGACACCCTGACCTCCAAGGTTGATCGTGGTGAGCGCGGGAATGTCGCGCATGGTGGGGATCTTGTAGTCACCCAGGTGCGGGTTCGTGATCCGGCCATCCTCCAGCGCGAGCTCCTCGGAGAGGCCATACCCCATCCCCTGCACCATGCCACCTTCGATCTGTCCCTGATGGCCGAGCGCGTTGATGATGGTCCCCGTCTCCTGAGCGCTGACGACCTTCTTCACCGTCACCGCGCCACTCTCAGGGTCCACCTCCACCTCGACCGCCTGGGCCATGAAGGAGAGGTTCTGGCTCTGGGGCTGGGCAAGGACCACCTGGGCATGGGCAAGCGGCTCGCTGCCCGGCAGCATCTCCATTGCCAGCTCCTCGAGCGAGACTCGCTCGCCCCCAGGAGCGCGCCAACCGCCCCCATCCCATTCGGCGGCCGGGGAGCCGAGCATGCTCGCCGCGAGCGGGGCGAGCTGCTCCTTGAGTTTGCGGCTCACCGCGATGGCGGCGTGCCCGGCAACGTAGGTCACCCGGTCCGCGCCACTTCCGACGTCGGTCGGCAGTGCGTCTGTGTCGCCACGGACGAGGTTGACGCGGTCCATCGAAACGCCGAACTCCTCCGCGATGATCTGGGCCATGATTGTGGGCGCGCCGGTGCCGACGTCCGGCAGGCAGGTGAGCACCGTGAGGCCGCCATCCGGATTCAGCGTCACATCGCCCGCCCCAGTGCCGGTGCCCATGCGCCCACCGACGATCGCGATGCCGCGGCCGACGTTTGGCCCCTTCGGCCGTCTCCAACCGATCGCCTCGCTCGCATTCTGGAGGATCTCCTGCGTCAAGGCTGGTGCGCCGTCGGTCCCGACACGCATGGCGTTCCGGAGTCGAAGCTCGAGTGGGTCGATGCCAAGCTCCCGTGCGACGAGATCGGTGTGGACCTCGTGCGCGAACGCCACCTGGGGCTGACCGGGCGCTCGCATGTAGCCGGAGGGCGGCGTGTTGGTGTAGACCGCCATCGCCTCGACCCGAACGTGCGGAATCTCGTACGGCCCCCACGCATGATCCGCGTGGCTCGGCATGCCGTCGATCGCCGGTTTGACCCCACCATACGCGCCAGTGTTGAAGACGACCCGCACGTAGCGGGCGACGATGGTCCCGTCGCGCTTCACCCCGGTGCGTATCGTCACGACCGCGGGATGGCGATGCGTGAAGGACTCCAGGTCGGTCGGGTGGCGCGGGATGAATTTGATCGGCCGCCCGGTCGCGCGGGCAAGGAAATACGCCATCGGGACTTCAGCGGGGCCGCCCTTGGCGCCAAAATCCCCACCCACGACCGTCGGATGGATGACCACGTCGTCCTCGGAGCGCTGGGCAACCTCCGCGATGGACTGCCGAAGGGGAAATGGGTTCTTGTTCGACGGCCAGACCTGGACGCGTCCGGCCTCGTCGATTGCCACAAGGGACGTCGAAGGCTCGAGGTAGCCCTGGTGCGTGAGCGCCGTGGTCAGCGTGTGCTCGATTACCAGGTCCGCTTGAGCCATCCCGGTATCCAGATCTCCGTGGGACCAGACCCTGTAGCTGCAGAGGTTTGGAATCTCGGCCGGCACCCCCCTGGGGAAGCCGATGTACGCCTGAGCGTTTGGATGAAGGATCGGCGCGCCGGGCTCCATCGCGGCTAACGGGTCGAAGACCGCGGGCAGCTCCTCGTATTCGATATCAATGGCCGCCGCGGCCTCCTGGGCGGCATCCGGGGTCTCGGCTGCGATGACGGCCACTTTGTCGCCGACAAAGCGAACGCGCTCCTCGCACAGAAATGGCATATCGCGCAACACGCGGCCGTGGAGGCGATTCGGGAAATCGGCACCGGTAAGAATCGCTCGCACGCCTGGAACACGCTGTGCGCGTGACGTATCGACCGCAAGAAGGCGCGCGTGCGGCAGAGGACTGTGCAGGCTGGTCGCCCAGAGGGTGTCCGGAAGCACGAAGTCCGCGGCGAAACGGGCTCGGCCGGTGACCTTGTCTATGCCCTCGACACGGGGAATCGGCTGTCCGATGACGCGGAACGGCGCGGCGTTCACGTCCACTCCAAGGTGTCGATGCGATGCAGACCGAAACCGGCGTCGGGCACCATCTGAATGTTGAGACCCTTGACGGCTGACGTGTGCGCGTTGATCAAGACGTTGCGTCTGATATTCGTTGCCCATGTCGTTGCGCTTGTTAGCACCTGTCTGACGGTCCGTCGGTCAGTCGCGGCCGACGATCGACAGATCGAGGTCGGGATGCTCCACAAAGGCCTGGCGGAGCTCGCGGGTAGCCTCGATCCAGTCGGCGTCCTCGGGCAGAAACACACCGCCGGAACGCACCCGGTAGACGCCCGGGTCGTCAACCCCTGGAGGCGTGGTCCCCTGGTCGCGGAGCGCCTTCACGGCCTGGAGCATGCGGGCGCGCGTGCGGCTGACCATCGCGTCGCTACTGCCCAGGTGCTCCTGGCTCCGATCGTAGATCTCGCCCATGCTCTCGGTGACGGCCTGGTCCTGTACGGGTATGCCGTCGATTCCCGTGAAGCTCTGGTTGGTGCGCTGCTTCTCGCGGTCGATCAGGTAGTCATTCTCCATGCTCTGGACCAGGCGGAAGCGGCCGTACCAGTCCGTCGTATTCGGGTGGTATTGCAGCCCGGCGAGCCCCTGGAACGTTTCGCCCTGAGGGTTCACGGCGCGGCCGGTCGACAGCGGGATCGGACCGCCGAGCGCGCCGGCCATTGCGCCCTGCCTCGACATCGAGATGAACATCGTGTGGGTATCGTCGAGCGGCACCCAGGCGCGGACGAGCACCTGGGCGCCCATCACGCCGGTCGGGATGAGCGCATAGAAGGGAAACAGGAAGCAGGCGATCCGCCAGTAGCGCCGACCGTCGCCCGTCGGGCGATAGGCGCCGTACATCGTGCCGCCGGGCAGGTCCGCCGTCTGGTAGCGTGGCGTCCGATCGAGCACGCCGTAGTACTCCATGGTCCCCGGGCGAAAGTCCTTCGGCTGCAGCGAGCCCGTGTGAAGGTACGCGAAGTGGCCGGTGTCGATGTCGCCCTCGATCGCCTGGAGCCAGTTGCAATCGCGAATCGTAAGGCCGACTATGGTCTCTTCGCCCGAAAGCATATTGGGCTCGATATCCGGCAGGGGAGGCGGGATCGCACGATCGCCCATGTAGGCCCAGATGAGGCCGCCGCGTTCGACGCATGGGTACGCCTTGTGCCGAGTGCGCTCCTTGAACGTGCTCTCCGGGGGCTCGGAAGGCATGTCGACGCACTGTCCGCTCACGTCGAACTTCCACCCATGGTAGGCGCACCGCAGGCCCTGCTCCTCGTTGCGGCCGAAGAAGAGCGAGGCGCCGCGGTGGGGACAGTTTGCGCCGAGCAGCCCGACCCGGCCCTCGCTGTCGCGAAACGCGATGAGCGACTCGCCGAGCAGCTTGACGCGCACCGGCGGGCAGTCCGGCGCCGGTAGCTCGGTGGAGGCCAGGCCAGGGATCCAGTATTGCCGCATCAGCGCCCCCATCGGTGTACCGGGGCCGACGCTCGTGAGCAACTCGTTAACCTCGTGCGTTGCCATGGTGTGCCTCCTAGCGGACCCAGCGCCATTCGTGGACGTTCCAGCCCACATCGGCCTGGGGACCGAAGGGAACTGGACCTTCGAGGGACGATACGTACGCGACTATGCCCGGGTTGAAGTAGAGCGAGATTGCCGGCAGATCGTCGGTGAAGAGCCGGGCCATCTGGGCAAACTGCTCATTGCGCTTATCGCGCTCGAGCGTCGAGTTGTAGGCGTCGATGAGTCGATCGAAATCGGGGTTGTTGTAGCCCGAGCGGTTGTTGCCCACCCAGCGGTTTTCGGCGCGCGGAATGTTCGCGGAAAGAAAGCTCGGGAGGGATGCATCGCCAGTCCCTCCACCGCCGGTGTAGAGCGAGGGGAATGAGCCTCGTAGCTCACCCGAGCGGGACTGGGCCTGGGGCACGGGCACTTCGCGAAACTCGAAGCCCGCGCGCCGGAACCCCTCCGCCATGATCGCCATCTCTGCCTCTGACTGCGCGGACTGGTTCACCTTGATCTCGCCGGAGAATCGCCCCTCGGCCGGTTGAACCCAGGAGCCGTCGCCACCCTTTGCAAAGCCCGCCTCGACCATGAGCTGCTCGGTTTGGCGAAGGTCGAGGGGGTATTTTCGAATGAGTCGATCGACGGTCGCGTAGAAATCGACTGTCGGGGGAATGAACGTCTCGGCGAGAATTCCCTCACCCTCGAACAAGGCATCGTTGATGCCGTTCTTGTCGACGGCGTGGGCCAGCGCGCGCCGCACGCGGACGTCGAGCAACGAGCGTGGGTTCGTGAACTCCGAGCGGAGCTGGAACTCGCTGCGGCGCCACTGGTCTGGCGTCGTCAGGATCGTGCCGCCGTTCCGAGGTGCCCATTCGCGCCGCAGGATCGCACCCTGCTGGAATCGAATGGAGTCGTCCACGGTGACGTGCGCCTCGCCCGCGAGCACCGTTGCGAGCACGGTGTTGAAGTCCGAGATGAAGCGCACGCGCACGCGCTCGATCTTGGGTGCCCCCAACACGTGGCCGGGAAAGCCCATGCCCTCGAGGAACGCTCCTGGCTCCCATCGATCCAGTCGATACGGGCCCAGACCGACGTAGCCGGTGGTCCAGAAGGGAAGGCGCCCGAACGCGTCCGGCGTCTCCGTTTTGGAAGGCCTGGGCGAGCAGATGGCGTGGGAGCGGGGCGAACTCGGTGTCTTGGACCGCCCCGGCTTCAGGGTAGAGGCTCTTCCAGCGGATCAGGACGGTGCGCGAGTCCGGCGCCGCGATCTCTTCCATCTGGTTGAGCGGTGGCGAATTCGACTGGCCGAGGTCGGGCGAGCCGTACACCTGCCAGCCGAAGACGAAGTCCGCGGCGGTGAGCGGCGTCCCATCGTGCCAGGTGAGGTTCGGGCGGAGCGTGTAGGTCGTTTCCATGCGGCCGTCCGGGAAGACGCGCCACGAATCCGTGTTCAGCTCGGGCAGCCGATCTACGAGGTACGGCAGGGGAGACTCGCGGGCATCGAGCATGGTGAGTCCGGCGTTGAAGAGCCTGGGCGTCGTGCTGAAGCTCAAGCCGGAGACGCGCAGCACCTCTTTATTGGCGACGGTGTCCGGCTCGGCGCGAGCCGTGAGGACGAGCGTGCGGCTCTGGTCGACGCCCGCGGACTGGCCCGGCCCGCTGGCAGGAGCGGGTCCCCGAGTGGTTGGCGCCGCGCAGGAAAGCAGAAGCGTTGCGAGACCAACCAGGATGCAGAACCGGGAAAGCGCCACGTTCGTGCTCCTTTGCACCGAACGAATTCTGGTCGGCTAACGCCGACCTGACGCCATCATACTGTCAAAGGGTTACTTGTCGGAGCCGTCGCCTCCGCCGAACTGGGAGCCGAACCAGCACCAGCGCTGCTCGGTCGGGCCGTTGCGGTTGAATGTCGTGAACGCCGCCCGCCACTCCTGTCGGACTTCGTTCACCTGCTCGACCTCGCGGTTCTCGGCCTGGGCGCGGGCCTCTTCCTGCCGATCTCGCGTGCAGGCATTCTGGAACACTTCATTACCGAAGAGCGAGGGAGCCGCGTCGGTCGGTGACGCGAGCGCGGTCGCGCCGAGCGCTTGGGCGGTGAGAAGTGCCCCCGCGACGATGGCTGCGAGCCGATGGCTTGTCTTACGCATGCGTTGCCTCCGCGTTGCGAATCGCCTCCCAGAGCTTGGGAGCGGTGTAGGGCATGTCGATGTGGGCGATGCCGAGGGGGGAGAGCGCGTCCATGACCGCGTTCGCGATCGCGGGTGGCGCGCCGTTCGTACCCGCCTCGCCGACGCCCTTCACGCCAAGCGGACTGTTCGGATTCGGCGTGATCGTCTCTCCAAGGATAACCTCTGGCATATCCGAGGCGCGGGGGACCGCGTAGCTCATGAGCGACGTCGTCAGGGCTTGCCCATCCTCGGCGTAGAGCATGTGCTCGCGGAACGCCTCGCCCAACCCCTGGGCTAGCCCGCCGTGGATCTGCCCTTCGACGATCATCGGGTTCACGATGACGCCGCAGTCGTCGACCAACACGAGCTTCTCGATCTTCGGCGTACCGGTTTGGCGGTCGATCCGCACCATGGCGACGTGTGCGCCGAAGCCCCACGCCTCGCGCTTCGGGTCGAAGAACGCGGTCTCCACCAGGCCCGGGTCCTCGCCGGCGGGCACGCGGCCGGCGTGCGCCGCCGCGGCCACCTGGCGCCACGTGACGCCCTTGTCGGGCACGCCCGCGACGGCGAAGCCGCCGTCAGCCTGGACGATGTCGTCCGTGGCGACCTCGAGGAGCAGCCCGGCCACGCCCTTCGCCTTGGCAATGATCCGCTCCGACGCGACGGCGAGCGCGCCCCCGCCCATGACCATGCTGCGGCTGCCGAACGTGCCGGTACCCTGCTGCACCGCCGTCGTGTCGCCGTGGATGATCGAGATGCGGTCCATATCGATCTTTAGCTGCTCTCCGACGACCTGGGCGAATGACGTCTCGTGGCCCTGACCGTGGGAGCTCGAGCCGGTGAGCACGGTGATATCGCCGTTGCGTTCGACCCGGATCGTGCCGCTCTCGAAGCCGGCGCCGCCGCTCGGCTCGACAAAGGTGGAGATCCCAACGCCGACCAACTCGCCGCGGCTGCGCGCTTCGTCCCGCTGCCGGATCAGGTCGTCGTAGTTGGACATCTCGAGCGCCATGTCGAGCGACTTGCCGAAGTCGCCCGAGTCGTATGTCACGCCGGTCGCGGTCGCATAGGGGAATTGGTCGGGCTGGATGAAGTTCTTGCGCCGCATCTCGAGCCGGTCGAGGCCCAGCTCATGCGCCGCCTGATCGACGAGCCGCTCGATGTTCAGCACGGACTCCGGGCGGCCGGCTCCGCGGTAGGGGCCAGTCGAGACGGTGTTCGTGAAGACCGCGACGACCTCGACCCTTACGTTCCGGAGCTGGTAGCAGCCCGGCGCCATCGCCATCATGCGTTGGGGCGGGCCGGCGGTGCTGGACATCAGGTGGGCGCCGAGGTTCGCGACGACCCTGACCTTCAGGCCGAGCATGGTGCCGTCTTTCTTGAGCGCGAGCTCGGACGTCATCGCCTGGTCGCGGCCCTGGATCGTCGTAACGAAGTCCTCGCTGCGCGACGAAATCCACTTGACAGGCCGGCCCAGCTTGAGCGCGAGGAAGGTAACGAGAACGTCCTCCCGGTAGAGCGGGCCCTTGCTCCCGAAGCCGCCGCCGACGTCTGGCGCGATGAGTCGGATCTTGCTCTCGGGGAAACCGAGCACGTTTGAGAGCTCGGCCCGCACTCGGTGCGGCCCCTGGCAGGAGACCCAGATAGTCAAGCCCGCCCCGAACGGCTCGGGACTGGCCACGACCCCGCGGGGCTCGAGCGCCATCGCGACCTGGCGAGGGCTCGCTATGTGCATCCGGACAATGTGGTCCGCCTCGGCGAACGCCTTGTCGACGTCGCCGCCCTCGCGCTTCGCGACGTAGCAGACGTTGCTGTCTAGCTCGTCGCGGGCAATCGGCGCATTCGGCTTCAGTGCAGCCTCGGCATCGGCTATCGATGGCAGGATGTCGTAATCCACGTCGATCGCCTTCGCGGCGTCGATTGCCTGGGCGCGGGTCTCCGCGACGACGGCCGCGACTGGCGTGCCCACGGCGTACACGATCCCGCGCGCGAGGACCGGCTGGGGTGGCGTCTTCATGCCCGGGACCATCACCGGCGCAGTGATGGTCAGCTTCTCGGGAATGTCCTGGCCGGTGACGACATCGACCACGCCCGGCATGCCTCGGGCCTGCTCGATTCCAATCGAGAGCACGCGCGCCTTGGCGTAGGGGCTGCGCACGAACGCCATGTGGAGCATGCCGGGAAGCTGGATGTCGTCGGTGTAGCGGCCGGCGCCGATGAGCAGCCGTGGATCTTCCACCCGCGGCACCGAGGTGCCGATCAGGCCGGAGGGCACATGGTGCGCGGATGTGGGCTCGTGGGTGACTGCCATGGCGATTGCTCCTCCAGGACTTGTTAGGCGTTGATGCGGCCGACCGCGGCCTCGATCGCCCGCTGGGCGTACACGGTTGCGAGTTGGCGTTTGTAGTCCCCGCTCGCGAAATTGTCGTCGTCGAGCTCCGCGCCCTCCGCGGCAACCGCCGCGGCCGCCGCGATCGCCTGGGCGGTGAGCTGCCGGCCGGTCAGCGTCGTCTCGGTCGCCGTGGCGCGCCACGGGCCGCCGGCGAGGCCGCCGACCGCGACGTGCGCTCGTGTGCAGCGGCCATCGACACCGCGGCCGATGAGCGCCCCGGCGCTGATCACGACGTAGCCGGATGCCGGATTTCCGAGCTTGGCGTAACCCGTTCCCGTACCAGCGGGCGGCAGCGGCACGCGGATCTCGGTGACCGCCTCGAGCGGATCGAGCGCGGTGGCGAAGAAATCGATAAAGAAGTCATCCGCGGCGACGGTGCGGGTGCCGTTCCTGGAGGTCAGGACAAACGTGGCATCGAGCGCGGTCAGCATGACGGGGAGGTCTGCGCCGGGGTCCGCGTGGGCGACGCTGCCCCCGATCGTGCCACGATTTCGCACCTGCTGGTCCCCGATGACGCTGGCGGCGTCCGAAAGGCCGGGCACGCGCTGGCGGACGAGATCGGAGCGGGCGATATCCGCGTGCACCGTGAGTGCACCGATGACGAGCGTATCGCCATCGACGCGAATGCCGCTGAGGCCGGGGATCGCCATGAGGTCGATGAGGGTGCTCGGCTCGGCCAGCCGCAGCTTCATCGCGGGGAGCAGGCTGTGACCGCCGGCGATCAGTTTGGCGTCCTGGCCGTGCTGCTCCAACAGATCAAGCGCCTCGTTGAGGCTTGTCGGCGCGAAGTAGGCGAAGCTAGCTGGCTCCATGGCCGCTCCGCATCCGCTCGGCCGCCGTGCGTACGGCCTTCATGATGTTGACGTAACCCGTGCAGCGGCAGATGTTGCCCTCTAGACCGTGGGCGATCTCCGCGTCCGTCGGACTAGGGGTTGACTCGAGGAGGTCGACCGCGGTCATGACCATCCCCGGCGTGCAATAGCCACACTGCAAGCCGTGCTCGTCGTGGAAGGCTTGCTGCATGGGATGCAGCGTACCGGGGGGCGCCAACCCCTCGATCGTCGTGATCGTTGCGCCGTTCGCCTGGACGGCGAGGACGGTGCACGACTTCACCGCACGGCCGTTCAGGTGAATCGTGCAGGCGCCGCACTGGCTCGTGTCACAGCCAATGTGGGTGCCGGTGAGGCCGAGGTTCTCGCGCAGAAAGTGGACGAGGAGGAGGCGGGGCTCGATCTCGGCCCGGCGCTCCACCCCATTGACCGTCACGTGGATCGGGAAACCCACGCGCGTCGCGTGTTGGGTGCTGGTCACCGGTCCTCCTAAAACGATATCCAGAATGGCTCTCTGTGTTGCCGGGATGCTTTCGGTGCTTGTCCGCAGCGATCATGATAATGCTCACGCTCTAGCGGACGCCGCACCCTCGAAGTACACTAAGGTCGAGATTACCAGTCCCTGTTCCAGCACGATTCGTGGAGGAGACAAATTGGCGGGTAGGCGCACAGTAATCAACCTTCCCGGCATGGCGCATGGTGCCCCCATCCCGATGGGTTCCAAGGTCGGCAACGTGGTCTATTCGTCCGGCATTTCGGGTGTGAACCCCCAAACCCACGACATGCCGCCGGACCCGGATGAGCAGGCGATGCAACTCTTCGAGAACATTGCGAAGTTCATGGAGATCGCCGGCGGCACGACGGACGATATCGTCCAGATGACGGTCCTCCTGAAAGACGACAAGGACCGGGGATCGATCAATAAGGCGTGGCTCAAGATGTTTCCCGACGGGAACAATCGGCCCGCTCGACACGCCCTCACGACTGACGTGCGGGCGGGCGGCGCGCTCTTCCAGATCGAGCTCGTAGCGGTGGTCGGGTAAACCTTCCAATGTCGTCCTGAGCGTGTGGCCCAGGCTCGTGGGGACGGATTCTTCGGCCTGTGGGCCTCAGAATGACAATACTCACACGCGCATTATGGTTTCGTTGCCGTGAATCGCGCACAATAATGAAACAACCATCGAATTGGAGGGACCCGTGCTAACCAAGGAAGAAAATGAACTCTTGACGCGCGTCGGCCCCGGCACGCCCATGGGTGAGCTGATGCGGCGCTACTGGCTGCCGGTTGGCTACAAAGTGGAGCTTACCGACGAGCAGCCGACGAAGTACGTACGGATTCTGGGCGAGGATCTGGTCCTTTTCAAGGACAAGAGCGGAAACGTCGGCCTGATCCAGGATCATTGCGCGCATCGTGGTGCATCGCTCCTGTACGGCCGCGTGGAAGAGCGTGGAATCTCGTGCGCGTACCACGGCTGGCTCTACGACACGAAGGGCGACTGCCTGGAGTGCCCTGCGGAACCCGCGGGCTCCAAGTTCCACTTGACGGTCAAGATGCGCGCGTATCCGGTCAAGGCGTTCATCGGCATGTACTGGGCGTATCTGGGCCCGCTGCCCGCGCCGGAGATCCCGCACTATGACGTCTGGGTGCGCAAGGATGGGCGGCGCGATCTCATTCTCCAGCCGCAGCTCGATGCGAACTGGGTCCAGCCGATGGAGAACTCCATGGACCCGGCGCACCTCCAAATCCTTCACCAGACGATCGCCTTCCGCGGCCGCACCCCCCCGAACACGACGCGCGGCTTCACCGACGACGTCGAGAAGTTCGAGTTCTACGAAAACGACTATGGCTTAATGAAGCGACGGACGTACAAGAACGGCCACGTGGACGAGCATCCGGTGATCTTCCCGAACATCCTGCGCCAGGGCGACGCGACGCAGATCCGGGTGCCGATCGACGACGAGCACACGAAGATCTTCTTCGTCCGCTTCAAGCCCACGCCGGATGGCAGCATCATCGAGGACGAGGGTGATCCGCCGGTGAAGTTCCAGCCGTCGTACAAGCAGCCAGCCGACAAGCTGCACCCGAACATGAAGTTCGACATGGAAGCCGACGTGCAGGCGCAGGACCACATGGCCTGGGAGACCCAGGGCCCGATCGTCGATCGCTCCGCGGAGCGGTTGGCGACCACGGACCGGGGCATCCAGCTCCTCCGCGAGACCCTCATGCGTGAGGCGCGGCGGGTCCAGGAGGGCCACGATCCGAAGAACACGTTCCGGGATCCGAACCACCCGATGATCGACACCAATCTCACGCTCGCCCTCTATGAGCTGCAGACGGGGGTTGACCGGGAGGCATCCACCGCGGTCACGCCAGCGGGAATGGGCGACGCCATTCCGGAGCCCGCGGCCCGCTAGGCGAGGCAAACCAACAACGATAGAACACGCTGAACCGCGCAGACGCGCAGGTTCGGCAATGTGGGGGGCGGCGTCCAGGGTGGCGACCCGCCCCCTGCGTGCGTCGGCTCTTGGGAGTAAGATTCGCGTGAGGCGGGCGATGTCGCGCCGCGGCACGTGAGAGAGGGTTAGGAAGATATGGCGAAGATTACGCTCGGCATTGGGACTTCACATGGGCCGATGCTCAGCACGCCGCCCGACCAGTGGGGCCAGCGCGTGATGGCGGACAAGCGGGCCGCGCCCGGTACGGGGCACGAGCTCTATTTCATGGGCAAGCCGTTCTACTTCGACGAGCTGACCAAGGAGCGCGAGAAGGAGAACCTGGCGGCCGAGATCACGCCAGACAAGATGCAGCAGCACCACGCGGCTTGCCAGGAGGCGATCGCCAAGCTGGCGCAGACCTTCGAGCGGGTCTCCCCGGACGTCGCGGTCATCTTCGGCGATGACCAGGAAGAGCTCATCCAGGAAGACAACATGCCCGCCTTCATGGTCTTCTGGGGCGATGGCGTCGAGAACGGCCCCTTCGCACCCGAGGAAGAGGCAAAGATGCCGCCGGGCATCGCGATCGCGAATTGGGGCCACACGCCGCCGGAGCGCGTCGTCAACCCGACAGAGCCGAAGCTCGGCCTCCACATCATCGAGCACCTGATGGAGTCCGAGTTCGACGTCGCCCACTCGAAGTCCCTGCCAGTGGGCCGGCACGGCGTGCCGAACATCCCGCACGCCTACGGCTTCGTGTATCGGCGCATCATGAACGACGAAGTGATTCCGAATGTGCCGATCTTCATCAACACGTTCTATCCGCCGAATCAGCCGACGTTGAAGCGCTGCTACAAGTTCGGTCAGGCCGTGGGTCGCGCGATCCGCTCCTGGGATAACGATAAGAACGTCGGCGTTTTCGCATCGGGTGGCCTGACCCACTTCGTCATCGAAGAGGATCTGGACAAGGAGTTCCTGGACTGCCTGGAGAAGGGCGACAGCGAGCGGATGTTGAATCTGCCGGTCGAGCGCTTCCAGGCGGGCAGCTCCGAGATGCGGAACTGGATCGCGCTTGCGGGCGCACTTGAGGACACCGGCCTGAAGATGAAGCTGGTCGATTACGTGCCGTGCTACCGCTCCACCGCGGGCACCGGTAACGCGATGGGGTTCGTCGAGTGGTCGTGAGCCGCGAGGCTCACGACGGCGTCCATCGGTTTATTCGGGTGACCCATGGCTGAGGCATCGGTCGACGAGCTTCGCTATACGATTGCGACCGCCATGCGCATGCTCGGGTCGTTCGATCTGGTCCGCGAGATTACGGGCCATGTGAGCGCACGCATCCCCGGCACGAATGAGATGCTGGTGCGTTGCCGGGGCGGCAATGAGCGGGGCTTGCTCTACACGGACGTCGCGCAGGTTCGGCGGATGCCATTGGACATCAAAGGCGGTCAGAGCGACGCCGAAGGATTCATGATTCCCATCGAGGTGGCGATCCACGGCCAGATGTACCTGGCGCATCCCGAGGTGAACGCCGTCGTTCACGCCCATCCGCGGGCGTCGGTGATGTGCGGCATCCTCGGGCTGGAGCTGCGACCGATCTTCGGCGCTTTCGATCCTGGCGCACTGGGGCTCGCCGCGCGCGGCGTCCCGGTCTATCCCCGCTCGGTCCTGATCAGCCGACCTGACCTGGGCCAGGACCTCGCCAAGGCGATGGGTGGGAAGAAAGTCGTCCTCATGAAGGGGCACGGGATCACGTCGGTTGCCGCGAGCGTGGAGGCGGCGACGATCCAGGCCATCAAGCTGGATAGCCTGGCCGGGATGATCCTGGAGATCGCGCACCTGGGCCGCGAGGCGCCGAGCATCTCGCACGAAGACCTCGAGGCGTTTGGCATGATTGGCGAGCGACCCGAACGCGCGGGCGGAGGCATCCCGCGCGGCGAAGAATGGGTGTGGTCCAGCTACGTCCAGCTCGTCCGCGACGGCGTGGGCCTGCCCGAGTAAGTCGCGAAAGCTTCCGCCCGAACGCATTTGTCATCCTGGGCACAGCGAAGGATCCGTCCCACCGATGTTTTGGGGGACGGATCCTTCGCTGTGCCCAGGATGACAATTAATGACAAATGATGTGGAGGTAGGACCCGTGGCGTCAACGGCTTCGCGGGTAATGCGCGTCGGGATTGCGGGGCTAGGGGCGGGTGGCCTGAATGCACTCAGCGCATCGCCGGGGCTGGCAAATCATCCCAACATCAAGCTGACCGCCGCGGCTGATCTGCGGCAGGTGGCCCTCGATCGGTTTGCGAGCGATTTCGGCGGTGAGACCTACACGAGCGTTGAGGCGATGTGCGCGAGCCCGAACGTCGACATGGTGTACGTCGTCACCCCGAACCGCTTTCACGCCGAGCACGCCATCATGGCGGCGGAGGCGGGCAAGCAGGTCCTCGCCGACAAGCCGATGGCGCTCAGCCTCGCGGATTGCAGCGCCATGATCGACGCCGCTGAGCGCAACGGCGTGCGGATGCTCATCGGCCACTCCCAGAGTCTCGATTCCGCCATCCTCAAGATGGCGGAGATCGTGCGCAGCGGGGAGCTCGGCCGGCCGATTCTCATTCAGTCGCTCTACTACAGCGAATGGCTCTACCGCCCCCGGAGCCAGGAAGAGCTGGATCCGGCGACGATGGAGGGCAGTCTGACCCTCCGCCAGGGGCCGATCCAGGTGGACATCGTCCGACTGCTCGGCGGCGGACTCGTGCGAAGCGTTCGCGCGATGACGAGTGTTGCTGACCCGAAGAGGCCGGTGGACGGCAGCTACGTCGCCTACCTCGAGTTCGAGGATGGCACGCCCGCCACGCTGGTCTTCGACGCGTACGGTCATTTCGACAGCGCCGAGCTCACCTTTGGGCTCGGCCTCGGCGGCCAGCCGCGTACCAAGGAGACGAATCTTGGCGCCCATCGCCAGACCCGCGGCTTTCCCCGCCAGCAGGATGAGTGGGCGCTGAAGGACGCGACGCGGTACGGCGGCGCGAAGGCGCGGCCGATGGTTAGCGACGCCGCGACGAAGCATCAGTTCTTCGGCCTGACGATTGTGGACTGCGAGCATGGCGCGATTCGTCAGAAGCCGAACGGTCTCATGATCTATGGCGAGGACGACTGGCAGGAGGTTCCCGTCGCCCCCGAGCTCTACACGAAAGTCGAGCTGGACGTCATGGTGAAGGCCTGGCTCGAGGACCGGCCGCTCGAGTACCACGACGCGCGCTGGGGGCGCGCGACGACCGAAGTCTGCCTCGGCATCCTCCAGTCGGCAAAGGAGCGCCGCGAGCTCATGATGAGCCATCAGACGCCACTGCCATTTGCCAGAAGCGCGCCTTCTCCGTAAGACATACCGCTGGCGCTTCGCTTTGGCGGGGCCTCGGAAGAGGAGATCGCCACCCGCCTTTGGGCTGGCGTGGTCAGTCTGTATTGTTCATTGCGACCAATGAGGGCATTGGCTCCTTTGGCTGCACCGCGATCACCGAACACCGTACACTCTGGTCAAAGCCCCCACATCTGCGAGAGGGACGCCGAATATGTTGAGCAAGGAAGACAACGAGCTGCTGAGCCGCGTTGGCCCCGGTACGCCGGCCGGCGAGCTGCTTCGCCGCTACTGGTACCCGGTCGCCCGCGTGGCTGATCTTACTGAGGAGCAGCCCACCAAGATCGTCCGGATGCTGGGCGAGGATCTCGTGCTCTTCAAGGACAAGAGCGGCAACGTTGGCCTTATCCAGGACCACTGCGCCCATCGCGGCGCCTCGCTGCTGTACGGTCGAGTGGAAGAGCGCGGCATCGCCTGTGCGTATCACGGCTGGCTCTACGACACGAAGGGCGATTGCCTTGAGTGCCCGGCGGAGCCGGCGGGTAGCAAGTTCCACATGACCGTGAAGATGCGCGCGTATCCCATCCAGGCAGTCTGCGGCCTGTATTTCACGTACATGGGGCCGCTCCCCGCGCCGGCCTTGCCAAAGTACGATATCTTCGTGCGGCGAGACGGGCGGCGGAGCCTGCAGCTCCGGGGCATCGTGGATGCGAACTACGTGCAGGCGATGGAGAATTCGGTCGATCCGGCCCATCTGCAGATCCTGCACCAGCGAACGGCGGCGCGCGGCCGGCCCATCACGGATACGACGCGCGGCTTCACGGACGACGTCCAGAGCTTCGACTTTTACCTGACCGATTACGGGATCATGAAGAAGCGGGTCTATACCGACGGCACGATCGATGAGCACCCGCTGATCTTCCCAAACATCCTTCGCCAGGGGAACGGCATCGAGATCCGCGTCCCGCGCGACGACACGCACATGTGGATCTGGGAGCTTCGCTTCCACCCGACTGAGAACGGCGAAGAGGTCGATCCGAACGAGCCGCCGGAGCTCGTGGCTACCGAGCCGCACAAGGACAAGTACGACGTGATCCACCCGGATGCGGTCTACACAATGAACCGCGTCGACGCGGAGGACTATTGGGCCTGGGAGACGCAGGGCGCGCTGCCGGATCGCTCGATCGAGCGGCTGGCGAGCTCCGACCGCGGCATCGTGATGTTCCGCGACCTGCTCAAGGAGCAGATCGAGAAGGTGCAGCGCGGAGAGGACCCGCTCGGCGTCATCCGCGACCCGAACCACGCCATGATCGACACCAACCTCAGCCACTCGCTGATCGTGGAGGTCGGCCTCTTCCCGCCGACGCCCGCCATCGCGACGAAGTGGTAGTTTGACGCCGTCCAGACGGCGGCTGTTGGATAAGCCCATGCGTCCGTGACCGTGGGGTGAAGCGGTAAAACGGCTGATTGCATACTCTATGCCGACTCGGAGGATGGCTTCCGATGGCATGCGCCTCGAACGCAGAGACGGAAGCGCTCGGTACGGCGCGGGGAGATCGTTTTCCATAAGGGTGCCCGGCGCCTGGAGTTGCCAGCGGCTTGCTGCGCCCCCCCCCCCA
>Ga0209726_10000457_pt1 | contig 77057 bp, 58 predicted proteins | sample Subgrocontami54m_FD_187453 | JGI IMG/M metagenome (GOLD analysis project Ga0209726, IMG submission 187453) | Subsurface groundwater microbial communities from S. Glens Falls, New York, USA - GMW46 contaminated, 5.4 m (SPAdes) (version 3) | ecosystem: Environmental > Aquatic > Deep subsurface >...
ACGCCTCCAGGTCGTCAGCCGCCAGCAGCAGATCCGTCCCAGTCATGAGAGTCCCCTCCTATCTCATGACCAGGATCTCGGCAATCTACGGAGATTTCCGGAGTCCTTTCGTACGTTGTAGTGCTAATCGCCGAGCCGCCCGCTTCGCACGTCTCGTCGCTCGTTCGCCTGCCAGTACCGGCCGGACCCGACGTCGAGACACGTCAGCCAGCCGCCCTTGCAGGCCCCGGTGTCGATGCAGATGGCGTGACCGAAGTCGCGCGGCGTCCCCGACCTCTGCGGCGTATGGCCGCAGACCATGGTCTTGCCAGAGATGTGAGGCCCCGCCCCGTGGTACTTCTCCCACAGGAGCATGAACTCCGGTTGATCCTGGAGTTCGTGGTCCATGTACACGCTTGCGTGCACGAAGAAGTGCGACTCCGTCGTGTACCAGAGCCGCGTGCCCTCCAGGAACGCCCAGTGCGCCTCGGGGACGCGGTCCAGCATCCCGCCATACGACGACAGCGCGGCGTCGCCGCCGCAGTCCAGCCAATCGCTGGCTGAAGAGCCCCCCTCCCGCGCCTGCATCATCATCAGGTCGTGGTTCCCGCGGATGGCCACCAGGCGCCTGCGTCCTGCGAACTCGATCAGCCAGTCGATGACCCCGCGCGAGTCCGGACCTCGGTCCACGTAGTCGCCGAGCGTCACGAGCACATCGGTCTCGCCGATCCGCGCGGCCTCGACCACCGCGAGAAGCGAGGTGAGGCATCCGTGGATGTCCCCGATTGCCAGTGTTCTCATGGGGTCGCCCTGCTCGAAGACAGCGAGTATACTCCAGACCACGTGGGACGACTGCGCGAGGAGCCGAGAAATGAAGTGGATCACGCGAGAGCGGGTGAAGGTGGACCGGGTCGCGTGCCCGTGGCTCATCCGCCGGTTCATCGACAAGGACGCCGTGTTCCTGTTCGTGCCGTCGGACCAGGTGACGGCGACGGCCGCGCGCGAGGGCGCCACGCCCTACGACGTCCCCAACGTCGAGCTCGGGCACCACGGGCAGGAGTGCTCGTTCGACGCGTTCGTGAAGAAGTACGACCTCGCCAAGGACCCGGCGATGGTCCTCCTGGCCAAGATCGTGAACGGCGCCGACACCGACAACGAGCTCTGGAACCAGCCCGAATCGGCGGGTCTCAACGCCCTCGCCGAGGGCTTCCGCCACGTCGGTCTCGCGGACGACCACGCGATGCTCGCGGCGGAGTTCCCGATGTACGACGCGCTCTATGCCTACTGCCAGGAGATGGTCCGGCGCGGCAAGAGGGAGGGCGCCTTCCGATAGCTCGGACGCCCTTACGGGCGTTACCCCCCCGCGCCCTTACGGGCGCGACTCCAACTACCGCGGGGTGTTCCCGAAGGACAGGAGCGCCTTCATGTAGTTCGAGCGCTCGAAGGCGCCCGGGTCGGGGGCGTGCTCCTGGCTCAGGCTCCCCTTCATCTGCTCGACGGAGAGGTACTCCTTCTCCTCGAGCCAGGTCTGCAGCCCGGCCCGGACCGTCTTGATATGCCCGGGGCCGTTCCTGAGGAGTGCCGAGGCCATCATCACCACGTCCGCGCCGGCGAGGAGCAGCTTCGCCACCTCGGCGTGGCCGTGCGCCCCCCCCGTCGCCGCGAGCGACGCCTTCACCCGCCCGCGGAGGATCGCCACCCAGCGGACCGCCAGCCGCGCCTCCGACGGCGTCGAGAGCTCGAGGTCCGGCCTTACCTCCAGCGACTCGAGGTCGATGTCCGGATGCAGGAACCGGTTGAACAGCACCAACCCCCGCGCACCCGCGTCCACCAGCTTGCGCGCCATGTTCGCGAACGACGAGAAGTGCGGACCGACCTTCACCGCAAGCGGGATCGAAATTGACGCTCGCACCGCCCGCACCAGGTCCAGGTACCGCTCCTCCACCTGCGCCCCCGTGACGTCGGGGTCGGCCGCGATGAGATAGATGTTCAGCTCCAGCGCCGAGGCCCCAGCCTCCTCGATCTTCTTCGCGTACCGGGTCCAGCCCGCGTTCGTCGTGCCGTTCAGGCTGGCGATCACCGGCACGCGGAGCGACTTCCGCGCGTTCGCGACGAGCGCGAGGTAGGCCTCCGGCCCCGCGTTGTACTCCTGCATCTCCGGGAAGTACGTGGACGCCTCCCCGTGGAAGTTCCGGACCGACTCGTGGAGGTCGTGGATCGCCATCTGCTGGTGCTCGATCTGCTCCTCGAAGAGCGAAGGCAGCACGACCGCGGAGGCCCCCGCGTCCTCGAGGGCGTAGAGCGTCTCCAGGTCGCCCGTCAGCGGCGAGGCCGACGCGACGAGCGGGCTCGCCAGCTCGAATCCCAGGTACTTGGTGCGCAGGTCCACGTTCATTGCCCGTTCTCCTCCACCGAGAGCGGCCTGGCGCGATCGAGCCCCGCGAGCTGCTCGTAATAGGCCCAACGGGAGTCGATGTCCTTCTGCGCGAGCAGCATGAGCCGCTCCGCCTGCTTCGGGTTCGCCATGTCCAGGAGCGCGAAGCGGGCCTCCTTCATCGCGAACTCCTTGAACGGCGCCCGCGGCTTCGCGCTGTCGAGGCGGAACGGGTGCTTCCCCTGATCCGAGAGCCTCGGGTCGTAGCGCCACAGCGGCCAGTACCCGGTCCCCACCGCCTCCTTCTGGTGCGTCATCGCCGTCGACATCTGGATCCCGTGCGCGATGCAGTGGCTGTAGGCGATGACGATCGACGGCCCCCGCCACGCCTCCGCCTCCTCGAGGGCCTTCACGGTCTGTGCGGGGTTCGCGCCGATGGCGATCTGCGCCACATAGACATTCCCGTACGCCATGGCGATCATCCCGAGGTCTTTCTTTCCCGAGAGCTTCCCGCCGGCCGCGAACTTCGCGATCGCACCGCGCGGGGTCGCCTTCGAGGCCTGCCCACCCGTGTTCGAGTAGACCTCCGTGTCGAGGACCAGCAGGTTGAGGTCGCGCCCCGAGGCCAGCGCTGCGTCGACCCCTCCGAAGCCGATGTCGTACGCCCAGCCGTCGCCCCCGACGATCCAGACGCTCTTCCGGACCAGGGAGTCGGAGACGTCGGCGAGCCACTCGGCCTCCGGCGCGTCAATCCCCGCCAGCCGGGCGCGCAGCTCCGCGACGCGCTTCCTCTGCTCGAGGATCTCGGGTTCGTGGTCCTGCTTCGCCGCGAGGATGGCCTGAACCAGCTCGTCGCCGATCTGCCCTCCCAGCCCGCGGAGGAGCACCTCCGCGTACCCCTTGAGCTGGTCCACGGCGAGCCGCATCCCCAGGCCGAACTCGGCGTTGTCCTCGAAGAGGGAGTTGGACCACGCCGGCCCGCGCCCCTCGCGGTTCTGCGACCAGGGCGTCGTGGGGAGATTCCCTCCGTAGATCGACGAGCACCCCGTGGCGTTCGCGACGAGGAGGCGATCGCCGAAGAGCTGCGTGATGAGCTTGATGTAGGGCGTCTCCCCGCAGCCGGCGCACGCCCCCGAGAACTCGAAGAGCGGCTCGAGGAGCTGCGACCCCTTCACGGTGTCGTGCTTCACGCGCTCACGAGCAAGCTCCGGGAGGGAGAGGAAGAACGCCGCGCCGGCCCGCTCCCGCTCCAGGTGGTCCGGCTTCGGCATCATGTCGATCGCCTTGTGCTTCGCCACCTCCTTGCTCCGCGCCGGGCAGACGTCGACGCAGACGCCGCACCCCGTGCAGTCGTCGGGGAAGACCTGCACGGTCAGCTTGTGCCCCGGGAGGTCGTTCTGCGTCCAGGCGCGCGATTGGAACCCCTCGGGGGCGCCGGCGAGCGCGGCGGGCTCGTAGGCCTTCACGCGGATCGCGGCATGCGGGCAGACCAGGGCGCAGAGGGCGCACTCGATGCAGACCGCCGGGTCCCAGATCGGGATCTCCTGGGCGATGCTCCGCTTCTCCCACCGCGCCGTGTCGGTCGGGAACGTCCCATCGACGGGCAAGGCCGAGACCGGCAGGAGGTCCCCCTTCCCCTCCATCATGAGCGCCGTGACGCGCTTCACGAAGTCCGGCGCGGCCTCGGGGACCGGGGGCCGCAGGCGGCGCGTCGAGGTCGCCTTCGACGGGACCTTGACCTCCGCCATCCCCGCGAGCGCCGCGTCCACCGCCGCGTAGTTCCGCCTCAGGACCGCCTCGCCGCGCTTGCCGTACGACTTCTCGATCGACTCCTTGATCCGCGCGATCGCCTCCTCCCGCGGCAGCACGTCCGCGAGGGCGAAGAAGCAGGTCTGCAGCACGGTGTTGATCCGGTTGCCGAGCTGCGCCTCGCGCGCCACGGCGTCCGCGTCGACGACGTAAAAGCGGAGCTTCTTGTCGACGATCGCCTGCTGGACCTCGAGCGGCAGCTCCCCCCAGACGCTCGCGGCGTCGAAGCGGGAGTTCAGGAGGAACGTCGCCCCTTTTCCCGCCAGGCCGAGCACGTCCAGCTTGAAGAGGAGGTCGAACTGGTGGCAGGCGACGAAGCTGGCCTCGCGGATGAGGTAGCTCGAGTCGATCGGCCGCGGGCCGAAGCGCAGGTGCGACACGGTCGTCGCGCCCGACTTCTTGGAGTCGTAGACGAAGTACCCCTGCGCCCAGAGCTCCGCGTCCTCTCCGAGGATCTTGACGGAGTTCTTGTTCGCCGACACGGTGCCGTCGCTGCCAAGCCCGAAGAAGACGGCGCGCCGCACGTCGGGGGGCTCCGTGCTCCACTCCGGTTCCCACGCGAGGCTCATGCGCGTCACATCGTCGTGGATGCCCACGGTGAAGTGCTTCCGCGGCCTCGGCGAGCGCAACTCCTCGAAGACGGAGCGGACCATCGCCGGCGTGAACTCCTTCGAGGAGAGTCCGTACCGCCCTCCGATGACGCGAGGGAAGGCCTTCCCCTGGGGCCACTCCTCGTGGAGCGCGGTGACGACGTCCTCGTAGAGGGGCTCGCCCACGGCGCCCGGCTCCTTGGTGCGGTCGAGCACGGCGATCGCCCTCACGGTCCCCGGCAGCGCCGCCACGAGGGCCGATGCGGAGAAGGGGCGGTACAGGCGGACCTTGATCATCCCAATCGGCTCGCCTTCGGAGACGAGGCGGCGCACGCACTCCTCCGCGGCGCCGCAGCCGGAGCCCATGAGGACGACGACGCGATCTGCGCCGGGCGCGCCGACATAGTCGAAGGGGCGGTAGGTCCGCCCGGCGACCTCCGCGAACTGAGCCAACACCTCGTCGAAGATGCGCGGCGTCTCCAGGTAGAAGGGGTTGGCGGCCTCTCTCGCCTGGAAGAAGACGTCGGGGTTCTGCGCGGAGCCGCGCAGGACGGGGCGGTCCGGGGAGAGGGCCCGCTCGCGGTGGGCGCGCACGAAGGACTCGTCGATCATGTCGCGGACCTGGTCCACCTCGAGTTGCTCGATGCGGTTCACCTCGTGCGAGGTCCGGAACCCGTCGAAGAAGTGGAGGAACGGGACGCGCGAGGCGAGCGTCGTGGCGAGGGCGACGAGGGCAAAGTCCTGGGCCTCCTGGACCGACGAGGCGCAGAGCATCCCCCACCCCGTCGAGCGCGCCGCCATGACGTCGCTGTGGTCCCCGAAGATGGAGAGGGCGTGCGTCGCGACGGTGCGGGCGGCCACGTGAAGGACCGCGGGCGTGAGCTCGCCCGCGATCTTGAACATGTTCGGGATCATGAGGAGGAGGCCCTGGGACGACGTGAAGGTCGTTCCGAGGGCGCCGGCCTGGAGTGCCCCGTGCAGCGTCCCCGCCGCGCCGGCCTCGCTCTGGAGCTGCATGACCTGGGGAACGGTTCCCCAGAGGTTGGTCCGCTCGGCCAGCGACCACGCGTCGGCCCACTCCGCCATCGGAGAGGCCGGGGTGATCGGGTAGATGGAGACGACCTCGCTGGTGAGGTGGGCGATCCGGGCCGCGGCCTCGTTGCCGTCGACCGTCACGTACGTCTTGGACACCGGAACCTCCGACGATGGGGGGCGCCGCGGTCTCGTCCCTGGGCGCGCGCATCGGACTGTCCCGATGGGGAGGCGCTCGGGAGTGCGGAGCTTGGTTGGTCTCGGGCTCGGCGGGGAGGTTGCGCGAGCGACCATCCTATCGCCAGCAGTCGACTCGCGCAACGAGCGTAACGGGCCGGGGCGGAGCCGGTCCGGAGGGGAAAACCCGCGCGGAGGGAGCCGCGCGGGCCTTGTCCTACTTCCGACGCTTGAACTTCATCTTCCGACGCATCTTCTTGTACTTGTGCTTGCGCATCTTCTTGCGCCGCTTCTTGATGACGCTGCCCATATCAACCCCGAAGAGGCGGACCTCAAATCAACCCGCACGGGCGACGCGCCCGCGCTAAGCCTTCTCCATCTCCGCGCAGGACTTCGTGATCTTCCCGACGAGGCCGTACTCGATCGCCTGGGAGGCGGTCAGCCAGAAGTCGCGGTCGGCGTCCCTCGTCACCTGCTCGACGGTCTTGCCGGTCTCCTGGGCGACGATGTCGTTATACGACTCGCGGAGGCGAATGATCTCGTTCGCGTTGATCTCGATGTCGCTCGCCGCCCCCATGAGCTGGGTGGACGGCTGGTGCAGGAGGAATCGCGAATACGGCGTGCAGAAACGCCGCTCCTTGGGAGCGGCGAGGTAGATGAGCACGGCCGCGCTGGCGCAGAGCCCGTTGCAGACGGTCCGCACGGGCGGCTTGATGAAGCGGAGGATGTCGTAGATCGCGAAGCCGCTGTCCGCGCTGCCGCCCGGGGAGTTCACGTAGATCGTGATGGGCGACTTGTCGTCGTCCGCCTGCATGAGCGTCAGCGCGCTCGCAATGCGGCGGTACATCCTGTCGCTCACCTGGTCGCAGGCGAAGATGGTCCGGGTCCTCAGGGCGCGGAGGGACAGGCCGCCCTCCTCCTTGTCACCCTTCTCCTCGTCGCCGAGGCGAATCGGATCGTGCGTCGACATGGCCCTCTCCTAGATTGGAGCGGAATTCTATCGACGCGCGAACCCGAATGCCACGTTTACCAGAGCCCGTGGTGCTCCGAGGCGCCCTGCTTCGTGAGGAGGGCCTTCCTGTACTTCTCGAACTCCCGGCTCTTCAGGTACCGCTCGGGCAGGTGCTTCTGGAGGTAGGAGACGTACTGGTCTGCCGAGACAGGCTTCCCGCCCTCGGTGAGCACGTTTCCGTCGACGTCGAACGGCTCCAGCGCGAGCTCGGACAGGCCGCGGGCGCGGAAGAACTTGTTCGACGGGAGGCGGACGAGGTCCTCGAACTTCACGTTCGAGCGCGGCTCGCGCGTGGTCACCACCTCCCGCGCGATCTTCTTCGCCTCGAGGGAGTTCATTCCGGGGTTCCGGAGCTGGACGAGCGCGGAATTCACGTCGTCGACCACGCCACGGACCTCGTCGATGTACTGGCCCTGGGCCTGGCCGTTCGTCCGGTCCTTGAAGCCGAAGTAGACGGCCGTCTCGCCGCCCGCCTCGTTGCCGAACATCTCGAGTCCGCGCGGATACCACTCGTTCAGGCCCCGCTGGACGTCCGCGACCGACCAGCTCCCCTCCCCCTTCGCGCCGCGGACGGCGATCTCGCGCACGAGTCGGCGGCCGGTGCCGATGTGGAACCCCTCCTCGCTGAACATCGGGCCCATGCTCCGCGCGACGGGGGCGTAGCTGAAGGCCTTCTGCATCTCGAGCTGGTACTTCCCGACGAGGTCGATCACCATCGCGAACATCGCGTTGTCCAGGAAGTCGTTGAACTCGATGTTGAAGGCGTCCAGGACGTGGTCGCCGGTCTTCATCCCGAGGAGCATCTCGATCGTCTCCTCGGTGACGTCGCCGCCGCCGACCCGCTTCCACGTGGAGTCGTGATCGAGCATCCAGAAGCACTGGTAGGCGTGGCGCAGCTCCTCGGCCATGATGCGGAGGACCGCGTACTTCGCCTCGTCGCCCGTCGCGTTCTCCAGGCTCATCCGGTGCTGCTGGATCGAGCCGAGCTCCGTCGAGCACTGCGCCTTGATGATGTCGCGCGCGGAGTAGAACATGTTCCCCGTCATGTCCCCCGCCTGCTCGAAGCGCTTCTGCCCGGTGTAGGCGCCGACCTCGATGAACTCGCTCTTGAGCGTCCCCACCTTCGAGCAGAGGGCGAAGGGGGTCTGGCCGGGGAAGTAGGTCTGCCAGTTCTTCTCGAGCAGCTCGAGCTCCGGGAAGTTCTTCTTCTGCCAGTCGACGATCGCGTTGTGGTACTTCGGGCGGATGAGCTCGGTCGTGTACGCGGCCATCGGGACCTCCTGACGTGCGGGGCGAATTACTTTAGATCGTAAGTAATTCCATCGGCCGGGGCAAGAGGATTCTAGCGGCCCGATTCGTACTGTTCCGGGCGGCGGTCCCCGAAGAGGTCGTTCCACTCGTTCAGCCGCTTCGTACGGGCCTGCGCCACATCGACTTCCACGAAGACGGCCTCCTCCGTGTTCCCCCCCGCCGCAGTCAGGACCTCGGCCTTCGGCCCCACCACCTGGCTCCGCCCGATGTAGGCGAGCCGCCTCCCCCCGCGCTCCTCCAGGCCGACCCGGTTCGCCGTGACCGCGAAGACCCGGTTCTCCAGACACCGCGTCGGCATCGAACCCGGGCAGTACGGGAGGACCAGGTTCGCCGGGTGCGCAACCACCTCCGCCCCCCGTAGCGCCAGCGTCCGCATCGACTCCGGGAAGAACCAGTCGAAGCAGACCATCACGCCGACCCTCACGCCGCCCAGGTCCCACACGCGGAATCCCAGGTCCCCCGGCGCAAACCAGCGCTTCTCCTCCGCGAAGAGGTGGACCTTGCGGTAGATCCCCACCACGCCGTGCGCACCTACGACGACCGCGGAGTTGTACACGCGCCCGTCGGCACGCTCCGCCACGCCCGCGACGACGTGGCCGCCGGCCCTCGCCGCCATCGCCGTGAGGGCCGGGCAGACGAGGCCGTCCGGGATCGGAATCGCCGCAGCGTCGACCTCCTCCTTCGACGTGAAGAGGTAGCCGGAGTGAAACAGCTCCGGCAGGACCACGAGGTCGGCCCGCTCCTCCGCGAGGAGGCGCTCCGCGCGGGCGAGGTTGGCCTCAGGCTCCCCGAAGCGACAGTCGAACTGGACGAACCCCACGCGCATGCCGCCACGCTAGCAGCGCACCCCGACCGGGTCAACGTTGACGCCCGATGGAGCCCCTGCTAACTTCGCGCGCCGCCGAGGGGACATCCATGCCTAAGATCGCCTTCATCGGGACCCACGGGGTCGGCAAGACCATCCTCACGTTCAGCGTCGCCAGCGTCCTCCGCAAGGCGAACATGGACGCCGACGTCTCGTACGAGAACTCCCGCCATTCCCCCTTCCCCATCAACGAGGGGACCACGCTCGCCTCGCAGACCTGGATCTTCGCTTCCCAGGTCAAAAGCGAGCTGGAGGCCTCCATCCGCTCGCCGATCGTGATCTGCGACCGCGCCGTCCTCGACAACTACGCCTACATGGTCCGCGGGTGCGGGGTGCAGGAGCACATGCACCCCTTCATCAAGAAGTGGAACGAGACGTACGACCTGTTCTTCTTCGTCCCGATCATCGACGAGGCCGTCACGCCCGACCGCCAGCGCGCGACGAGCACGGAGTTCCAGAGGCAGATCCAGGACATCATCGAGGAGCTCATCGGGAAATTCGGCGTGAAGTCGAAGACCGTGCGGCTCCCCCAGCGGCGCGGCGAGCACATGGACCTCATCCTCCACACGCTCGAGAAGTCGGGAGTCCTCGGGACCCAGCCGTTCCAGAAGCAGATGTTCTGACCATGGCGTCCACCCTCCGAGCCGACGTCCTCGTCATCGGCGGCGGCCTCGTCGGCTGCTCGGCCGCGTACGAGTGCGCGAAGCGGGGCCTCTCCGTGGTCGTCGCGGAGCGGGGCGAGGTCGGTCGCGCCGCCTCCTGGGCGGCCGCGGGGATCCTGACGCCGATCCACCTCGCCGACTACCCGGCCGCCCTCGTCGACCTCTGCGCGGCGGCGCAGGCGAACTACGAGCCGTGGGCGGCGGAGGTCCGCGCGGAGTCGGGGATCGACCCCGAATTCCGCCGCGAAGGGATGCTCGTCGTCGCCACCGAGGAAGCCGAGGTGGCCGAGCTTGCGAAGCTCCACGCGTGGAAGCTGGACCACGGGCAGCCGTTCGAGGCCCTCGACGCGAAGGGGGCCGCGCGCGTGGAGCCCCTGGTGAGCCCCTCGGTCCGCCGCGCCCTCCTCCTTCCCGACGTCGCGCAGGTCCGGAACAACCGCCTCGTCCGCGCGGTGGCCGCGGCCGCAACCCGGCGCAAGGTCGTCGTTCTCGAACGGACCGAGGTCGTGGACCTCCTCCTCGACGGGCGGCAGGTCGTCGGCGCGAGGACCACGGACGGCCCCGTGCGGGCGGCCTGGACCGTCCTCGCCGCGGGCGCCTGGTCGCGCCCGATCGCCGAGCGCGTCGGCCTCGACGTGCGCGTCGAGCCGGTCCGCGGGCAGATGCTCCTCACGGAGGTCCCCGGCGCGCGGTTGTCGCGGATGGTCCTGTGCGGGGAGCAGTACCTCGTCCCGAGAGCGGACGGCCGCGTCCTCGTCGGGAGCACCACGGAGCGGGTGGGCTTCGACGCCTCGGTCACCTTCGATGGTGTGCGGCTGCTCGCGGAGCGCGCGGCGCGCATGGTCCCCGCCCTCGCCGGCGCGCCGCTCCGCGCCTCCTGGGCGGGGCTCCGCCCCGGCAGCCCCGACCGGATTCCCTACCTGGGGCCCGTTTCCGACCTCCCCGGGCTCCTCCTGGCATGCGGCCACTTCCGGAACGGCATCCTGCTGGGGCCGATCTCGGGCCGCCTGATCGCGCAGGCGATCGCGGGCGAGAGGACCGACGTCCCGCTCGACCCCTATCGCCTCTCGCGGTAGCGCACGCGGAGCCCCTCGCAGATCCGCTTCGCCGTCCCGGGACCGCCATAGACGAACCCCGTGTAGACCTGCACGAGGCTCGCCCCCGCCTGGAGCATTCGCCAGGCGTCCTCGGCGTCGAAGATCCCGCCGACGCCGATGATCGGGACCTTCCCCTGGGTGTGAGCGCGGAGGAGCGACACCACGGCCACCGCCCGGTCCAGCATCGGCTTGCCCGAGAGTCCCCCTTCCTGTGGAGGATCGGCCGTCGAAAGCCCCTGGCGCGAGATGGTCGTATTCGTCGCGATGAGGCCCGTCACACCCGCGCCGAGGGCCGTGTCTGCGATCCTTCGCAGCTCGTCGTCGCCGTGGTCCGGGGCGACCTTGAGGAAGACCGGCTTCGCCCCGTGCGAGCGGACCTCCGACATCACGCCGTCGAGGAGGCCCTTCAGCCACTCCTCCTCCACGAGGTCCCGTAGCCCCGGCGTGTTGGGTGAGCTCACGTTGATTACGAGGTAGTCGGCGAACCCGTGGAGCTTCGCGATGCACGCGCGGTAGTCGTCGACGGCGCGGTCGAGCGGCGTGTCCTTGTTCTTCCCGACGTTGATCCCGACGGGGACGCGGCGCGTGCGGCTCGCAGCGAGGGTCTCCGCCATCGCATCGGCGCCCGCGTTGTTGAACCCCATCCGGTTTACGAGCGCGCGGTCGCGCGGGAGTCGCCATAGCCTCGGTTTGGGGTTGCCGGGCTGCGATTTCGGCGTGACCGTGCCGACCTCGACGAAGCCGAAGCCGATCCCCGCGAGCCCCTCGGTCACCTCGCCGTCCTTGTCGAATCCGGCGGCGACGCCTACGGGGTTGGGAAAGCGGATCCCGGCGACCTCCACGGAGAGGTCGGGGTCGGGCGGATCGGGCCCGTCATGCCAGGATCGCGTCCAGGCCCCGCGCTCGGCGAGCCATCGGATCGCGAGGGAGTGCGCCCGCTCGGGGTCGAGCCGGAAGAGGAGCGGACGGAAGAGCCCGTACAATTGGCTACAGGAAGCGGTTGACGTTGTCTGGCCGGCGCGGCGGTTCCTTCGAATCGCGCGGCGTCACCGCGGCGTTCTGCTTGAAGGCCGGCGTCAGGTCGCGATTGATCTGCGCGTACGTCGGATCCTCGTCCTCCGAGGCCATGATCGCGTCGATCGGGCACTCGGGCATGCAGAGTCCGCAGGAGATGCAGACGTCCAGATCGATGATCATGAACGGCTGCCCCTCGTAGTCGCCCGGCCAGATGCAGTTCACGGGGCAGACGGCGACGCAGTCCGCGTATTGCTCGCCGAGGCAGCGCTGTCCGATGATGTACGCCATGGTCTCGATCGCTCCTCTCTTGTACGGGATGCGCACCATATCGGCGCCCCGCAGCGAAGTCAAGGAAACGCCGGTTCAAGTCCACGGCCCCTCCGGGACGATGTAGGAGGGGGGACAATCTCGGGAGGAATCCATGCGCGCACTCGCCATCCTGGCCGTCCTGGCCGTCGTTGCAGGCTGCTCCACGACGCCCGAAGCGGCGCGAAAGACCCGCGCCGCGGCCGAGAAGGAGCAGGGGGGACAGCGAGTCATGATCACCCCCGTCTGCGGCGCGAGCGTCGAGGACGCGGGCGTCATGTACTGCGCAAAGTGCGGCGTCGCCACGGACGAGCGGGGCGCCTGCGGCTGCAACCGCCTCGGCATGCCCGGATTCGGGATCGAGCCGACGGGCCGCGTGAAGCGCTCTACCTCACCTCGCTAAGCGTGTGCCCCTTGGGGCAGCGCGAGGGGTCCTCGCTCAGGTCCTTCTCCCCGTAGGCGCGGTCGCAGGCGAGGCAGTACCACATCGCGTGCCCCATCCCGGCCATCGCCTGGGCCACCTCGAAGTGGTTCATGTGGCCCCGCCGCACGAGAAGCTCCCCGAGGCGGATGACGACGCCGCGCTCGGCGAGCGTGGCCTGCATCCGGAGGCACTCGGAGACCTCGTTCGGCTCGGCGAGGCGGAGCTTCTGCACGACGCGGCCGAAGAGCGTGTCCTCGCGACGCAGCTCGCCGAAGCCGGCCGGCGCCTTGAGACGCCGCTTCTGCTCCGAGAGCAGTTCCGCCAGTTCCCCGTGCGACAGGATCCCGCGGATGACGAGGAGCGCGCCGAGCGGCGTCGACTTGAGGCGCCCCTGCTCCTTGAGAAGGCCATCGAGCTGCGTCCGGGTGATCATCCCCAGCTCGACGGCGATCTCGCCCAGCAGTACGGCCACGCGGTCATTCATCGTCGCGAATCCTACCGCGGGGAGGCGCTCCGCTTGAAGTACATCTTGTACCTGCCCCGGAATCTGACGACCTGCGGGTCCGTGTACTGCTCCCCTTCGCCAGCCGTCAGCCTCGCGCCGTCCTCCTCCTCCCACTCGAGTCCGTCGGTCGAGGTGAAGCTGTGGACCTCGTTCGCCTCGCAGGCGCGCTGGTCGAAGGCATAGAGGCGGAGGCGGTCTCCGAAGCGAATCGGCGCCGTGGTTCCCCAGCCCTTCAGGGCGAGCGGCCCGTGGTACTCGAAGTCGAGTCCGTCTTTCGACGTCGCGACAAGCGTGTTTCCGCGGCCGAAGACGTACATGTACCACGTGTCCTTCCACCAGAAGACGTCGGGGTCGACGAGCATCTCGCGGGAGAACGCGGTCCCCTTGTCCTCGAAACGGACGCCATCGTCGGAGACCGCGCGACGGACATCGTGGGAGCCCTCGGCGTCGGGGCTCTGCTGGCAGGCGAAGTAGTAGAGGACGTACATCCCGTCTTCGAGCAGGAGGATGCTGGGGTCGAGCGCCTTCCGGGCCGGCATCCCCTCGATTTCCAGGCCGAGCTTCTCGAACGTGAGGCCGTCCTCGCTCACCGCGACGTTCGCGGTCTCGAACGATTTGCGGTCCGCGTCGACGAAGTAGAGCATCACCTTCCCCTCGTCGGTCACGACCGCGCACGGGACGGAGGCATGCTCCATCCGGACGCCCTCGTCGAGCGTCCACGTGAGCCCGTCCTCGCTCGATGCGGAGAGGACGACGTGCTGGTAGGGGCCGCCGTCGCCGCCGGGCCCCTTCTTCCCCTTGGGGCGGGGTCCCTGGGGGTCCTGTTGCGCGAGGAGGGGAACGGCGGCGAGGAGCAGGATGGCGAGCTTCATGGGTGCGTGCCTCCGTGGTTCTCCTGGGAGAACGGTGGAGCGGACCCGTTCTTGTGCGCGAACTGCTCGATCTCCTCGCGGGTGAGATCGGCGAGGACCGAGGACGTCTCGTGCTCCATCTCCGCGGGGCTCCCGAACCACGGGATTGCCCCCCGGACCCACGCCGCGAGGTTGTCGAGCACGGTGTACAGGGCGGGAACTGCGAAGAGCGTGAGGAACGTCGAGACGAGCACGCCGCCGATGACGGCCACGGCCATCGGCTGGCGCAGCTCCGCGGAGGGTCCGGCGGCGATCGCGGACGGGAGCGCCCCGGCGATGGTCGACAGCGACGTCATGAGGATCGGGCGCAGGCGCGTCGGGCAGGCCGAGAGGAGCGCATCCTGGCGCGAGTCGCCGAGGAGCCTGCGTTCGTTCGTGAAGTCGACGAGCAGGATCGAGTTCTTCTTCACGATCCCCATGAGGAGGATGATCCCGATGAAGCTGTAGAGGTTGAGCGAGAGGCCGCAGGCCCACAGCGCCACGAGGGCCCCGGAGACGCTGAAGGGGAGCGCGACGAGCACCGTGACCGGGTGGAGGAAGCTGTTGAACTGGGCGGCGAGGATCATGTAGGCGATCGCGATCCCGAACAGCAGCGCGAACAGCAACTGCTCACCCGCCTCCTTCATCGTCTGCGAGCTTCCCGAGATCGAGATGCGGTACCCCTCCGGGAGGACCTCCTTCGCCATCTCCTGCAGGTGCTCGATCGCCTCGCCCTGCGACTGCCCGGCGCCGACGTTGGCGTTCACGGTGATCGCCCTCTCGCGCGCCCTGCGCGTGATGGCGAGGAGACTCGGCCGCTCCTCCACCCGGACGAGGCTCGAGAGTGGCACCAGGTCGCCGTTCGCGGCGCGCACCTTGAGCCGCCCGATGTCCTCGGGGCGGGTCCGCTCCCCCGCGAGGAGCCGCACGCGGACGTCGTAGCGACGCCCCTTGTCCTTGAACTTCCCGACGCGCACGCCGCCGATCATCGCGTTCACGGTCTGCCCGATGGCGTCCATGCTGACGCCCATCGCCGCCGCGCGGGGGCGGTCGGGGATCACGCGCGCCTCGGGCATTCCGACCAGCAGGTCCGTGTGCGTGTCGCGATACAGGTCGCTCTGCCGCATCTTCTCCATGAACTTCTGCGTCACGTCCGAGAGGGTCTGCCAATCGGGCCCCTGCACGGAGAACTCCACGGGGAACCCCCGTCCCGCGGTGAACCCCTGAAGGCTCATGTCCTGCAGATACGCGCTCACCCCGGGGATCTTCCCCCACTCGCGCCGGATCTCCTCCATGAAGGGCTGCAGGGCGAGGGAGCGCTCCTTCGCGGGGACGAGGGTGACGAAGAGGATCGCCGTGCTCACCTCGCCGCCCCCGAAGCCGCCGACCGCGCCGAAGTACCGCCGGACCTCGGGGCGGTCCATCAGGATTTGCTCGCAGCGACGCAGCCGGTCGTCCGTCACATCGATCGACGACCCGACCGGGGTCTGCACGCGCGTGAAGAAGGTCCCCACGTCCTGGGGCGGCGTCATCTCCTTCCGCATGCGCGGGATGAGCGCGAAGGAGGCGACGGAGAGGAGGAGCGACCCCAGCAGGACCGCCCACCGCCAGCGGAGCACGGGGATGAGCGAGGCGCGGTACGCCGCGGCGAGCCCGCGGAAGGCCCTCTCGACGCCCCGGCCGAATCGCGTGGCGCGCCTCCCCACCGAGAGGAACTGCGCGCACCTGGACGGCGTGAGCGTGAGGGCCTCCAGGAGCGAGAGGAGGACGCAGACGGAGATCGTCACGCCGAACTGGAAGAAGAACTTCCCGATGATCCCCTTCATGAACGCGACGGGCAGGAAGATCGCGACGATGGCCGCGGTCGCCGCCATCGCGGCGAAGGCGATCTGCCGGGCCCCCGAGACCGAGGCGCGCACCCTCTCTTCCCCTGCCTCGGCCCGGCGGAAGATATTCTCGAGTACCATGATTGCGTCGTCGACGACGATCCCGACCGCGAGGGAGAGGGCGAGCAGGCTGAAGGTGTTGAGCGTGAACCCGAGGAAGTACATCGCCGCGAACGTCCCCACGATCGAGGTCGGGATCGACAGGAGGACGTTGATGGTGGAGCTGATCGACCCGAGGAACAGCCAGCAGACGAGCGAGGTGAGCACGACGGCGAGGATCAGGGTGAAGAGGATCTCGTCGATCGCCTCCTCCACCGCGGCCGTGCCGTCGAAGACGATGTCGAGCGAGACGTCGGGCGGGAGCTCGTCCCGGAGCTTCGCGACCATCTCCTTGACGCCCTTGGCGACGGCGACCGCGTTCGCGCCGCGTTGCTTCTTGACGCCCATCCCCTGCGCGGGCATCCCCATGCTGCGCGCGATGCGGCGACGGTCCTCGAGGCCGTCCTCGACCACGGCGACGTCCTTGAGCAGGGTCTGCGCCCCGTCCCGCTCCGCGACGACGATGGCGCGGAACTGCTCGATGTCGAGGGCCTCCCCCTCCGTCCGGACGTTGACCTCGCGCGAGACCGACTCCAGGCGCCCCGCGGGCATCTCCAGGTGTTCCCGGCGCAGGGCGTCGAGGACGTCGGTCACCGTGAGACGGTGCGCCTCCAGCCGCTCCTCGTTGATCCAGACGCGGACGTTCCGCTCACGGTAGCCCCCCATCATGACCTCTCCGACGCCGGAGACGGTCTGGAGCCGTTCTCGGATCTTGAAGCGGGCGAGGTCGGAGAGGTACTGGGGCGGACGGGGCCCCGAGAGGCCGACCCAGAGGATCGGCTGGTCCTCCGGGTTCTGCTTCGAGACGGTCGGCGGCTCGATCCCGCGCGGGAGCCGCGTCTGGGCCTGGGCAATCTTGGTCTGGACGTCCTGCAGCGCGGTGTCGATGTCGCGGCCGATCTCGAATTCGATCGTGACGGTCGCCTGGTCCTGGCGCGACGAGGAGGTGATCTCCTTCACTCCCTCGATGCTCATGCAGACGTCCTCGACCACGTCGACGACGTCGGTCTCCATGACCTCCGGGCCGGCCCCGTCGAACCTGAGGCTGACCGAGACCTGGGGGAAGTCGATGTCGGGCATCCGGCTCACGCCGAGGCGCGAGACGCCGAGCCCGCCCAGGACCAGGAGGGCCAACATCAGCATCCAGGCGAAGACGGGTTTCTTGATCGCGGCGTCGGAGATCCGCATGGGCTACTCCTTCTTCGGCGCGGGAGGGACGACCTCGATCGAGACGCCGTCCTGGAGCATCCTCGCCCCCTCCAGGACGATGACCTGCCCCTCGTCGAGGCCCGAGAGGACCTCGATCCCGCCGTCCTCGGTGTGGAGCCCGAGGGTGAGCGGAAGCTGCTTCGCCTTCCCGTTGTCCGCAAGGAAGACGACAAACCCCTTGTCCGTCGGGAGGATTGCCTCCTCGGGGACGACGACGGCCTTCTCCACGCGGCCGACCTCGACGCGGACCGTCGCGAAGAAGCCGGACTTGAGTCCGGAGCCGGGCTCCTCGACGTCCGCGAGGACCTCGACCATGCGCGTCATCGGGTCGGCCTCCGTGCGGACATGGACGAGCTTCGCGACGAACTCCTTCTTCGGGAAGGGGGCGACGGTGAAGGTGATCTTCGACTTGGGGGTGAGACGGACCGACTCCGTCTCGCCGACGCGGAAGCGGAGGCGGAGGCGTCGGGCGTCGACGAGCGTGGCGATCGTCTCCCCCACCTTGAGGTACTGCCCGACCGAGACGTGCTTCACCTGGACCGCGCCGGCGATCGGGGGGCGGACTTCGGAGTCCCGGACTCGCTTCTCGGCCATGGCGAGCTTCGCCTGCGCTTCGTCGCGGACGGCCCGGCCGCGCTTGACGGTCGCCTCCTGGTTCATGATCTCCTCCTCTGAGACGAAGCTCGCGTCCTGTTGCCGGAGCGTCTTCCTGCGCTTCAGCGTGGCCTCGGCGTCCTCGAGCATGGCGTTCGCCCCGTTCGCCTGGGCGGAAATCTGGTCCCGCTCGAGGCGGTACTTCTCGCCGTCGATGACGCAGAGGAGCTTCTCGGGCGTCACTTCCTTGCCCTCCTCGAAGTCGAGCTTCTCGATCACGCCCTCGACGCGGGCGGGGACGGTGACGACCTCGTAGGCCTCGAGGGTGCCCGTGGCAGGGACGACGTAGGTGAGCGGACGGGACTCGGCGGGAATCGTCGTGACGCGGTACGTGCGCGTCTGGGGCTTCACTGGCGGCGGGGCGGGCTTGGGGCAGCCGGCGAGGAGCACGAGGACGAAGATGGGGATCGCGTGTTTCATGGCTGTCTCACACCATCGAGGAAGAGGCGGACGACTTCGCGGACGAGGCGGTCACGATGGACGGCGAGGCTCCCCTTCTCGCGGAAGAGGGTCCTCGACATGGCGAACCAGATGACGAGGCCGACGAACGAGCGCGCGGCGACGGGGGCGTCCACGCGGCGCAACAGGCCGCGCCTGGCGCCGCGTCGGAGGTAGGCGATGATGACGCGGCGGACGCCCTCGGCGCGCGCGCGGTCGAACTCCTGCGTCAGCGGATGCCCTTCGAGGGCGCTGTAGAGAAGAAGCCGCATGAAGCTGGGGTCCTCCTCGATCCGGCGCAGGATGGTGCCGGCGATCCGGCCGAAGAAGGCCTCGGGCGGGTCCTCGCTCTCGGCGAGCGAGGCGAGGGGCAGCTCGCGCTCGGCCTCGGCGATCTTCCGTTCGAGGAGGGCGCGGTAGAGGGCGTCCTTGTCGGGAAAGAGCTTGAAGACCATGGCCTCGGAGACGCCGGCGGCGCCGGCGAGGTCGCGGGTGCGGGCGCCGGCGGACCCGTGGCGGGCGAAGAGACCCATGGTGGCGTCGAGGATGGCCTCGCGGCGTTCGGCAGCGGACAAGCGGCGATGGGGGGCGGTCGCTGGCATGAAGGTGAGTGAACACTTACTTGATCCGTGCCGCCGGGGCAAGATCGAGATGATGGTGGCGTGGAATCCCCGGGCGGCCGGGGTAGAATGCCCGGCGAGGCCACAACGAGGGTTCCGCCATGAGGATCCAGGCCGCACTCGTCCTGATCGCCGCCCTCTCCCTCTCTGCCGGGGAGAAGCCGAGGCCCCCCATCCAGCCTGCTGAGGGGCCCGGGGGGGCCGACTACGCGCACGCGAAGGTCGTGGAGTGGGAGCGAGGGAAGGGGGACGACCAGGTCTGGGTCTTCGAGCCGAACGCGCCGAGGCCCGCAACGGCGCCGCTGGTCGTCTTCCTCCATGGGTGGGGAGGGATGCTCCCCGCACCGTATCGGGCGTGGATCGACCACCTCGTGAGGAAGGGGAACGTCGTCGTCTACCCGCGATACCAGGGGACAATGCTCTCCCCGGGACGGAAGTTCGACCGGAACGTGTACGGAGCGCTCAAGGTGGCCCTCGCGGTCCTGGCCGAGGAGGGGCATGTGCACCCGGAGCTGGACCACGTCGCCGCCGTAGGGCATTCGTTCGGGGCGTCGATCACGGTGAACTACGCCGCGGCCGCCGAGCGGGAGGGGCTGCCGCAGCCGAAGGCGATCCTCGTTGTCCAACCGGGGAATGGAGAGAAGGGGTCCATGCACATGGAGATCGAGGACCTCTCGAAGATCCCCGCGGGGACGCTCGTCCTGGTCGTCGCGGGCGAGCACGACGCGATCGTCGGATCGGAGACGGCCATCCGGTACTTCCGGGCGATGACGGCGATCCCGGACGAAGACAGGGATTTCATCCTGGTGCGAAGCGACCCGCGGGGAGAACCGGACCTCCGCGCGACGCACTTCGACCCGTGCGCGCCAAAGGACGTGGGGAAGGGGGCGAGATTGATGAACCTGATGGGGGGGATGGTGGACGGGCGGGAGATGAGGGTGGATGCGTACGACTGGAAGGGTTACTGGAGGTGGATGGACGCGCTGTGCGACGCGGCGTTTCGGGGGAGGAACCGTGAGTTCGCGCTGGGGGATACGCCCGAGCAGCGCGACATGGGGACGTGGAGCGACGGGGTCCGGGTCATGGAGCCGCTCGTGACGGATCGGCCGGAGTAGGGTCGCGGATCGAGTACGAGTACGAGTACGAGTACGAGTACGAGCACGAGCACGAGCACGAGCACGAGCACGATGGCGAGAACGTGCACGAGCACGAGGACGCCTACGACCACGCGCCAGGACGGCCTTGGAATGGCAGGCGCCACTCCGCTTCAGCTAGTCTCAGCCGACGTTCCCCTTGGTCCAGACCTCGTCGGCGATGCGATCGAGGTACTCCTCGACGGGGACGTGGATCAACTCGATCGACTCGCGGTGTGAGCGGGCCATGCGGTTGAGCGCGGCGATCTTGCGCGCCCACGGGGACGGCTTCGGCTCGGGCTCGGTGAGCTTGGCACGCTCGGCCTCGATGTCGGCCCTTTCCTGCTCGAGTTCCCTCGCGCGGACCGTGTGAAGATCGTTCACACACTCCCGCCACAGTGATCCCAGCAGCAGCCCGGGGCTGGGCCCGGTGAATGCGCCGGGTACCTCCTGGAGCACCTGACTCACGGCGTCGTTCATCCGAAGGGCCAGGGTGGCCTCCTCGCGGTAGCGATCGGGCCTCCAGAACCCCTTCACCTCCGAGACTATCTGGCCGTCGGAGGTGCAGAAGATCGACCGAACGTTTCCCCCTCCCCCGCCCTCGGGGAACTGGGCGAGGAGCTCGTCGGAGTGGTGGGACGCGCCGCCGAGGAGGAGGCCGGGGACGAGATTGACCTTCGCGCAGACGAAGTTCCGCGCCAGGAACTCCTGGGTCGCGGGGTCGGAGAACGTCACGGTCCTCTGCGCGTCGGCAGCGAGTCAGCACTGGCGGTCGATGTCGCCGATGACCGCAACGACGAGGAAGGGCTTGCCGGACTTGCGCGCATCGTCGAGGGCCAGGGCGAGATCGGCCTGCCAGACGAGTTGCGCGGGGGGCGTCGGCGTCGACCGGCACCCGACGGCGATCAGAAGAAGCGCTGCACCGGCGAAATCCGCGATCCGCAATCCCAGATCTCCAATCGGAGGGGCCTGCACGAGGCCCTGCCCGACTACCCTCAGGAGATGACGCCGCGCCTCTCGCCCTCGATCCGGATCCGCTCGAGGACAGGGTCGATCGGCTGGCGGACGAATTGGACGCCGGCGTCGAATGTCTGCGCGAGAAGGCCGAGGGCGGCGACCTGCTTGCTCTCCTCGGTGGTACCCGGGCGCGAGCGGGCGGCCTCGCTCGCCTGGAGGAGCTCCTCCTGACGCCGCGCGACCTCGGCCTTCCGGCTTGTGAGGCGGGTCTCGAGGTCGTCGGCGAGGGAGAGACCGGCGGCGAATCCCATCTCGCTGCCGTACATCTCGGGCGTCCAGTACCCCTCAAGATAGTGGAGGACGCGTCCATCGGGGTCGCAGAAGAACGTGCGGAGGTTCCCGCCGCCGCCGCCGAGGGGGTACATCATCGCCTCCTCCTGGGACCAGGGGGCCTGGGCCTGTTCGGGGGAGGTTGGGACGCCGTTGACGAGGTCGGGCTGCTGGTTGGACCAAACGAGGACGAAGTCTCGGTTCATCCGGTCGACGATGGCGGGGTCTGCGAACGTCACGGTCCGCATGAGGTTCCCGCCCATTCACGACCAGCCGTCGGGCTCGCCAATGGTGCTGAAGACGATGAGCGGCTTCTTCGCCGCGCGGGCCTCGGCGGTGGCTTCCGCGAGGTCGCGACGCCAGCGGGGGCGAGTGATGGCGGTGAGGATGTGGGAGGCGCGCTCCCGCACCTCGGGGTCGGGGTTCCCCTTCGCGGCGGCCTGGACGGCCTCGAGGGCGTCGCGGCCCAGGTCGATCAGGGCCTTTTCCGCGGCCTCACGCGCCTCATAGGAATCGGCGCCGAGGTCCCGGACGAACTGTGCGACCTGCTCGGGATCGGGCCCGGCGAGGCAGGGCAGGGCCCACGCGAGAACGAGGAGGAAATGGCGGGGCATGGTGGCGGCCTCCGTGCAGAAAGAGCGAAGTTGGACGCGCGTCGGGGGCCCTGGGTTCCCGCACAGCACGAGACGATCGTAGCGGGCGTAAGTTTGCACGTCCAGTTGGTTTGCTGGGGCGCCGATCGATCCCCGAAATTCCGCCCCATGAGACGCCAGTCCTCGGGCCCTGGCTCACGGGCGGATCGAGCCTCCGTTCACCGACGGATCTCGTAGATCGCCAATGTCTCCTCCGTTCCGATGTCGAAGGTCCTGCGCTCGCCGAGCGCTGACACCAGTTCCAGGGGAGGTGCTTGGCCGTTCCTGAGTAGGATGGCGTAGTGGGTGAGGTTCCATTCCCTTGCCATTGCATGCAGCTTCTCGGCGTCCAGACGGGTCCAGGTGAAAAAGTACGGCAGACGGCTATCATAGAGGTAGGTCCCTGGGGTTCGTGCGCCGACGATGCGCGGACGCGCTCCCTGGAAGGCAGCATCCGCCGCTGCGGACACCTGGATCGGCGCCCGGTTTGGATGCATGTGAAAGGAAGCGAACCAGGTGGCCTCCTGAGCGACGAAGCCGAGGAGGGCCAGGACCAGGAAGGCGCGCTGACGCCAGGCGGGAACCGTGGCTCGCCGCGCGTGCAGCCCACAGGCGATTCCGAGCCCGGTGATGACGATCATGAGGGCGGCGCGGGGGAGTCCGCCGCCCAAGCCCTGCAGGGTCCACCCGACGCCAAGCCCGAACAGGCATCCCAGGAGAAGCCCGCCACCGGCGCCCTCGGATGTTGTCCGACTCCACGCGCGTGTTGCGAGAAGCGCCAACGGAGGAAGGGCGTATACCCGGTATCGGAGCGGCTGGTACTCCAGGATCCCGACAGCGAGGAACACCGCCGTGACGGAGGCAAGAAACGCCCAGCCCAGGGGGTCCTTGCGTGGACGCGTTCTAAGAACAGCCCAAGCTCCCGATGCCGCGAGCAGTATCAGGCCGGCCATGTCCTGGCAGAACCTTGTCAAGCCGGGCGAGAGGGCGAGGTTCCTGACCCCCTGGAGCCACGAGGGCCACAGCTTCTTGAGGAGGGCGAGTTGGAGTTCATCGCGGCCCAAGCGCACCTCGGGTCGCGACAGCCCCGGCCAGTCGTGAAGGAGCCAGATGCTCCCGAATCCCGCCAGGGCACCCAGCACCAGGCAGGCGATTCTCCTTCCCGACGAGCCGCCGTCCCTGAAGATGGCGAGAATTCCGAGCCCGACGAAGGCGGGAGCCACGTGGGTCCTGGCGCGAAGGGCCACGCCCGCGAGGACGCCCGCAGCCACCCAAGCGGCGCCACTCCGTGCCTCCGAGCAGATGAGATGAGCGACAATCCACAGGAAGATAACGAGGGAGAACTCATTTCCCAGCCTAAGGTAAACGAAGGCGGGGAAGGAGAGCCCGACGAGGAGCGCGGGAAGCCAGGCGGGCCCCAGGGAGTGCTGCGACTTGCGCATCCAAAGGACCAAGGCAAGACACGCGGCGAGGAGAAAGAGGACCGAGGGCACGCGGAGCGCCAGGACGCCCGGGCGCGAAAGCTCGAAGGACAAGCTCGCAGCCCAGCCGGCCACGGGCCACACGTGGCTCTCGTCCCAGAGCCATGGGCGTCCGTTCCACCCGTATTCCCCCGCGAGCGCCGATGTCCGCGCGTGAAGAGTATAGGCGGCCTCGTCCGTACGCGGGGAATGCGACCAGTCGTAGTCCCAGGGCGATCCTGCGTCCAGGTGCCATCCCCAGATCAAGGCCACGAGGACGAGAACGGTCCAGGCCCCGACCGCTTCGGCCCTGCCGACTTCACCGGACTCTCTCATTGCCCCACCCTCAATCGTTCATCATCCCGGGGAATCTGCGTCGCGGGAAGCGACCCAATTCCCTGTTCCGTCTTGATGCGGACTGTTATCCTCCCCGGTCCGACTGAATCGCCTCTGTCCTGTCGGCGACGGCCATGCTCGACCTCTCCATCGTCATCCCAGCGTTGAACGAGCGAGAGAATCTGGGTCATCTTCTCCCCTCCGTCCAGCGTGTTCTTCGGAATCTGCACCTCTCCGGCGAGATCCTCGTCATCGATGGGGGCTCCCGGGATGGCACGCCAGAGCTTGCGGCGGAACTTGGCGCCAAGGTAGTCCGACAGGAGCTTCCCGGCTTCGGCGGCGCCATCTGGACGGGCATCCAGGCCAGCCAGGGGGAATGGGTCCTGACGATGGATGCGGACGGCAGCCACGATCCATGGTACATCCCCAGCCTGTACGAAAAGCGCCTGCAAGCGGATGTCGTGGTGGCGTCCCGTTACGTCGCCCGCGGCGGGGCGGAGTGCGCGACCTACCGAGACGTCCTGAGCCGGATCCTCAATCGCTTCTCGGGGTGGGCCTTCTCTCTTCCCCTACGGGACTACTCGGGGGGCTTCAAGCTCTATCGTCGGTCCATTTTCCAGGAGTTCGAGCTCGAATCGCGGGACTTCAATGTCCAAGTCGAGGCCGTGATGAAGGCTCTTGCCTTCGGGCATCGCGTGATTGAGGTCCCCTATACGTACAAGGAACGGCGAACGGGAATGTCCCACGCGAAGGTCCTTCGTTATGGCTGGTCGTTTCTACGGACAATCCTCCGCCTTTACCGCCTCCGAAACACGCTCTACTTCTGTGATTATGATGAACGGGCATTCCGGAGCCGGATCCCGCTGCAGCGAGTCTGGCATCGGTCCCGGTACAGGATTCTCAAGGATTGGATGGAGCCCGGGCGCCCCATGCTGGACGCGGGGTGCGGGTCTGGCCATTTCATTCTGGCCCATCCGGAGGCGATCGGCCTCGACCGGGATCATCGCAAAGCCCGTTTCATCCGCGACTGTCACGGACGCACGGTCGTCGGGTCCATTCGGGAACTCCCATTCAGATCCGGCACATTCGCGCTGGTTGTTTCGTCGGAGGTCATCGAACACGTCCCCGGGAAGAGCATCGTCCTTGGTGAGTTGGTCAGAGTGGTCCAACCCAAAGGAGCGCTCATCCTCTCCACGCCTGACTACGGTCGGGGTCCATGGAAGATGATCGAGAGGTTGTACAAGCTCGTCATGCCCGGCGCCTACGCAGACGACCACATCTCCCGTTTCGACAGCAGGGAACTTGTCGACTACTTGTGCGGGTTCGGAATGCGCGTGGAGGCCACGAGGAGGATGTTCGGCAGCATCTTTTTCGTCAAGGCGCGTGCGAGTGTGGCCCCGCCATCGAATCAGACGAAGGAAGCCACGGGCGCAGCCTAGGGACTGAACCCTGCAAGGTGGGAAGGACTTCTCGAGCGGGCTCGTCCACGCCTGCCACACGGATCGAAACCCAAAACGAAACAGGCCGGACCTTGCGGCCCGGCCTGTTTCTGAATATTAACCCCGGCATCGACCTACTTTCCCGCCGAAGTGATTCCCGACAGTATCATCGGCCCCAAGGGCTTAACGACCGTATTCGGAATGGGAACGGGTGTGGCCCCTTGGGTATTGGGACACCGGGATTTTTTTCTCTCGTAGGGCAAGGGAACGAGTCCCTTGCCAATGTAACACCCGTCGGGTCGCCCCGACGAGCCGGCTCATTGGTAATGGGTAACGAACTCGAGAGAAACTGTTGGTTTCGCAAAGCGGCAAGTTCTCGACAACTTCGTGCTAGCGCAGATCCCGGGCATGCCCACGGAGGCCATCCTTGCGGACGGATCCCGAGGGAGGCTCGGAAAAACGCGGTCAAGCGGACGGGCGATTAGTACGGCTCGGCTCAAGCGGTTACCCGCCTTGCACCAGCACGCCTATCAACGTGGTAGTCTTCCACGACCCTTAACGGAGACCTAGTCTTGGGAGGGGCTTCCCGCTTAGATGCTTTCAGCGGTTATCCCTGCCGAACGTAGCTACCCTGCGATTGCCCTTAGTAGGACAACAGGTACACCAGAGGTTCGTGCACTCCGATCCTCTCGTACTAGGAGCACCTTCCCTCAAGTCTCCAGCGCCCACAGAGGATAGGGACCGACCTGGCTCACGCCGGTCTAAACCCAGCTCACGTACCGCTATTGATCGGCGAACAGCCGAACCCTTGGGACCTTCTCCAGCCCCAGGATGCGATGAGCCGACATCGAGGTGCCAAACCTCGCCGTCGATGTGGACTCTTGGGCGAGATCAGCCTGTTATCCCCGGAGTACCTTTTGTCTGATGAGCGATGGCCCTTCCACTCGGAATCCACCGGATCACTAGGTCCTGCTTTCACACCTGCTCGACGTATTGAGTCTCGCAGTTGAGCACGCTTATGCCCTTGCACTCGTCGCGCGATTGCCAACCGCGCTGAGCGTGCCTTAGAACTCCTCCGTTACTCTTTGGGAGGAAACCGCCCCAGTTAAACTGCCCACCTACCACTGTCCCCGGCCCGGATTCACGGGACCGAGTTAGGCTCCTAACATGTCAGGAGTGGTATTTCACCGTCGGCTCAGCCCAAGCCGGAGCCTGGGCTTCAGCGCCTCCCACCTATCCTACGCAAGGCAGGTCAAAAGCCAATAATAGGCTACAGTAAAGGTTCACGGGGTCTTTCCGTCCATCTGCGGGTAAGCGGTATCTTCACCGCCGCTGCAATTTCGCCCGGCTCCTCTGGGAGACACCGGCCAAGTGATTACGCTATTCATGCGCGTCGGAACTTACCCGACAAGGAACTTCGCTACCTTAGGACCGTCATAGTTACGGCCGCCCTTCACCGGGGCTTCGGTTCACAGCTTCGCAGGGTTGCCCCCACTAACCGATTCCCTTAACCTTCCGGCAGCGGGCAAGCGTCAGTCTGTATACATCAGCTTTAACGCTTTAGCACAGACCTGTGTTTTTAGTAAACAGTTCCCCGGCCCGATTCTCTGCGACCCTCTACCGCTTCAGATGCAAGACCCTACACGGCAAAGGGCACTCCTTGTCCCGAAGTTACGGAGTCATTTTGCCTAGTTCCTTCCAGAGGGGTCACCGGAGCGCCTTGGTATACTCAACTCGCCTACCTGTGTCGGTTTTAGTACGGTCGCGAACACTCGTCCCTTAGCGGCTTTTCTAGTCAGCATGGTATCAGCCACTTCCCCCGCAATTAGGGTCCCCATCACGTCTCGGCGTTGCTTTCGCAGGGTCCCGGATTTGCCAAAGACCCTCGCCTACACGCTTGGCCGGACTTCTATCGTCCAGGATGGCCTAACCTCCTGCACCCCCGCATCGGTGGTAACCTCATGTCCGCGGTTCCGGAATGTTGACCGGATTCCCATCAGCTACGCCTTTCGACCTCGCCTTAGGGGCCGACTGACCCTGGGCGGAATTACCTTCCCCAGGAAACCTTAGGCTTTCGGCGGTAGAGCTTCTCACTCTACTTAGCTCGCTACTTATGCCCGGATAATCTCTTCCATGCTGTCCAGAGGTCCTTTCGGTCCTCCTTCATCCTCGACATGGAATGCTCCCCTACCACGGCACTGCGTCCGAAGACACTGTGCCATCCAAGGCGTCGGCGCCGGACTTGAGGCCCGATCATTTTCGGCGCGTGGGTGCTCGACTAGTAAGCTATTACGCACTTTTTAAATGGTGGCTGCTTCTAAGCCAACATCCTAGCTGTCTATGCACCCGCACTTCCTTTTACACTTAGTCCGGACTTGGGGACCTTAGCCGTTGGTCTGGGCTGTTTCCCTCTCGAGAAGCAAGCTTAGCCCCACCTCTCTGACTCCCGGGATACGGCGTATGGTATTCGGAGTTTGGTTGGGTATGGTAGCCTGGTGGGCCCCAAAACCCATTCAGTAGCTCTACCCCCACACGCTATTACCCGAGGCTAGCCCTAAAGCTATTTCGGGGAGTACCAGCTATTCGCCAGTTTGATTAGCCTTTTACTCCTACTCACAGATCACGGGATAACTTTTCAACGTTATGCCCTACCGGACCTCCCTGCGGTGTCACCCGCAGTTCATCCTGCCCATAAGTAGATCACTGGCATTCGGGTCTATTGATGGATACTAAATCGCGCATTTGGCACTCGGTTTCCCTTCGGCTCCGGCGGGACGAACCGCCTTAACCTCGCATCCACCAATAACTCCCGGGCTCATTATGCAAAAGGCACGTCATCAGGCATTGGTTCCACCCGGTTGCCCGAGTTTCCCCCATAGCCCTTTGACCGTTCGTAGGCACATGGTTTCAGGTTCTAATTTCACTCCCTTATCAAGGGTTCTTTTCACCGTTCGCTCGCGCTACTTAGTTCACTATCGGTCACCAGGTTGTACTTAGCCTTAGGCGGTGGTCCGCCCAGATTCATGCCGGCTTTCCCGGGACCGGCATTACTTGGGAAACCATTCAAAGGAGGGCTTCCGGTTTCGCCTACAGGGCTGTCACCTGCTATGGCCCCACGTTCCAGAGGGTTCGGCTACCTTGGCCTTTGTAACTCCTCTCCCGGCTGGCGGGCCGAGACGATTGGTCCCCACGACCCCCGAAAAGCAACGACCGCCGTCTTGACACCTTTCGGGTTTAGGCTGGTCCGCGTTCGCTCGCCGCTACTGACGGAGTAGATGGCTCTTTTCTTTCCTGTGGTTACTGAGATGTGTCACTTCGCCACGTTTGCTTCCGTTGTTGCCAACGGATAGTACGGACAGCTTGCACCGCCGTACTGGGTTTCCCCATTCGGAAATCCCCGGATCAACGCCTGCTTGGCGGCTCCCCGAGGCTTATCGCAGCCTGCAACGTCCTTCATCGCCACCTGGTGCCCAGGCATCCCCCATGTGCCCTTATTAGCTTGACCGCGCTTTTCCTCGCCTCCCGAGGTCCTGGCCCCACGCGAGCGGGGCCGTCCCATCCTCCAGACTCCCGCCTTGCGGGATATCGCCCCCCACTGGTTGAAGCAGGCCTCCTTGCGAAGACCTCCAGCGCTCGGCCGCCTGGATTCAGGGCGCGCAGTCCGAGTGGCTTTGGACGGAGTTCTTGGGAGAACGCCGCCCTCGAGCCCACTCAAGCACGAAGAGTGAGAACTGGCGCACTTTGCGAAACCAATTTGTCACAGAGCTGCAGGCGCCTTCATAGCACCCTTACAGGTGCCACTCCGACGCCGCGGGGATCAGCTTTCGCATCTCCCCGTCGCATGGTCGGAAGGTCTCGACAAGACCTCCCGACCATGGGACGGGTTGTTCGCACCGACTCAACCTGGCGGGATGGAGACGACCGGGGTCGAACCGGCAACCTCCGGCTTGCAAAGCCGGCGCTCTCCCAGTTGAGCTACGTCCCCAGCGCTTCGCGAGTGCTCAGTACTCGGTACTCAGGACTCGCGAAGCGCTGGGATGGGCCCAGTAGGACTTGAACCTACGACCTCACGCTTATCAAGCGTGCGCTCTAGACCAACTGAGCTATGAGCCCATCGAGAACGCAGGCACGATCAGCGTGAAGAATCGGCAACGGGCGGGCAGGAGGCGCCTCTCGTGCGCAGCCTCTCGGCCGCGAATCTAATGCGCCTGCCTGTCCCGTCCAGCACCGTTATCAAAGCGAGGGGCCGGCCATCCCAGTCCAGGTCAAGCCTGGACGCTATCCGTTGGAAGACGCGGAGCCTCGCATGAATATTAATGACAGGCCGAAGGGTGAGACGTGCTGATGAGGCTTGCCATGCCCCAAGCCAGCCCGAAGGCCGGCGGACAGACCTTGCGATCCGTCCCGCCACGGCCATGCTCCCTTGCGGGAACGCGACCGAGGCGCCAGGAGGGGCTGGGCGCCTGTTCTTCCCCTCCGCATATCACCACACGTTTGAATGCCCACCCTTGCGGATGAGCAACGCGCAGAGGCGTCGAGAAAGCCAAGGTTCAGCACCTTAGAAAGGAGGTGATCCAGCCGCTGATTCCCCAACGGCTACCTTGTTACGACTTAGCCCTCCTCACAGCGCATGTCTTAGGCACCTCCCTCCTTGCGGTTGGGTCAGTGACTTAGGACGTACACTGCTTGGGTGGCTTGACGGGCGGTGTGTACAAGGCTCGGGAACATATTCACCGCGGCGTGGCTGATCCGCGATTACTAGCGATTCCAGCTTCACGGGGGCGAATTGCAGCCCCCGATCCGTACTGAGGTCGGCTTTTTGGGATTGGCTACACCTTGCGGTTTGGCAACCCTTTGTACCGACCATTGTGGCACGTGTGTAGCCCCGGACATAAGGGCCATGATGACTTGACGTCATCCCCACCTTCCTCCTACTTAACGTAGGCAGTCTCACTAGAGTCCCGCCCTTGCGGGCATGGCAACTAGTGACAAGGGTTTCGCTCGTTATGGGACTTAACCCGACATCTCACGACACGAGCTGACGACAGCCATGCAACACCTGTGCTGGCTCCTCTTGCGAGGTCGTTCCCTTTTCAGGGTTCTACCACCAGCATGTCAAGCCCGGGTAAGGTTCTTCGCGTTGCATCGAATTGAACCACATGCTCCACCGCTTGTGCGAGCCCCCGTCAATTCCTTTGAGTTTTAATCTTGCGACCGTACTCCCCAGGCGGCAGACTTAATGCGTTAGCTGCAGCAGAGAGAACATCAGATTCCCCCTACCTAGTCTGCACCGTTTAGGGCTGGGACTACCGGGGTATCTAATCCCGTTTGCTCCCCCAGCTTTCGTACCTCAGCGTCAGGACGTCACCAGTGGGTCGCTTTCGCCTCCGGCGTTCCTCTAGATATCTACGCATTTCACCGCTCCACCTAGAGTTCCACCCACCCCTCAACGCCTCAAGCTCGCCAGTTTCAAGCGCACTTCCACGGGTAAGCCGTGGGCTTCCACACCTGACTTAACGAGCCGCCTACGTACCCTTTACGCCCAGTGAATCCGAGCAACGCTTGCACTCTCCGTATTACCGCAGCTGCTGGCACGGAGTTAGCCGGTGCTTTTTCTCCGGGTAACGTCAATCAGAGAGGCTGTTAACCCCCCTGATTTCTTCCCCGGTAAAAGAGGTTTACAACCCGAAGGCCTTCATCCCTCACGCGGCGTCGCTGCGTCAGGCTTTCGCCCATTGCGCAAGATTCCCTACTGCTGCCTCCCGTAGGAGTGGGGACAGTGTCTCAGTTCCCCTGTGGCCGATCACCCTCTTAGGCCGGCTACCCGTCAAAGCCTTGGTGGGCCGTTACCCCGCCAACTAGCTGATAGGCCCTGGGCCCCTCCTCGAACGACACCTTTCGGCATCCTTTCATCACAGATGGATGTCCACCCGTGATCGTACGTGGTATTACGACCCCTTTCGGAGAGTTATCCCACTTTCGAGGGCAGGTTGCCCAGGTATTACTCACCCGTTCGCCGCTGTACTCCCGGAGTTGCCCCCGGTTTCTCGCTCGACTTGCATGTATTAGGCGCGCCGCCAGCGTTAGCTCTGAACCAGGATCAAATTCTTCAATCAGAAGATTGGTCCAGTTCTGGATTCTGGATTGGGTATTGTCGCAAGCACGACGGTCCAGGACGTGAATTCACGGCCTAGACGCCGTGCTTCCACGCCCCACCCTTCGGCTGCCAAATTTTCAAGGATCAAGACGGCAGTTCGTCTGCCGCTCGCTCGATGTGAGCAGGCGCCATTATAGGCGCCCAGGAGCACGAGTCAAGCGATATGCGCCGGAATCTCGAATTCTTTTTTTCCGGCGATCAAACCCCGCCCCGGAGGCCCGTTTTCCCACGTCCTGAGCCGTTCCCAGCCCGGCCGCGTTTTCGAGCCCCCTCGAGTCGGGCGCCCCCGAATCGCTCCCCCGGCGCCGGCAGCGTGGTGCCGCCAAGCGCGCGTCGGGAAGTCGGCGAGAACGGGCATGGTGGCCCGCCCTCCAAGGGCATGCACCTACTCTATCGGCGCGGTGTTTGGTTCTCTTGAATTGTTAAACCGCCTCCCCGCCGCCACGTTCACTTCCTCGCCCGGGGCGCTTCAAAATCAGCTCTAATCTCTTCCAGGAGGAAGGCTTGAGACGACCGACAGGCCCGTTCGTGTCCTTCCACCCGGGGCCTTCCGCGACCAGCGGACCTTCGCCTGCGCGTGGAACACCTCGAGGCTCCCGGGCCGGCAGATGGACAGCGCCAGCACCGTGTCCTTTGGGATCGGTTGATCTGTGTAAATCGACATTCCTTCGGCGCTTACGTCCATCGACACTGTCAGGTGCGATCGATCCGGCTCTCCCTCCGGGCGGTATGACACCAACATGTACCGGTGCGCCCGGGTCTCGTGCCGCTTCTCGAATTCCCACTCTCTCCGGATCAAGTCCTGGTGCGAAACGAAGTCCGGCAAAGGACATCCTCCTCTCTCGGGTCTCTGATCCGGAGACGGCCACCCACCCCGGATCCATGCCGGACCCCGGATTCCCAGCCCTCCACCAGACTCACCTGCACTGCCCCTCGCAAACTACGTCCAGGAGGATCCCTCCAGGCGACGTCGGGAATGGGTTGACCTGTCCCTGCTCCGTGGCGTATTGGACTGGGGTCTCGCATGTGGAGTTGCCGATGCGCCGCCTCGCCGTCCTCGTCCTCGCCTCTGTGCTCATCGCCGCAGACGAGAAGCCCAAGCCCCCTCTCGACCTTGCGCCCCCGCCCGAGCCCTCCTCGAAGTGGCACGACAATGACCTGACAAAGGCGGACGCGGAGGACCTCCGCATGGAGGCGAGGCACCTCGCCTACGAGGAGGAGCTCCCCGAGGAGGCCGCGCAGCTCCAGCATTGGGCGGTCAAGGCCGACCCGACGCGCGGGCACTACAACCTCGCCTGCTTCTACTCGATGGCGGGAAAGCTCGACGCGGCGTTCTACTGGCTGCAGTACTGCGGAATGGATGGCGAGGGGATGGACCCGGACTGGGTGCAGGAGGACTCCGACCTCGAGAACGCGCGAAAGGACGAACGGTGGAAAGGGGTCCACGCCTACATCGCGGCCTGCAGCGAGTGGTGGGAGACGAACGGCGAGCCGCGCACAGTGCTGACGCTGCCGCAGGGGTACCAGATGGGCACGGAGATCGCCGCGCTCGTGGGGCTTCACGGCCTCGGCTCTGTCCCCGACGACTTTTCCGGCGGGCCTGCCTTCCAGCGCCTCGCCGATCGCCTTGGCGCAGCCCTGATCGGCGTCAGCGGGACGCGCCGCGGGGGACAGCGGACCTTCGCCTGGTCGGAGGAGATCGACCGCGACATGGCACGGGTGAAGGCGGCCCTCGAGGAGGTGAAGGACCGGGTGACGATACGTGCGGGGCACGTCGTCGTGATCGGCTTCTCGCAGGGCGCGCAGCTTGCAGTGGAGCTGCCCGCGCGCGACCCGGAGACGTTCGCGGGCGGAATCGCGCTCTGCCCTGGGGGGCGGAAGAACTGCCAGCTCGGCTCGATCGCGAAGCCCTCGGAGCTCCTCGCCGGGCGCACCTTCCTCCTGATCCACGGCGAGCTGGAGCAGGAGGGGAACCTCGCGCTGGGCGAGGCGGACGAGAAGTGGCTCTCTGCGCGCGGTGCGCTGGTGCAGCGCCACGTGTATCCCGGAATGGCGCACAGCTTCCCGCCCGACGAGCTGAACAACTTCGAGATCTGGACGCGCTTCATCCTCTCGACACGGGAGCGCGCGGGGAAGTAGTGTGCGGGCGTTCGAAGGGTCGCCCAAGGCCGGGGATGTTCGCCATTCGGGCCCGTCCGCGAGGGATTTGGACCCGGTGAAACACGCTGGAGGCGCCATGAAGTTCTTCCACGGTATCCTGGGAGTCTGCGCCATCGCCGCGATCGTGGTCGCGGACGACCCGAAGGACGGCGGAGACCCTGCCGTCGGCAAGCGGGCCTTCGCGAAGAGCTGCGCGAATTGCCACTTCGTTCCGGACCCCACCATCGAGCGGGACAAGGCCTGGCTCGGCCTGATCAAGACGACGGCCTGAAGCGGCACGGCGGGCGGCGGTTCGTCGCCCGAGCGGCTGGGACTGATCGCGTACCTCACCTCCGACGAGGTGAAGCCGGCGATGCGCATCGACGCGTCCACGAAGCCGCCCGCGGGCCCCTCGGGCCAAGTGACGGCGCCATTTGAGGCGGGCTCCGTGTTTCTCGGCGCCGCTGCGGAAGGCGTCGACGACGTGCGTCTGGTCTGGAAGAAGGGAGACAAGGCACTCGCGGTCCCCGCGGGGCGCTACAAGGTGCGCAACTGGAGCGTTGAGAAGGACCACCAGGGGGAGACGTGGATCCTGAGCGTCTCAGGCCCCATGGGCGCCTGGATCCAGGTGCAGGCCGGCGAAGAACTGGCGCTCGACCTCGACACGAAGGTCCACGTGCAGGGCCAGCTACGGCGACATGGGAAATCTGCGCGCCTGCAGCTTTCGATCACCGGGGGCAATGGGATGGGGCTCTCGGTGATCCGAGAGGGCAAGCTCGTCGAAATCGGCTATCTCATCGAGGGCTCGGACGGCCGCGAGGTCGGGAAGGGCGTAATGACCTACGGCTGAGGCGGCGGCTGCTCGGCCGAGGTTCGGCCGGACCAGACCCACGCCGCATCGAGCGGCAAGGCCACCTTCCAGCTCGACGCGGGCCCCTTCGAGATCGACGGCTCCCTCGAGGCGCATGTCATGAAGTAGTCGCTACGCGCGCGCGTCCGGGGCAGGGAACGCGGACAGGTGCACGACGCCCTCAGCGGCGATCAGCGCCGATCCGCGTACGCGCGGGTGGGTCAGGCGCGCGTCCGTGCCGTGGCCCGGGGAGCGGTACTCGATCACCCGCGTCTTCATCAGGTCCTCGAGGATGACCGTCGGGAGCACGCGACTCGGCGCATGAGGCTCCTGGCATCGATCGATCGCCTCCAAGGCGCACGAGCGCAGCAGCGTGTCGTGGACCTCCGCGTACGCGGTCTCCCTCCCCAGCACGTCGAGCGAGACGAAGCGGCCGTTCACGTAGGCCGCCATCCCCGTCTGCCCGGGGACGGGGCGGATCCGCGCGACGTACTCCTCCACCTCCCCGCCGTCCCGCTCCGCGACCGCCGCGAAGGCCTGCGTGTCGGAGGAGGCCCGACGCCGCTTCGTCAGCCCCTCCACCTCGCTCCAGACCCTCTGCTGTCCCACGTCCCAAATCCCCGAGAGCTGAAGCGTCGAGGTGAGCGACTCCGTGTTCGCCCCCCGCATGCTCGGCGGGACGGCCCTCCTCGCGGCTCGAAAGCCGCCGTCGTTCCACCTCCACCGCCCCTTCTCGACGCAGCTCACCGGCACCTCGATCGTCTCCCCTGGACCAATGACGATCGTGGTGTTCACGATGCGGTTCTGCTTCCCGCCGACGACCTCCTCGCCCCCGAACAGCAGGAGATGCGCAATCGAGCGGTTCGTGACGCGCAACGCGTTCACCTTCCCGTGCTCCCCGACCTCCTTCACGTCCGCCGCGTCGCGGCGGAGCGCCTCGGCGAGCGTCAACACCTCCGGCCCGCTCGCGGGGCTGAACAACGGCACGACGACCAGGTTGCCGTGGGCCTGGGGCTCCCCGAAACGGACCCGGCAAAGGAACTCCGCGAGTGGATTCATGCCGACCCCCTGTCGAAAAGCGCTGGCAAGGCCAGCTTGCTGGCGGCGAGGCCCTGAGTATACCTCGCAGGCTCGGCGGGAGGCGGGCTACAGCTTGAAGGAGAGGCAGTCGTCCGCGGCGTCCTCGAAGCGCGCGATGGCGAGGTCGGGGCGCTGCGCGAGGAAGATGTCGTATGGCTCCGGGACTTGCTTTCCGTCGCGCTGCAGGATGCGCACCGCGGGGCACCAGGGGGCTTCCTTGTCGAAGCCGATGACGACGCCCGACTCCCCGCTGTTCAAGGCCACGCGGTGGCCCAGCGGATAGGGCTGCATCATCTTGAGGAAGGACTGCAGGTAGTCGGGGTCGAAGCCCGTCGCCACATCGGGGTCGGTGGCCATCTCCCACAACGCGCGCGCGGGAATGCGTTGACCGGTCCGCTCCCCCTTCCTCTGCGGGTCGGGCCTCCCGACGTGCATCTCGGCGTAGCACGTTGCCAGGTGCGCGATGCGCGCGTACGGGTGGATCTCGGTCCCCTTGAGGACGGTGTCGGCGAAGTGCCCGGGGAGATTGCTCGCCCGCCCGCGGCCGTCGAAGCGCTGGAACCGCTGTCGGATCACCGCCCGCGCAAAGGGCCGCTGTTCCAGCTCCAGGAGGAGCGCCGCGGTCCCCTTCTCCCCGAACACGTCCATCACGTCCACGAAGATGGACCCGACGCCGACATCTTCGTACCCCAGGTCCGGGACGCTCGCCCCGCCGACCTGCTTGACGGCCTGGTTGTGTTCGACGAGCGCCCTCTGCCGGACCTCGAGCGCAAGCGTCAGCGCGAGGTAGCTTCGCTCCGCCGACTTCTCGCGCCAGATCGCCATCTCGTCGTTCCCGCTCGCCCACAGCTCGATGAACGCCGTCGCAAGCTTCGACTGGCGGATCGCCTCGCAAAGAGAGCGGATCGCGCGCGAGTAGTCCAGGACCGAGGCCCTGGAGATGACCGCCTTGTCCGCGGTCGAGCAGTGCTGCTCCAGCGTCTGGAAGAGACGCGCCCGGGCCTCCTGCCGCTCCGCCTCGTAGTACTGCTCCAGCACCGCGAGGGCCGGGTTGTAGATCAGGACCGAGCTGTACCCCGCGGTCTTCAAGTTCTTCTGCACGCGCGGGAGGGTCTTCGGGTCGAGGACGTAGTTCGGAGTGATGAGAACGATCTGCGTCCGCGGGTGCTTGAGCGTCTGCGCGATGCGGTCTCCGGGCTCCAGCTCGTCGACCTTCTTGTACATCATGGCGAGACACGCCCGCTTAAGGGGACCCAAGGATGGCTGTCGGATCCTTCGGAAATGAGTATACCCGAACTTGAACGCCCACAGCCTATTCCGAGGACGGGGGCGCGGTCTCCTCCGAGTCGATCTCGTCCTGGGCGGCCTTGTCGTACCGCATGGAGTGGAGGAGGTGGCAGGAGTGGATGCACCAGCACGCCGAGAGCTTCCGTCGCCCCTCCTCTGCCGCGGGGGACCTCCACAACGCGGCCAGGTCCCAGTCGAAGTCCTTGAGATTCCCCACGGCCTTCGAGAACTCGCAGAGCGAGACCCAGCCGTCCGGGTAGACGACGCCGTCGATGCGTCCCGCGAGGCACGCGAGGACGCTCTTCTTCGTCTCGACCATCTGCACGATCCGGCGGTACTTCGCCCTCTGCGTCTTCCAGGAGCGGTTCCTCGAGGCCTCGGGGACGCCGTCGTAGAAGGCCTTCTCCAACTCCCTGAGGCGCTCGATCGGGGGCAGGCCGCAGTCGCGCCCCGTCGGGTTGAAGTGGGACAGGAAGTCCTTCGGGACATTCCACACGCCGAAGTCGGTGCCCCGCACGATCGTGATGTGGTGCGGAATGCCCACCTCCCTGTGGAGAAAGTCGCGGAGCGGCAGGACCTCGTCGAGGTTGCGCGCGTTGACGCAGGTGAGCGCGCACGCGGTCAGCTTCGGGAACCGCTCCTGCAGGGCCCTCAGGCGCTTCAGGAATTCGACGGCCTTCGTGAAGGAGTCCTTCAGCTTGCGGATCTCGTTGTGGGTCGCCTCCAGGCCGTCGAGCGAGACCTGCACGTTGATCTGCCCGGGGACCTGCTCCAGGGCGGGGACGAGCTTCGCGTCGATGCGCTCGGGGTAGTAGCCGTTCGTGTCGAGGTCGATGTAGCGGCACGACGTGTCGCGCTCGATCCGGACAAGCATCTCGGTCAGCTCGTCGGCGATGAACGGCTCGCCGCCCGTCACGATGACGCTGACGAGGCGCTTGGAGAACCCGGCGATGAGCTTCCCGACCTGCTCCGCGGTCAGCTCGGGCTTCGGCGCGGCGTTCATCGCCTCGACGTAGAAGCAGTGCGCGCAGCGCATGTTGCAGCGGTTCGTGACGAAGAGCGTCAGGTAGAAGGGGCCCTCGTGCCGCTCGACCGCGGCGAGACCCCTCTTGCGCGCCCGCTCCTTGCGGAAGCCTTCCAGGAAGCTCATGAGGTCCTCCCGCGCTCGACCGCGAGGAAGTCGGGGTCGACGCGACGCTGCCTGAGGGTCTCGAACAGGTGGGCGAAGTTCCACGCGTAGGCGCGCGCGAGGACGCGCAGCCGGAAGAGGACCTGCTCGCGGCCGAGGACGAGCACCCGGCGGGGCGCAAGCGTCGAGGCGAGGTCCTTCGCGGCCACCGTGACGAGGTCCTTGGGCCGGGCGTGGAGGCAGACGAACCGCAGGCGGTTCCGGTGGAGGAGCGTCCTGTAGCCCAGCTCGTTCGGCCGCTGTTCGCTCGACCGGATGTGGAGGACGCCCGTCGGCACGCCCATCCAGATCCGCCACCCGGCGCGGCGGACGCGGTGGCAGAAGTCCTTGTCTTCGGCAAGGTAGAAGTAGCCGGGGTCGAACCCCCCCACGCGCTCGACGCACTCCCAGCGCGCAAGGAGATTGAGAGTGTCGAGCGAGTCGCACGTCATCCCCGTGCCGTTCGCCCAGACGGCCTCGGCGTCGCCGGTCGGCGCGACCGTGTAGCCGCGGACGCGGAGCGGGTCGGGGAACAGCTCCCCCCCGACGCAGCCGATGCCGGGGTCGGCGTCGAGGACGGCGAGCATGCGCCCGAGGACGGCGGGGTCGGGGCAGACGGAGTCGTTGTCGAGGAACCACGCGAACTCGCCCCGCGCGAGGACGAGGGCCTGGTTGCGGGCGCGCGAGGCGCCGACGTTGTCGGTGTTCCGCACGAGGCGGACCTCGGGGAACTCCGCGCGGACCAGCTCGGGGGAGCCGTCGGTGCTGGCGTTGTCGACGACGAGGACCTCGAGGGGGCGATGCGCCTGCGTGAAGACGCTCCGGAGGCACCGCTGGAGCAGGTCCTTGCGATTCCAGTTGGGGATAACGACGGAGACGAGTCGGGGCACGCGCATCGCCCGGATCTTCGGCATGCCTTGACCACGAAGTCAAGGCGAACATTTCGCTTGCCGCGGCGGGCGCGGCGCGATAAAGCCTTCCGCTCCGCTTACAGGAGTCTCGTCCATGTCGCTGCCCCCGTTTGCCGTCCTGGGCGCCGGCCGGATCGGCCAGGCCATTTCGCACGACCTCCTCGCCAACGGCGCAGAGCGCGTCCTCATCGTGGACGTGGACGTCTCGCGCTCCGATGCGCTGGTCGAGCGCCTCGGCGACCGCCGCGCGGAGGCGCACTCGGCCGACTTGTGCCGCCCGGAGTCGCTCCGGCCGGTCCTCTCCCGCGTGACGTCCGTGATCAGCGCAGTACCCTACCGCCTCAACCTGGGTCTCGCGAAGGAGGTCGTCGCGGCGGGCTGCCACTGGACGGACCTCGGGGGAAACACGGAGGTCGTGGAGGCGACGCTCGCGCTCGGGGCGAAGGCGAAGAAGCGCAAGGCGTGCGTCATCCCCGACGCGGGACTCCAGCCGGGCCTCGGGAACATCCTCGCGGGCGAGATCCATCGCCGTCTCAAGGGCGCCGACGTCCTGCGGGTGCTCGTCGGAGGCCTGCCACAGGAGCCGAAGGGGAAGCTGAAGTACCTGTTCGTCTTCAGCGTGGAGGGCCTGCTGAACGAGTACGAGGGGCGGGTGCGGACGCTCTTCCAGAAGAAGCTCCGGATCCGGAAGCCGCTCACGGAGATCGAGGCCTTCCCCTGGGAGGGGTTCCCGGGGCTCGAGTGCTTCCACACGAGCGGGAGCGCATCGACGCTCCCCGGGAGCTTCGCGGGGAAGGTCGGGCGGCTCGAGGTGAAGACGGTCCGCTACACGGGGCACGCGGCGGAGCTAAGGCGGATCTTCCGCGCGGTGCCGAAGGGGAAGCGGGCGGCCTTCCTCGACGAGATGGTCCCGCACGAGGGGAAGGACCTCGTGCTCATGCGCGTGGAGGGCTCGCGCGGCGACCACCGCATGGTGTTCGAGATGGAGGACCGCTACGACGTGAAGACGGGCCTCACGTCGATGATGCGGACCACGGGGTTCCCGGCATCGATCGTGGCGCAGCTCGCGGCGAAGGGGGAGCTGCCTCCCGGCGGCGTGATCCAGGAGCGAGACGTCCCCGCGGCGCCGGTGATCGCGGGCCTCGCGCGACGGGGGATCCGCGTCAGTTCTCGATGACGGACTCCAGTGATTCCGCGTCACGTCGATTTCTGGGGAATTCGGGGGCATTCGACGGGAACTGACGTGGGTTTTTAACACGAAGACACGAAGACGCGAAGGGCTCATCGGATGGAGATGCGTGCAAGGGCCTCCGTCCGTCTCGCATCGTCCAGGATGAACCGCTGGATCCCCTGCTTGAACAAGGGCACATGGAAGTTGATCAGGAACCCGAGCGGCCTGCCGGTCAGGCGCAGGTACGAGAGCAGTTGCGCTCGATGGACTGGCAGGACGAACTCCACGGCCTTGAGCTCGCAGACGATGATGTCCTCAACGAGCACATCGATCTTCAACGCGGCTTCGAGGCGCATGCCGTCGTACACCACAGGGACTTCCAACTGTCGACGGAATGAGAGTCCCGCCCGCTTCAGCTCGTGACAGAAGCAGACCTCGTACACGGACTCGAGCAGCCCCGGCCCGAGGATCGAATGCACTCGGAAACCGCAGTGCACCACCCGCTTGGCGATCCCCTCGATTCTCTCGTCCAGCATCGGATCCCCCTTCGTGTCTTCGCGTCTTCGTGTTGAAACACCACATCAATTCCCCTGCCAAACGCCCCGAACACGCCGGGATCACCGTAGTCGGTGAACCGCCTGGACTTCGGCCGCCAGCCACGAAGACGCCAAGCAATCGAAGTGGGGCGGATTCCAGCAGTGCGAGCGGAGTGGTGCCGGAAAACCCAGCACTTTAGCGAATGGCCTGGAGGTGCGCGCGCCGCTGACTCGAAGGCACCAGGGCGCAGTCCCACGCGTTCCGCAGGAGGCGTCGCACCTCCTCGTCGGTGAAGCCCGCCTGAAGCTGCAAAGACGCGAACTCGGCGTTGATGTCAGTCCCGAAGACGAGCGGATCGTCGGAGTTCACGGTCACCACGACCCCCGCCTCCATCAGCGTCCGGATCGGGTGCTCGCGATACGACGGGCAGACGTGCAGCATCACGTTCGACGTCGGACACATGTGCAGGGCCACCCGCCTCGCCGCCAGCTCGCGCACGAACCCGGCGTCATCCACGGACCGAACCCCGTGGTTCACCGAACTCACACCGAGCACCTCGACCGCGTCCCGCACGTCGCGCCACGTGCCGTGCTCGCCCGCGTGGGCGCGAAGCCTCAGCCCTGCCGCCCGCGCCAGGTCGAAAGCGGGCTTCTGCGGCGCCGTTGGCCCCTCGAGCTCGTACCCGTGCAGATCAATTCCCGCAAGCCGCGAAGCCGCCAGGGCGATCCACCGCTCCACCCAGCGCACGTTCTCCGCGGGCGTCGCATCCCGCTTCAGGGCCCCCACGAGTCGCAACGCGATGCCGTGGGCCCTCTCAGCCGCATCCATCGCCCGGCACATCGCCGGAACCGTCTCCTCGAGCCTGTGCCCCATCTTCTCCATGAAGTTCATCCCGACGCTCACCTCGGCGTACCGCACGCCGAGCGAGGCGAGCCACGCCGCGCAGCCGCTCGCCCAGCGGACGTAGCTGCCCGGGAGCTTGAGCGCGGGGCCGATGTACTCCCGCCACGGCGCGAGGAACTGCTCGAAGGTCGGGAAGGGATCCGCCCCGCCGAGCCACGGCGCCCGAGGGAGGGTCGGCCACGTGGGATGGCCCGACACGCCGACGAACTCCCTCCACCCGAGCGTCGCCTCCATGTGGAGGTGGAACTCGGCCTTCGGCAGCCGCGACACGTCCAGCATGCTGTTCCTTGAGTGCGAGCGCTGCATGAAGGGCGGGCGCCTGACGTCGAAGGCAGGCGACCCGACCGTCCTCTCGTGGGGGTGCTGCTACTTCCCTCCCGCGGGGAGATGCGCAGGCGCCGTGTCCGCCAACCACTGCAGGACGAGCGGGATCGTCTCCTTCTCGGCTGTGAGCAGGCCGGTGCCGTGTGGCATGAGCGGCTGCCCGTTCGGTCCCATCGTCAACTTGGAGTCGAAGATCTTCGATTGGACCGTCTTCGAACCCTTGGCGACGTTGACGAGCGCCTCGACGCACTTGACGCTCTCGGTGTCCGGGCTGCTGGCGACGAGCAGGACGGGACGCTTCACGCACGATTTCATCGCGTCCTTGGTCTTGATCCCCATGTACTCGAGTCCCGGGGAGAGGAGGACCACCGAGCGGACCGATGCGTCGCGCGCGGCGTGGTTGAGCGCCACGTTGGCGCCGATGCTGCCTCCGATCAGGACGATCCGCGTCGAGTCGACCTCCTCCCTTCCCTTCAGGTAGGCAACCGCGGCCGCGACGTCCTGCGCCATCTGGGCGCAGATCGGCTCCGCCTTCTTGTCATCGAGTTCCTCCATGTCGACCTTCCCGCCGGCCTTGCTGTCGCCGTGGCCGCGCATGTCGATCGCGAGCACCGCGTAACCCGCCTTGCGCAGGTCCGGGACGAGGTCGTTCCAATCCTGCCGCTTGCCGCAGAGCATGTGGAGGAGGACCACGCAGGCCGCCTTCGGCTCGGCTGGCGGCGAGTAGGTTGCGGTGAGGACGAGGCCGTCCCGCGCCTTGAAGGTCACGTCCTCGGGATCGGCCGCCTCCGTCAGGAGCGGACAGGCCGCCAGGACCAGACACATCGCAGCCGCTCGCATGGGGCCTCCTCGTGGGATCGGACGGTCGGATCGTCGCAAGTCGGCGCCACCGGATCCAGGATCCGTTTACGGAGGGGCGTGGATAGAATCGCCCGCATGGTCGAGAAGATGCTCCGCGAGCGCCACACTTGTGTCCATCGAGGGCTGTCCATGGCACGCACGCTCATTGCGACCCTGCTTCTTTGCACGGCTGCGTTCGCCGAGGACCTCACGCTCGTCAAGGACGGGAAGAGCGACTACGTCATCTACCTCTCGGAGAACGCATCCCCAGCCGATGCGCGCTGCGCGCAGGAACTCCAGACCTACTTGAAGGAGATGAGCGGCGCAGAACTGCGGATCGTCCGCGATCTGCACGCCGTCCCCGAGACGTGCATCCTGATCGGATTCCTCCCCTACGAGGACAACGACAAGCCGAACACGGTCACGGACGGGCTCGGCGATGAGGGCTACCTGCTGAGCACCTCCGGCAAGCGCGTAATCATCTTCGGCGGACGTCGCGGCGTCCTGTACGCCGGGTACGCCCTACTCGAGCAGCTCGGTGTCCGCTGGTACACACCGAAGGTCACGCGGGTACCCGTACGTTCGACGGTGACGATCGGCCCCCTCGATGAGGTCAGCCAGCCCGCCTTCGAATACCGCGAGCCGTTCTTCACGGAGGCCTTCGACAAGGACTGGGCCGCGAGGAACCGCGTGAACGGCGCCTCGATGCAGCTCGACGAGTCGACCGGCGGGAAGGTCACCTACCACCCGTTCGTGCACACATTCGACGAGCTTGTCCCCGGCGCGCTCTACGCCGAGCGCCCCGAGTACTTCTCGTTGATCGACGGGAATCGGTTCAGCGGCTACGGCCAGCGGTGCCTCTCGAACCCGAACGTCCTCAAGCACGCCATCGCGAAGGTCCAGGTGTGGATCCAGACCCACCCCGAGGCGCAGATCTACTCCGTCTCCCAGAACGACTGCGGCAACTGGTGCCAGTGCGAGGGATGCCGCGCGATCACGGAGAAGTACGGCGCGCACTCCGGCCTCTACCTCTGGTTCGTCAACCAGGTCGCCGAGGCGATCGAAAGGGACCACCCCGACAAGCTCATCGACACGCTCGCCTACCAATTCACCGAGGCCCCGCCGAAGGACATCGTCCCGGGCAGGAACGTCCGCGTGCGCCTCTGCCCCATCGCCTGCTGCGAGGCGCACCCGTACGAGACGTGCTCCGCGGCCTCGAACAAGGCCTTCCTCGATCACCTGAAGGGCTGGGGCGCGATCACCGACACGCTCTACATCTGGCACTACAACACGGACTTCGCGCACTACCTGATGCCCTTCCCCGACTTTGACGAGTTCCCCGCGGAGGCGCGCCTCTACAAGAAGTGCGGCGTGCGCGGCATCTTCTTCGAGGGGGCCTACGCGCCGGGCGGCGGAGGCTCCGACGCCGAGCTGCGCTCCTGGGTGATGGCGAGGCTTCTCTGGAACCCCGATCAGGACGCCGACGCGCTCGTCACGGAGTGGATGAAGGGCGTCTACGGCGCGGCCTGGGAACCGATGCGGAAGTGGTTCGACCTCCTCCACGAGCGGGCTCGGGACCCGAACCACCATCTCTTCATCTATGATCCGCCGACGCACCCGATCTTCTCGGAGGAGGTTCTCGTCGCCGGCGACGCCCTCTTCGACGAGGCGGAGAAGCTCGCCACGGGCGACGCGATCGCGACCGAGTACGTCGCGAAGGCCCGCATCTCGCTGCGCTACGTGAAGCTCGCGCGCGCGCCGAAGGAGGGCCCCGAGCTCGATGGCTTCCTCGCCGACCTGCGCCGTCTGGGCGTCACGCAGCCCCGGGAGGGCCAGCCCCTCGACGCCTGGGAGACCGAGTTCCGCCAGCGGGCACGGTAGCTACCGTGTCGGGTCGAAGCCCATCCGGGCGCACCACTCGCGGTAGGCGATCGGCGAGATCTCGCTCGGCTTGATCTCGCTGCGGCCGCCCCAGAAGACGTTCGTGTACGAAACGGGGATGCCGACAGAGGCGAGCAGCTCGTCGATCGCGCGCTTGTGCGCTAGGAGCAGATCCTTGTCGGTCCCGTGCGCCACGGCCATGACGTTCACGTTGCGGAACTCCTCCCCGCCCTCGCGCCAGTAGGCGTGCGTCAGGATGTGGTGGCGGCCCACCTGCCTCCCCGCCTCCAACTCGCGGCCGGGCGGCACCGCCCAATGGAAGAGCGCGTTGAACCGCGTCACCCTCTCCCCCTCCGCGACCGCCTTCACGTGCTCCAGGAACGTGCTGAACCGCCCGATCACGCCCCGAGCGTTCAGCCCCTCCGCGACCTCAAAGAACGTCGCCAGCGGCTCCCCCGCCTCCTCGGCGCGGGCCGTCCACGGTTCGGCAACGACCTCGTCCGTGGCGAACTCGCGCTTGAGCGCCGTCAGCACCCGCCACTCGATCTGCGACAGCTCCGTGTTCTTCACGAAGATCGCCTCGGCGGGCGCCTCGGACTTCGCACCCGGCTCCATGCCCCGGCGACGCACGTGGCCGACGCCCAGGACGAATAGGGCCTTCGCGGGCATGATGCGGAAGACCTCCCCGCCGATCTTCCCCCTCAGGAACTCGCAGTGCTTCTCGAGCGAGTACCCCTGCGGGACTTTCAGCGTCGTCCACAGCTTGTAGGTCGCCCCCGGCGAGGCGGGGTCCGCGGAGCGCAGCACGACGTGCCCGCTGAACGGGTCCTGCTGGAACAGGAAGTCGAACGCGGCGTCGAGGCGCTCCTGCGGCACGCGCCACGCCACGAGGGCCCCCTCGGCGAGGTTCGTGGCCAGCAGGGTCTGCCTCACGCGGCGGATCGTCCCCGCGCGAAGCATGGCCTGGATGCGCTCGAGGACCGTCGCGAGGTCGACGTCCGAGCGTCGGGCGATCTCGCCGAACGGGTCGCGCTGGAACCCTTCCAGCTTGTCCTCGGAGATCGCGAGGATGCGGGCGTTGACGGGGTCGGTCGTCCCGACCGGAAGGGTGGCGGTGCTCATGAATCACTCCCGGGACAGGGCGGGAATCCTATCACGCCCTGCCCCGGTTTCCAGATCGATCCGATGGTCGCTCGGAACTCCCTCCGGATTCCGGCGGGATCGCCGTATGATGTTCCGTCCATGTCACTTGCCATCCGATGTGTCGGGCTGAAGAAGACCTATGACGGGGGCGTCGAGGCCGTCCGCGGGGTCGATCTGTCCATCGAGGAGGGGGAGTGCTTCGGCCTCCTCGGGCCGAACGGCGCGGGGAAGACGACGACGGTCGAGATCCTCGAGGGGCTCCTCTCCCCCACCGCGGGCGACGTGGAGGTCCTCGGCCGCCGCTGGGGGACCGACGACGAGGAGATCCGCCACCGCCTCGGCGTCTCGCTCCAGGAGACGAAGCTCTCCGAGAAGCTGACCGTCGAGGAGACGCTCCACCTCTTCGCGAGCTTCTACCGCACGCGACGCGACCTCGAGGTGCTCCTCGGCGAGATGGGCCTCCTGGAAAAGCGCGCCTCGCACGTGGAGAAGCTCTCCGGCGGCCAGCGCCAGCGGCTCGCGGTCGCCTGCGCGCTCGTCGGCGACCCCGAGCTCCTCTTCCTCGACGAACCCACGACGGGCCTGGACCCGCAGTCGCGCCGGCAGCTCTGGGACGTCATTCGCGCCTTCCGGGCGACGCGGCGCACCGTGATGCTCACGACGCACTACATGGAAGAGGCGGAGCGGCTCTGCGACCGGGTGGCGATCGTCGACCACGGGCAGGTGATCGCGCTCGGGTCGCCGAGGGAGCTGATCGCGCGGCTCGGCGCCGAGCACGTCGTGGAGTTCTCCACGGACGGCGAGGTCGACGGGACCGCGCTCGCGGCGCTCCCTGGCGTCAAGGCCATGCACGCGGAGGGGGAGGCGCGCCTGCTGACGGTCACTGAGCCGCACGTGACGATCCCGGCGCTGCTCGCGCTCCTCAAGGACCTGGGTCGCGAGCTGACGAGGCTGACCACGCGCCACGCAAGCCTGGAGGACGTTTTCGTCTCGCTCACCGGGAGGCACCTCCGCGATGATTAGGTGGGCGCCATTCCGGGAGATCCTGCTCGCTCGGATGCGGGAGGCGTTGCGCGAGCCTGAGATCGTCTTCTGGGCCTTCTTCTTCCCGCTCCTCCTCTCGCTGGCGCTGGGAATCGCCTTCCGCAACAAGCCCCCGGAGAAGGTCTACGTCGCAATCGAACGCGGCCCCGGAGCGGAGGGCATCCGAGCGACGCTCTCGGCCGACGAGCGGTTCATGGCGGAGGTCGCCTCGCCGGACGAGTGCGCGCGACAGCTCCGCCTGGGCAAGGCGGCGATCGTCATTGCGGCCGGGTCGGGCCTGGAGTACCGCTACGACCCCACGCGGCCCGACAGCGTCCTCGCGCGGACGCTCGTCGACGACGCGATCCAGCGGGCTGCGGGGCGGAAGGACGCGAGGCCGCCGACGGAGAAGACGGTCTCGGAGCCGGGCGCGCGATACATCGACTTCCTGATCCCGGGGCTCATCGGGATGAACCTGATGAGCGCGGGGATGTGGGGGGTGGGCTTCGCGATCGTCGACATGAGGACGCGGAAGCTGCTCAAGCGGCTCGTCGCGACGCCGATGCGGAAGAGCGAGTTCCTCGCGGCGATGATCTCGAGCCGGTTCCTGTTCATGGCGGTCGAGCTGACGCTCCTCCTCGCCTTCGGGCGCCTGGTGTTCGGCGTGGAGGTGCGCGGCTCGCTCCTGGCGCCGTTCCTCCTGGGCATCGTCGGCGCGCTGACGTTCGCGAGCCTGGGCCTGCTCATCGCGACGCGGGCGCAGCGGATCGAGACGATCTCGGGGCTGATGAATCTCGTGATGATGCCGATGTTCATCTTCTCGGGGACGTTCTTCTCCTCGGAGCGATTCCCGGACTACGCCCAGCCGTTCATCCAGGCCCTCCCGCTCACGCTCCTCAACGACGCGCTCCGCGCGGTGATCAACGAGGGAGCGAGCATCGCGTCCCAGGGCCTCCGCCTCGGCGGGCTGGGCCTCTGGATGGTGATCTGCTTCACCCTCTCGCTACGCTTGTTCCGCTGGTCGTAGGCCCTCCCCGACGAACCGCCATCCCCTCTCGACGTTGAGAGGGGCATGGATCCACTCGCGCACGATCGATGGGGCAGGCGCCTGCGCGGCGCGTGTGTCGTCGTCCTCCTGGGCGCATCGGTCACCGGATGGCTGATGCGGCACCGTGTCGCGTACGACTTGCAGATTCGCCGCGGGAACTTCGTCGAGCGTTCGATTCCACGCTGGAAGACGGCGGCCTGGCTGAAAGAGACTCTCCGCACCGATCCCTCCCCTGGGCGACGCATGCGCGCGGCGAACCTCCTGCCCTACTACGCGGACGAGTGGCACGTGAACGAGCGGTACGCGGAGATGGCAAGAGAGCTACTCGCCGCGCTTGGAGATCCCGACCTCGCCGTCCAAGAGGTGGCGTGGGAGTCGCTCATCCGTCCGGCGGGCATCATGGTCATGTGTGGATACAGGCCCCTTCTCCGGGCCGCGCCGACCCGAGACCTCCTCGCCGCGCTGATGGCCACGAATTGCAAGGCAGCGCGCCAGGAGCTGCTGTGGGAGATCGCCGAGCGAGACCAGGAGGAGGGAGTCCGCGCGGCCTGCCACATCCTCTCCCACAAGACGGATCGGCTCAGTACAGAGAATGTCATGTACTGGATCGGCGACCCTTTGGGTGATCGGGGATTGATGCCGGGTGGTCTCTTGCCACGCGTCGATGCCCGCCGCGTCGCGCATAGCGGGCTCGACAATCCTGATTCGGCGCTTCGACTCCGATGCGCGCGGTTCCTGATCATGCTGGGAGGTGACGACTTGTCCCAGGCAGACCGTGCATGGATCGATCTGCTGCGACGGGACGACGACTTGCGCTTGGACGCGATGGGTAGCTTCGGGAAGCACTTCGAATACCGACCCGTTTGCATCCATGGGCAAGAGCAACTTGACGAGACCACGCTCGACATCCTCAGGGGGTTCATCGCCGGTCTGAGCCGACGGTTCGGTTCCGCTGTCGCCCTTCCATTCGCGCGTGCTGGCGCTGATAGCTGGGACCCAGACGTGGCCAGGGTATGCAACGACTGGCTGGAGGGCCAGCAAGGGGACATCGACGATGCCTCTTCTCGATAGTCGTCGACCGCCGCACGTCGCAAACGCCCGCCGCCCTCCCGCGGCGAAGCGTCTACGTCGGTCTCAGGAGACCTTCCCGTCGGCCCCGGTCGAGCACCGCCTTCGTCTCAGCGAGGCCGTCTCGCTCGTCCGCTCGGCCGGTTGGATCGCGACCCTGCGAGGCCTCGGGATCGGCCTCGCGACGGTCTCCGGCGCGCTCGGCTGCACCACGATGGGCTGGGCCCGAGGCCCCCGGCTCGCGGCCGGCGCCCTCCTCGCGACCTCGCTGATCCTCTTCGCTCGCGGCGTGCTCCGTCGCCATGCCCCCAGCGGCCCCTCGCTGGCCTGCAGCTCCCTCATCTGGGTCCTGCTCCTCTGCATGGACCTCCCGCGTGTCCTTCGCCTGGGTGGCGCGTTCGACCTTGCAAGCCTGCGCGCGGAGCCCTTCATCCTCGCCGTCCTGCCGGCATGGCTGCTGCCCGAGCTGTTCACGGTGTACGCACTGCTGCGCAGCGACGGGCGCGCCGTGCTCCGCGCGTCGACGGCTTTGCCGCCCGCCTCGCTCGACGAGTCGCCCCTGCGGATGTCGGGGAGGACGCTCGCGGCGCAGGGTCTTCTCGTCCTCGTCCTCCTGTCGAGCGTGCTCCTCTGCCTCTTCGGGCCCGGGGTGCTTCTCACGCTCGCGTAGCGCGACAGCGCCGTCAGCGCGCCGGACAGTCCTTACGCGCGGAGGGAGCCAACGAATAGCATCGCGCCCCGTTCGGCCGCACCGCGGGGACTTGCCCGAATCCAGCGGCCAGGGTGACCGCGTGGGTCGACCCTGCGGTGACCGCGGCCTGGCTCCAGTCTGGAGGGTCCATCCGATGCACCGCCACACCGCCATCGCCATCGCGGCGACCCTGATCGCGATCGTCGTCCTCGCCGCCTGTCACATCAGCAGGCGGAACGCGTGAAAGAGGCCCTCGAGGACCCGCCTCCTCCACGGACGCCGGCGCCACTCGTCGCGGTCCACCTCGCGGGCGCGCGAGAGGTCCTTCTCGAACATCGCGTCCATCCGGGCCCCGAAACCCGCGTCGGGGACCACGAGGGCCAGCTCGTGGTTGCGGAGGAGCGACATGTGGTCAAAGTTGTACGACCCGACCGTGGACCAGGCGCCGTCGACGACCGCGGTCTTTGCGTGCATCATCGGGCCGGGCCACTCGAAGAGGCGGATCCCCCAGCGCAGGTACCTGGTGTAGAGGTGCTGCACGGCGTACAGCACCGGGATCGAGTCGGAGCGGCCGGGCAGGAGGATCCGCACGTCCACGCCGCGCCGGACGGCCTGCCGGAGCGCCGTGCGGACCTGGCGCGTCGGGATGAAGTAGGGATTCGCGATCCAGATCCGCTTCTGCGCGTGACGGATCGCGTGGAGGTAGAGCCTCCCGATCTCCCATCGGTCGCGGAAGCGGAACGAGCTCGTCGCCAGCGCCGGCGCGCCCCGCTCGATCGGCCCCGAGGGCGGTGAGGGCGCGACCGGCGGGTCGGCCCCCCGGCGCGACGCGTTCCACAGCTCCGCGAACAGCGCCGAGAGGTCCCCCACGATCGGCCCCTCCACGCGAGCGTGCGTGTCCCTCCACCCCAGGCCCCCGTGCTCGGGCGAGTCGTACTCGCGGCCGATGTTGAGCCCGCCGAGGAAGGCCTCGCGGCCGTCCACCACGAGGAGCTTCCGGTGGTCCCGCCGGCGGTAGCTGAACCCCTGGAACGCGAGCAGCACGGGGTGGAACGCGACAACGCGCGCCCCCGCGGCTCGCATCGCACCGAAGAAGTCGCGGGCGCTCCCGATCGAGCCGACCGCGTCGTAGATCACACGGACCTCGACCCCTGCGCGTGCGCGTTCCGCGAGGGCCTCTGCGAAGCGACGCCCCGTGGGGTCATCCGCGAAGATGTACGTCTCCAGGTAGACGCTCCGCGCGGCGCCCTGGATGGCCGCCAGCATCGGCGGGTAGGCCTCCGCGCCGTCGCGGAGCAGCGTCACCCGGTTTCCGGGGCGGAGCGCCTCCGGGTGCATGCAGAGGGGAGCCACGTCGGGGGCGAGGGTCGATGCGTCCACGGCTTTCACATCGGCGGGCATGGGAATTCTACCATCGACCTCGGCCGTCCCATAGCACCGGGGCGCGACTCGATGTGGGATCCCTCCCCTGTCGAACGGAGCCCCGCCAGGCGCCGTTGGACTGCCACACTCCTGGTCGCTGCCGTCGGTTGGGTGGAGGAGGCCGGGCGCGCGGCCGGGGAAGTCACGCCTCGGCGTCGCCTTCACGCTCGCGGACGGCTCGCAGGAGGCCGATCGCATCCCGCCGCAGGCGGCGCGCGACCTCGACGAGTACTGGGGAGACCGCTGACGCGGCGGACCCGTAGCGCCGGCGGCGCGGGCGATGTAGAATCGTCGCTCGCACGGGAGGAGGACCCTTGGCCGACACGCCCGCCCGACCGACGCCCCAACGCGCCGCGCCGAACGACCCGACGGCGTGGTCCCCTTTTCCGGGCGTCGCCACCGAGCCCCTCGGGCCCGCAGCCACCCCGTCGACCCTCCCCTCCCACGCGAGCATCAAGCCCGCCGGTGCGCTCACGCAGCTCGGAAACTACAAGCTCATCGCCCCGCTCGGCGAGGGCGGCATGAGCATCGTCTACAAGGCGTACCACGCCGGCCTCGACCGCCTCTACGCCCTCAAGGTCATGCAGGCGTCGCCGCAGATGCCCGGCGGCCCCATCGAGCGCTTCCTCCGCGAGGCCCGCTCGCTCGCGAAGGTCGGCAAGCACCCGCACATCGTCCAGATCCACGACGTCGGCAACGAGGCGGGATACTACTACCTCGCGATGGACCTCATCGAGGGCGGCCCCCTCGACCGCCGCATCCGCGGCAACCCGCTCCCCCCGCGCGAGGCCGCCCTCATCGCGCGCCAGGTCGCCGACGCCCTCCAGGCCGCCCACGCCGCCGGCGTCATCCACCGGGACCTCAAGCCCTCCAACATCCTCCTCGACGCCGCGAGCGTGCCGCACGTCTCCGACTTCGGCCTCGCGCGCGACCTCAACGCCGGCGTCAGCCTCTCCCAGGAGGGAGACGTCCTCGGGACCCCGCTCTACATGGCCCCCGAGCAGATCGCGGGAGAGCTGCAGCGAATCGGCCCCGCGACCGACGTGTACGGCCTCGGCGCGTCGCTCTACGAGATGATCACGGGGAAGCCCCCCTTCCCCGGCGACAACGCGCACGCCATCTGGCTCCTCGCGACATCGACCGAGCCCGCGCAACCGTCGAGCCTCTGCCCGGCCGTCCCGCCGGACCTCGAGACGATCTGCCTCAAGGCGATCCGGAAGCTCCCCGAGGACCGCTACCCCACGCCGCGCGAGATGGGCGAGGACCTCGACCGCTTCCTGCGCGGGGAGCCGATCCACGCGCGCACGGTCCCGCTGGGGACCCGAATCGCGAGGATGGCGGCGCACCACCGCGTCATCACGCTCCTGTCGATCCTCATCTTCTGCACGCTCTTCTCGTGGACCTGCCTGCGGCTGCTCGATGCGCGGGCTGCCTCCCGGGGGCTCGACCGCGCGCGGACCCTCGCGGCCGAGCGGAAGTGGCCGGAGGCCCGCGCCGCGTACCTCGACGTGCTCGCCCTCGACCCCGAGAGCGGCGTGGCGCGCGCGGGGCTCGATCGCGCCGACGCGGAAGCCCGCCGCGGGGAGGCCGACCTCGCCGCGCGTCAGGCGCTCGAGAAGGCCCGCCTCGTCCAGGGCGTCCTCGCACGCTGGATCCCGCTCGCGGAGACCCTGCGCGCGATGGAGCGCGTCGCGTACTCCACGAGACTCACGCCCGCGGAGCGACGCGAGGCGGCCCTCCCCCACTGGAAGGCGATCCAGGACTTCCTGGACGCCACGCCGGAGGACGCCTCGTCGAGGGCCGTGGCAAGCGCCCTGGCGGGGTGGGCGCGCGTGCTTGCGGGGCACGAAGACGAAGGGCGCGACTGGATGCGGCAGGCGCGGGACATCGACCCGGACCTGCCCTATGGCGCGTTCGTGGAGGCCCTCTCGTGGTTCTCCGCGTACATGGCGCGACAGCCCCTCCCCGACGTCTACAGCGGCGAGCTGGGCCTCCGCTTCGGGGACCCGCACGCCGAGACGCCCGAGATGAGGCGAATCCGCGAGGAGGTCGAGGCGCTCCTCGTCCACGCCGCCTCCGCGCAGGTGTGGGGAGAGGGGCTCGCGCAGGAGTTCCAGCAGGCTCTGACGGCCGTGCGCGCCGTGCAGCGCGGGGAGTACGTGGAGGCCGATCGCGCCCTCACGGCGGCGATCGCCGCGCCGACGATGGAGGTCTTCCGCACGGAGCTCCTCTTCGCCCGCGGAAAGGCGCGGTACCTCCTGCAGCGCTTCGACGGCGCGATCGAGGACCTCGAGAGGGTCCGCGCGGTGCGCTCGGAGTGGGCCGATGCGTGGTACTTCGCCGCCGCGGTCCGCGCCGGGTCGGGGGTCGCACTCGGGCGACAGGGGAAGGACCCGCGCGAGGCCCTGCAAATGGCCGTCGAGGGGTTCGGCGAGGCGCTGACGCGAAACCCGAGGCACCTGCCAGCGCTCCTCGGCCGGGGGAACACGCGGCAGATGCTCGGCGACGCGGAGGGCGCCATTGCCGACTACGACGCGGTGACGGCGATCGACCCGGACGAGGCGGTCCCCTACCTGAATCGCGGGACGATCCGCTACATGAGGTCGGAGTTCGAGGCGGCGGAGAAGGACTACGACGCCGCGCTCGCGCGGAACGAGGCGTGCGTGGAGGCCTGGACCGGGAAGGCACTCGTCCGCGGCAAGCTCGGGGACCCCACGAGCGCTGTGCGGGCGTTCGATCGTGCCCTCAAGCTCGAGCCGGACGACCTCAAGGCCCTGATCGAGCGTGGCGAAATCAAGCGCCGGTGCGGCGACCGTGACGGCGCACACGCCGATTTCGAGCACGCCGTCCAGACGCACCCTGCGTCGGCGGACGCCCTCGTTCGGCGAGGCTACTCCTGGATGAATGCGGACCGGTACGCGGAGGCGCTGGCCGACTTCGACGCGGCGATCGCGATCGACCCGGGCGAGGCGGAGGCTCACGCAGGACGTGGGGGGACGCTCATCGGGATGGGGAAGGCCAAGGAGGGGATCGCGGCGCTGGATACGGCCCTGGGGCTCCATCCCGGCCACCCCGAGGTCCTCGTGAACCGCTCCATCGCGAAGCAGGGACTCGGCGACGCCGCGGGGGCCCTGGAGGACGTGGATCTGGCCGTGCGGGCCGCCCCTGACTTCCTCCACGCGGTAAACCGCCGGGCGGTGCTGCGGATCGGCGCGGGAGACCTCGTCGGAGCGCTCGGGGACCTCGAGCGGGTCCTCGAGCTGTCGGGCCCGAAGGCTCGGGGAGACGGGATCGTCGAGGCGCACTACAACCTCGCGTGCCTCTACACGCAGCGGTCCGTGGGCGTAGAGAGACGGGGCGAGGCGCCGAAGGCGGTCGACGCGGATCGGGCCGGGGAGTGGACCGGGATGGCGTTCGCGCACCTCTCCCGCGCCATCGAGATGGGCTGGCGCAACCGCGAACAGCTTGAGAAGGACGCGGACCTCGCCCCGCTCCGGAACGACCCACGGTGGATGGACATCCTCGAGAGGCTCGCGCGGTAGGAATGGGATTGAGTTCACCGCAGAGGCGCAGACGAGCGCAGAGGCGTGGTCCTCGAGAATGGGGCCTCTTCTTTGGGTTCACGCCTCTGCGCTCCTCTGCGTCCTCTGCGCCTCTGCGGTGAACGGAAAGTCAATGCCCCTGCGCTTCGCAGATCCTCCACTGGCCGACGCACGGTTCGGCGGAAAGGCCTCCGGGCTCTCCGCCCTCGCCGCGTTCGGCGCACGCGTCCCGCCGTTCTTTGCCGTCGAGGCGACGACGACCCTGCCGGACGCCTGGACCGAGGAGGACCGCCGCGAGTTCCTGCGCCGCGCCGCGGGAATCCTCACTCAGGGTCGTGCAGCGGTCCGCTCATCGGCGATTGGCGAGGACGGCCACGCGAAGTCGTTCGCGGGCCTCTTCGACACGGTCCTCGGCGTCGCGAGCGCCGAGGCGGCCCTGGTCGCCGCGGCGGCCTGCATCGCGTCGGGGAACGGCGCCCGCGCCACCTCGTACGCCGGCGCGAGCGGTCCGATCCCCGTGGGCCTCGTCTGCCAGCTCCAGGTCGAGGCCCGCTCGGCGGGCGTCTGCTTCACCCGCGACCCCTCGGGCAAGGACGGGGCGATCGTGATCGAGGCCGTGGCCGGCCTCGGAGACCGCCTCGTCTCGGGGGCTGCCGAGCCCGAGCGCTGGCGGGTCTACCGCACCGGATTCGGTGGCTGGGAGGCCCGCCGCGAGGGGCCCACGACGCCGACGCTGACCGAAGACGAAGCCATCGCCGCCGCCCGCGAGGCCTCGGACCTGGCCGCGCGGCACGGCCGCCCGCTCGACCTCGAGTGGGCCCGGGACGCCGGCGGGACGCTCTGGTGGCTCCAGTCCCGCCCGATCACCGCGGCCGCCACGCCACGCGCGATCCACGTCCAGCGCTCCTGCCCCGAGGCCAACGACGGCCCGGTGACCGTCTGGGCGAACTGGAACATCCGCGAGACGATGCCCGACCCGCTCACGCCGCTGGCGTGGTCCATCTGGCGCGACGTCCACCTCAGGCTCCTGGTTCGCTCGGTCATGCTCCTGCCGAAGGACTCGCCGCTCTTCCGGCAGCTCACGGTCCTCGACCTCGTACAGGGGCGGGTCTACTGGAACATGAACACGCTCATGGCCGTCCCGGGGTTCGGCCGGCTCACGCGGATGACGCTCTCGTTCATCGACCCCCAGGCGGCCCGGGTCCTCGGGAAGGCGTTCGAGGCCGGGGTCCTCCGCCCCCGGAGGCTCCCCGGATCGCGCACCTCCCTCTTCGGCGCGATCGTGGCCGCCCAGGCGAAGGCGCTCGCGGTGGCGCTGGAGTCGTTCTCGCCGCACCGCGTCGTGGGACGGTTCGCTGCGCTCGGGGAGGCTGAGCGCGCGCGGTGCGCCATCCCCGCATCGTCGCTCTCCGACGCCGCGCTGATCGGCGAGATCCGCCACCTCGACGGACGCGCAGGGGAGCCCTTCGTCGGCGTGATGGTCGTGATGGGCGTCGTGATCGGGATCTACCAGGCCGCGTGCATCGCCTTCCGCCACGCCCCGGAGGCGGCCAGGCTCCTGGTCGCGGGGCTCACGGGCAACCCGACGACGCAGATCTCGATCGGGGTCGACGAGCTGACGGAGGCGGCGCACCACCTGGCGGCGCGATTCGAGGAGGGGACGGCGCGGGAGCTGCTCGACCGTCTCGCCTCGGACGCGGCGGGCCGCGTGTGGCTCGACAGGCTGGCGGCGTTCCTCGACCGGTTTGGCCAGCGGTGTCCGAAGGAGTTCGACGTGGCGGCGCCCCGGTGGATCGAGGACCCCACGATGATCGTCGAGCTGGTCCGAGCGGGCCTGCGCGCATCCCCGGGCGAAGGGGTCCGCGCCCGGCTCGCGGGCCTCTACGAGCGTCGCCGGCGGGCGATCGACGCGGCGGTCGCGGCGGCCTCGTGGTGGAAGCGGCCTCTTCTCCGCTGGCTTGCGCGGAAGGTCGAGGAGCACATGCCGCTCCGCGAGCTGCCGAAACACCACCTGATGCGCGCGTTCCTCCGGGTGAGGCAGGTGGTGGCCGAGCTGGGGGCGAGGCTCGCCGCGCGGGGCGTTCTCCGCTCCCCCGACGAGGTGTTTTTCCTCGACCTGTCGGAGCTGGAGGCCCTCGCCGGGGGCGCGCCGCCGCCGGCGGACCTGGCTGCGCGGATCGAGGACCGAAGGCGGCAGCTCGCGCGGTTCGAGGGGGACCCGGCGCCCGAGTTCCTCCGCTCGGACGGGGTCCCGATCGAGGACGACGAGGCGGCCCCGGTGGATCCGTCGGTCCTGCGCGGGACGCCGGCCTCGGGAGGGCAGGCGACGGGCCCCGCACGCCTCCTCCGGGTGCCCGACCCCTCGCTCCTCCGGGAGGGCGACATCCTCATCGTCGGATTCGCCGATCCGGGCTGGACGCCCCTCTTCCCGCGGGCGCGGGCGCTCGTCATGGAGGTGGGCGGGATGATGTGCCACGCGGCGGTCGTTGCGCGGGAGATGGGCGTGCCGGCGGTCTTCGGCGTCCGCGGCGCGATGACGCAGCTCCGCGACGGCGAGGTGATCACCGTGGACGGCGACCAGGGCACGATCACGCGCGGCGCGCGCGCGGCCCCTACTTCGACGGAGGCTTCCCGAGCAGGACGTTGACGCGCCGGTAGAGGTCCTCGGGCGCGAACGGCTTCTGGAGGAACCCGACGTCCGGGGCGTTCGCCGCAAGCATGGTGTTCAGGTCGAACGATCCGGAGATCACGAGGATCGGCATCGTCGGCTGGACGGACCGGATGCGGCGGCACAATTCCCAGCCGTCGAGATCCGGAAGGGACAAGTCAGTCACCATCAGGTGGAGCGCCGAGTCCGCACTGCCGAAGAGCCGAAGGGCCTCCTCCGCGTCGATCGCCTCCACGACTGCGTACCCATCCAACTCGAGGAGCCTCCGCACCAGGTCGCGGACCGACTTCTCGTCGTCGACGAGGAGGATCGTCCCCTTCGGCCTCGGCGCCCCAGGACCCGTCGACCCCGGTTCCATGTCTCCTCCCGAGGGAGCCCCTACTCCGCGTCGATCCCGTCCACGATTCCCCGCAGAGCCGCCGTGTCCACCACGACGACCTGCTTCCACCCGGCGATGACCCAGCCGGCGCGATCCCACTCGCGCAGCGTCCGGCTGACGGTATGGATCGTCGCCCCGACGAGGTCCGCGAGGTCCTCGCGCGCTAGGGGCATGCGGATCTCGATCCCCAGCGCCGTCCGACGCCCGGCCTCCCGCGCCAGCCTGAGGACGGCGCGCGCGAGCCTCGCCTCGACGCGCACGCCGGTCAGCTCGACGCACCTGCGCTGAAGCTCGCGGATGTACCCGGTCTGGGCCTCGATCAGGTTCCACGCCACCCGCGGGCAGCGCCGCTGGGCCCGCGCCCAGGCGTCCCGGTTCCAGGTCACCGCCTCGCACCGGTTCAGGGCGAGAAGGGCGAGGGACGACCCGTCACCGTAGTCGGTCAGCGGCGGCCCGGCGAGGTCGCCGGGGCGGAGGATCCGCAGAAGGGCCCGCTCACCGGCGGCGTCGGTCGCCTGGAGCTTGGCCCAACCATCGAGCATCGCGATCAGCCCCGCGCGGCGCCCTGCCAGGGACAAGAGCGTCTCCCCAGCCCCGGCGTGCAGAGTGCGGCCGCTGCGGGCGAGGTCGCGCAGGTCGGAGTCGGAGATCCCGCGGAACAAGGGAAGTCCCTTAAGGGCCTTCAGCGGGACAGGAAGCTCTGCGGCAATGGTAGTACCCTTCGCGGGCGCCCGCAAGAGGGGAACACCCGCTGCGCCACGATCGAGCCGTCCCGCGCACCAGGCGACCGAACGGCCGCCCGCGCCCTTGCCCCGGCCTCCCCTGCCCGGGGGCCCCCGCCGAACCACCGTCTCGGAGATCACATCGGTTGAGTCTAGGCGACCGGCGTACTTCGGTTCTTTGCGCTAGCGCAAATTCTCCTCCCCGCCACGTCCGCGAGCGCGCGACGCTCCGCGACCACGACGCGCTTGCGTCCCCCCGTCACCCACCCGGCGCGCTCCCACCGGCTCATCGTGCGGCTGATGGTGTAGATCGAGCTGCCGACGAGTCCCGCCAGGTCCTCGCGACGGAGTGGCAGGTCGATCTCCACCCCATCCTCGGTCCGGTGCCCGGCGGAGCGGCAGAGGTCGAGCAGCATGCGCGCCAGGCGGCGCTCGACGTTTTCGCCCGAGAGGCCGAGGCAGCGCCGCTCCAGCTCGCCGATGTAGCGCGCCTGCGCGACGACGAGGTTCGCCAGGAGGGCCCTCGCGTGGCCGTTCGCCCGCTCCCAGGACTCCGTCCGCCACGCCAACCCCCTGCACCTCGCCAGCGCCACCGCCGAAATCGGGACCTCCTCCGCCCGTTCCCGTTGCGAGGGTCCGACCACGTCGTGGGGGCCCAGGAGGCGGAGCAGCACCCTCGCCCCGTCCCAGGTCATGGCCTCCACCCCGGCCCACCCGCCCAGGAGGACCAGAACCTCGCTCTCCTTGTGCCCCCGCGGCCAGATCGTCTCTCCGACCTCGGCCGTGACCGTCGTCGCCGCCTCCGCGAGAAGGGCGATCGTCGATTCGGGGACCCCCTGGAAGAGTGGCGTCTCCTTGAGACGGGACCGGACCTCGAATGCGTTGCCCATGGCGCGCCTCTGACCTCGGCCGAATCCGAACATGGGAGGCATGCGGCCTGCCGAGCCACATCGATCTCCCCTCAGTGTCCTCTACGCGCGCCGTTTCAAGGACTTACACCCAAAATCGGGATTTGGGGCGGATCCGCAACCTGTTGCAGAGTAAGACAGTTCGGAGGGCGGTGTGTCGGATTCTGATACAGCGTCGTCTGGGGGCGACGCCGGGCTAGGCGCCTTCGGTGGTGGGATCGCTCGCGACGACGCGGTTGCGTCCGCCGTGCTTGGCGTGGTAGAGCGCCTCGTCGGCGCGGGCGAGGAGGGCCGCTGGCGAGTCCCCCTTGCGGAACGACCCGCAGCCGATGGAGACGGTCACGGGGATGGTGAGGTCGCCGACACGAAACGCATGCGACCCGATCGCCTGGCGGATCCGCTCCGCGACGACGAGCCCCTGTTTCGCGTCGGCGCTCGGGAGGATCACGGCGATCTCCTCCCCCCCGTACCGGCACGGGATGTCGTCGGGACGGACGTTCGACCTCACGACCTGTCCGCTCTCCTTGAGCACGAGGTCGCCCGCCTGATGGCCGTGCGTGTCGTTGACCAGCTTGAAGTGGTCGAGGTCGCACATGAGGAGCGTCAGCGGCGCGCCCGTCTTCTCGCTCCGCAGGACGGCCTCCTCGATCTTCCCGTTGTAGTACTGCCTCACGTAGAGGCGCGTCATGCTGTCGACGGTGGCCTTCTCGTACAGTTCCGCGTTCGTCAGGGCGATCCCCGTCTGGCTCGCGAGAATGGAGAGGAACTCGAGGTCCTCCTTGGTGAAGCTCCCCCCGCCGAGCTTGTCGGCGGCGTTGAAGGCCCCCATGAGCTGCTTCTCGTGGAGGACCTCCTTGGACTGCTGCCAGATCGGGACGACGATGAAGCTGTCGCTCTTGTAGCGGGGCTTCCGCTCGTACCAGGCCGGGAGGACGCGGGTGATCGGGTCGGGCGCGAGGATCGCCCTCCCGTCGGAGAGGACCCGCCCGCACGGCCCCTCGCCGGTCTTGACGCGGACGGCCTTCCAGGTCTCCTTGTCCATCCCCGTCGCGTACGCGATCGCCGCGGTCTGCCGGTCCGCGTCGAGAAGGACGATCGACACCTTCGTGCACTTCAGGATCGTGCTCGCGACGCTCGCCGCCTCCTTGAGGATCGGGTCGCGCTTGAGGTAGCTCGAGAGCGTCTGCGTCGCCCAGTCGAGCGACACGAGTGCGCGGTTGTACTCCTGGGAACGCGAGGCGCTCCGCGCGTCCTCGATGGCGCCGGCGAGCTGGAAGGCGATCGCCGCGAGGAGCTCCAGCTCGTGGGCGTTGAAGGCCCCCTTCAAGGCGGACAGGTGGATCGCCCCGCGCGGCCTGCCCTGGTGGACGAGCGGGGCGCACATCAGGGCGCGCCCCTCCTCCGCCAGGAGGACGGCCTCCTGCCGCGTGAGGGTCTCGATCACGATCTCCTGCGAGACGAGGAACCCCGGCGGGAGACCCGGCGCCTGCGGCCCGGCAGGCGTGGACGCGGCGGCCGGCGACGCGACACCCTTGACCGCGCGCGCCTGGAGTTTCGCGCCGAGGTCGTCCTGAAGGAAGACGACGCCCTGCTCGGCCGGAAAGGTCTGAAAGAGGAACTCGAGGGCCCGTTCGAGGAGCTTCGGCAGCTCGCGGGCCCCGGCGATCGCGTTCGCGACGAGGTACACGGTCGAGAGGCGGTCGTACGGCTGATCGGCGCGAGAGAGCTTCGAGATGACGCCCGCGGCGTCGAGGAAGGCGGGGCAGCGGGCCTCGGTGCGGAGCGCGTGCTCGCCCGCGGCGGGGAGCGTCTCGGGCTGCGGGGTCGGGTGCTGCTCGTTGAAGAGGAGGCGGGTCTCGGCGAGGACGACGATGTCGCCGTGGGCGATCGCCCGCTCCTGATCGACCGAGACGCCGTTGACGACCACATCTCGTCCGGACCCGTCCGGGACGACCACGAAGCGCCCCTCCTTCCGCTCGATGCACGCATGGCGGGGCGCGGCGCGGCGGTCGAGAAGGACGATCGAGTTGTCGGGGTCGGTCCCGAGCGTGTTGTGGTCAGTCAGCGGATAGGTCTTGCCGACGTTCGGCCCGTCGATCACGACCAGTTGGGGCATGCCAAGAGTATGCGTCGCTCGATCGGCCGGGTCAAGGTCGGGGCTTCCCACCAGGGCGATGGGAACGGATAATGGCGACCGTCCCACGGAGTCCCCCGCCGATGTCGGTGAAGAGCTTCCTGATCGCCCTCCTCGAGAATGGGAAGGTCCGCGTCGACCGCCCTCGAGAAGAGGCCGCGCGCGAGGTACTGGGAGCGGACGCCGTTCTTAGGCAGATGGACGGGCACGCGCGCCTGGAGGCCCCCGGGGAGCCGCCCCCCCTCTCGATCGAGGCCGCCGTCTGGGGCGCCCTCACGCTCTACCGGGCCGCGCAGCTCCTCGTCCACCGCGACGCCGAGGCCGCCTACGTCCGGAAGATGCTCGCGGACCCCTGCCCGGGGAGGCCGTCCCCCGAGGTCGCTTGGAGCGTCGACCTCTCGCTTCGGTTCCTCCCCGACCTGATCTCGCTCGCGCGCGGCGTCGCCGAGGGCGACCCGCTCGTCGTGGAGCTCGCGCGGATCGGCGGGGAATGGCCGCTCTCCTCGGTCGGAGCGCGCGGCGTGGGCGCGAAGGACCTCTCTGCGTTCATGCAGCATCCCAGCCTCGGAGGCATCTACGTCGACCGGATCATCGAGCGCCGCGACCTGACGCGCCTCGGCTCTCCGGCCGTCGACGAGGGGGTCCGCGAGGCCCTCGGCGCGCACCCCGAACTCTGGCCCGAGGCGGCGGACCGCCTGGGTCTCACCGTCAAGGAGTCCCGATGAGCGAACCACGCCCCGAAAGCAAGGCCAGCCTGCTGATCGGACAGCGTCTCTCCCAGGAGGTCCTCCAGCCGATGAAGGAGGCCTTCGTCGGAAAGGACGAGGTCGTCGACCTCCTCGGGGTCTGCCTCGTCGCCGGCGAGAACCTCTTCATCATGGGCCCGCCCGGGACGGCGAAGAGCGCGCTCGTCCACGACCTCGGCCGTCGGATCGAGGGGCGCACGTTCGAGTACCTCCTCACGCGGTTCACCGAGCCGAACGAGATCTTCGGGCCGTTCGACATCCGGAGGCTCCGCGAGGGGGACCTCGTCACGAACACCGAGGGGATGCTCCCTGAGGCCTCGCTCGTCTTCCTCGACGAGCTCCTGAACGCCAACAGCGCGATCCTGAACTCCCTCCTGACCGCGCTCAACGAGCGCGTCTTCCGTCGCGGGCGGGAGACGAGGGCGCTCCCGACGCTCATGGTCGTCGGCGCGAGCAACCGGTTACCGGAGGACGACGCCCTCGGCGCGCTGTTCGACCGGTTCCTCCTGCGCGTCCGCTGCGAGAACGTCCCGACGGAGCGCCTCGGGGAGGTCCTCGAGGCGGGCTGGCGCCTCGACCTCGGCGTGGGCGACGGAGAGACGCGGATCTCCATCGTGGACGTGAGGAAGCTCCACGCGCTCCTTTCCGAGGCCGACCTCGCGGAGGTCCGCCCCGCCTACGTGGAGCTGGTCCATCGCCTGCGCCACGCGGGGATCGCGATCAGCGACCGGCGCGCCGTGAAGCTCCAGCGCCTCGCCGCGGCGAGCGCGCTCCTCTCGGGCCGCACGAAGGTCCTGGCCAGCGACCTGTGGGTCTTCCGCTACATCTGGGACGCTGTGGAGCAGGAGGAGGTCCTCGCCGAGGTCGTGGGGCAGGCGGTGGCGAGGGGACCGGCCGGGGCCTCCGCGCACCCGAGGTCGCGCGGGGCCGACGCGCCCGACCCAGAGGGGCTCGCGCGGGACCTCGAGACGATCGCGAAGCGGCTCGACGAGACCCCCTCGGCGGCCGACCGTGCATACCTCAAAGACCGGCTGGGGGTCCTCGCGGGGCGGTGCCAATGGGTCAAGGACAGCGGAAAGCGAGGCTTCCTGCTCGAGCGCATGGAGCAGCTCTGGCCGCGCTTCGGGGGGAAGGCGTGAGCCGCTCGCAGGGCCAGCTCGTCCGCTCCTGGGTCGTCCGCATCGCGCTGGGCGATGCGCAGGCCGCCGGGGCCCTCCGCCTTCGCGCGGGCGTCGAGGTCCTCGTCCACGGGAACGAGGCCTGGATCCGGGGATGTCCGCTCGACGAGGAGGCGGAGACGGAGCTTCGCAAGCTGCCGTGCCTCGCGCGATACGCGGTGCTGCCCGACGACGGCTTGGTCGCCTGGGGAGAGACGATCCCCTCGGGTCGCCTCCCGGAGGGGAGTTGGACGCCGATCGCGGCGTGGCTGCGGCCGTCGCCTCAGGACGCGGCCGGGCCGGGCGCCCCGCCGCGGCGCGTGGCGCCCAGGCTCGTGCGGGACGCCGCGGAGCGGGAGGCGACGATCCTCGTCGTGCGCGAGGAGGCGCTTGCCGCGTGGGCGGAGACGGCCCCCGCCTCGCGCCTGAAGCCGCTCGCGTTTGCGGTCTGCGAAGATGGGCGCGTGCTCGTGCGGGGGAAGCCGCTGCCTCCACTGCCAGGCAACCGCTTCGCAGAAGAGGGCGGGATCGCCGTGCCGTGCGGATGGGCGTTCCAGCCGCGCGTCGATGCCGCGGTGATGAGGGAGGTCCTGGGGCTCGCGCACGGGGACCTTGCGCTCTTTTCGGAGGATGGGACCTGGGAGCAGATCCATGCGGAGGCCTTTGTCCGTGCGTCCCGTAGCGCGGTGCGGATGAGCGCGGAGGGACGGGGAGGAGCTTCACCAGGTGTGAATACCCGATAGCTGATATCTGACATCTGATATCTGACATCAGATATTTTCCGGAGCTCCTGCGGATAGCTGACATATCTGATATCAGATATCAGATGTCAGATATCAGATATCGTCGCCCAGAATGACCGAACCCACCGATCTCGCCCGTTCCTATCTGACCCCACCGGCGTTCCTCTTCTGGCGCTGGTCGGACGGGGGCCGCGTCGTGACCTGGAGTGACGGCTCCACGATCGCCTTCCGCGAGGAGGTCTCCCTCGTCCTCCGCCGCCTCTCCCCTCGCGGCCTCCCCGACTTCGGCGCCGTCGTCGTCCTCCTCGCCGCCTGCCGCGAGGCGTGGATCGGGTCCGCCGAGCGCGCCCTCGCCGAGGTCGGCGATGTCTTCGAGCGGTACCGCCTCTTCGGCGAGGGCTTCGCGCGCGTCTGGATCGGCGACATGCTCTCCGAGCTGCGCCGCCTCGCAGCGGTAACCCCCAAGCTCCCCGCAGCGCCCGACGCTAAGGCCGTCCTCGCCGAGGCCGTCTTCGAGGACTGGCGCGACCGCGGCCCCGTGGACGAGGGACGCGCCGTCGCGGAGGCGCTCGAGGGGGCCTTCGAGATCGACACGATCCCCGCCGCAACGGTCTCGCAGGAGACGTTCGTCCGCCTCCTGGAGGGAACGCGCGGGATCCGCTCGCGGCTGGAGTCGCTCCCGCCGGGCGCGATCGAGCTGCGCCTCCGGACGGGCCTCGACCAGGTCCCGAAGGCCGCCCCGGTCGAGCCCCCCGCCCCTGCGGGTGTGCGCTCTCTCCTCTCGAGCCTCCTCGAGGACCGCGAGCTCAGCGGCCTCGCGCGCCTCGCGCAGAACCTGATGGCCGCGGTGCACGTCCCGAGGTCGCTCTCGGAGCCCGAGGAGCTGCCCCTGGGCGGCTACTCGGACCTCGCGAACCGCGGGCCGCTCGACCGGCTCCTCGCGAGCGAGTTGGCGCACGACGACATGACGCTCGCGGCGCGCGTGGCGCTGAACGAGGCGCTCTACCTGAGGCGCGAGGCGCCCCCGCGCACGCTTTCGGGGAGGCGACTCCTGCTGCTCGACGCGGGGATCCGGATGTGGGGCGTCCCGCGCGTGTTCGGGACGGCCGTGGCGCTCGCGCTCGCGGCGACGGCGGACCGGAGAAAGGTGGTCGAGGCTTGGCGCGCCGAGGGGGCGCGCATCAAGAAGGCGGACCTCACCGCTCGCGAGGGGATCGTCTCGCACCTGGAGGCCCTCGAGCCGTCGCCCCACCCGGGCGCGGCCCTGCCGGTGTTCCTCGAGGCGGTCCGGGCAGCGGGAGGGGCGAGCGACGCGGTCCTGGTCACGCACGAGGACGTCCTGGACGACCCCGACTTCCGCGCGGCCCTCTCGGCAGTCGGTGACGAGGCCCTCTACGTCGCGACCGTCGCGCGAGACGGGGGATACCGCCTGTACGCCGTGAGCGCACGCGGGCGGCGGCTGCTCTCGGAGGCGAGGCTCTCGCTCGACGCCCTCTTCGAGGATCGGCTCCGCGAGATGCCCGGCGCGCCGCTGCTTTCCGAGGGCGCGAACCCGAACCTCCCGGTCATCCTCTCCGTGGAGCCGTTCCCGCTCTTCCTCCCCCACCACGTGGACCTGCGAAGAGCCCGTGTTTCGGGCAAGCATGGCGTGGTGGCGGCAACCAAGGACGGCCGGCTCATGCAGTGGGGAAGGGCGGGACACGGGGCGAAGCAACTCACGGCCCTCGTGCCGCACGGGCCTCTGCACTGGATGTCGATCGAGCCCGACGGCGTGGTGCACGTCCTCGCGGGGGCGCGGCCCGGGCACCGGATCACGATGCTCGCGGCCGACCTGGAGAGCGGGGTGTGCACCGCGACGGAGCTGCAGGCGAGCGGGTACCCGCCGCTCGGGGTCGCCCGCCACCTGTCGGCGCTCTTCCTCGTCTTCAAGCGGCGGGTGGACGTCTTCGACCTCGGGAGCGGCGAGCAGGCGACGTCGATCGAGCTCCCCGGGTCGGCGAAGTGGCAGCACGGACGGTACCTCTGCGACGGGCAGAGGAACTGGTTCGCGTTGGCGACGGACGGCCTCGTCGCGAGGCTGCAGGCGATCTCGAATCCGCGAAAGCGGAAGACGGGGCCGCTCGTGGCGCTCTTCGACAGGGAGGGGCACGACGGACCGTGGGCGGTCACGCTGGAGGGGGCGGTCGTGGCGACGGCGAACGAGAGCGAGCCGCACATCCACGAGGCGCTGGGCGGCCCCGTGGAGCTGATCGGGACCTCGCACGACGGGCACCGGGTGGTCGTGCGTGGGCGGTCGCAGGGGGCGATGGTGGACGTCCTGTTCGACCTCGCGGCGAGGACGACGAGGCCGATCTCGGGCGACCCGCACCCGTGGCTGGAGCCCGACGTCGTGCGGCTGACGACGAACTCGCAGAACCTCCGGCACAAGTTCTCGGGGATCGGGGTCTCGGAGGGGGGCCGTCTGGCGCTCCTGCACGACACGGGCTTCGCGTGGGTGGTCTCGCTCGATCGGGCGGGGGACCTGGTGCTTGCAGTGTCGCAGGCGGAGCGGCCGAAGAAGGACGCGGTGGTCACGTTCCAGCCGACGTACAGCCCTCCGGGGACGCGCTACGCGCTCCGAGTGGCGGCCTTCCGTGACGGGAGCCGCGCGTACCTCGACTCCCGCGGGATGCTGCACCTGAAGAGCGCGGACCGTTCGCTCCCCGAGCTGACGCTGGTCCTGACGAGCGGCCCGCTGGCGGGCTGGTCCTCGGACGGCCGCTTCTTCGGCCCGCCGTTCTTCAGCGGGGACCGCCCGACGGTCGAGGCGCGGGTCTTCCACGAAGAGCTCACTCGCTTCGTCTCGCGCGTGCGGTGAGAAGTTCGTGTCGCGACCGACCATGCGCGGAAGGGGCCGATCCGTGTCCAGGCCCCCGGAACACGAACCGGGCACGAGCAGCACCCTCGTCGTGTATACTCTGCGGCCCGACGCTCGACCGTAAGCATGACACTTGGAGGAGAGGTTCGCCATGCCCGCACGGAACGTCCGACTGGCCGCGCGGCTGCGCTACCAGTTCGACAACATCATGTCGAAGGGGGCGATCGCACTCATAGCCATGCTCTTCGTCGTCTCGGTCGTCTTCATCAGCCTCATGAGCGCGGTCGTCGCCGTCACCGGCATCGCGCCTCAGGGGGAGGGCGGGGAGGGACCGGGGTTCGTGAAGCTGGCCTGGATGAGCCTCATGCGGACCCTCGACGCCGGCACGATGGGAGGGGACAGCGGGAACTGGGCCTTTCTCATCGCGATGCTCATCGTGACCCTCGGCGGAATCTTCATCGTCAGCATCCTCATCGGCGTGATCACGAGCGGGATCGAGAGCCGCATCGAACAGTTGCGGAAGGGGCGGTCGTTCGTGGTCGAGTCGGAACACACGGTGATCCTGGGCTGGTCCTCCCAGGTCTTCTCGATCCTCACCGAGCTGATCGAGGCCAACGCCAACCGGGTGAATCCGTGCATCGCGATCCTGGCCGACAAGGACAAGGTCGAGATGGAGGACGAGATCGCCAGCCACATCCAGGACACCCGGAACACGCGGATCGTCTGCCGGACGGGGAATCCCTACGACGTCGTGGAGCTCGAGATCGTCAACCCCCACGACGCACGATCCATCGTCGTCCTCGCGCCCGAGGGGGATCGCACGGACTCCCAGGTGATCAAGACCATCCTGGCCATCACCAACAACCCGAACCGCCGCAAGGAGCCGTACCACATCGTGACCGAGATCCGCGACCCTCGGAACCTCGAGGTCGCGCGGATGATTACGAAGAACGAGGCCGTCCTGATCCCCGTGGGGGACGTGATCGCCCGGATCACGGTCCAGACCTGCCGCCAGTCGGGGCTCTCGATCGTCTACACCGAGCTCATGGACTTCGGCGGCGACGAGATCTACTTCTGCGAGGAGCCGAAGCTCGTCGGGAAGACCTTCGCGGAATCGCTCTTCCTCTACGAGGACTCCACCGTCATCGGGCTGCGGCTCGCGAACGGCGGCGTGAAGGTGAACCCGCCGATGGACACGCGGATCGCCCCCGGCGACAAGGTGATCGCGATCTCCGAGGACGACGACACGGTCAAGCTGTCCGAGAGAGCGCCCGTCGTCGATGCGTCGGCGATCCGCAAGCCGACTCCGCGAGAACCCCAGCCGGAGCGCACGCTGATCCTCGGCTGGAACAGCCGGGCGCCGATCCTCATCCGCGAGCTCGATGCCTACGTCGCGCCCGGATCGGTGGTCCGCGTGGTCACGCGGCCCAACGAGGCTCCCTCCGACACTTCCACTGCCTGGGACGCGCTCAAGAACCTGAAGGCCGAGATCGAGGAGGCCGACACCGTCGACCGGAGCGTCCTGGATCGCCTCGACATCGTCTCCTACAACCACGTGATCACGCTCGGCTACTCGGACTCCCTGGACCCGCAGGAGGCCGACGCCCGCACGCTCATCACGCTCCTCCACCTCCGCGACATCGCGGGGAAGAGCGGCCGCCCCATCTCAATCGTCAGCGAGATGCAGGACATGCGGAACCGCCAGCTTGCCGAGGTGGCGAAGGTGAACGACTTCATCGTGAGCGACAAGCTGATCAGCCTGCTCATGGCGCAGATCTCCGAGAACAAGGAGCTCTCGGCGGTGTTCGAGGACCTGTTCGATCCGATCGGCTCGGAGATCTACCTGAAACCCGTGGAGGACTTCGTCGTCACGGGAAAGCCCGTCAACTTCCACACAGTGACGGAGGCCGGGCGGAGGCAGGGGGCGGTGGCGATCGGCTACCGGATCGTGGCCCAGGAGCACGACGCATCGAAGGCCTACGGCGTGGTCGTGAACCCCGAGAAGTCCGCGATGATGACCTTCGCCGAGGGCGACAAGATCATCGTGGTCGCCGAGAACTAGGGGCCTCCAGCTTCGGCGCCTTCTCCCCCTGCGTCACCGTGACGAACCGGTCGGCCGCCACGTCCTTGAACTCCTGCACCGTCAGCTTCCCGTCCGGCCAGCGCACTGTCACCTTGTCGGCCTTCTTCGCCTTCCCCAGCCCGAAGTGCGCCTCGAGCGCGTCCTCGTGGTTGCCCAGCCCGCTTCCACAGCGGACCTCGCGCGTCATCGTCAGGCCGCCCGCAACCACGGTGATCCGCGCGCCGATTCCCGCCCGGTTCGCCCCCTTCCCCACGAGCCGCACGTTCAGCCAGTGGTTCCCGTTCCGCCCCGCCTCGTCGTTCAGGAACAGCCCGACGTCGTTCGTCTTGAGCCCGCCCATGTACTTGTCCCGGTGCGCCTGGTCGAGCCGCATGAACGACCGCCCCGCCACGATGTCGAGGTCGCCGTCGCGGTCCACGTCCCCGAGCGACAGGTCGCCGCACCCCTCCCAGCCGAACCCGGCGGCCTCCGTCACCTCCTCGAACTTCCCGTCCCCGAGGTTCCGGTACAGCCGCAGGAACTGCCCGTCCGGGTAGTCCCCCGACCCGATCAGCAGGTCCAGCCAGCCGTCGTTGTCGAAGTCCCCCCACGCCACGTGCAGGTCCGCGTACTGGTAGTTCCTCTCGTCCCGGAACTCCCGCTTCGGCACCGCATCCCACACCGGCACCCGCTTGAACGCCCAGCCGCCCTTCTCCCCCTCGTTGATCAGGAGCCCCGGCGGGTCGCTCGCCTCGCCCGCCCACGCGTGCGCAATCTCGCCGAGGAAGCAGTCGAGGTCGCCGTCGTTGTCGAAGTCGCCGACCGCGCAATCGAACGTGTTGCCGTTGGAGCGGAAGGGCTGCTCTGCGGGGCGGTTCATCTCCGGCGGGTACCTGCCGTGTGTGATGTCGTCCCCCGCGAAGTGCGTCGCCAGCCCAACGTCCTCGAACGTCCCGTCGCCCAGGTTCTTCCATAGCACGTTCCACTGCCGCCCGTAGGCGAGCTCGAGGAGGTCCATCTTCCCGTCGCCATTCCAGTCCGCGTGGGTCACCCCGTAGCTCGGTCGCGCGCTCTTCTCCGTCCCAGGCTGCGCCTCCAGCCACATCCCCGCCTGCTTCGTGACGTCGGTGAACCCGCCCTTCCCGTCTCCCTTCCACAGCCGGTCCGGTCCGCACCCGTACAGCACCCCGTACTGCCGGTACTCGCGCCCCTCGAACAGGTCGAGGTTCCCGTCGTTGTCGACGTCGCAGATCGCCAGCGACGACGCAGGCCCGGCCGACTCCGGCTTCGTGAACTCCGATTCCGCGGCGAGCTTGAACCGCCCCTGCTTGTCGCCCATGTAGACGCGGCTCCGGAGCCCGTGGTCGCACTCCGGCACCGAGATCCACGCCCCATTGGATTCGTCGAACCTCTCCCAGCTCGAATGCACGCCCCAGAGCGCGTCGACGGCGCCGTCGTTGTTCACGTCCGCGAAGTACAGGTAGGCCGGCACGAACTTCTGCTTCTTCCCGTTCGCCGTGTCCGCCGCGCCGTCCTTGAGCGGCACGATCGTCACCTCGGGGAACTCGATCCCGCTGTCCTTCAGCTCCTGGAACTTCCCCTTCTTGTTGAGGAAGAGCCGCTCGCGGTCGATGCAGAGGTCCCACCAACCGTCGCCATCGATGTCGGTGAGGATGCAGTCCTTCGACGTCACGCCGTCGAGGCCGGAGGCCTTCGCGGCGTTCGTGAACCAGGGATCGCCGGCGGTGGCGGACGCGGCGACGAGGAGGAGCACGGGCAGGACCAGGCGTGTATTCATGCGGTCACCATATCACCGGGGGAGTCGGCACGGGAAGCGCTTCGATGCGGAGACGCAGGTCGGCGTCATCTAGGGTGTTCGCCCGGGACCATGGGGCATCGGTCCCTCGCGCCCCGGCCCGAATGCCGGTACACTCTCGGGAAAGACCCCGCGGCGGAGACGGAGAATGGACGCGTTCGAATCGCTGGCCGTGAAGTTCATGCGGTTCTTCACCAAGGCGATCCGCACCGTCCGGATGTACCACATCGCCCACCCCCTCGTGACGCGGGACCTCGACCAGGCGGCCGAGTGCGTCGAGCAGATCCTCAAGGATGTGGAGGAGTTCTCCCTGGGCTTCCAGGAACAGACCTTCACCCTGCAGAACTGCCCCTCGAAGGCCCTGAGCGGCGCGGCCCAGCCGCTGTATCCCATGCTCCACGGCAAGCGGATCGCCTCCATCGTCATCGGGCGTCAGATGACCCGCCAGGAGTTCGCGGCGCTCGTCGACTTCCTCTCGAAGAAGGACGACGCCGTCCTCAAGGGCAACCGGATCGACCCGTCCTTCCTCACGCCGTTCAGGCACATCAAGCTGAAGGAGCTGGTCTTCGTCCTCGTGGACAGCGGTCAGGCCGTGCCGACCGGGCCGATGGTGGCCGCCCCCGTCGCCCCCGCGGCGCCCTCCGATCCCTCCGCGCCGCCCCCCGCGGCGCAGGCCGCACCGTCCGCCGGGCCCCCCGTCCCCCAGGACTTCCTCACGGTGCTCGAGCGGCACTTCCAGGGCGCCCTCCACACCCTCGAGACGCGCCTCCTGCGGGTGGAGCCCGCCGAGCGGGCCGCGGAGGCAGAGGCGGAGATCCTCCGCTACATGCTGGCCTTCTCCCAGGCGACGCAGAAGGAGGGCCACGCGCCCTCTGATCTCCTCACCCTCGGGTACCTGGAGAAGCTCTTCGCGAAGGGGTTCGCGGGGGTGGGGATCGGGAGGCTGCGGGAGATCCTCGAGAGGCTGCTGGGAAGACTCGCGCCCGGCGAGCGGGCCCTCTTCACCGGATCGGCCGCGCCGTCCGTCTCCCCCGCCGACGAGGCCATGGCGATCGTGCGCCGCCTGTCCCCCGAGTTCCGCTCGTCGATGGTGACCGCCGACCTCAGCGCCGGGCGCCTCGCCGTGGAGGATCTGAAGGAGTCGATCGAGGCCCTCGCCCCCTCCCCGCGCGAGTTCCTGGAGCTGATGGAGGTGGTCTCGAAGGTGTTGGTCCGCACAGGCGGATCGGTAGGGGACCTCAAGAGCCAGCTCGACAAGGTCGTGAACCTCCTCCCGATGATGGAGAAGGTTCAGACGATCCGCGGCTCGATCGTGATCTGCGATCCGGACCCCGCCCAGATCGCGCTGTACCAGGAAGCGCTCTGGGAGGCGGGGTACGCCATCCTCCCCTTTGGCGATGCCGAGGCCGTGATCGAGGTCCTGGGGGAGAGGGACGACATCGACGCGATCGTGATGGAGATGCGGCTCCCCGGGCTCCAGGGGGCCGAGCTGCTGACCGAGCTCCAGGAGAAGGGGCGCGCGATCCCCGTCATCGTCGTGACGGAGAACCCGCGGTTCAGCGACGCCTTCGAGGTCGTCACCTACCCGAAGCTGAAGTTCATGACGAAGCCGGTGGAGGGGGCGCAGGTCCTGGCCGCGGTGAAGGAGATGGCGCCACCTAGGACGATTCGGGTCGAGAAGCAGCCGACCGCATCGTCCCCCGCGGACGGGCCGACCGAGGCGGAGGTCCGGAGGGCGAAAAACCTCCAGACGAGCCTCCTCCCCAAGCACCTCCCGGGGATCGACGGCTACGAAATTGCGGCTGTCCACCGCCTGGCGGACGGCTCCGTCTCGGATTTCTACGACGTCGTCAGCCGGGGGGAGCGGGAGCTCGCGATCGTGCTGTGCCGCATCACGAGCGGGCCCGCCGCGGGCGCGCGGATCATGATGATGCTGAGGAACATCTTCCGCGCCCTGGCGGAGGTGCAAGCGCCCGCCCGGGACTCGGTGCTGGAGGCGAACGAACTGATCGCGCGGCAGGTGGAGCCGGGCATGTTCGTGAACGCGCTGTACGCCGTGCTCGACGCGGAGACGGGTGCGGTGCAGGTGGCGAACGTGGGACACCAGCCCCCGGTGGTCTGGAGCCGGGAAATGGGCCTGGCGGCGACGGGGATGAGCCCTTCCGCCGCGGCCCTCGGGACGGAGGGCCGTGCGGCGCTCGCGCCGAAAGTCGTGGAGGAGAGCATTCTGCTTGCGCCGGGCGACTTCGCGGTCTTCCTGACGGACGGCGTCACGGAGGCGAGGGACCCGCTGCACGGCCCGTTCGGCGCGAAGAGGCTGATCCAGACGGTGAGCCGAAACTCGGCGGCCACCCCCACGGAGGTGGCCACTCGCCTGGTCGAGGCCGTCGTCGCTCACATGCAGGGCGCGCCGCTGGCGACGGACCTCTCGGTGGTGGTGGTCCGCAGGTCCGCGTAAGGTCGCTCGACCGCGTCGAGTCCTCGCGATCAGTGCCGGACCCGCGTGAGGAGCTCCGCAAAGCGCGGGTCGTCGCAGAGGGGACGGAGCGCGGCGTCTTCCGCGAGCCTCGCCGCGTCGTTGAACCCGCCGTCGATCGCCGCCCGCAGGTGGCGGAACGCCCGCTCCCGCAGCCGCGCCGCCTCGTCCGGCGTCGCCGCCTCTCCCCCCGTCGCCAGCCGCCCCGCGCTCGCGAGCGACTCCGCGCGCCCCTGCGCGTAGTGCGCCTGCGCGAGCTGCACGCGTACCGCCGCGCTGCCCGGCGCCCGATCGAGCGCCCTCTCGCAGTCCGCGATCGCCTCCCGATAGCTCTCGCGCGGGTCCGCCCCCGCCGCGACTTGCGAGTCCCCGATCGCCCCGTGCGTCTGGGAGCGGCCGACGTACGCGTCCGCGCCGTTCGGCTCGCGCGAGATCGCCTCGTCGTAGTCGGCGATCGCCTTCGACCAGCTCTCCGCCCCGTCCCCCCCGCGGGAGGCCTCGGCGCACCCGAGGGCGAACCAGGCGCCCGCGCGGTTTCCGTACACCGCCTCGCGCCGTGGGTCCAGCGCCAGCCCGCGGTCGAAGTCCGCGATCGCCCTCCGGAAGCTCCCGCGCGGGTCGACGCGCTGCCGGTCCTCGGCGTACCCGAGACCGAGGTGCGCTCCGCCGCGGTTCACGAGCGCCTCCGCGAAGTCGGGGCGTAGCGAGATCGCCTGATCGAGCGCCGCAATCCCGCTTCGGAACGTGTCCCGCGCGTCGGCCCCGCGCGCGAGCTCGATGTGCCCGAGCGACAGGTGGAGGAAGCCGAGCATGCTGAATCCCTGCGCGTTGCCCGGCTTCCTCACGAGCGCCTCGCCCAGGGCGGCGATCGCCTTCGCGTAGGAGGCACTCGGGTCGCCCCCGCGAGCACGGTCCGCCTCGGCGAGCAGCCACCACGCGATGCCGCAATTCTCGTACGACCACGGGTGCGAGGCGTCCAGCCGCTGCGCCTCCCCGAAGTCCGCGATCGCCTTCCCGAGCGCCTCCCTCGGGTCCTCCCCGTGCGCGCCCTGGGCCTGGCCGAGCTTCACGCGCGCATTCCCGCGGTTGACGTAAACGCGCATGTCGGCCGGCGCAAGCACCACGGCGTTGTCGATGTCCGCGATCGCGTCGAGGTAGCGAGCCCTCGCGTCTTTCCCGCGCGCCTCCTCCGCCGTGCCGAGCCCCTGGTGGGCGTTTCCCCGGTTCAGCCACGCGTCGGGGTCTTCTGGGCGGAGCGCGATCCCCTTCGTCAGGTCCTCGATCGCCTCCTGGTAGGTCGAAGTCGCGTCCTCCCCGCTCGCCATCCGCGCCTCCCCGAGTCCGAGAAGCGCGGCCCCGCGGTTGATGTGGGAGTAGCCGTTCTCGGGGTCGATCGCGAGCGCCGCATCGAGGTCCGCGATTGACTTCGAGAGCGTCTCCCGGGTATCGAGCCCCCTCGCCGCCTGCGCCTCGACCTTCATCTCGTACGCCATCGCGCGGGCGAGGAGGGCCTCGACGTCGCCGGGGGCGCACTCGATTCCCTTGCCGAGATCCTCAATCGCGCGGTCGATGCTCGGCATCGGGTCCTCCCCACGCGCGGTCTGCTCCGCCGCCTCGCCCTGACGGATCAGGCCGCTCGTTCCCCACGCCTCCGTCGAGCCCCCTCGGAGCGTCAGCACCTCCTCGATGTCCGCGAGGGCCGCGCCGAACTCCTTCTTCAGATAGCGCGCCTTCGCCCGGGCGAGGAGGAGCGAGGTCCGCATCGGGCGGAGCTCCTGGGCATCGATCGCCTCGGAGAGGGCCTCGTCGGCCGCGGCGTAGTCCCCCGACTGCATCGCGCGGACGGCGGCGATGGCGCCCTGATAGACCCCGGCCTCGCCCTTTCCCCAGACCGGCGCGTGCTCGGCCTCCACGAGGAGCGTGGAGATCTCTGCCCTGAGGCGCGCGCACGCCTCGTCCTCGCCGCGCGCGGGACCGAACGCCACACCCGTGCCGCTGATCGACACCGCCGGCAGCCGCTGGAGGCGGACGTATTCCACGAAGCGCGCCATCGCGCGGAGGAGCGCGCCGTATGGGAGGTCAGGATCGAGCCCGCTCGACCGACGCATCCACTCCTCGCCCTCGTCGGGGTACCCCGCGAGGCGCCGCGCCCACCCGGCAAAGGCCATCATCGCGGCGTGGCCCGCCGGGTCCGTCGGGGGGAACTCGTCCATGAACTCCCGCACAGGGCCCCAGACCGCCTCCGCGCGCCGGCGCTGCTCTTCGAGCGGGAGGGCCGACTGCGTGGAGACCTCCTCGAGCGCCTGCGTGGTCCGCCAGAGCCGCGCCCAGCGCGAGAGGACCTTCGAGACGCGCTCGGCCTTCGCGACGGTCTCCTTCGCACGCGCCAGCTCCTTGTCCTCCACCAGCCCGATGGCGATGAGGACGAGCGCGAGGACGGCGGCGGCGACGCTCGGGACGACCACCGCGCGGTGGCGGGCCGCCTTCCGCCAGAGCCGCTTCGCGCCAGTGGGCCGCTGCGCCTCGATCGGCTCGCCGGCGAGGAAGCGGCCCAGGTCGTCGGCGAGCGCCTGCGCGGAGCCGTAGCGCCGATTGGGGGCCTTCTCGAGGCACTTGAGGCAGATCGCCTCGAGGTCGGCGTGGACCTTCGGATTCCGCTTCCGCGGCGGATCGGGGTCGGTGTGGACGATCGCGCTCCAGACCTCGAACTGGGATACGCCCCGGAACGGCGTGACGCCGGTGAGCATCTCGTACAGCGTCGCGCCGAGACCCCAGACGTCGGTCGTGGGGCGGATGGAGTCGACCTCGCCGCGGGCCTGCTCGGGGGACATGAACCCGAGCGTGCCGAGGACCTCGCCTTCCTGGCTGACCCGGCTGTCGACGGAGACGTCGCGCGCGAGGCCGAAGTCGGTGACCTGCGGCGTCCCGTCTTCCGAGAGCAGGATGTTCGAGGGCTTCACGTCGCGGTGGATGATGCCCGCGCGATGGGCGACCTCGAGGGCCTCGGCCACGTGGAGGGCGATCGAGGCGGCCTCGCGGCCCGGGATCGGCTTGCCGTCGATGCGTCGGTCGAGGGAGCCTCCGGCGACGAGGTCCATGGCGAAGTAGTAGGTCTCCTCCTCCTGGCCGACGTCGTGGACCTGCACGATGTGCGGGTGCTTGCCGATGCGGGCGACGGCGCGGGCCTCGCGGAGGAACCGCTCGATCGGGGCGGAGGCGACGCGCCTGGCAAGGCCAGCTTGCCGGGGCGAGGCCTGGATGACCTTGATGGCGTAGAAGCGGTCGAGGCCCGGGTGGTAGGCGCGGAAGACGACGCCCATCCCTCCGCGGCCGATCGGTTCGAGGAGGGTGTAGTGGCCGAGGTGCGACTTCTGGGTGCAGGGGAGGATGGTGGGCGGGCCACCGGAAATGGTCGCGTCGTTGGAGCCGCTCGGAACGAGGGAGGCGGTGGTCGCGTGATCCGGGGGCGGGACGTGGGAGGCGGTCGTCGGCGTTCCCGAGGAGGGAGGGGGCGAGGCGAGGGTGGGCTCGCTCTGGGGGTCGGGGAGCGGCGGGTCGTGACGGTCCATGGCCTCCCTCCGTCGGGCGACACGGCTGCCAGCCTACGGGCGCCGCCGTGGGGGGTCAACGATGGAAGCGCCCGCGAGAATTCGCTCGAATGCACGAGCAGCCGCGCCTACCATGCTCGGGCCGTATGGTTGGCTCCGAGGTCATCCGCATGCGTCCGTTCGCCTTCGCCCTGGTCTGGGTTCTCGCCACCTCCGTCCTTTTCGCCCAGGTCGAGCCCGACTTTCCGAAGAAGGTCGCCCAGGCGATCGACCACGGCGTCGAGTGGCTGAAGGCGAAGCAGCTCAAGGCCGGTGACGACAAGGGGAGCTGGGGATCGGGAGACAACCCGACCTATGGCGGAGGCGGCGACGCGGCCGACGACCGGGTCGGCATCACGGCCCTCTCGCTCTTC
>Ga0209726_10000477_pt1 | contig 74939 bp, 75 predicted proteins | sample Subgrocontami54m_FD_187453 | JGI IMG/M metagenome (GOLD analysis project Ga0209726, IMG submission 187453) | Subsurface groundwater microbial communities from S. Glens Falls, New York, USA - GMW46 contaminated, 5.4 m (SPAdes) (version 3) | ecosystem: Environmental > Aquatic > Deep subsurface >...
CTTTCTCCAACACCCTCTTCCCGGTCTTGAAAGTACCCGCAACACCCCGCGCGGCAAACATTGTAGCTTTTGCCAATGCCTTTCCTCCAAATTTGGCCCCTCCAACCAGCGCTTTTCCTGTCGGGGACCCGTCTTTACCCCTACTTTGGACATCGGCTTCCGGAACTGGAACTTCTACCCCGCGCGAATCAGCCATAAATCCAGTTTAGAATAAATCAGAAAAGATTGCCATAATTAGCGCATACCACTATAATTTCCATTCATGAGCCGTATCAACTCAGTCCAAACCTTGCTCAAAAAGGAAAAGGTAGATGCCTTACTTGTTACAAACCCGACAAACATTTTTTACCTTACGGGCTTTAAGGGCGTTTCCCCAACCGAGCGCGAAGCAATTTTAATTGTTTGCAGATCCAAACCGTCGACTTTAATCACCGCCAAGCTTTATCAAGCCGAAGCACAAAAACTGGCATCATCCGGCCTCCAAATCAAAATTACGGCAGAGAGAAAAGAAGTCCAAGATGCCCTTAAAAGCACCCTCTCCGCATTCAAAAAAGTAGGCGTTGAAGAACAGGACATCAAACTCGCCGAATACATAAAATACCGCAAAATATTAAAAGGCAAAAAGCTTGTTCCCGCAAAAAACTTAATCGAGCAAATAAGGGAAATAAAAACTCCCGAAGAATTGGTCAATATCCAAAAGGCGCAATTAATCACTCAAAAAGTTTTTGGCGAGGTCCTAAAAACTATCAAAATCGGCCAGACCGAAGCGGAAATCAAAGACAAACTTGAGCAAATTGCAAAAACCCAAAGCAACGAACCTTTGGCTTTTGACCCCATTATTGCCTCCGGTCCAAACTCCGCCCTTCCCCATTACAAAACCGGCAGCCGTAAAATCAAAAAGGGCGATGCCCTGCTTTTCGACTTCGGCCTCAAATACAATAATTACTGCGCCGATTTTTCAAGAACTATATTTATAGGCAATGCAACAGATGAACAAAAAAACATCTACTCGCTGGTTGCAATTGCCCAAAAAACAGCTATTGCCAAAATCAAAACAAACAAGAAGGCCAAAGACATTTTTAATGATTCGTTTAATCTTTTTAAAAAAAACAGTATTGAGGATAAATTTATTCACAGCCTGGGACATGGAATAGGCTTGGAGGTCCACGAAAAACCGTCACTCTACAAAACAAGCAAGGACATTTTAAAACCCGGTATGGTTTTCTCCGTCGAGCCGGGCCTCTACCTTTCGTGGGGCGGCGTCAGGATAGAAGACTTGGTAACTATCAAAAATGGTAAAGGAACAATCATCGGCCAGGTTGGCAAATTTATAGAAATAGCCTAAGCACACGGTGTAAAATATCAAAGGTGAAAAAGAAGCTACTCGCCTTGTTAATTATTATTTTGCTAGTCGCATTACTTTCGGCGGCGTATCTTGCACTTGGCCATAAAAAGGTCGGCGCCCCAATCCAAAGCCAGCCTCAAACCCAAGCAAGTCAGGCATCGCCCACACCGGCATTCACTGGAGCCGACGACATTTTAAAAAATGCCTTAAACCTTTATCTGGAAAAAAGGCGTGAAGAAGTCGATATGGAAGATGGGCCGTGCCTTGGGAAAATTGCCGACGACTGGGTTCTTGATATTGTCCACAACCCAAGACAACCGGTCGACAACAAACCCCAAAACCAGTGCCAGGATTTCATAGAAGGCAAAGCACACCATTTCATCGAACTAGACCCTGAAGGAAAACTAATAAGGTCAAATTGAGTTGTTTTTTTGTAGCAAAACTGCCATCATAGATATATGAGGCTGCAAAAAAAGCCAGGTTTTTTTGTCCCCATTCCCATTCTTGCTATCATCGCGATCCTGGTAAGTGGCGTCCTCTTAATTAAGCTCATTTCAGGATACATTCCTTCTATCAATGCCCAAATTTCAAATAAATACCTGCTCCCCGGCGAAACCACCTCGAGTTCAATAGATGACACAAGCGAGTGGCTAACCCATACAAACGACAAATATAATTACACTATCAAGTACCCGCAGATTTTAAAAGGGGTTTATAACTACGAGACAAACAACAACCTGGTTCTCTCGCGGGAAAGGTTTATATCGGACAAAATCGATATCACCGTAACAGTTTATAGCAAATTTGAAACGAAAGACCTTGAAAACAGCACAAAAGTTGGTTCTAACACCTTCCTATACTATAAAAATAATGTCGACGAAAAAAGCGTAGTCGTAAACCACAACAACCTTTTTTACACAATCGACTTTTCCCAGATTAACTATTTTACCGAAACACCTTACTTTTCAAGCTCGTCCCAGTTTAAGGAAATTTTTAGCCTTATCCTCAATAATTTCCAGTTCAACAATTAACAAGCCAAACTTAGTTATCTCGCGGGGCTTGAGGCCTTGCTTCAGAAACGAAAATCTTTCTACCGTCTACTTCAGTATTATTAAGTTCCGCAATTGCTTTCTTGGCTTCATCGTCGGAGCTCATCTCCACAAAGCCAAAACCGCGGGACCTGCCGGTCATCTTGTCCATGACAATATTGCTGTCTACAACTTTTCCTGCCTTTTCAAAAACGGCTTTAAGCGAATCAGAAGTGATGGAATAAGGTAGATTCCCTACAAATAATTTTGCTGCCATATACTCCTCACCCCCCTTCTTAAATAATTCATTTCAATAATTTCCGGAAAAAAACATTAATTTTTTGAAGATACGTGCGGCAAAAACCTTACTTTCTTCCTAAATTCTAAATTATGCCAATTGCAGTTGTCAACAAACACCTTTTTGCCTCTTGCAAAAAATAAATTCCAAACTATAAAATGCAAGCGAGGATTGTGTGAAAAATGTAAAATTACTAAATTCCATCTTAAACCCCAAAAACACGCTCACACTAGGAGCAAGTACCCCTTTCAGAAAAATTCTCGAAAAACTTAATAAATCAAAACACTTTGATGCAGTCTGGGTAAAAAAGCCCAACGCGAGCCAGATGGCAGCAGTAATTTTGGCACGGCTTTCAGGCAAAAAATTCATTTGGATACAAAGCTTTTCAAACCCGCCCGTACCTTCATTTATCACCCGCCTGATGCTAAACCAAGCCGACATCATCATCGTTGCCAAAAGGGAAAACATTAAAAAATTAAATAGCCTCGGTGTAGACAAGCCAAGGATCAAATTCCAAAGATAACCTACCCCTTGCATGCCCTGAGTTTTATTCAAAGAAAAGCTTTGCTTATTCGAAGAAAAGCTTTGCTTATTCGAAGAAAAGCTTTGCTTATCGAAAGGTCACTTTTCACTTTTCACTTCCTCAAGTACTACCCAGCCTCTTAAATCTTTTTTTGTCACCTCCGGTGCTATTAAAAACCTGTTTACAGACCTGATAAACATCAGAGTAATATAGATAATCTTCTCGTGACTGAGCCAAAAATCCTCTCTGATTGCCAATTGTTTTGCATACCTTTTTTTAATTTCTAAAATCTCATCCGCTGTTGGATGGTCAAAGTAAATAACTCGGTCAACTATAAACTGGCCGACAATTGCCTCTCCGGAAACCTTAACGTAAACCGCATCACCTGCTGAAACCGAAAGAAAAGGTGCGATTTTTATTTTTGAAAATCTACCTTCAACGGTTTTTTTACCCGTAAAAATCAATTTCGCAGAATCACTATCAAAAACAGCCAGATGTTTTGTCATTGAGCGGATTATATCTAAACTGCGGACAATTTGAAATCGGAGGTTTATTCGTAGAAAAGCTCTGCTTATTCGAAGAAAAGCTATGCTTATTCGCAGAAAGGTATGAATACCCTATTCGTAGAAAAGCTCTGCTTATTCGCAGAAAAGGTGTATCGGATATATTACTTATAACTTTAAACCCTTGAGGTAATTCCTGAAATCGTCTTTTGTATCAGCATGTTCCAGGCCGTGGTCTACTAAAGCCTTTAGATAACTTAACTTATTCCCGCAATCATAATATTTTGCATTTTTAAGTTCGACTGCGTAAACGTCGCGTTTTTTAATAAGCGCATCAATTGCATCTGCAATCCATATTTCGCCACTTTTACCTGGCTTCACCTTTTCCAAAATTTCAAAAATGTCAGGTGTGAACAAATACGTTCCATGCGTTGCCAAATCCGAAGGAGCAGCATCCGGCTCCGGTTTTTCAACGATTTTGTTTACCTTAAAAACATTGCCATCTACAGGACTAATATCTGCAATCCCATACTTGTGGATGTCCACTTTTGGGATCCTGACACCTGCTATAACCGGCGACTGATACTTGTTGTAAGCTTCTATAAGCTGGGCAGGGGCAACAGGGTCTGCCTGGAAAAACTCGTCACCCCACATTACTATGAAAGGCTCATCACCAATAACTTCCTTTGCTACCAAAATTGCATGACCATTACCAAGTGCCTCTTTTTGCCGGACATAAACAAAATCGGCAAGGTCTGAAATTCTCCTTATTTCATCTAATAGTTCGAGTTTACCGTCTTTTTCAAGCCGGGCTTCCAATTCAAAATGCTTGTCAAAATGGTCTTCTATGGAGCGCTTATGCCAACCAGTAACAATAACAATTTCTTTAATCCCGGCAGCTACGGCTTGCTCGACTACATACTGGATAATCGGTTTGTCGACTATCGGCAGCATTTCCTTGGGCATTGCCTTTGTCGCCGGCAAAAACCTTGTCCCGAAACCGGCAGCAGGAATAACGGCCTTTCTGACTTTTTTCATGAGAAGTAACCTATATTATCTCAAAGGAAATTGCCAAAAAGCAAACCGACAAGTCTTGCCCTTTGCAAAAAAAACTGTTACTATACTCGCTAACCTTGACATTGAAGGGAGATTTTTTAGTGGTTATAAATCCGTTAGGCTACATAAAAGAATCAAAGGCGGAGCTTGACAAGGTCATCTGGCCTACACGTCAGGAAACCCTGCGTTTAACCGTAGTTGTTCTGGTAGTAGCAGTGATAGTCGGCGCATACATCGCCGGCCTTGATGCACTCTTTACAAAAATTACGGAAAGGCTGCTTCGCCTTCCTTTAGGACGTTAATATGGACGATACAAACGACAACAAAAATCTGCAGCAAGATGCGCCAAATGACGAAAGCCCGCAAAGCGCGGTAGATTCAACACCGGCCGAGCCCGAAGTGGCTGAAACAACTCAAGTCGAAGAGCCTGAAACTGCTGAAGTCGAAGAAGTCGAAGCCAAGCCGCAAGACGAAACAGTCGAAGAAACCCAAGCCTCCGAAGCAGAAAACGTAACCGAAGAAAAAGTTGAAGAGCCAAAACCAGAACCAGAATCAGAACCGGAGACGGAGACAAAATCGAAACCAAGACCTGCTGATGAGAAAGCAGCTCCCTCAAAGCCTAAAAACCCGGACGCCAGATGGTTTGTTGTCCATACCTATTCCGGCCACGAATCCAAAGTTGCCGCCACCCTAAAACAAAGGGTCGATTCTCAAAAGCTCTCGGACAAAATCCTCGATATTTTGGTACCAACCCAGGAAAAAATTGAAATTAAGGAAGGTAAAAAGAACACCGTCAAAGAAAAGATCTTCCCCGGATATCTTTTAGTTAACATGGTTTTAGACGACACCACCTGGCTTGCAGTCAGGACCACTCCCGGCATAACCGGTTTCATCGGCACTTCCAATAAACCAACACCTCTGCCGGAAGAGGAAGTAGAAACGATTAAGCGCTTCATGAGCTTGGAGGCACCTAAATTTAAAGCCGCATTTTCAGTCAGTGAAGCTGTTAAAATCACCGACGGCCCATTTTCCGAATTCTTGGGCACAATTTCCGAAATAGACGACGAGCGCGGCAAGCTGAAAGTCCTAGTTTCAATATTCGGACGCGAAACTCCGGTCGAATTGGATTTCCTACAAGTTGCAAAATTGTAGTAACAATTTAAAACCCTGAGCAAAGTCGAAGACCCTGAGCTTGTCGAATGGGTCGAAGGGTCGCCAAACTCTAATCACCAACAAATCAAAATGGCCGACAGGGATCTTTTTGTTGAATCGGCAAGTTTGCTTGCGCACCTCAATAGTCTAAAATGTTAATGTGCCAACAAACCTGCTTTCTAAAATTAAGATTCCTCTGGCAATTTTCGGACTTCTAACAATTGCACTATTGTTGTCCAGTCTTAATAATAAAACTTACTTCGACCAATTCTTTTTCGGCGCCCAAAACAAAACACCTGCCACAAACACAGCCAACCTGGCAATCCAAAATTACCTTCAGGTAGAAACCGGAAAACTTCCCGGAAACTACGGCGTATACATAAAAGACTTAAAGCGCGGGACAACTTACAAGGTTAATGCCAACCAACCGTTCGCAACCGCAAGCATCTACAAGCTGGCAGTCATGTATAAAACTTATGACGCCATAAACCGTGGCGAGCTAAAAAAATACGATGTTCTCACCGAAAACGAATCTACACTTGACCAAATTCTGATGCCAGAAGCCGATATAAACACAAACGGAACCGTTAGCTATAAAGTTGCCGATGCCCTTAGGGCTATGATTACCGTCTCCGACAATTACTCCGCACTTATTTTGGCAAACAAACTCGGATGGAAAAACATAGACGATTTTCTCCACCAGCAGAAAATAGAAGGTTTCGATCTCGTTTACCACCAACAACCAACCGCAACTGCAGAATCAATCGCCAACCTGATGGAGCGAATTTTTAGAAACACTGCCGTAAATTCACAAAGCTCCCAGGAAATGAAAGATTTACTTTTAGCTCAACAGATAAACGACAGGATACCAAAATACCTGCCGGAGGGCGTCAAGGTTGCCCATAAAACCGGCGAACTGGATTACTTTCGCCACGACGCGGGAATCGTTTATGGCAAAAACAGTACATACATTTTTGTCTTCCTCTCCGAAACGTCGGCACCCCAAGATGCTGTTGAAAACATAGCTTCTCTTTCCAAAAAAATGTATGACGCCCTGGAAAATCCCAACTCCTTGAAATAAAGCCGCGCTTTAGCGTATACTTCCAAAACTATGGCTAAGAAAGTAAAAGCAATTGTCAAACTCAACGTTACAGGCGGACAAGCAACCGCTGCCCCGCCCGTGGGCCCCGCCCTTTCCCAACACGGCCTGCAGATAATGGACTTTGTCAAAGCTTTCAACGACAAAACGCAGGACCAGAAAGGCACGGTTCTGCCAGTAGTCGTCACAATCTACGAAGACAGGACCTACTCTTTCTTTGTCAAAAAACCTCCGGTTGCAATCCTCATTAAACAAGCTTTAAATCTCGCAAAAGGCGCCCAGACGCCGGGCAAACAAACAGTCGCCAAAATCACTAAGGCTCAAGCCCAAAAAATCGCCGAAGAAAAAATGTCCGACCTGAATACTAAAGACATAGAAGCAGCTATCAAAATAGTCCAGGGTACAGCCCGTAGCATGGGCATAGAATCAGTAGAATAAATTAAATGCAGTTTTCAAATGTAAAAATATCTCAAAATCCGAAGGATTTTGAAAAGGAGGAATGCGACTGCGAATAATGTTTTGATACAAAACATGTAAAGCAGGAGCCATTTCGACGTGGGCACTACCAGGATCAAAGTAATAGATTTATCGTCAAGCCAAAAGGAGATTAAAACCTCCAGAAAACATGCCGAAAAACTGGCAGGACCTTCTAAAAAAGAAACTAAAGTCAAGCCGGAAGAACTAAAAGGAAAGCCGCAGCCACCGGTAGACAGTCAGGATCAAAAACTGGAGACGGAACAACCCGTCGAGCCGGAACAGATTCTTGAACCCACCGAACAGGTCGAAAAAAAGGCTCCTTCTGCAAAACCGAAAAAAACCAAAAAACAAAAACACCACTTAGGCTCAAACTATAAAAAGGCCAGAGAGCTTGTCGAAAACAAACTTTACAGTACAAAAGAGGCCCTTGAACTTTTGCCCAAAACGTCATTTACAAAGTTTGACCCGGCCGTAGAAATCCACTTCGGGGTTTCTGAAAAAAACATCCGCGGAACCGTAAATTTTCCGCACAGAAAAGACCAAAAGAAAAAAGAGAAGACATACCTAATATTTACCGACAAAAAATTCACGTCGGAAAACAAAAATGTTGTCTGGGCAAATGAAAAAACAATCGAAGATCTCGAAAGTGGCAATCTCAAACCCGCAAAAGACTTCGACATCGTAGTCGCCACTCCCCACTTTATGCCATCCCTTGCCAAAGTCGCCAAAATTCTCGGGCCGCGCGGTATGATGCCCAATCCTAAAAACGGCACGGTAACTGAGAACATCCAAAAATTTCTTGAAGAATCGTCTTCTTCTGTGGCTAGCGAGTTTAAAACAGATCCTTCTGCACCGGTTGTACATGTAAAAATTGGAAAGCTCTCCCAAAAACCGGAGGAGTTGGCAGAAAATCTGAAAGCCCTAACCACGTCAATCGGGACTTCGAAAATAAAAAAAGCGTGGATTACAACCACAATGGGCCCTGCAATTAGAATCGATTCTGCGACTCTTTAAAACCTCAAAAAATCAACTCCTTGACAGGCAAGCCCTGATCTGATAATTTTCCCCTGCTAAATCCGTATATGCTACAGAAATTCAAACATCACCTACTTAACAATGACCTAATATTTCAAAAGTTGGGCTCGGCTTTGCCGAAACAACTTTTACCACTTAGGGAAAGGGAATATTAAGGGAAAACCGCAAGGTTTGCCCTTAAAGTTAAAGGAGGTGATTTTAAATGATCGATGACACAACAATGTTGCAAGATGATGATGAAGACGAAGAAGAAGACAAGGATGACAAAGACGATTCAGACGACGAGGAAGAATCAATGTAACTTGCTAATTTAAAAAAGCCTCGAGGCGTTGTTCCGAGGCTTTTTTAATGGCATTCTTGACAATCGAACCTTAATCTAGTTAAATACAAAAACCAAAGACCGTAGGCATATTGGACCAAATCCAATATTTAATGTTACCTACGCAGGGCGAATCTAGATAATAGTTTATAGACGATAGACTATAGTCAAACGTAACGTCTCTTTGGAGACGTTTTTTTTATGAAAAAACAAACTAAATCCGCGCGGGAAATCAAGGAAGAAAAAGTTAATGCTCTGGTTGAAAAATTCCAAAGAGCCAAAACTTTAACTTTCACCGACTATCGCGGCCTCACTGCAAACCAGATCGCAGCACTCAGAGGAAAAATTAAGGCCTCGGGTGGAGAAATGCTGGTCGAAAAAAACACCCTGACCAAACTTGCCCTTAAAAGCACCGGGCACACAATTGCAAAAGAAAACGATCCCGAGAACACTCTTTTAACAGGGCCAACAGCAACTATAATTGCCTACGAAGACGAAATCGCCCCTATCAAAGAAAGCGCCCAGAATAGTAAAGAAACGGGCTTACCTATTTTTAAATTCGGTTTCTTCGGCCAGGACTTTTTAAACTCACAAGCAGTCGAAAGCCTTTCAAAAATCCCTCCCAAAAACGTGCTTCAGGCAAACCTTGTCGGCTCACTTTCATCACCCATCTTCGGCATTGTCTCAGTACTTGGAGCAAACATCAGAAATCTAGTTTATGCACTTGACCAAATAAAAAATCAAAAGGGGGTGAATTAAATGGCAGACGACGATCAAAAAACAGAAGACGCACAAGAACAAGCTCAAGACGCAGCCGATCAAGCTGAAGAATCGGCTGATAAAGCCCAAGAAGCTGCAGAAAAAGCCGAGGAAGCAGTTGAAGAAGTTAAAGAAGAGGCAAAAGAAATCAAAGAGGAGATAAAAGAAGAAAAAGCTGCAAAAGCTGAAGAGGCAAAAGAATCACCTAAGGTTAGCAAAAAACTCGAAGGGGTAATTTCTGAAATCGAAAAGCTTTCGGTTCTGGAACTTTCCGAACTGGTAAAAGCGCTCGAAGCTAAATTTGGCGTATCAGCTGCACCACAGGTTGTAGCAGGTACGGCCCCTGCAGCGGCAGGCGCAGACGAAGGGGCTTCAGAACAAACAACGTTCAATGTGGTTTTGGCAGACTCGGGAGCAAACAAAATCTCAGTCATCAAAGCGGTTCGCGAGCTGGTCCCAACATTGGGCCTCAAAGAGGCAAAAGACTTGGTAGATACTGCACCAAAACAAGTCCTTGAAGGGGTTAATAAAGAAACAGCAGCAGAAGCAAAGACTAAACTCGAAGCAGCCGGTGCAAAAGTTGAACTTAAATAAGCAAAACGGCCAGTGACTAAACGATTTCGGTTAAATTCTTAACCTAAATCGAAAAAGACTACTCATTGGTCGTTTTTGCCTACTTGACCTGCGTTTTATCTGCGTGATACATTGGAGTCCGAAAGTGATTGCATCAGGTTCTAGTATGTTCTGCTTTATATCAAAAAAATACTCTTCAAAAACAAACGGTCAAAATATTTCTATTAAGGAGGTTTCATGGCGCTAGGAGACGACTGGCCGGATTTGTTGACAGTCAAAGAAGTTGCCAAAATCCTAAGGGTTGCCCCACTCACAGTCAAACGATGGGGCAAACGCGGCAAACTCCCGGCAATCCGTATCAATTCCCGGGGCGACCGCAGATACAAAAAAGAAGCCGTCCTTTGGCTTTTGGGTGCCATCAAATCCAGCACCTCCTCTGCAAACGAATAAAAACCTATTTGCTTTTAAATTATCCTCAATTTATAATCTGCTGCTAAACATATGGCTTCGACAGAAACATTACGCCCTACCGATACGCCAAGAATACCGGAAATAGCTTTGGCAAATCATCCACTAATATACACATTTGATTGTTGGCTTGGACCAAGCGAAAAAGACAAAAAAGCGGCCCAAGAAATTATGGAAGAAAGATGCGCCGTAGTTGCAAAAAAATATTTTTCAAGCGATTACAAAAGCTATTCCCAAAGGCCAATCATAACTTGCTTTGCAGGCGAGCATGAAGAAGGAGACATCCCGGGCTCGCAAAGAGTAAGAGAGACGCTAATAAATCTTGGCATACCTGAAGAAAAAATTATAACAGGCGCAAACACCATCACAACCGTCTATGATCTTGCCGCAATGCATGCATTTTCATCGGCACACAACATGGAAGATCTAACCGTTGTTACAAGTAACTTTCACAGACGCAGAACCCAAAAAGAAATTGCAAACCATTTTAAAAGGCCCAGGATAAAAAAACATAAGCCAAAAATTGAAGTCCTGACTCCTTCATCAAAAAGCCTTAACCGCTTAGCATTTTCACCAGATGTACCTATGCGTTTACAAATACAAATCGAGGAGCTTATTCACCGCGGCCAGCAAAGAAGGATAGTCCCACAAGAAATTGCAGCAACCGCCATTGCTTACATCCCAAACAGAAAACTTAGACGGCATATACAAGATCCAGTTGAAAGAAGGACACACTCCCATAACCCAAAACAACTAACAAGAATCCAGAAACTAACAGCCCGTATGACCCAAAATTGGGAAAAAGAAAAAGCAAAAGTGCTAACTGCCAAAAAACCAAGATTTCCCGACATGCCGGCTCATGGATAACTTTTATCCCCAAAAACGCCTCATTTGCTAAAAAAAGCTAAAAACTTTATACTCAAGTCCAAATGTTAAACACTGCAATCGAAGCTGCCCAAAAAGCAGGTCTACTTGCCTTAGGCTACTTTAATAAACAGCCAAAGGTGCTTTATAAGCCCGATAACACCCCCGTCACCAGAGCCGACAAGGAGGCCGAAAAGCTAATAAGAGGCCTAGTGTCCAGTAAATTCCCCAACCACGGGTTTATAGGGGAAGAATTTGGCACTACTAACCCAAAGGCTAAATACCAATGGGTCATTGACCCAATAGACGGCACCAAATCGTTCGTACGAGGTATTAAAGGCTGGGGCACTCTAATAGCGGTACTAGAAGACGGCAAGCCTATAATTGGGGTCTATTTCTCCCCAGCCACGGATGAAATTTTCACCTGCCAAAAGGGAAAGGGCACATACCTCAACGGCAAAAAAACACACGTTTCAAAAGTTAAAGATGTGGCAAAAAGCTTTATTGTCCACAGTTCCTTGAATCATTTTAAAAATATCGACAAAGTGGAAAACCTTGTAAAACTTGCAGAAACAGCACAAGGAAAACGTGGAGCATCCGATTGTGACGGGATAAACATGGTGTTAAAAGGACAAGCAGATCTCTATGTGGCGGGCAAGGGTTACATCTGGGATTTTGCTGCCCCGGCAATTCTGGTTGATGAAGCAGGTGGTAAATACACAGACCTCAACAACACCAAAAAAATTGATACCGGAACTACATTACTTACAAACGGCATAATCCACAATCAAGTACTAGATATACTCAATACCAAATAACCTAAAGCTCATAGCAAAGCATCCTCACCCTAAATACCTACTTCTAGGCATCAAGGGCAGCCCTTGAAGGCTAGAAACAGCAAGTTAGACAAAAATCGAGGCTAAAATGGTTCTTAAACGCTAATTGCCAGGAGCAAATCACTCGTTAATGGACTTTTCCCCACTCAACCTTAACACCTTCCTTGGCGTAAGGCGCAAGTGAATCCTCAACAATCTTCTTTATCTCTCCTAGTCTAGCCTCGGTACTAGCCTCGGCACGCAAGGTCAACTGTGGCTGGGTATTACTGGCCCTTATTACCGCCCACCCGTCATCCCACTCCAGCCGTACACCGTCTATAGTCAGCATCTTATATTTTTTGGTCTCAAAATACTTCTTCAGCTCCTCCACTATTTCAAACTTTCTTTCATCCGGTGCAAATATCCGAGTCAGTGGCGCTGAAACGTATTTAGGCAGAGAATCCACCAGCTCATCGACAGTTTTGCCTGTTCCGGAAACATACTCCAAAAACCTGCAGGCTGCGTAAACAGCGTCGTCGAATGTATACCACCTGTCGGCAAAAAATATGTGGCCGGAAATTTCTCCTGCAAGCTCGGCTTTATCTGCCCTCAAAGCCTCTTCGATATACGAATGCCCAACCCTAATCAGCTTCATCTTTCCCCCACGCGCTTCCACGTCGTCTGTTGCGCTTTTTGAGCACTGCAGCTCGAATAAAATCAAAGCACCCGGCTTGTCCTCAAGGACTTTCCTTGCACAAAGTGCCGTAATCTGGTCACCCCAAACAATATTTCCGTTGTTACTAACAACACCAAGCCTGTCTGCATCGCCGTCGAAAACCAAACCGCAATCAAAACCGCCGCTTTTAACCTTTTCAACTATCTGTGGATATGCCCTCGGATCCTGTGGATTCGGCGGATGGTTGGGCTGCGCAAAATCAATATCGCAAAAGAGCTCCTCAACCTCTGCGCCAACAGCCTCGATAACCTTTGGCGCAAAAGGGCCACCTGTAGAATTGCCGCAATCAACAACCACCTTAAGTTTCCTGGAAAGCTTTACTTTCGAAACAATATCCTTCTTGTAATCCTCAAATATCTCCTTGTCACTAACTTTCCCTTCACCGGTTACAAAATCCTCGGTTATCATCAACCGCATTATCTTCTGGATTTCTTCGCCAAACAGAGCCCCCCCACCGGAAGCAGGCTTAAATCCGTTAAATTCGGGCGGGTTATGCGAAGCGGTTATAGCAAGGCCGCCGTCGATGTCATAAAACCTTCTGGCCCAATACAACATAGGCGTTGTCACCAAACCAATCTTAATTACATTAACTCCGGTGGAAAGAAGCCCTTTTATCGCCGCCTCATAGTAGCCTTCACTGCTTTCCCTTGCATCGTAACCGACTAGCGTCTCCCGTGTACCCTTTCTCAAAAGGTATGTCCCAAAAGCGCGACCGATACACTCGGCAAACTCCACGTTTAAATCCTCACCCACGATGCCGCGGATATCATAGTCGCGAAAAATAGTTTCATTAACTTTCATAACGATTATTGGATTTTACCCGTTGAGGATCTTTTCCTCAAGTGTCTCGCCTATATCTTCTTCCTTTAAGGCTTCGGCAGCATCCACAGGGTCAATCGTGTTAACCGAAAGCCCGGTTCCAAGTTCAAACCCTGCACGATGGACAAGCCTCGGGATTATGCGGATATACCAGTCACGTCCGTGATGGATATAGAAATTGTAGGCGGGTCCGTCTTTAAAACTAACCATCGGCATACCCGGATGGTAATGGCCCGCCCCCGAAAGGTGTTTTAAGAGCCTCCTTAAGGCGTTTTTAAGCACATAAGCCAGATCATCCACTTCCTCATCCGTAATTTGCCCGAAAAACTCTCCGCGGCGTTTAGGGGCTATCCATAGTTCAAAGGGCCATTGGCTGAAATTCGGGCAGAAAACTACGAAGTTATTATTATCTACAACCGTGTTAACAATAGCCTCAAGCGGCAGCGTATCCACATTTATTTGCTTGGGGACTACTACAAGTTGCGAATGGGGGTGCCCAATCGATGCCCCGGCCACATCACCAACGTTGTTAAAGATGATTACATGCCCGTTATCGATATTTGCATTAAACCGGACGCGGTATGCCCGCAAAATCAGCTTCACCTGTTCAAGCGGCAAAGTGTCGATATCGCTCTTGTCGTCGGGAGAATGGATAATTACCTCATGGAAATCCGTAATCGGATACTTGTTTCTAATTACCCGGACTTTCCAGCCTCGTTCATAGGGTTTACCCTCTCCAATCCTATATATCTCCTCCCCCGGAATACGTTCAAAACCAGGGCAAAATACGCATATCTTGTTGACGTTTACCCCTTTAATTTTCGCAGTATCCGTCGGCCTCTTAGAACGCCCTTCGGCAAAGATTACCCACCTGTTTGTTGTAATATCCGGAACATACTTCGCCATATATTTAGTTTAACATTAACCAGCCACTGGCAACCAGCGACTGGTGCCTAGTTAACCAAAGCAAAAATGTCAGGCCTTAGAAACTAAAAGGCCTGACATTGATCTAAAACCTAGTCGCTAATAACTAGTGGCTAGTTGCTAACGTCAATTTACTAAAGGCTCTTTTTATATACTCCCCTCAGGGTTAACAAAAATTGCCATTTGAGTAACAAAATTACTATAGCTGATTTCTTTATTTTGAAGCTATTTTAGAACTTTTGACTTTTTACTTTTAACTTTTTACTTGCTTCCTATCGGCCTAAATTTTTTATCCAATAGTATTTACTAAACAATAAAATTGAATTTTGCAAAAAAATTTCAAAAAATATTTTTAGAAAATTTTGGAAATTTTGGATTTTACAAATTTTCCCAAAATCATCACGAAAAATGGCGAGATAACCCGGTGCCGCCACACCCTCTTCGGTTCCAAAGCCAACCGCCACAACCACTCCAGGCCCAAGTTTTGCATGGGTTTTGGTGCCCTTTTTTTCACGCCGGAAAGTATTTCGAGGGCTCCGCCGACCCCGACAAACACCCCGACATCAAGCTTTTTGCGCATGGCATCAATCCAAAACTCCTGCCTACCCATGCCATAGGCAACGAAAAGAACGTCTATGCGCTTTTTGCCAAAACTAGGCACTTTTAGCCTCAAATTAGAACCTATAGTTTCGTTTCCTGGCCCGGCATAGCCTACTTTTAGCCTCGGGTTAGCCTCAATTTGGCGCTTTGCTACCTCCTTTGCTATACCATCAAAACCCCCCAAAAAGCCTACTACAACAGCCTTTTTGGCACATTCGCAACACACCTTTTCAACCAAATCCACGCCCGCAACCCTGTCTTGCGCCTTACCACCCGAAATTAGCTTCGAAATAGCCACCCATTTGCCGTCTGCCAAGGCTAAATCGGCACCTGCCAAAATCCGGGCAAATCGCTTGTCGCGCCTTGCCATCATAACGAACTCGGCATTGACCGTAACGACATAATTCCCTCTTTTTTCACGCTCGGCCAGCTTCAAAACAGCAGAAACTGCCTCTTCAAAGGAAAGATCATCTACTTTTACCCCAAAAACGTCAATTTTCTTTGGTCTATCCATAATACTTACAAAATTTCGCCCTTCTTGGGGCCTTTCATCGCCTCGTGATTTCCAATGCAGTTTTTAAAAATCAGCATACTCCCGTAAAAGGTTTGCATTTACTTTTAAATGGCATCGCGCCAAATGGCAAGCCTTCGCCCGATACCACATTACTTACCTAATATTGCAGCGATCAGTCAAGCCATTACTATACAACCGACGCCTACATCTTAATTTTAACCAATTTAAAATATCTTTGCGCCCCCGAACATAAAATTCCGGACCGATTTAGCTTCAAAATCAAAGCTAAACTGCCAAATTTTGATATCTAAATAATACTATTCGATATATATAATAATATATTGATATAAGAATCAGCCAATTTATCTGCTCAACGAACTTTTGCCGGAATCCTAGCCTCAGCAATTTTTCCAAGTTCACCATTTATCAGCGGTCCAACACATTAATTACTGCAAACCCACAAAAGCCCCTTAAAAGGGCAAACTTCAAAGAAACAAGGGATAACACCACAAATAAAAGATATGCGATAGCTTAAATCTAGATTTTGAGGGCCGGAACCCCAAAAATAACCATGCCGCTTACCAATACATCCTCCGGCAAGCAGGCGCAAAGGGTAACTGCTACAAAAACAGCAACGTCGCTTACGTTGCTGCAGTATGCTAAAACGAAATAAGTATACCAATCCGGATAGCCTCAAACCGAAGCTAATTCATCCTGAAGTAATTATGGGGAATTATGCCTAAAAATCCGCCGTTCTCGTCCTCATTTGTAGAAGCAGCACTGTTTGTTTTGTATCCTGCAACCTCACCGGATCCAAGACTAAAATCACGCCATATAGGTTCAAAAATTGCTGCCCAATCACCGCCTGGATTTGTATTTGCTTCCAATAAGCCGGGTATTTTTACTTTTACAACCGGTGACGGCGGGCTTTCATTACCCCACTTGTCATAAGCCGTAACATAAAACCATCGGGCAGGAAACGTGCCTAAATTTGAAGTAAATTCATAACTTTCCGTTTCCCCAACCACCTTATAGCTTCCCTCCATACCCGTATTTGAAGCCCATACCCTGAAATTGGAAGCAAAACAGTCATACCATGAAAGCTTAGCCTCATTTCCAGCCAAACTAATTGTGAAATCGTAAGGAGTAACCAGCGAAAAGTAATTAATCGTACCTAAACCCGTTTCTGAATAGGCAGAACTGTGGCCAAATTCGTCCATTGCCCGGATCCTCATGTACCAGATACCGTTTGTCAGTTGGTTCGAGAAATCGAAGCTAAATGAGTTCGAATCAGTATACATTTTATTGTCTTGGCAGCCTGAAAAATCAGCCCGTTGGCACCACTGGACAAGGTAATGGATCGGGCCTGCTATAAACGATCTTGAAACGTCCCACGACCAGGTTGGGTTGAGGCTATTTTCGCCCTCAGAAATGTGCGCAGTACCGGGTTTCGTTAAGGTTGTCCCAACAACCCAATTTGCCACTTTAAGATCACTGGCAAACGCACTGTTTTGATTGCCAAAAAAAACGAGGGCTAAGACAAGGGATGTGAAGCCGCCAAGCAACTTACTACAGGCCGAAAATTTCATTTTTGTGCTACTATTTAAAATGTAGCACATTTGGAGAAAATTTAAAAAACACTAGCGTCAAAAATTGCCGGCATCTTCTGCCCTCTCTTTGCCAAAGTCCCCTTTTATAGACCCCAATAGACACAAAGGGGATCAAAATTAGCAACTAGTTACTAGCCGCTAGCGACTAGATGCAAACTCTAATCACTAATCGCTAGTTACTAATCGCTAGTAGCTATTTCTTATCTCTGGTGGACAAACCTTCGCCAGGTCTCAATGTTTTCAAGCGCTATCCCAGTTCCGTAAACCACACAATGCACCGGGTCTTCGGCAACATGGGCAGAAACGCCAATCTGGCTACTTATATACCTCTCTATATTGCGAAGCTGGCTTGAGCCCCCGGAAACGACAATTCCGCGGTCGATTATGTCCGAGGAAAGCTCTGGTGGCGTTTGCTCCAAAACTGCCTTAATACAGGCAATTACAGCCCCTAAAACAGGGTTCATTGCCTCGGTCACCTCATTGGAGTCGATAGTCAACGTCTTGGGCATACCCGAGATCGCATCACGCCCTTTTATCTCCCAGGTTTTCCTTGGGGAAACGGTAATTGCACTGCCGATTTTCTGCTTCAATTCCTCGGCCATCTTTTCACCGATTACCAGATTATGAATCCGGCGGACATAGGCAATAATAGCCTCGTTAAACTTATCGCCGCCGGCTCTGGCGCTGCCTGCTGCTACAATTCCCCCCAAAGAGACTACCGCCGCTCCTACCTGGCCTCCGCCAATGTCGACAATCATCGACCCATACGGAGCATCAATCGGCAGTTTGGCACCAATTGCCGCAGCCAGCGGCTGGTCAATCAAGTACGCAGTCTTGGCCCCTGCCGAAAGCGTTGCCTCCAAAACCGCCCGCCTTTCCACCTGGGTTATGCCATAAGGCACACAAACCATCACTTCAGGCCGCGAAAAGCGTGAATACCTAAGTACCCTGTCCAGAAAATACCTAAGCATTGCCTCACAAACCAGATAATCGGCTACCACACCGTCCTTTAACGGTCTCTGGGCTACCAAATCCGTGCCCGTCCTGCCTAACATTTCGTGTGCGCGTGAACCTACGGCCACAACTTTGCCCGTCACGGAATCAATAGCAACCACACTCGGTTCCGAAAGGACAACCCCCTCGCCGGAAACCCATACCATTGAATTGGATGTACCCAAATCTATTCCTAAGCGTTTAGATGAAAAAAGAGGAAACTTCATGTAAATTAAGTAAAGTCAGAAGCCAAAAGCCTAACTCGTCAAACTGTGGGCATTTTAATCACTAAGCGGAAACAGGGCAAGTGGCAAATTTGTAATTCTTTGACTTAAAGATAACCTTTCCGTATCAATTGCAGATTTTAAGGATTAAATGAAAATTAAAAATTTTAAATTGAAAATTTGCTTACGGGGCCACTTCCTGCCAACTTACTGACGGTGAACCGATAAGTTGCGAAAGGACAATTAAGTATTTGGGCTGGAAAACAACATAATCGGTCGGAGTAGTTGAATTATCACAACTGGGAACAGCCGTCACGCATGCAGGCAAACCGCTTAAGAAGGCACTCAAATCAAAAGAATGTGCATAGACAGCACCGTTTATCGTGAGCTTGTAAGGTGTCGTGTTCCTCGACTTGCCTACAATGTTGTCATAGTCGGCAAACGTCCCGCCGGCAATATAAACACCATCAGCCTGCGTCACGTTCGTATTTATAGTTATATTATTCCTAACGATAAATACCAACGTCGTTGTAGCCCCGACAGTAATATTGCCGGTTACATTCAGGTTCCCGTCAACGAATATTATCCAGTTACCAGCCGTAGTCATATTAGTTGCGCCTACACTCATATCCCCTGCACAGTGCTCGATCACGGGTGAAGCGCCAATACTGCAACTGGTCGTTGTTGCTTTGGCGGCAAACCGGCTGTTCATATAGTCATAAACCTTGGTGTTATTGGTCGGGAAAAGCGGACTTGTGTAATTATTAAGCTCCCACTTGCCGCTGACTTTACTATCAATCGGGTTCCCCGCCAAAATATATGAAGACTGGGAATACGCTGGCACCGCCGGGTTATTAACTGCAATAGTCCCCCGCGCCCCAACATCTCCTCCTGTTGTCTGGAACCACGCTTTGGCCGAAACCGCGTATGTTAGCTGAAAGCCGTTATTTGTCCAATTAAGATCATTGTTTGGCGCACACGTCGGTAGGGCATAAAAATTGGCAACATAGCTTCCAGGCGTCGAAGAGGCCGTAAAGTTAGCAAGCGTAATTATTGTGGAAGCACCAATTCCAAGTGTAGGAATCGGTATAGATTGGATAGTATTCGTTGGCGGATTGGCTACAGGTGTAACTGGAGTACCTGCACAATTAGGTCCCGGACTTGGCAAATTACTCAGGGTCCAGGCACCCAAATTACCGCCTCCGGGGTATGCAACCTGAGCCGTATCCGCCCTATTAGTAACCTGTACTCTAAAAGTAACAGTTCCGCCAGGATCATAAACTTGTGTATTGCCACCGGGATTATTTGTAACCTGCAAATCAAACATACAATTTGGTGTTGTAAATGAAACCCCGGGAGGTGTTGTTGAACCGTCCGGAATCGTATCAGCGTCTGCACCGTCAGCCCCTCCGGGGTAAACGTGGTTACTCTGCCTGTCCGCCGAATACGCCTTAACCCTCCAAGTGTATGTAACTCCCCTTGCAGGCACCAAAGGCGTGTCACCTATCGTAGAAACAGTAGCCGTAGCCCCCGCACCGCCGCCACCTGAAAAGGAAACACTTGCAGACGTGTAATTTTTGCCTCCATAAACAACATTAACCGCAGTTACCTGACCGCCGGAAACAACAGCTGTCGCCTGTGCACCAACTCCGTCACCGGTAATGATAACCGTAGGCGGCGATGCATCACTATAACCCGAACCGCCGTTAGTAACCGCAATAGATGTGACATCCTTACCGGTATAGGCATCCCCGCTGTCCAATGCCGCACTACCACTCCATGTAAATGAGACGGTTGTGCCGGGGCCAACAGTTGTAGGCAAGCCTTTCACCGCCCAAACAGAAGTCTGCCCACCAAGTGAAGCGACTGTTGAAGAAGGTCCCGTAAAAGCGTCATGGGAAACGTCCAGCCAAAAACCCGTCTCGTTAGTCGATTTATTCGTCCAGCTGAAAACAAGCGACGGACCACCCGCAACACACGAACTCGAAACCACTAAATTCGAAGGATCATCCGGCGGCGGCGAGCACGTCGCCGTCGTTATCGAAACCGTATTCGATGACGTACCGTCGAAATCGCCTCCAGTACCCACAATATACCAGTTATGCGCACCAGGATGTGCCAGCATACTCGGAGAATTCCATGACCGCGCTCCACCACCAACAGACCAATTTTGCGCCCAGTCGGGATAGATCGTATATCCGGTAGCACCGGTATTGGAAGTCCAAGTCAAATGCACCAGCGGATTAACCCCGTCCACACAATCCGTTAAGTACGAAACCGTAATTGAAGCCGGCACCGGCGTCGGCGTCGCTACCGGACAGTCGCACGCACCACTCGTAAATGTAGTATCGCTGCTCCAAGCTCCATAAGAACACGACGGAGCACAAATTACTCTTTTATAAGTCTTGCTTCCGTCGAGTTCCGTAAAAGTATGGCTAAACGTATCGCTTGAATCCGCACCCTTTGAATGAGTCTGGCATTTGGAACCGGAATCGCCGCAATTTGCATGGGAATTCAACCAAATCTGCATCTCATATTCCCAAGACCAGCTAATCGAAGCAGAACCATTTGCAGCTGCAGTAATTTTTCCTGAAAAAGCAGAGCCCCTCATTACGTTGTTGGAAGAACTTACCGGCCTTACCTCCCACGATATATTAGTTTGTCCTCCACAAAACGAATAGAAGCCCACGCTCGCACTTAAACTCGAAGTGGTCCCGGAATAATGACTACCATCATAGGTTCCACAGGCAGCACCCCATATTTCCCAATACGAATTAGGCCGGCTTTTTTCAAACAAATAGTCTGGCGCATCGCATTCGGCACGACAATCGGAAAGCGGCTTCGGAGTCGGTGTCGGCGTCGGCGTTGCGGCCACTACCAAACATGAAGACGGCGTCAGGAAGCTTGCCGTTAACGAAGGATACCAGTTGCCGCCTATTTTGTTGTTAACCCGCCAATAGTATCTCGTCCCCTGTGCAAAATCGGTCGGTGCAGTATAGCTGGTCGCACCGGTCCCCACGTTAACAGACCCAAAGGTCCCACCGGCAAAATTGTTGTTATAAACCGAATAGTCGAGCCACTGCTCGGTGGTGCCACCCGAAGAGGCACTCCAGCCGAAACCTACCCCGATAATATTCCCCGAACCCGTACTGGCACAAAACGGGTTTGCCCCAAGCCCCGAAGCCGCAGCGGCTGTTGTCCCGCAGGTAAACGATCCAACCGAAGACCAGCTGCCAACACTTTGCGGCGAAACTGCCCGAACGCGCACATAATGCGTGCCGGAAGCCAAACTTCCCCAATCAACCGACTGGGCAGAAGCCCCCACAACATTGGTCCTGAATGAAATAGCAGGGGTTCCCGACAAATCGGCGGAATTCGTTGACCTGTAAACCCAAAATTCCTGTATATTCGCCCCATCCCTACCAACCCCCGTCAAATTCCAACCGACAGAAGCACAAGCGGTATTGGTGATATTTGGTGTCGCGTTCGGGGTTGTACAATGCACGTCCTGCGAATCAGCCTGGTATGCCGCAATGCTTCCTCCTGGATCAAAATCGTTACCCCAAGTTCCCTGATAGGTAGCAAAAACCGGTGGATCCGAACAGCTTGTGCTCCAGCTAATCCAATAATAAGGTGAATCGAAATCATCTATCTTTGAATAGACAGTCTGCCTGCTTCCGACAGGAATAGTATCATTACGACGGTAAAACTCAGGACCGGGCTCACTCGAGGTTCCTGAGTGATAGTAAACCGTGGTCACTGTGATAGGAATCGTGGCGGAAACCGAATTGTTAAGTTCCACCCCCACTACAGCATAAGTTGCAGCATATATTGGCCGAGATGTTATACCCTTCACAAAAAGCAACATGAAAGCAACAAAACTAAAAATTAATATCTTATTGGTCATTTTCCGATCCTTATCTGTGGCGGAATTTTGTAATCCGGGTATATCTTTTCTATAAACGCCGCCAATTCTTTGTAGATTGAAAGTGTTACCTCGTTTTTATCCAGATCGTAAGCGCTCTTTACAGCCGAAAGTGCATTTATATATTCAGACCACTGAAAATTTTTATCGGAAGAAAGGGCAGCAGCCTCAAAATCTCTGCTAAGTTCATCTCTCAGGGTGGCACTAGCGGATGCAGCCTCCAAATCCGCTTTGATTTTTTGAATCTCCTGTGGATATTTAGCTGTTCCGCAGCCTGAATCAAAACACGGCACGGTGTAAATGCTCTCCTGCGCATGCTCCGGGTAAGTATTGACCATATACTGCGCATACTGCTCTAAAACCTTGCGGGTTTTTGGGTCATGGTCGCCAGTATAAAACCCAAGTAGCCTTGAGTAGTCGTCCGCAAGCAACTTGTACCTTTCCCGGTAATTCCGTGTTTTGCCAGCCTCTTGCAGATTCTTCAAAAAAATGTCCTGTTGAAAACCACTTGGGAAATTAATGTCTGCAACATTTATGGGAGGTACAAGCGGCCCGACTTTACCCGACACTCCCCCTCCGGGCACGCTTTTTAAAAGTCCCGGAAGCCCAAGGAAAAATATAGAAATGCCGATAACCACCACAACACTAGCCAGAAACAAAATCTGGCTTATGCCGGAAAAAAGCTCTTCGGTAGGAACCTTAATAAAGTCAATTAAACGTTTTTCGCCGGGAGGAATTGGCGGCTTTTGCGGCAAATTATTGGCAGGTTTACCCTGAGTGAAATCGAAGGGCTTACCCTGAGCAGGGTCGATGGGCATAACAGGCATAAACTAACCACAAACTAAATTTAGTCCGCGACCTAATTCAAGCTTAAGTTAATCCGGGAAAGGTGTCAAGAACACGGGAGGTCAGTTTTGTTTGGAAACTACAGTTTCCAGTATGTCAACTCGAGGTTCCAAACCATCCATTCTGTCTTCCAAGTCGCTGGTTCTTTCGTTCGCAGCCTTTGTATTATTGTATATCTCCTTAATCATTGGCATTGTTTCCTCTTCCAGTTCAATAAGTGTCTTGGAATGGGCATCTAAAGTCCTTTTGAGCGGCTTTAATTCCCGCTTTAGCAAAGCTTCAATCTGCTTAATAGATAAATCACCTTTTTTCATCGCTTTGGATCTCTTTTGAAAGATTAAACCTCCTAATAGCAAAATCTTCAAGTACTTGCATGCAAGAGTCACAAAAAACTGCCATACCTTGTTTTCTAAAACCTAAAATCTGGTTTAGCAGGATCGATTTTTCGATTCTTTTACCACATCCGTCGCAAATATTTACAATTGGCATAGTTTTACTAATTTACAACGAAACCGCGGGCAAAACAATAGTGAAGTAAATTTACCCGAAAGGATTGCTTAGTTCAAAGCGCAACAAGGTGTCAAGTAATTTTCAAAGGCAACTGGGCTATTTTGAAGGTTGGATGTAAGCTCTTTTAACAATACCATTCCAATAATCTTCCCCTGCTCTAGGTTCAACTGTCCTAATTTCTCCAACTTTCCCCCGATGAATAGGTAACCATGCCTCATTAGCATCAGCAAACCTCTGATCACCAGTGATTTCAAAAAGCGCTTTCGTCGCCATTGCAGGCATTGTACAGTTGTTAAGGAACATCAAACCATAATCGGAATCTGCAGAAGTCACAGTTCGCCCTGTATCATAATCTACAAACGATTCTCCTATTTGGGTACTAGTACAAACATTAATCGAACTAGAAATGCTATTGGGATCACCATACGACAATGCAAGGTGACGGCTTGTTAGCTGCTCATCAGTAATACCCGATTGGGAAATCGCATCTACAATCATCCTCTTCACGTCTTCGGAGACTTTAACTATCTCCTCCTGGCTGAGTTCAACCTCCACCGCCACGGTAGGCTCAACAACAGGTGAGGCTGCTTCAGCTGTAGGCACTATACTCCCAGGAATAACGTCAACTCCCGGATTAGACGGCTGAGTGGCAACAGGATTCTCCGTCGGCTTGTCTGTACTATTCGCTTTAGACTCTCCACCGCACGCAGCAAGCGCAGCCGCACCAATAGATAAAGCCCCTAATGCTCCTGTTGCAAAGACGCTTGCTCGCCTTGCTCGCCTACTAGAAAACTGCACCGGATCTGTAACCGCAACTGTCACTTGAGCATCTACCGGAGTACTAGCCATAGACATTACCCTGGCAATCATCGCATCACGGGCGGCTGAGCCTTGGGCAAGCCTGTCAAAATTTGAAGGAATATTTGCGTTTCTTTCAGACATTTATTATTTTTACGCAGTAATAATACCACGCCTTTTTCTAAAAAACAATTATACTACTATAAGTCAGACTTGTCAATTACTATAAGTCTATCTTATATCATTATGTGGCTTTGGCGTGACTGAAACCGCGCCAGAGACCGTGTAAGCTGCCTTGTGCGACCTGCTGATATAAAATCCCTAAGCTAAGGCCTGCCCTTTTCCTAGTAGCTAGTGGCTAATCTTATTTCCCGTCCTGCACTTTCCAGGCCGCCGAGACAAAGCCAAAATTGATAACAACAACACTGTCTTCTAAATCAAAGCTGTAAGCATTGCTCAGGGTTGTGTGATTAACCAAGGGGCATTTGTTTTCAGGATTTACCCCACCAACGTTACCCTGCAAATCGCCTTCCTGGCCAAAATTTAGACTACCTTCAGCAAGTTCTATCTGTAAAACACGGCCATCCTTCAAAAAAAGGTTTCCCTGTAACAATGGATAATGAAACGGATTAGCTCGTGATCTGTCGATGAAATGGAACATAGCAAGAGTATCGGGCGGAAACCCGTGAGAATATTGCGCTCTTTGAAATCCCTTAAAACTAGAGTCTACGTACTCACCGTTATTTCCCTCTAGCCTAAAGACATAGTCCGGATCGTGAACCGGCACATCCTCGGCAATAGTTTTAAAATCAGACGCGGCTTCGTCTTTCATCACAATTTTTCTCTTACTTGCGCCGGGCTCAAGGATTGCAATACCGTAATCCCTGACATTTATAGGCACCGTCGCGCTAATTAAAACAGGAATGCCAAAACCGGCAGTAAATCTGTCTAGGGTGTATTTCTTTGAACTGCATAACAGATTTGTATCCATAAAATCGCCTTTAAGGTTTTGCACAAAGGGTTCGTTTATCGCACCTCCATATTTGAGCGGTTCATCAATCTTAACGCTAACACTCCCGGAACCGGGGTAGTACACTATGTCTTGGCCACTTGAATCGACAAAATATACATTACTGTTTAGAAGTTCCTCTGCCGAATCAATTAAATTCGAAACACGATCTGCCTTGCTCCTGAAAATAGTCTTAACAACCACATTTTTAACATCTATAACTTTGCCTCCAATTTCTAGCTGGGTAGGATGGGCATTCGGCCACTCCTCCCATTCTTTTACCCCTAAATCGAAATTCCCCAAGTCGAAAACCGCCTCATCGGAAGAAATTTTTTCTTTTGTAATGACCGGTGTCGAAGTTTCGGTCGGACGGGGCGTTGCCGTGGGCAAAACGCTGTTCATATCCTTCCCCGCCATAAAAGCCGCTGTTAGCAAGTCCAAATCGCTATTTTCCTGACTAAAACCAGCATATTTGTAAATAATTTTTCCACCGCGGATAAAAACCGTAGTTGGCGGGCCCAAAACCTCATACTCCTCTGCAACATCGAGGCTAGGGTCCAAAAGCAATCGCACCTCGGGGCTGAAATTGCCGCTATCTTCGTTGGAGATATTCAAAACAACCAACTTCTCTGGTGCAAATCTCTTATGAATTTCGGCAAGTTTATTAGTTTCATAGTTGCAAGGAGGACAACCCCCTATTGCAAACTCGATAATTAGTGGCTGGTCACCAAAATCACTAAGCGAAACAGGATTCCCGTTTCGGTCATTTAGGGTAAAATCGGGAGCCTTTTTGTGTTGTTCGGGTTGATTTTGCTGACCGCTTTCAGAAGATACACTCGGAACAGGTGTGACCTGTTCTCCCAAAACTCCCCCTTGGTTCGTCGGAGCCTGCGGGAATTCTGTGTTATTACCACTACCGCTTGTGCATGCAGCCGCGCCCAAAGCCGCAACACTTGCCGTTGCCACCAAAATCGGCCTACGATACCTTTTGGGGACAAAACTCAACAAATGCTTGTGTTTGGAAGAAACTTTGCGGTCCTGACTAATTATAGCCACACCAGACAGCATTTCGGGCTCTCGATCACTTTCTACACTATCTTGCACATTTGGCGCCAAAGCGGCCCTAAAAGCCTCAAGATTAGCAAGTTTTGCCGCTTCCGACTGCCCTGCCCTTTCATTAAAATTTGGATAAAGCCTGTCCTGCATTTAATTGAGAAACTGTTTATGTCGGGTCAGACGATAAGTCCGGCTTTCTTAAAGCTGCAATGACAGCCACAGCTGCAGCCCATCTCGCAACAATTTCCTTCCTTATCCATACGCCAAAATTATACCACTTGTCCCATAATAAATACATCAAAATATATCACAAAGTGCGATTTATACATCATAAATCAGATAGGGAAAGTTCTGGGTAAATTTCGTCTTCCTTGAACAGAATGCGCAAACTCTGATACAATCCGCACTAGACTTAACGAGTGACAAAGGTTACAAAAGAGCCAGATGAGCCAAAGGTTTAACTGAAACATCCGGTACCTTCGGCTCCTTTGTGACTTTTGCAACAGGAGCAATAAGCTATGAACTATGAACTAAAATGAACCTTGCCAAAAACCGAACAGTCTTTTCCGTAGGCATTCTCGTCGTAATTGCCTTTATTGCGATTGTTGCCATTTTCTGGGCCAGAGGTTTTAAACCAAACTTTCGAAACGGCACCATTCAACGCACAGGCCTGATTGTTGCCAATTCCCTCCCGACAGGCGCCCAGGTTTTTATAGACGACAGGCTAACTTCGGCAACCAACACCAGCATCGCATTTTTAGAACCCAAAACCTACAAAGTGAAAATAGAAAAGGACGGGTACACTACCTGGCAAAAGGACATCACGGTCCAGGCGGACCTGGCAACCGAAATAAATGCCCTTCTCTTCCCGCTAGCGCCTCAAATATCGCCTTTAACCACAACAGGCGCAACTAACCCCACCCTGTCTCCTGACAGCGGCAAAATCATCTACGGCGTCTCAGGAGTAAACGGTGGAGCCTACGTCTTGCCTATGACGGACAATCTTTTTGTTTTCCGCCAGGGCACAAGGCTGATTGCCAAAAACACGGCCGCATTTGATTTTTCAAACGCCCAATTTACCTGGGGTCCGGACTCAAAGCAGGTAATAGCCAGGTTTAAAACAACCAGTGGCAATGTTACGGCCAACTTAATGCTCGATTCCGACATTTCCGACCAGCCGCTTCGGGATGTTACCGCATCCCTCGGGGCAACAATTGCCGACTGGCAGCAACAGATAAACACCCGTGCCCAAACCCTGGCAGTTTTGGCTCCAAGTGAAGTCAAAAGCGCAACCGAAGGGGCAGCACCTGCTTCGCCATCTCCTACTCCAGCAAGTTCGCCAGCAACCCAATTTAACAATTTAACAATCCAACAATCTAACAATCTGATCAACTATTACCCTACAGGCCTTATCTTCTCCCCTGATGAGGAAAAAGTGTTCTACGTCGACAAAAACGGCAAATACCACGTTTACGATCTTAAAAATAAGAAGCAATACACCCTGCCGGATTTTGGCGACCTTATCACTATTTCCTGGTTCCCCGACTCCGCCCACCTGGTTGTCGCCCAAAAAGACCAGATTTCTATAATCGAATCAGACGGCAATAACAAAATGGGGATTTATTCCGGAAAGTTTGGATACGGATTTGTTTTTGCCCATCCTTCCGGCAGCAAATTGGTAATTTTAACTACCCTCACCCAACCCGAAGGCACACCCGCAAACCTCTACGCCATCAATTTAAAATAGCCACTAGCCATTAGTTTTTAGTTACTAGTTGACGCAAGCACTAGTTGCTAGTCGCTAGTTGCTAGTTGCTGCTCTGCCCCCCGGCCGGCTCGGCTACAACCAAAAACCTCTTCCAGGTAGTCCCTGGCGGATAGCATGTCTGCAGCACTAAAATCTGTTTGTCGGTTATCATAGTAAAATAACTAACGTCCTCCGGGTTGGTTATCTTAGTCTCCTTGACTATATAATCGTATCTTTTCCCTTGAAAGAAGATTACGACCCTATCCCCCGGCACCATATCTTTCAAAAGATAGAAGACGGCATTAAACCTCGGCACATTAAATATTGAGTCTGTCGAATGCGCAAATAAGTAAATTACACCCTTTCCTCCGGGAAATGACGTTCCAAGCGCATGGGCAACTCCCTTTTTAAGGGCAGCATCATATGCAGCCTTGTCGGACGCGTCAACATTGGGGATTATCGGCGCATCCGCACCGATTTTTTCGACAATAATCGAAAAGTTCGGATCCTTAGGTACTAAAACATCAACATTGGTATCGGTTTTGCCTAAAAGTGAACCGAACGTCTGTGTCCCAACCGATGCCACAGGTGCCGCCTCAAAAGTTTTGCCCGTTAAATTATCAAAGGCCTGGACAATAAAAGCCCGGCCGATTGGCCAAAAAGTGTAGGAAACTGCAACCAATGACGCCAAAACCAGGACGTTGCCAATTGTCCTGATTAATAAAATTTTACGGTCGATATTCACCTTACTTTAATGTTAGCAGAGACCAGAACCCTTTTACGAAAGTCAGGCCTTACAAGAAGTTAAAAGTGATAAGTGACAATTTAAAAGTTGTGGAAGTTTTCAAAAATGAAAACTATTAATTTTAGTTTTTCTTGAAAAACTTCCCAAATTTTGAATTTTGCATTTTGATCTTTGAATTTCTAAGAAAATGGCCTGCCCTTTACCTTGGAGCAAATTGGCCTGTTTGGTTTTGGTAAGCACTTCTTAAACTTGGATTTGAGACAACTTCCATCGCCCGGTTCACTTTTACCATCGCTTCATGGTTTCCACCGTGGTCGGGATGGGCAATTGATGCTGCAGCCCTATAACCGGATCTGATCTTTCTGGTGGCATCCTCATCGGAAAGTCCCGCCAACTCGGAAGCGTTCAGGTTCAATGCTTTAAAGTAGCCAAGACTGTCCCGGTTATCTGTTTTTGGAACACTACGTTCAGCCCGAATTGTTTCTTTAAAATAAGTGTGGCGGGAATTACCGGTTTTTTCCTGCGGTCGTTGCCGAAAAACCTCAGGATTAGGTTTAGTTGGTTCAGGGGCAGCAGAAATCACCTGGTCCAAGACAATCTCCGGAGTACTCGACGGGACTGTACCTGAAGCATAAACAGAATTCCCTAATCCTTCCGGTTCGAGATTTTTTAGATTAACTCCAAATTTCCCGGGAAGTTCACTGGAGGTGGAAATCCTAACCAATGTGTATCCTTTCGGTAATTTTGAGTCCAAATCCAAGGCGCTCATATAATCACCTTCGGTTTTTAGTACTTCGAGCTGATAATCTCCGCTCGGCAAAATGTATTTGATAAGGTTAATGTCATTTTGCTTGACAACACCCTCAATGGTTGTAACCGGCCTGTAGGCCTCTTTTGAGTTCATTTGTGGGAATTTATAGCAAATTTGAGGAGGAAAAATCTTGACTTTTAGCTAACAAGAACTTTACAAAACGCAAAACAATTTGTGCCCTAGGCGAGACTCGAACTCACAACCTTTCCCTTAGGACGGGACTGCTCTGTCCAATTGAGCTACTAGGGCTGGATTTATGTTGAGATTATATCGCACCAAAAGCCTGGGCAGCAAACGCTAGCAGTGATTCTGTGAACTTTTGTCGGGACCGGCAAAAGGCAAATTGCTGCTGTAGGTAATATTTAATCCGCAAAGCCTGTCCATTGATAGGATATTCTTTAAAGTCAGATCGGCCTCGCTTTTATACTGCGTATACTGATCAACCGTTTGTGCCGAAACCATAATCACGTAGACATTTGACGTACTCGAATACTGGATTGTGAAGCGGCCGTTGCCGTAAGGCAGGCTCTTTGAACTTGCCTCTACGTTGCCGACCAGCCCTCCGCCGGTAGTCGGCTGATGCTTAAATTGGTTAATGACTTTCGGGTAGTAAACAAAGGCAAACCACACCAGTGCCAGAGTAAAAACAACAATACTTGCTTTCAAGACCCTATCCAAAATGTTAGACAGTTGTTTTTCCATTAGTACGAAATCGCCTTGGTAAACTCAATTATGGCAAGCATCAGCGTAATCAAAGCAACAACCACAAATGAAGACGCCACCAATGGATCGTCTAAAAAGTTGGAAAAGCAATGCACAGGGTGCGTGTGTTGGTGTGGATGCTTTTTTGTGGGCATAATTCCTCTTACCTTAAGATTAAAGCGCCCACCATTTGTTGTCAAACAAATCAGGGCTGCACTGTTGTATAATTTTCGGTGTTAAACCGGGGTGTAGTGTATCGGTAACACGCTTCGTTCGGGACGGAGAGACACTGGGTTCAATTCCCAGCACCCCGACAAACCTTTCATATTATACAAATACAAAAACCCCCAATCGCTTGGGGGTTAATGTATTAAAATCCAATTTCTTTCTACTTCCCTGCGTTTTCGTTCGCTTCAACAAAGCTGACACACGAGCCTTGGTTTTTGAAAACCGGGTTGTTGTAATTCTGCCAACCGCCCTTTTTGCACTCGTCCTTATTGGTCGGAGTCGTCAACACAACTGTGTCGTTCTCAAAATCATATGTCGTGCTTGTACCGTTCAGGCCTAAAGTAACAGCGTCCACGTATCCCGTGATGAGTGTGTCACTTGAAGCACTACGTCCAACCTCCAAGCGGACTCCACCTGTTAAATCAGCTCTCGTTCGCACCGAAACAGAAACAGCGTTTGAAATTCGGCCTACACAATTTGCCATATATTGCTCAAGCGTACCGTTAATACCGCATAAGCTGGAATTCCAATTTCCGCTTCTTGCATCCCAAGTCTGCCAAACACCAGCAGTTGGTGTCTGTAGTTGACCGTTTCGCGGATCAAAAGTCAACTCATCCTCTAAGGTTGTCGTGGTTGTATTTATGTTAACGTCCACAATAAGCTTTGGGTAAGAAGCCATAGATGCACCAGTCGGAACATAAGTTGCATAGCTTGCCGAAACATTGGCAAGATCTGTTATGAACTGGCCGTCATAACCGGTAGTATATATAGCCGAAAAAGTTGAGCCGTTTGTTCCTGTCGAAAGCTCAACACTGCCACTACCAAGTGGCGGAGCCGAGGGTCCGGTTACAAACTGCCCGATACCGTCGACCGAATTAGTCTGGAAATCCCAACTTCCATGGCTTGAGGGAGAAATTACAGTTGCGGCAAAAACCGGACTGGCAATAATAAGCGAAGCGATAGCTAAAATCGAAGTAAAACCTGTCGTTATTTTCTTCATATACTCACCTCCCCCGGGCAGAAATTTCTATAAATCTACTACCTGGGCAACTTCAAGTCAATAAGGATATTGGTTTATATAGGACTGTTTTCACTTTTCACTTTACACTTTGCACCCGCCTGCAACGTGTTGCATAGCATGTCGGACAGGCTTTACACTGTACTTATGCCATCTGCCCGCCGTTTATTATCTAAGATCTATCATCTAAAATCTGGATTCACTCTCATTGAGCTTTTGGTTGTCATTTCCATAATCGCAATACTTATTTCATCCGCGGTAGTATCCTCTACTGTTGCCCAGACAAAGGGGCGCGACGGCAAAAGAAAAGCTGATTTAAAAGGAATCCAACAGGCACTCGAACAGTATTACCAGACTAACGGGCATTATCCTGCAACAAGCGGGGGCCAAATTTTATGTAATACTGCAACCGATACAACAACAATTGCCACGTGGGGCGGAACATTTATTTGTGGAGGGATAACCTATATGAAACCTGTGCCAAAAGACCCCGCTTTTGATCCGAGTACTAACAAGGATTACTATTACGACAGCACCGGCGCGGATACTTACAAGCTTAGTGCAACAGTGGAAAACAAAAATGATCAGGAGAATACTGATAATCCTTCTTATGTACCAAACACCCTGCCATGCGACCCTACCCCCAACGGCAGAACCTATTGCGTCATAAACCCGTAAATTAATTCAGTTCATCAAAACAAAAAATCCCGCAAGAAGTGCTATCAGTGCAATCATCAGATATTCCAAAAACAGCCTGCCGCTGGCTTCCTTTTTGGCGTGGTGGTAAACAAATCCCCACAGCACATAAAAGGCAACTAAAAGGACAATGACCAGAAACTGCCTGGTCGGGTCGTACTTTGCCAAATATATGGCAACCGCTCCCACCAAAAACCCAAAATACAAAAACAAATGCGCAAATTTATCCATTTTCTTATTCATTTAGTTCATAGTTATTTGTTCATTGGTTCATAAAGCTTGATACTCAATACATAATACTTAATACTCACTAATCACTATATAATCGCTCCTTCCACAGCGTACCAAATTACCAAAAGCACAAAGCCGAGCATCCCCAGATGCGCAACTACTCCGGGCCTAAGCTCCAAATTGTCGCGCCTGACAACAAACAAAACCTCAAGTGCAAACAGCAGGAATATAAAGCCGACGATAACTAGAGTTGCGATCCTCGAAATAGAAAACTGGCGGCTTGCCAAGACTGTCGCCTGGCTTCCGGGCCCGCTTACCGGTTCCAGATTCACATTTTCAATTGGATTGACGATGGCAATTGGAGCAGGAGTAGCCGTAGGTGTTGGAACAGGTGAAGCTAAAGCAACCTGCTGACCTGCAGCCTGACCGCTTGGTGCGGTTGTCGGAACCGGCGTCGGGCTGGCCTGTGCAAGAGTCGGCATAGTCGGAACTCCCGCAACCGGCGTCCCGAACATCTGAACTACCAAAATACCGTCAATCCCCGTCAATTTACCATCCGCAACGGCGACACCGATTTCCTTAAAATTAGAATCCAGAATGTTTTCCCTGTGCGATGGCGAATTCATCCAGGCGCCAACAACCGAACCGGCATCGTTAAAATCCCGCGCCAGGTTTTCCCCGGCGTAAATGTACCTGTAACCCGCAGCTGTAATAAAACTCCATGGTGTTTTGCCCAAGGGTGAATTGTGGGCCCAGTAATTGACGCCGAACATATCCTGCGCTTTGGCAGCGGCAGCAGCAGCGAGCATTCCGTTGTAAGTCAATGGCCCAAGGCCGTTTTGTACCCGCCGGGCATTGGTTAAATCAATAATTTGCTGGGCAGAAAAAGAAGCAACACCTAAAACCTGCGGCGCGCGGATTTTTACAAAATACAGCGCGGCAATTAAAAAGACAAAAATCTGGAAATACGCAAAAAGGGCCGGCAGCGTTAGCGCATGCGCATGGTGCTGCTCACCGTCTTCGTGGTGGTGAGGAACAAAATGCCGAGCGAGTTTCCTGTGGATCACAATCTTAAGTATAGCGCAATTACAATTGATTGACATGTCAGCACAATGTCAGTACAATGTCAACATATGCAAAAAGTGTTTGTAAATGGTAATTCACTTGCCGTTACTGTACCAAAAGCTTTCGCCGACCAGTTAAACATTAAAACCGGAACGCCTATCCAGTGGGAAAAAACAGAAAAAGGCTTGTTACTTTACTCGCCGCAAATAGCCGCGAAAAGCCCAAGCTCAATAGACCCAAAAGTTGTTAACCTGATTGAGAAGATTTCCAAAAAATACTCCCAAGTGTGGCAAGAATTAGCAAAACTCTAAAATATCTCTCCGAAGCGGAACTCATTGCAGTTAATCACGAAATGATTGCAAAGTATGGAGGCTTGCATGGGGTACGTGATTTAAATTTTTTAAGGCTAGCCATCGGGAGGCCACAAATGTCCGCCGGCCTAAAAGATGCATACCCAACAATCTACCTAAAGGCAGCTTCAATGTTCCATTCCATAATCAACAATCATCCATTCTTGGATGGAAACAAAAGAACATCACTTTTTGGCGCTGTACTTTTTCTTGAATATAATGGGTATCATATTAAATTCACAAAAACAGAGGCGATTGATTTTACCTTAAAAGCACATGGCGGCGACTGGACTGTTGAACAAATTGCCGCTTGGATCAAAAAACGTACAAAATAGCATTTTGTAAATAAAGACTGCAAAAAAGTCCAAAAAACAACCCATCGATTCGAATCTAATGGGTTGCTAAACTAACTAAATCAGTTTGAGTGAATTTGGTGCCCTTATGGGTGAATCTGTGATCCTTCACCTCCGATTGAGTAAACGTATGGAGTTGCTCCATATGCATCATCGGGACCAAAATTGTCTCCCCATATCTCAACATATCCGTTGGAACATTTTGTGTTATTAAACACTGTCCCAAAATCAAGATAAGGTGTTTCTCCGTAATCACCAGACCATTTTACGAGTATTTTGCATGTACCGTAATCCGCAGGATAACCAAACAGTATGGCATTTCCATTTAATGTATATACTCCCTGCTCCTCACCAGAATTACCGATTGGCTTACAACCATATATCTCAGCACGTGTTCCTGTTCCAAGAAGACCATAAGGATCAGTCACCACTGTACTACAATCTGCGTCTTCACTTGGATTACCGGCTGCAAAAGCCGGGACAATTGTTACTCCAAGCATCAATGCGCCTGCTGCTGTTCCCACTAAAATTTTCTTAATATTCATTATTTTTTCACCTCCTTCCATCAAAAAACCCGCACTATTTGCGGGTTTGTCTATTTAAAAAACTGAATTTTGTCTAAAAAAGCCATACAAAGTGCAGGCTTTTGTCTGTATAAAACATATACTTAATAGGTCGAAATGTCAACCGAAAAAACTGGCTAACTATATCAATATATATAGGAAGGATAGTTTTGTGTATTAATCCGGAAGTGATTGCAGATTAAAATACTTAGTTAAAACACCCGCGGCAGGCTTAGGTGTACTGTCATTATTAAAAATGGCAGTCGATCCGCCAAAAGAAGTCCAGTAATTAAGACCAATCACCTGCGGATCTTTGGAAACCCCCAAAAGGGCTGCCTCCAGCCAATCTGCCTGCTCCTGGTCTGTCAATTTACCGTTTATATCCGGAATTGGCGCACCCATTTCCCCCAAAAATACTTTTGCCTGCGACTTCTCCTCCAAATCACTAATATCACTTGCCAGCTTTTGTGGGGATTTAACGTAATGGTCAATGACAACTACCCCGCCCATTGCTTTTGCCGTCTCCCTGTCCATCACAAGCTTGGCAACGTCAAGGTTCATCGAAGCCAAATTACAAGTCACATTTTTACCGATATTTTTAAATTCTTCCTCACAAGCTTTATATTCGCCAATCATAAACTTGCGGAAACCGGAAACATCCCCTTTTCTGGGGTCTCCGGGGCCGCCGTTTTCGCATTCAGGGCACGGACTGAAAAAGTCGCCATCAGCAAAGAGACCCGGGTTTTTTTGGATAAAACTCTGCATCATCTTTAAATGTTCATCCCTAGTCAAATTGCTATCCTGTCCAAACCAGCCCTCCCAGGCCGAAAAATTACCCCTGAACCAAACTTTCAAATTATTACGTCTGGCTGCGTTAACCCACCTTGTTAGGATCGGCACAAACTTATCGTCATACGGTGTGGCAATGGCAACTGTATTGGCACCCGTTTGGGCAACTGCCTTAACCTGCGTGTCTATTACCACATCAAAAGTTGGATCATTTAACTTGGCGGCCGAAGGATCCCTGGAATACTTCATGGTATCCACAGACTTTATCTGCCAAACACGTACCGCTTTAACTAGCGGTGAAAGAGGCTCAGGCCGGCTACTTAACTTTTTTGTTAACAAGTAAACATCGGCCATGGTTATTACAATTAGCAAAAAGACCAAAATCTTTGTTAAAACGCTTTTACTTTTGTCTTCCAAAAATAGGTTCATAATTTAGCTGTCCCAAATACTGCGGTTTTATCTCATAAATATCGGCAAACGGAAAACTCTGCACTTTATTGTAGTTGTTTTTAAAACCGACAGTGTTTTTAATAAGCCTGTACACCTGGTCATTGTCATCGTAAGTCCTCATAACAATAAACCTTGCCCAATGCTCCGGCCCCCCGGTCGCAGTATCCCAATAAGCCCCTGTGCCCTCATGGATAAAGCGCTTCATTGGCAAGCCCGAAGAGAATATAATCGCGTCGTGCGAAGCAGCCGAAATCAAAACAAATCCTTTTTCATCTTTTGCATGCTGGGTCAGCCAGCCTGCAACTTCACTAACATTCTTCTGGGATGATCCAACCCGCGCGTCGTCAATAGTCACCGCATCAACACTGGTAAAAGAGAAAAACGTCACAAACAAAAGCAAACCGACAATCACCCACCTAAAATCCTTTAATTTTCCAACCAGGTAACCGATAAAAATGGCGACAGTCGGCATCAGCATCACGCCGTAACGCACGTTAAACCAGGTATTGCCCGAAGTCCCCTGGATAAACAAGACCGAAAACCCAAGATACAGCGCCAAAATGTTAAAGGCGAGGGGCGCCATCAGGGCGCTTGAACCTATTTTGACACTCTCCTTTACCTTGTCGCTTGCCCAGAAAAAAACCGCGCCGATTGCCCCCAAAATAAGTGTAAAAGCACCCGTATTGTAAAAAAGCGCGTAAAAATAAATTTTTGTGGAAAGCCACAAGTTACCCTTGGTTGCCAAGTTGCCGGCTTCCAAAAGCTGCTTTTGCTGGGCGTGGGCCGAGTATGGCCCGAAAGCAAAATACAAAGGGTCTTTAAAAATTGCCAGGTTCCACAAAAACCACAAGGCAGCCCCAAAAGCTGCCAGCGTCGCAAAAAATATCAAAGTCCCCTCGGCAGCTTTGTACCCCTTTTTCTTAAATATATGGTAAACAATCAAAGCCGAAGCCCAGATCAATAAAAACCAGCCGTCGTACCTAACTAAAGTTGAAAGCGCAATCCAAAACGCGGCTTTAATTAGACGGAAAATCTTATCCGAAACATGCCACATCACCAATTCGTAAACTCCCGCAGTCATGGTAAAAATCAAAAGCAACTCTGTCATTGCCGTCGACTGCAGATATAAAATGTTTAGGTTAAGGGCAAAAACAAAAACCCCCGTCAGTCTCCCCAAATAACCTATGCCGAGATTCTTCAAAAACTGGTAGATTAACAAACCTGTCCCCACATACGAAACCATTGAAACAATCGCCCCCGCCAACCCCGAATGCCACATAAAATCGTTCCAGACAAACGGAATCATCAAAGCATGCGGCAAAGGAAGCCAAACGGACCCAAGCTGCGCCAAACCAGGCTTCAGACCTTCAACTACACGCCTTGCGATATCCAAATGCGACCGCGCATCGTTATACGCCAAACCCAAACCGTTTTGGTAGAAAACAAAAAAAGTAAAAACCGAAATAACAGAAAGCGCAAAAATTATAAGTAAAAGTACCTTATCGGCAAAAAACTTTTTTAAACTTAAAAGTCGCCCAATATTCAACGTTAAAGAAATCTCACCTGAACCCTGCGGCATCTAGTGTCGTTCCTCCTTTAAGTGGTAAAGACCAAATAGAACCGAGAGCACCAAAGCAAGGACAACAATGTTTAAAGCAAAATAATAAACCCTAAGTGGAATTAGATTTTGGAAAAACAGGTTGTATATCAAAGACCCCGAAAAATTTTGTTCAATCAACCGGAAATTGTATTTGTATGTATACGGTATCCTATATGTAAGGTTTTTTGCTTCTACCCTTGGCGGAACGGCACTTGTAGTTAACGCCCCACTCAAACTTATATAAACGCCATATGCAATCAATACAGAAATGGCGATGATAACAAATTTATTTTTCCGGAATTTATCAAGAACAGCACCCACACCCACAATCGTTACAGCCGCCGCAGGGATAAGGTAACGCGACCCAAAAGCCCAGCCTCCCCAAACATCCCCGAACATCGAATACGTAGTAAAGTCCAGTGCAACAACCGAAACAGCAATTGCCAAAAGGTTGTTATTCTCCCCTTTCTTGTAGATAAACCAAAAGCCCCAAAAACCCACCAGTAACACGGGACTATAAAACAACCATGATCTTTCGTTACTTAAAAACAAAATATAAAAACCGTTACTCAAGTTCCTCGTATTGAAAGGCAAACTTATTAGTTTTGGCTCTTTTTGTTCTACAACAGTCTGGTCTTCATTAAGGTTTAAGTCTGCCGCATCCCTTGGAGGCAAACTTTCCCGGAAAAAATGGGTTCTGCCTATATTCTGCGCAAGTTTAAAATAACTACCCGCAGTCGCCTTGTTATAAAAAAGCAAAACTGCAAATAATGGCAGCAGCCCAATTATTAATCCTAAAATACCCAACTTCACCCGTAACGTGAGCCTTCCCGCCAAATTAGAAAAACTGATATTCTTATAAAATACGTAAAAAGCAATCGGGGCAATCATGATAAGATTCGGTATATCAACCAGTGCGGCCGCCCCCACCAACGCGCCAAAAACTATATTTGTCACCAAAGTTCTTTTCCCAAATGCATTAAGGAGCAAGAGTAAAATAATAGCAGTGCTTACATGATGCTGGGTAAAATTAAAAGCATAAACCAAAGCGTTAGTCCCGAATAAAAAAACAAGGCCGCTTATAATCCCGGCATAAAAACTGGCACCGAATTTCCAGGCAAGTTTTGCAACTAAATAAAAATTCAAAACAGCAAACAATGTCACCGAAAAATAGGCAAAAAGCTGCTGCATCCCGAATTGCTTGCCCAAGATATAAAATGGGACACCGACAAAAGATACCCCGGGGGTAAAAATCGAAAAGAATTTTCCTTTGTAATCTACAACATCTGGCGATCCGAACTTTGCCAACTTCTCATCTAAAAAAAATGTGTTACTCTCAACTATCGACTCTGTTAAAGCAAATCGGGAAGCACCGTTAGAAAGCTCAAAAGGACCGCCTAACTTAATATTCCTCTCTGTCTGGAAATAAACTGGGTTCCCTTTTTGCCCCTTTATAAAAAAAAGGCATAAGAAAGTTACAAATGCCAATAGAAGAAAGACTGCGTAACGCTTCATCTTAATATTTTAGTGCTCCGGGCAATTTCCCAACCACCTTTAATATTCGCACTATAGAATTTTGCAAGCAAATAACAATATCTATTCACTAAGAAAATATAAATACATTTAATTGGATCCTTGATAAGTTGGGACGCCATGCTGCCAATTAATATCATACTGGGAATCTTACTTTCCTTGCTGATCAAATCCTTGGGGAAATATTTGCTTAACCTATCACCACGGGAAACAAACCTAGTATTTTGCTTTATTTGGTCTTTTAAATTAACCGGGGAACGGAAATACACAACTGCGCTTTCCACTAACTTAAATTTATAACCTAGGGATAAGCACTTAAAATAAGTAAACGCATCCGTACCAATTAAATTTCTAGGCAGTTTAAACTTTTTAACAAACGCCTTTCTATATGCAATCATCCGACCGCTCACAGAAAACAGGCTATCCCCGGCTTTTATCTTAGGCAGTATGCTCAAGTATGTATCGTATGTATGATTTACAGCCTTCTCAGTAAATGTTTTCCCACTCAAGGGCTTGGCAAGAGCATTGCACATAGCGATACTCCTATCAACCGAAAAAGGTTTGATCAACTTTTCAATAACATACATCCCTTCCAAGTCGGTATCAGCATCAACAACCACCAGTATGTCACTTCTAAGCGTCTTGAACATCTGGTTCATTCTTAGGGCCTTGCCTAATCGCCGTTTGTCTTCAATTACATGTATCCTACTTGAACTGACGCTTCTTGCGACCGAAGCAGTGTCATCAGTTGATCCGTCAGATATTACTAATATTTTTTCAAGTTTAAAGCTTAAGGCCTTTTGTGAAAGCAGTTTTGCCAAAAGCCTGCCCAAATTCCTATTCTCGTTATATGCGGAGATACCAATTGTTACAGTTGTACTCATAATCACACCTCAATACCGCGTTTTGTTGATAAAGCCATTTGCCAAACGCTGGAATTGTTATCAATATTCTTGGGAGGCAAGGCCTTCAAGAAATATACAAGTATTAGGGATAACGTGAGATAAATTGGGTCAGAGGCAAACACTCTTAAAAAGACTATAATTTTGTGGGTAAATGGGATTTTATAATTTTCGTATATCCAGTCACCAAACATAGAGGCAATAAGGGGCCTGTCAGGAACTGCTCTTTTGGTCTGCTTCAAGTAATCACTAATTGTATCCGGTTTTCTATATAAAACTACCGCATTCTGAGCAAATTCAAAACCTAAATTTTGAGATTTCGCCGCAAAATATAAATACTTTGCGTCTGAAACAATATTTTCCGGAAATTTTACCGATTTTGCAAAAGAGCCCCTTAAGGCTATAGAACAACCCCTTACATTATGCGCGTTGTCACCATCGTTCACACCCTTTCTAACCTCAAACCACAGATTGGTCCACTTAACAATCAGTTTTTCCACTAGCGTATTGGGTCGCGCAGGTTGATTGTTTGCGCCAACAATAGCTATTTGATCTTTCTTGAATTTGCTTATTAACTTTTCAATTACAAATTCATCAGAAAGCACGATATCACCGTCAAATGTAACAATTATTTCGCTACAGTTCTTTCCATAAATCTGCATCAATCGTTTTTTCTTGCCTATCCTCTTGTCATCGTCAATAAGTACAATTGCTGGATATCTCTTTTTTAGCCTGATAATCTTCGATGAAGTATCGTCTGTACAACCATCGCAGATAACAATTATTTTTTCCAAAGAATATGACTCCTGCTTCTGTCTCAAAATAGACAAGAGCAGAGCTTCGACGTTTGTAGATTCGTTATATACCGGCACTCCAACTGAAACTGTAATTAAACTGTTCATTTTTTTAATTTAATTTTTTTGTGCTCCTTGCCAAATTCCAAGTAGTAAAAAAAGTGTCCGACGGATTTACCAGATTGACATAGACATGGTTAACAAAAAATAAAACAAGTGAACCTACTGGATTTTTGAAAAATTCAATTATGAGCTCTCTTAATAAGAGAGCTTTAGGTAAATCCAACTCACGTACTGCGAGATCACCAAACCGGTTAACGGCCAATGCTCTACTAATTTTTGCTCTAACCGTTTGGTTTTTTAAATCAGCAATAGTCTGAGGCAGTCGGAAAAAAACTATTTTCTCCTTCACAAATTTATATTTATAACCTAAATCGAGGCATGAAAGATAAATTATAGTATCAGCATTCCCCATCTGCTTTGCTTCCAATCGTAATTTTTTTGCAAAACCCTTTGAAAAAGCCAGCACTTTCCCATCACAAGTGTATAAATTGTTCCCATTTCTCAAAGACATTTTTAGCTTTGAATAAGCATTAAAACTAGATAGAACAGCCTTCTCAATAAATGTCTTAGGCTCTAGTGGAACATAATTGCCGCAAACCAGTCCAACATTTTTATCTCCAAATGCAGCAACTAGACTTGAAATTGATCTTTCGCTGGAAAGCACTAAGTCATCATTTAAGACAACCAACAAATCTCCCTTAAAATTATCTATGAGCACTTGCAACCCATGCGCAAATCCCCGAGTCTTTCTTGATACTATTAATTTAAGTTTTTTGTTAGAAATGGCCTTTAAATTACTTACAGTACTATCTGTACTACCATCGGAATAAACAATAACTTCCACAAGCTCAAAATTTGACCCACGTTGTCCAATAATTGCCCTTACAAGGCCACAAATATTTTCCTCTGAGTTAAGAGTAGGTATACCAACCGTAATCTTCCTCTTATATTCCTTCATATAGCACTCTCTTAGAGCTTCGTGATACTTGCCATTTAGACAAATACCTTAATTTTTTTAAAGAAACGAACTTGATATAACAAAAAATCAATACGTAACTTAAAATCGCATACGGATTCATCAATAATGCCACAATGCCAGCCTTAAAATAGTTAGTTAAACCTATCTTGTATTTATCTTTTACCAAGGCTCCATAATAAAACTCCATTTTTTTCTTTCCAGCCATAAAACGCAAACTCTGATTCAAGTGATCCCGTAAGTTAGAAGGTGACCTAAAATACACTCTTGCCTTAGGAGCAAAATTAAATTTGTAACCTGATTGAATGCAAAACAGGTATGTAAAAGCATCTTCAGGGTAACCGGTTGGCCATTTTATTCTCCGATACAATTTCCTATTGATCGCAAGTGCCCTTCCATGGCACAAATATATATTGTTGCCCCTATTAAGACCCCTAAACACCCTAGTCTTAAATTCATGGCTTGCCGAAATAATTCCCTCAAAATAATTGGTTGGTTTCATACTGACAACATCTGGACTGACCAGGGCAACATCACTATCATTCAACATTGGCTCAATCATTTTCTCGATAAACAATTCGTCCGCCGGCAGAATATCAGCATCCAGAAGCACAAGAATTTCACCAATAGCTTGTTTTGTAATCTTGCTCTGCATATACACTTTCCCCATCCTTTGCTTGCCTTCAATCACCCTTATTCTTGAATCCCCTAAGGAACGCACAATTTCGATTGTTTTATCTTTGCTACCGTCAGATGCCACAATGATCTCGGCAATTACGGCCTCATTAGTTCTTTGCTTAAGCAACATTGTTAATAAATGTCGAATATTTTGTTCCTCGTTGTGGGCCGAAATACCAATCGAAACTGTCCTCTTCCCTCCTGTATCCGTAACACTATTGCCCAAAGACCCAGTATTAATACCTTCGTTACCTATATCGTCCTTCATTAGCGAAATTATTTTAGTTGTTGAAATCTCTGGTGTCTGTGTAAACCATACAATTTTAAAATCTGAAGCCTTTTTGCAAATAATAGCCTCTCTTCTTTGTCTGTCTGCATCTGTTTCATTTGGCAGGACAGCCCTAACATAAATATCAGGTTTGACCAAAGACAAACTCTTTTTGTCCTCAGACGGTACATTGGAAATAAACACATAATCAATAAATTCTAATGCTGATAAAATAGCAGCGCGTTGACTTTGATCTAGAACAGGTCTATCTACACCCTTTCTGCTTTTCACCAACTTATTGCCATCCACTTGTACCACAAGAATATCTCCCAATTTTGAAGCCCTCTTCAAAGCAATCATGTGACCATAATGAAACAAGTCAAAAGCTCCGCTAAAAAACACAACGCTGCGCCCCCTCCTCGCGTCTGTGATTACCTTTCTTAACTCAGATTTTTTGATTATCTTAGCCATAATCAACTCCAACCTCCAAACTTTTTCCTTTCAACAATTGCGAGCTTCCTATAAGTCAGGTAAACCTTATAAAGCAAGCTGTCTGCAAAAACGATTGCAACATAAAAAACAACACTTGCGGCAGCAAGCTCAAAATTCAGAAATGCCTCCAGCAACGTCAATATCAATAACAACATCGCATAAAATCTGACACCACTTATGAGACTCTGAAAAGAGTAGACAAAAAGTTTTCTTACGAAAGAGCCCTTGATAAATTTAGCAATTGACTCATTCTTAACAATTGAATCATCAGAAATCTCAAGTTGGTGCTCAAAAGCTTTACTGAAAGCTCCAATGCCTCCTAAAACAAGAAACACCACTAACCCGGTCTGAAAATAGAACCGAAGACCCAAAGCAAGCATAAAGGTTCCAGAAGTCAAAATATGGGCAACAGAGTCAAAATCTTCTCCATACTTTGATGACACTCCGTAATATCTTGCCAATTGCCCATCAACGCAATCCAACATTTGAGCTAATTCTTGAAGAACTATTAGCAAAATTAGTGTAAGAAGCGAAGGTATAGCAAACAAAACATTACCTGCTATCGAAATAAGAAGAAAAAGTATTGTAATTGCATTAGCTGAGATACCAAATTTAGCAAGCAGATAAGCAACCGGCAAAGAAAGATCCCGTAAAAAAAGTTTCGCATCAATAGGACCTATATTCCGCTTACGGTTCCTTGGTGAGTTCTTGTTATACAAAAGGTAAAATTCTTTTTTGGTTATCACTTTTTACTCCTAATTGAAATTGTTTTTCTGTCGTCGCTCAAAATATCCAGATCAGGAAAATTTGAACTAAAAGCAAATCTAAGAAAATCTATAAAGTTGTCTATCTTTCTTTTACTGAAATGCCCTGCTGTCAAACCGTGAGTCGCCGAATTGATTACAAGACCCCTAAACAATGAGTAAAAATCTCTGGTAGTCTTGTAACGCTTATTTAGTGTTGCCAGAAGCAGTTCATAAAAATGGTCTTCTTTCCACCTATAGCGCAGAGTCGTAACAAATTCATACATCGTCTCCGTAAAGATGCAATACTGTAAATCTATTAATACAGCACGTTTCTTAGAAAAGATAATATTTCTAAAATGTAAATCTCTGTGAATTAATTCCTTATTGCTAGCTTTTAAAAGCAAAGGCAAGCTTCTTGCAAAAACAACCGACCCTTTTAGAAGAAGTCCAGTCGCCCGAGGATTGGTAATAATCGCTTTAACTAAAAGCAGGGGGTATAGAAATAGATACTGTAAAGAAGACCTTGTAGAAATAAAGTCTTTTTCCTCCTTCGTAAGGAAATGCGCAAGATGGTTTATAAACTTCATACTCCTCAGATATAACGTCACCTTGTCTCTAGCAGGTAATTCACTTGCAATTTGCCCATTTATATACTCAATAAGTAGCACTAGAACCCCTTTTTTTTCTTTCCACTGCAACAACTCTGGAATATACATATTCCTTGACTCGACTGATTTTGCATTCTTTGCTCTCTCGTAAGCAAGATTAAGCAATCTATACATGGTAATTTCATTTTGTAAAGTGTAATAAGAAAAGTTTTTAAAACTACCCGACCAAACTTTCGCAATAACTCTCTCCCCTTTAGGTCCTTTATAAATTGCCAGTTTAAACTCCTTTGCAGTCCCAATCTTTGTAAAATCCTTCACATATCGGTATTCTCCAATCTTTTTTGGGAGCTTGAAGTCCTTAGGTTTTATAAATAAACCCAAGAAAAAAGATTTTATCCAAACCAAAAGGAGCCTATTTAAATTAAGTGGGTCTTTTTTTAAACCAGTTAACGTTCTATCCTTCATGCAACCTCCTTTAAAATAAGCTTCTCGATTTTCTCTGCACCTGTCTCCCAGCTAAATTGCTTCGACCATTCAAGGCTTCCTGACTCTAAATCTTTTCTGACCTCACTATCAGACAATATAAGTCCCATTTTGTCCGCAAATCGATCCGTATTGCCCCAAGGAACCAAAAAACCACTGTGCGGGTTTGAAACGGAATCCTTTAACCCGGGAACATTCGAAGCAACAACCGGCGTTCCGCTGGCATTAGCCTCTATTGCCGTAATTCCCCAACCTTCAACGCTGGAGGGTTGTACCATCAGCCATGACTGAGCATACAATTTGACCTTTACTTCTTCACTGACTTTCCCGACAAACTGCACGGCGGCACCAAGACCAAGTTTTTTAACCAAATTTTCCAGGGAACTTCTGCTTTCACCTTCACCGGCAATTGTCAGCGAAGCATTTGGGACTTGTTTTAAAACACTTTCCATAGCCAATATGGCCGTTTCAATAGATTTATAAGGTTTAAGCCTACCCAAATATAAAATACTTGGCTTTGCAGTTTTTTTGCTTAGGCCAAACTTGTCAAGGTCGACCCCAGGGTTAATAACCTCAATCAAACGTTTTTTACCAAGTCCAATTGCCTCCATCGCCTCTTTTGAAGAGCCTGAAACCGTTACCATCTGGACATTCCTGTAAACAAATGGCATTAAAGTACCCTCCAAAAATTGAGCGAGTTTTGCAAACGGATATATCAGGTGTTTACGGAAAACTTCCTGGTGGACATGGTGGACTAAACCGATCACCGGTTTCCTGGCATAAAGAGGTGTAAAGAACGGGATGCCATTTTCGCTGTCTATAATAATATCCGTATTTTTCCTGAGTTTAAAAATGTAATAAAGAAACGCCCAAAAATACACAGTATAAAAACCCCCATGCCTAATAACTTTTACTCCGTCTATTTCCTCATATCGCGGGGATTTATGGTCATTGCCGCAAAAGACAGTCACCTCGTATCCTTTTTTTACCAGCCTTTTGGAAAGTTCGTGGATATAAACTTCGGCACCCCCACCCCAAACATGTCTCGTATCCCGCCAATTAAAAACAAGGACTTTTTTGGAAAAATTATTGTAAGCAGCCTTTACAGGCAAAGGGGAAATAATATCCTTAAAATCCTGTACATTCCCAATAACTGAGACCAAACGGCTGTACCCTATATGTAGCAACATAACCAATAGCAAGCTAGCCGACCCGATATTGGTCATTACCCAAACTATCTGTGTAACATCCCTGTGGTACAAGGAAATTCCAATAACTTGCACAACCGCCAGCAGAAAACTCAAAACAGCAAAAATATAAATCTTTCTCATCTGATAGAACGCGACTATGCTGCTTGCGGATGTAAAACAAAACATGCCGAAACCATAAACCGGCAGAAGATAAAGAATAGGTCTGACCTTTTCCCCAAAAAGTATCGGCGCGGTCACAAAGCCGAGAATCCCTACAACAACATAAGCAAATAGGCTTGTTGCGCTTGATGCGAGAAATAATTTGTAAAATATTTTCTTACTGTTTCTCTTTGCCCCCTCTTCCCGGCTCACAAGAGGGTTTATAAATTGGCTAAACATACCCCCAAGATAGAAAATCATCTTTCCAATCAGAGAAACCAACGCATACTGCCCGGCTTGGGTAGGGGGTAAATATATTTTTGCTAAAATTACGTCAAAGCTTAAAAATGCAACGGTTGAAATTTTCGCGGATACGGATGCCAGGAAAAACTTGAAAGGGAAAACTAAATCCCTTCCGCCAACAGCTTTGTCCGAAATTTCCGAACCCCTTATTCTGCTTGCATAAAACCAACCAATTAAAAATGTCGCAATAATTGACCCCGGAATGGCTGCATATACATAACGGGTATAGCCCAATTCAACAAAAACCCAGGTGAGGATAAACTTAACTATCGCCTCCCCGACAAGAATAAAGGCCATCACCTTAAACTTGAGGTTTCCACTCAAGAATCCGCCGTCAATCGCAGCAATTATTCCTACAAACCAAACGGGGGCAAAGAGGATAAAAGGCTCAACAGACTGCGACTTAAAAAGCCCCGCCAGAGCCGGCGACAAGGCAAGCCAAACCAAAGTTACCAGAGCTGCAACAGAGATCGCATGCCTGCGGGTATATGCCCAAAAAGCTCTTGCAGGTTCCCCATATTGCCCAAGTAAGTATGCACTCCTGTGCGTGATTGTTTTGGAGATACCGCCTATCAAAATACTGGACAAGTAGAAGAAACTTCCAAAAAGGCTAATCAACCCGAAATCTTCTATAGAAATTGACCTGCCAAGGTAAGCGTTATACAAAAAGTTCAAAAAATTTCCGATAATTGCAGCAGCAACTAAAAATCCCCCCGCAGTCCTCCCGGACGTCATAAGTCCACGCACCTTGTCGATCATCGGTGAACCCAAATAAACCGGTTGTGCCCTCAAGGCCTGCTCTTCTACAGTTGCTATTTCTTCCTCTACCGCCAAATGCAAACCATGAACCGTTTTTTCCCAGAAATGCGGTTTGAAAATTAACTGGTACAGGGCTTTGACACCGGCAACGGAAACAATAAGCCAGTAAAAAGGCACCAAGAAAACGTACTTCATCAAGGACCACTGTTCCCGCTTGGCGCAGCCGACCATGTAGTAATAGACAAAAAGGAAATTGCCAAAAACCAAAGACGAAACAGCCATGTAGAAAATGTGCGCCGGATAAAGCGCCTCAATTGTCGGCCCAACTAAGCTATTCAGCGCAAAGTAAGAAATCGTTGCAACCCAAAGGATTGGGTTAATAAAAATAAAGGCAATCTTTCCGCCGACTACCAGCTGAAAAATAAACGCATGGATTCCGTTTTCGCGCACAAACTCCACGGGGTTACGCATATGGACTAGGTAAGTCTGCATATAACCCTTAATCCAGCGAGACCTTTGCCGAATCCAGTTGAAAATATCGCTGTTTGCTTCCTCAAGAGTCGTAGAATCGATAATCGCCGTCCTGTATCCCGCCTTAAACAAACGCACGCCAAGATCGGCGTCTTCCGTTACGTTAAATGGATCCCAACCTTCCAGTTGCTTTAAGTCACCGGTCCTGAAATGGTTACTTGTCCCGCCTAGTGGAATTGCCGTATTAATTGACTGCATGCCAACTAAAGAAAGGTCAAACCAGAGCGAATATTCCGCTGTAAACAGGCGGGTCAAGAGGTTTTGGTGCGGATTAAAGTAATTAAGCTTTGCCTGCAGACAAATGACTTCCCGCGGCGATTTTTTAAACGCCAAATAAGCCTTTTTAAGCTGTTGTGGGTCGGGAATGTCCTCGGCGTCATAGATAACCACATATTCGCCTTTAGCGTGCGCTAAACCCCAGTTACACGCCTTTGGCTTAGTCTTAGGTTGTGAATGCGGAACTACCAGCGTGCGGAAATAAGGCGGCAGGTTCATTGAATCAACAGCTTTGATTGTTTCCTCATCGTCCGCTTCCAGTAAGAGGAGGACATCCAGTTTTTCTTTCGGCCAGTCAATAACGTTTATTGCGTTTAAAAAATCAGGCAAAACGCGTGCTTCCCGGTAAAGAGGACAAAGGATTGTGTAGATGGGAAGTTTTTTATCGTCAACTTTGGCAATCTCGGTAGCGCTAATGGAAATATCGGGCGGCGATTGCAAACTGCGCAACACTAAATACAAGTTAAAAATTACATCCAGAAAGTAGATTGTCGAAAGAAGAGCAACTACTGTTGCCACTGCCCTTAAGGGATCCATAAAAAGGCCCCAGGAAACTAAAGACAGAGTTCCCAAAAGCAATACTTTCTGCCAAAAGGTAAAGTTAACAATCGCCGATTTTTTGTGGCTTAAAGTTGTATGGGTAATAAACTTGCGGCCGTTAAAGCCGACACCCGCACCCTTCATAGCCTCGCCATCTTCCGGCCTGATATGAGCAGGAGCCGTTCGCTTGGTTTTTAAAATCAGCGCACTGGTTGCCAGCTCCCAACCGTTTTGAAGAAAACTGATCTTGGATTCCCCCGCAACCCTCTTTTTAAAAGTAATGTCGTATTCGGCAACAGAAAATCCGGCATTTTTAGCCCTTACCAAAAACTCAAGGTCAAAAGACCATGCCGATTTTGGTGCAAATTTAACCGTTTCAAAAACTTCTCTTTTAAAAACCTTAAGACCGGATTGGACATCACAGCCAATGCCGTGAAGAAGATTGCCGAAAGTAAATCTAAATATTTTTGAAAAAGTTTTCCTGAACTTCGGAGCCTTATAATCGCGCCTATTGGCAACCACAATGTCACAAGTCTCACTAAGACCGGAAACCATCGTCGCAATCGCCTCCGGCGGGTACTGCAAATCAGCGTCAATTATCGCCAGAATATTGCCGCTAGCTTTGGCAAATCCTTCAATAAGCGAATAGGCTTTACCCTTTTTGCCTTCTTTTCTAAATACTCTCAGCGGGAATTTTTTCTTGAGTTTTGTAAGAAGATCCCAAGTACCGTCGATGGAATTATCGTCTATTACTACTATTTCGTAAGCTTTTGGGGACGCACCTAATCCCTTCTCGAGACGCTCGAGCAGGTTCTTGATGTTTCCAACTTCATTATATGTCGGTACGACGACACTTATCATGGCAAGTTTAGTTTGGGCAGCTGAATTCACGAATGCCCCCGCACAGGCAGGGGCAAGATAGGCAATAAGCGAAGAGCAATAGTAACATATAGTAGTGGAAAATACAACCCTCAACCAAAAAAGTTACAGGCTTATAGTACAAATACTCCTTAATCAAAATTGTGTCTGGGAAGAAACCTATAGGAGCCAATCAGGCCAAAGTCAAGATACAAAAGCGTTAAAAATAGGATTTCTTATGGGTAGATGTTTTGGACGCCGGCGATGTCACCTGTCGTCAGGGTATCTTTTTTAATTTCGCCACGGCTGCCGTAACCAAACATAGTGTTATCGGTAAAGGCAGCATCATATGTATCGTCAAGCCCCATCCAATGGCCAAGTTCGTGGGTTAAAATATCCTGCGCATCGTAAGATTTAGAGTCTGCGCATCCCCCATTGTTCCCTGACCAACTCCAAGAAAACTTTTTGTTCATAATAGTATCGACCTCGGCAACTTCTCCGGTTGCAGTGTAATACCAGGTATAGGTAACCGCCAAAGCGGTCCCCTGGGTTCTGCCCCAAGCAACAATATTTTGTCCATCCAACCCCTTACGGTCAACTATAGTGTCGGCGCCTTGAGTAAAAGTTACTTTTCCGCCAACTGCCGAAGACCAGGCACCAAATGCACTACTGGCTATCGTAGATGATTGACTGGAACCAACTGCAGAAGGGGCACTTGACGGATTAACCCTGTAAGTCCATGTCGGCGGCAAATGCCAACCGGCAGCAGGGACAACTGCGCTTGAATTTGGATCTGGTGGGGAACAAACCAAAGATGGTGACGGCGTTGATCCTCGAGCTTCTTTTGGCTCATGGACAAAAACCCTAACCCTCAAACCCGGATGTGTTAGATCAGCATAATCACCGCTCTTTTCCGGAATTTGGCCGTTATCGCTCGGCGCTTGTGCAAAAGCGGGTGTTGCTGCTACAAGCAGCAAACAGGAGAAAAAAGTTGCAAGGGTCTTCCTCATAAATCAGGAGCCAAAGATCAGTTTATGAAAGGTTGAGGTGCCAGTCAAGAGGGAAAATTAGTGATTAGGGATTAGTACCTAATAACTAGTGGCTAGTTGCTAATGGCTAATTCCTATATCTCGTCTTCACCATAAAGGTAAGGCAAAATTGTCCTGTCCCAATCGTGGATATCCACGTCTGTAAAAAACCTGTGAAGTTCCTCTTTGGCTGCCTCTTCGGAATCGGAAACATGCGCAATGTTATTGGACTGTGAAATTGAAAAGTCTCCCCTGATTGTCCCGTATTCCGCTTCCCTGCCGTTGGTCACCCCTGCCATTTTACGAACAACCGCAATAGCATCTTTACCCTCCAAAACCAAACAAACCAATGGCGCCGACATCATGAATTTTTTAAGGCCGGCAAAAAACGGCTTATCCTTGTGGTGCGCATAATGCTCCTCGATAATCGCCTCGGAAACTTTTGTCATTTTCAGGGCAACAATCTTTAAGCCTTTTCGCTCAAATCTGTGGATAATTTCCCCAACCAGTCCCCGCTGGAGTGCGTCGGGCTTGAGTAGCACTACAGTTCTTTGCATAACTATAGTTTACAGTGGAAAGTGACTAGTGACAAGAGGAGTGAAAAGTGTAAAATTCCACAAGTTTGGGTTGTCACACACGTTTGCTGCTTAATCTGCCTTCTACAACATTAACAACAAAGTCTGCCAAGGGTTCCATCAAGCGTTTTAATTCCTCCGATTCGTCAACTCTCGGAAGGATATACGTAAAAAACCCTCCATGGTCAAGAGTCTTACGCAAACAAAGAAGGCGTTCACCTCCACCCTCAGCATAGCCGGTCACAGCATGCATGCCTTTTTTTAAATCATCTATCTTATGATCAACTATTGGGTGGATCTCCAGACTAAACCCATAAGCGGTATCCGTAATACCGCCATAAGCTTTCTTCAAACCGAGGGATATTCTGGTAGCAGTGTCCGGTCCAATACCAAGCCTTGATAAAGTGGTACGCACCTCACCGGGCGCACGAAAAACCTCAGCCCAGGTTAAATCAAGGCTTATTTGTTTTCCATCTTTGGAACTGGAAACACTCACACCATCTGCTTGTCCGTCTCTTAGGTGCCATAGCCCGTGGAGTTTTCTGCCTGCATCCGCAAGTAAATGCTCCGACCCTTCTTTAAGTTTTGTAAACTTTCCCCAATGTGCTCTTTCGGCCATTATAATTTCAATAATTTCTCAAACCTATCTTGGTCTTTAAACGGTCCAATAGCCCCGCAGTTCTGCATTGCAGAATGAGGAGCGCAGGACAGTTTAAATTTTTAATAACTTCTCAAATCTATCTTGGTCTTTAAACGGTCCTATCACTGCCAAATTCAATTTGCTTTCGGTAACCAAAAACTGGCTCAACCTGTGCACATCCTCGGCTGTCACCCCATCTATAAGCTTTAAGTATTCGTTAAGGGGCCTGACTCTGCCTTCCATCAGCTCGTCGGACCCATAAGAAAGTGCAACAGTCCTTGAGTCCTCCCAGGAAAGGATCACCTTGCCTTTAATGTATTCCTTTGCCTTCTTAAGCTCCCTTTCGTCCACTTTTTCTTTGGCAATATTGGCGAATTCCGAAAGGATCGCTTTTATTGCCTCCTCGATTCGCTTAAGGTCAACGCCTGCCGAAGCAGCCAATGTACCCGTATCAAGATACGATTCATGGTCTGCCCGGATATAGTAACAAAGGCCCCGTTTTTCGCGCACGTTCACAAAAAGCCGGGAAGACATTCCGCCACCCAAAATTGTTCCCAAAACCGCAGCCGTATATCGGTCCGGGTCGGCAAGCCTCAAGCCCCTGAAACCGACTACCAAATGGGCCTGGTCGGTCTTTTTGTAAACTATCTTGGCGGCCGGCTTTTTCTGGTCTTCCTCAACAGGCAAAAACCCGCTGACAGCCTTCTTTTGCTCTCTGCCAAAATGCTCGTTTATATTTGAAAATGCCCGGCCACGGTCAAAATTTCCGGCGACTGTTACCACCATGTTATTCGGAGCATAACGCTCGTTAATATAGTCGAAAAAGTCAGTCCTTTTAATCTTGCCGATTACATTCTTTTCGCCGCCTATATCCCAACCCAAAGGCTGGTCGCCCCACAAGAGATGCTCGTAGATTTCCCCAACCCGCCTCATCGGCGTGTCTTCGTACATATTCAATTCCTCGATTATCACGCCCCGCTCTTTTTCTATTTCCTTTTCGTCAAACTTGCTGTTCCAAACCATATCGGCAAGCATGTCCAAAACCAAAGGCAGATGCTGCGAAGCTGCTTTTATGTGGTACGCGGTGATTTCTTTGGAAGTGAAAGCGTTGTAGTCTGCCCCAATCTCGTCCAGTGCGTGGGATATATCCGAAGCGGTCGGTCTCTTTTTCGTACCCTTAAAGAACATGTGTTCCAAAAAGTGCGAGATACCGTTAGTATCTTTGCGTTCGTACCTGGATCCCGCCCCGCACATCACAATTGCAGTCGAAGACAAGACGGAAGAAAGCGGGGCAAAAATTACCCGCAAACCGTTTTTTAAAACAACTTTTTCAAATCCGTCACTCATAATTATTAATTATCCCGATCAATCTAACAATTCAGCAATATAACAATTATTCTAGTGGCTAATAGCTAGTTGCTAGTCACTATCTTATCTCTACGTCGGAGACGTCCCATGAATAATCATTATAGACAGTCACAGTTGAAAACCGTGGCCCCTGGGGGTTGCGATCGGCGTCTACAGCTCCAATGGTAGTGATTTTAACAGTATTGGAAGGACTTTTAAACTGAGCAAAAAAATGCAGGTCGCCTGAAAAAAATCCGTCAACCTTACTTTTTTCCAAAAGTGCCAGAAAACTTTGGGCTTGATCGGCAACCTGTGGATTGTCCTCACCCATAATATGGCTGCTTTGCGGGTGGTAAGGCGTTTTATGGGCAAAAACAAACCTCAATTTCACCTGTTTAGTTAGGGCATTCGTCAATAATTGCCAGTCATCTGAACTAATACCTTTGTATATATCACTATTATCAACGACAACAAACTGTACCTCATTTACATCAAATTCTCGTGTTGGTTCACCAAAAACCTGTTTATAGTTGGTTAGGGCATCCTCGCCGCGATTTCTGCTATCCCAAAGGTCGTGGTCTCCTGAAGTCAGGTAGTAAGTTAAGCCGGATTTGTCAAAAATCTGGCGCACAGGTACTAGCTCACCGGTTGTCCCAACCGACGACCAGTCCCCGAGTCCAATTACAAAATTAACACCAACCCCTTTTGCCTGATCCAACGCTTTTGCAAGTAACCCGTTGTCGTTTTCGGAATCGGCAACCATGGCAAATCTTAGAATTGGGGTTTTTTGCGTTTTTTCGCCCTGAACGCGGTCAATTCCACCGGCCGGTTCAAACACATCCGTATGCTTCAACACCTTGTCTTTGACATAAAAAAACGCCCAGATGATAAAGGCGACCAAAATTATTATTGAAAAAATCTTCTTCACGATATAACAATTTTCTCTAGTCTCTAGTGGCTAGTGGCTAATCTTACATTTTCTCGGGCGCGGATATTCCAAGAAGCCATAAACCTTTTGCCAAAATATCGGCAGTTGCCCGGGTTAAAAACAATCTCCTTGATCTTTCCGGCTCCCTGGCTTTTAAAATCGGCAAGTTATTATAAAGACTGTTATATTTTTGCGCCAACCCGTGGAGAAAATTAGCAACTGCATTCGGCGCAAAAGCTGCGGCGGCGTCACTAACAACTTCTTCAAAGTGACAAAGTATCCGAAGCAGCTTTAACTCATCATCTGCGACCTTTCCTAAGAAATTTATATCTTTGGGTTTTGAGTTTTGAGTTTTGAGTTTTCCCAAAACCGACTTGCACCTCGCATGGGTATATTGCAGATATGGCCCCGAATTGCCGTTTAAACTGATCGATTCCTCGAAAGAAAAGTTAACTTCCTGTCCGACATTCCCTTTCAAAAGCGAATATTTAACTGCTCCGGTTGCAATCTCCTCCGCCAACTGGTCACTTACTGAAGCAAACTCTTTTTTTACCCGTTCTTTCGCCTCATCCAGAAGCCATTCGCCCAGGATGACATTGCCAAGCCTCGAGGACATCTTACCTCCGGGCATTCTAACCATCCCGTGGGTAATATGCTTGGTTTTTTTAGCCAAGTCCGGCAAAATCTGCGCCAAAGCGGCCAGTAGCACCTTAAAATAATCTTTTATTTCGTTGCCGGTAACAATAATTGATAAATCATAGGGGAAATCCTTGTATTTTGTCGGCGCCAAACCTAGTTCTTTAGCCTCATAAGTAGGCAGCCCTAGGGAGTTTATAAAAACCCGGTTGTGGAGACCAAATTTTTCGCCGGGGAAAATAATTGCGCCTTCTGATTTTTCAAAAATTCCCTTCTTGAGATTTTCGGAAACAATCTTCGCCCCAACTCTTCCGACTTCGCTTTCCAGATAATAGAAATCAAATTTTGTCCCTAATCGTTTGTAAATTTCCTCAAAATATTGAAGGCTCCATTTTCTGCCTTCTTCATACATTGAATAAATTTTCGGATCTTGTTCAAAAATTTGCTTATTTAAGTCGGCGATCTCAGCTTTAACCTCTTCGCTTGTTTCAAACTGCTCCGCACCCAAAGAATATGCCTGGCCAAGAAAGAAAGCCTTTGCCTTAAGCGGTTTTTTTCTCTGGTTCTCAAACGTCTCACCTGTCTGCTCCAAAATTTTCGGGATGCCCCAAATGGTTTTGGCAACATGCATGCCTACATCACCCTGATAGTTGGCACGTTTGACAGTTGCCCCCGTTGCCTCAAGTAAGCGCGAAATTGATTCACCAACTATGTTTGAAAACAGATGTCCGATATGGAATTCTTTGAATGGGTTGGGGTCTGTGAACTCAACGGTGACCTTTTTCGCAGGCAGCCCAAGGTCAATTTTCTTCTTTTTGAGTATATTTTCTACTTCACTTGAGAGAATTTCCGGTTTTATAAAGAAATTAATAAACCCCGGCCCCGCAACCTCTAGTTTTTCAATGTAAGGCTGACCTTTCAAACTATCAGCCATTTTCTTGGCAAACTCAACTGGCGACTGCTTAATCTCATGCGTGTTTCTTTGGGGTTTACCCTGAGCGAGCGAAGCGAGTCGAAGGGCTATATTTGTAGAATAATCCCCGTTTTGGGCATCACCTGGATGTACAAGCTCCACATCGCCAACACCCAGCCCGAGCTTTTTGCTGGCTTTGGCAATATCATCCTTAAGAAGATCCCGAATCATACCCGTTAATTGTCGAGTCTTATATGGAAAATGTCAACAAAAAGAGGCTCTATAGTCAGCTGTGGCAAACCACAAACCCGCTAATCAAATATTTCCCGTTGCCCATATTGTGGACAAGCGCTTCGGCACGATACGACATAGTTGCATGCCTGAAGCTAACTCTTTTATTGCCGATTTCGCCCTTCATCTGCAATGAAATATCATCTTCGCCTGCAATAAACCCCAGCCTGGTCATCAAACCGGTAGAGAATTTGTGCCGTTCGTGCATCTTGGACGCATCACCCAGGGCATCTATGTCACCTGCTTCAACAATGATAAACTCCCTACTCGCTTGCTTACCATATCTAGCCGACGCCTCTTGCTCCAGTGGCCTTGGAAACCTAACTGCCCTTTTACCAAGCAAAATATCCATCCGGTAGGCCTGCTCTTCGGCTTCCTGTCTTACCTTCACAATATAATCAACTATAGACAAGACCGGGCTGCCTTCCCGTTTAACTTCTGCCGTCATAGGCACAAAATATAGCAGAAAACACCCAGGTTATCAAACTTCGGAAGAAAAATTACCGGTATATTTGTCAATTGTCAAACTGTATCCGTCCGCCCGGCCCTATGGAAACCTCGATATTTCCAAGTTCATTATTCCTGAGTACCTTAACTTTCCCCTCCTCCAGCAGGTCCAAAACCTCCTTGTGCGGATGGCCAAACCTGTTGTTTTTGCCTACCTGAATCAAGGCTGTCTCCGGCCGGACCAAATCCAAAACCTTCTTACTGGTACCCGTTTTTGAACCATGGTGCGAAACTTTTAGGATTGCGCACTTTTTGTCTACAGCCGTTTCCAGTATTTCCTTCGGGATATCGCCCGTAAAATAGGCACAATGGCCGGCAAAGTTAAGCCTCAAAACCACCGAAGATTCATTGATATCGGTAGGGGCTGCGATGGACCATAAACTGTACTTATCCGGGGTGGGCCATAAAACGTCGAAAACAATATCACCGACTTGAATTTTTTCGCCCGCAACCGGCTTATACACTTTCGACCCTTCATGGGTAAACGCTTTCTGCCACTCACGGTAAAGGTCCGTATCATTTTTAACACCTGTTGTAACAACAGCTTTGACCAGATAATTACTAAATATTGCCATCTGCCCTTCCATGTGGTCTTGCTGTGGATGTGTAAGGACCATCAATTCTATCGTGCGGTCCCAAAACGGCATATACCTCGAAAGGCAATCGGCAATCTTCGAACCCGGCCCGCCGTCTATCACAATATCGCGGCCGCCGGGCGTGATTATCAAAATACCGTCGCCCTGCCCCACATCGCAGGCAATTATCCGTACCCTGCCTAATTTCCCCGAGGCCGCAATCGCCAAAAGCCCCAGCACAAAAAGGCACAAACTGAACACTAATATCGCTTTACTCTTGTTATCCATAACAAGTTGAACAGGATTAAATAAATTCCAATAGCCAGAATCCAGTTTCCCTGGCCAAAACTGTATTGGGCAAATGGTAAAGCCGCAAATATCCTTACAACTTGGGAAAAATAAAATGCCGGCACAAATGCAAAATACGCCAAAACCTGAGCAAGAGGCATAAAAATCAGGCTTAAAATGGCTGTGGCAAACCCCAAAATCATCATCGGGAATACCGCCTCCGCCACCAGTATATTGGCAATAGGCGCAATAGGCGAAATCCTGCCGAAGTAAAAAATAATAATCGGGGCAGTAAACAAATATGCGCTGGTTGCAATCGCCGCGTTCTGGATTAAAGACTCGCCAATCAAAGACCCAAAAGTGGAACGGGTGACGCGCGTGGGGGATCCCCGTCGAGCGCCCGCAGCGGCCGATGACAAATTTGCTCCTGTCTCAAAATTCGCCTCAAGCGAGGACGTCGGACGGGGGAAACGCGCGGCAGGACCCGTTCCAATCACAGGACCCCGAAAAGCGCCTTCCAGGTACTTCCCCAAAGTCACAATCCCAAAAGACGCTGCAAATGTAAGCTGGAAAGAAACCTCAAACAAGGATTGCGGAAACATAAAAATAATCAGTGCCCCGGCTATTCCCATCGTCCACAAAACATTGGTTTCCCTCCCAAAATACAAAGCTAAAGTTGTAACCAAAACCATCAAGCCCGCCCGCAAAACCGGCGGTTCAAAACCTGTAATAAACGCGTAGGCAAAAACGGCAAATGTTGCCAAAGCAACGCTTTTCTTCCTGCCGATATAAGGTGCAAGAGCCATAAATATTCCGGCAACAATCATCAGGTTTTGCCCGGAAACCACGACCACATGAATCGTTCCCGTTTTAACAAGCTCATCGTGGAACTGCTGTCCAATGCTATCTACCCCAAGTACCGCTCCGGAAATTAAAGTCGCTTCCCTGACCCCCATTAAAGAATTAATATTGCCGCTGATTTTATCCCGAAAATCTCCCAAAAAAGCCGACAATCCGCCTCCATCTCCTATCTTTTCAACCTTTGCCTGAAACATCTTGCCACTGTCGTTGATTTTGCCACTGACCACAATCCTGTCCCCAACCCGGTACCTGGGGTAAAGACCGGTATAAATCTTGGCATCGGCAACGGCAATCACCTGGCCGGTGTCGTAAATTTTAGGCTCGTTTTTAACAGTCGCCTCAAACTTTAGGTCTGTATTTCTGGGAAGCGATTGCGGCTTGTTAATATAAAGGCGGATTACAACCGAAAAAGCCAAAAATAAAAGCAGAAAAATATAGGCAAATCGACTCACTAGTAGCTTATTTTGTCTTTGATTTTTTCAAAGACCGAAGAAGATACCGCCTTTTTCGAAAGTAGGTCGTTTAATGAACTGTAGGGACGTGAGGCGATGATTTTATTAGCAGTCACCGGCCCGATTCCGGGCAGCGTGTCCAGTTCCGAAGCAGTCGCCGTATTTATGTTGATTAAGTTAGTAGCGCCAGCTACCTCTCCCAAGTTTTGGGTTTTGACATTTGAGCTTTGAGTTTTATCAGGTATGTACACCTTTTGTCCGTCACTTATTTTGGCCGCCAAATTTACCTGTTTGGAATCGGCATCTCCTGTCATTCCGCCCGCAGCAGATATAGCATTCGCAACCCGTGCATCACCGGACAGCTTATAAAGCCCGGGCAAATTCACTGCGCCACCAACATCAACCACGATCTCCTGTGGCTGGGCACCGCTAGGTAACGCGCCGGAAATTATCTTGATATCGCCGGATTCGGAATTGCTTTTAAAAAAATAGAGCCCTGCCCCAAGTGCCAGAACAAAAAGCCCCAAGAATAAGGCTCCCCAAACAGCAATCTGCTGATGGTTCACACTCAAGGTAAAACCGGCTCTACCCAGCTCTTCTTCATCAGGAAGCATAAATTTATTATGATACAAAAGGTTGAAATTGTTAAATGCTAAGCAAAAAAGCCTGCCCTGAGTTTATCGAAGGGTTAAATTTTAACTCGCGCTGCCATAATTGCCCTGCGGTAACCTTTAAGCCACGCTTTAAAGTCGCGGATTAAACTCTCCGCACCCCTTTGGGTAAGCTCGCGGTTAACTATCCCTCCATGATGCGGGTGCCTGAACATTTGCTTATTCATACTCGAAAAACCGTGGGCATAGTGGCACAGTTCGTGGGCAATCGTGTAACGGACAACATTTTCAGGCACGTGTTCGTTTGCAAACATCGAAGTAATGGTAATGATGCTTTTTTGCGGAGCGCTGTCTTTCCTGAAAATCTTAAGCCCCTTATGTTTCAGAAGCTTAATCGACCCGAACCTGTACTTCGCCTCCCGCCCAAACTTAATCTGGATCGGATTAGTAATCGTTACGTTTGAAAAATATTTCTGGAGCAGAAATTGGAGTTGTTCCTCAAGCCACTTATTGTCTCTCATGAGGTAATTTTAAGGGATACAAAGTAAGTGTTCAATGACCTATTGCCCTGAAGTTTCTTCCGGAGCCTTTATGAGAAAATTACCGGCTACATGCACGGTTCCGGATCTCACTTGGTTGCCTTTTTCGTCCAACCTCGGAAATAATGCCTTTGTCCCATCTGCAAGTTCAACTTTGTCAAAAACAGGCAAGCCCACACCCCTATACCAAATTCCATAATGGTCATCCCCAACTTTGACCTGACCTAATTCTGCTTGCGGACTTTCATAAGTTACCCCATATTCCTTTTGGGCCCAAAATCCAAATCCTGGCTTAGTCCAACCGATAATTTCACGATCGCCTAACTTCGGGGATTTTCTAAGCGGAATCTGGTCATCACCATAAAAACCATCGGTCACAAACTCACCAACACTCTCCCCTTCAATATCGCGGCCAATCAAGCTTTGTTGTCTTTCGGGTCTGAGTACCCACGCTGTACCGGCTGTACTAACAGCAACAGATATAGCCGCCACATTCACTGCCAGTTCCGCAGAGCCTCTCCAAAACCTTCGCCTTGATATTGGAACCCGATAAAGACCTTCTACCAGTCCTTTTAGCCTTTCATCCATACTTTACGTATTATAAGACACATTTTAAGCAGTGTCAAAGTTTGAGTGCTGATAGGTTTACCCTTAGTTAGGGGCAAGGCCTTAGCTTGGAGGTTACCTTGACAAAGGCCTGCCCTTGTACAAAAGGCCTAACCTTTTTCCCAGCCTACTAGTCGCTAGTGGCTAGTCGCTAGCCCGCTAGAACTCTATGAAGACCTTAACCAGGTTATTTGAAGCCTCAAGTACAGCCTTTTCAATGACAATCTCTATTTTTTTACCTTCCAAATCAACCATTGTAATTTTGTCATGCGCCATTGTCACAAAATTCTCGTGCTCCGGCAAAATGTCAAAGGGCCCTTCCGAATTTTGCGAAGAAAAACTTTTTACTTTACCACGGAACGCATAATTTCTCTTGTAGTTTGGAGGGAAGATTACAGCCATAAACTCACTCTCACTTGTTGCATTCGGCACTGCCGAAGCACCCGTTGTCTTTTGAGCTACTTGATTCACCAGGTCTGCCATAAAATTTTTGACTTTTAACTTAAATTTCTAACTTTTGCCATATGACTTACTACTTTGGACTGGCTTTTGATGCCTCTTTCAACGTTGTTATGTAAAGCATTTGCTCTGCGTCCCAGGCATCCAGCCTGCCGGATAAAATATCCCAAACGTCATCAACAACATCCTGCCTTCGGATATAACTGCCTGGTTTACCGGTTTGGTTGGCAACCATAAACGAATACTGCGTCATATAATTTAATATCATCTTGGCCCTCCTGTAGAGCGTCCTGTCGTCCGGTGAAAGTTCCTGTTCACCGGCAATAGAAACAACCCGGTCCAGATACACGTAGCGGCTCAGAATTCTTTCCGCCTCAAGATATGCATTGTAGTGCTTTCTGCCAATTGTCGCCGGGTCAATTAAGCCGGAGGAAGAAGCTAAAATATCAACAGCCGGTCTTCTGCCTTCTTCGGCAACTGCACGCGACAAATGCACGAACGAATCAAAATAAGGCATCAGCGATTGCACACCCGAATCGGTAAAATCGTCGGCAGGCACATAAACAGCCTGGATTGAAGTAATTGTCCCTCGGCCGGAAGAAACAAGCCTCTCCTCAAAAATACCTATGTCCGAAGTCAGTGTCGCCTGGTAACCATCCTCGGAAGGAATAATGTTTAAAAGTGTCGAAAGCTCGTTACCTGCCTGCACCATTCGGTAGGCGTTGTCAACGAAAAACAGGATGTCACGGCTCTCCTGGTCACGGAAATACTCGGCAATTGAGGCAGCAGTATAACCTGTTCTGAACCTGACTGCGGGCCGTTCGTTCATTTGGCCCAAAACCAGACTGACATTTGGAAGGACCTTATTTTCCGTTAAGTTCTCGATCATTTCCTGGGCTTCGCGGATTCTTTCTCCAATACCCGCAAATACCGAAATTCCTTTATGGAAAATGGCAATGTTATGCATGAGCTCCGTCAAAATTACCGTTTTGCCTACGCCCGCCCCGCCGAAAAGGCCGATTTTGCCCCCTTTCAAAAACGGCGTGAAGAAATCGATTATTTTAATGCCTGTTTCCAGTATTTCGCGGCTGACAACAACGGACCGGTAATTCGGCGGACTACCGTAAATAGACCTTCTTTTGTCGGCGACTATATCCCCTTTGTTGTCCTGTGGATTTCCATGAACATCAACTACCCTGCCCAAAAGTCCGGCCCCCACAGGCACGTTAATAGTCTCATAAAGCCGCACAACTTTTGCCCCGCGGTAAAGCTTGTTCGGGTCGGTAAACGAAAGGCAATAAACTGAATCCGCAGCCGATGAAGAATAAACCTCCAGCTTAACAGTCGGGTCGTCCGCTAAGGTTAAAACCTCGTGTCGGTTTGGTTTGTCGCGGGTTAAAAACGAAACCTCAATAACATCCCCTAAAATCGCAGAAATAGTGCCGGCAACTTCGTCCGCCATTTAAATATCGCCTAATCCTTCATTTTGCCATAAATCGGAACCCGTAAAAAGCTGTTGCTGCTTGCGGTTATTACTATTTTTCCTAAAATTGCGCCTTCCGCGGGCCAAATCGTCCATGGCATTGGAAATTTTTTCCGCTACTTGCCCGATTTCCAGTATTTTGATACGCGCCGCGTATTTTGCAACCTGCGACTCGTAAATTTTTTCTAAAAATCCGCCCGCAATCATCTGTTTTTCTAAAAAAGAAAGTGCCAGTTGTGGCTGTGGCCGGAAAAGATACTGCTTCTCTTCTTTTACCTCGCGGACAACAATTTTTTCCGCCAAATTGGCAGATTTTGCCTCCTGGGTCAAAACACTTTTGTACTCACCGTAAAAAACAATAATCTCGGTATAATCGGCAAGCTGGTTTGATACTTCGTGGACTACATTCCAGGCAGGGCTTGCATCATCAAAGTCCCAGTAAGTTATATTTTGAGCCGTTAAGTTATTTTTTTCGGCAAGGTCCTTACCGATTTTGCCCAGGATCACCGCATCCGAACCTGTTTTTTTGTAATAATTCATAAACTCCTTAAATAAACTCGGAATGAGATTCCCATAATATTGTGTTTGCGAAGCAATAAGAACCAGCACCTGCTTTTTGGTTGGCTTTCTGAACGAACTCGCAAGGACTGCCTGTCTCACTTTGGGCTTTTCGCCTTCCGTGATTGCATACTTACTGCTGCTGTAAGTATTGGTCGCCTCATTTAAATACTGGGCAATGTCTTCAATTTCCATCTTGACCATTTTCATTTTTCTGGCTGCTGCTTGTTCATAAACACGGGTTATAGACTTGATAGTCGTCACCGCCTCCGAAAATTTTTTAAGCTCCGCCTTGGTCATGTTTGTTCTCCTTCTGGTTTCCCACTTTGACTCTGACTCTGATTCGCCACTGGGCCACTTGCAACCCCTTGTGTACCGGTTACTTGTTGCCTATTAACCACCGGATTCTGGCCACTGGCAACCGGCACCTGACTAACTACCTTCGGACCCACTAATCTTAAGTTAGCAGAAATGACCCCAAATAGCTCCTTCAAATTCCTCGCCTTAGTAATTAACATACGCACACTATCCAACTTGCCTGCAGCAAAAACGGCAGCCAGACGTGTTTTTTCATCGCGGATTTGGTGCGGTGTTAAATTCTCCCAAAAATCCCCTAAAAACAAACCGAGAATAATAATTTGCAAACCCTTAGGGTAAATTTCCTCCGTCTCCTGGTTCAAAATAACCTCCAGTTTTTCATAAGTCTTAATAGCTCTTTGGGTCTGCGGGGTCAGTTCCACCCCGAACCTGCCTAATTCCTCAGCTTTTCTCGATTCCGTAAGCTGGCGCGTAATTCTGGCCGCAATTTCCCGCTCCAGGGGGGTTCTTGTCTGGTTTCCGACTCTTGAAACCGAAAGCGTAAAAGAAACGGCCGGATGCCTTCCCCGTTTCGCCTCGGCAATATCCATAAAAACGTGGCCGTCGGTCATAGCCATCAAGTTCGTTTGGATATAACCCGCCAAATCCCCTTCAACCGTTTCCGCAACCGGCAAAAGGGTAATACTCACTTCCCGTCCGTTTTTATTGCGGATATTTCCGGCTCTTTCTGTGAGCCTTGCGTGCAAGTGGAAAATGTCACCGGGGTAAGATTGTCTGCCCGGAGGCCTTCGGGACAAAAGTGAAATCTCCCTGTAGAACTTGGCGTGAGTAGTTAAATCATCTAAAACTACGAGTACGTCACGATCTTTCTCCCTAAAGTACTCGGCAATTGAAAGTCCGGAAAACGGCGCCAGATAGACCATTGGGGCCGGATCGGCACTGGTTGCGGCAACTACTGCAACATTCTTTAAAACCCCCGCTTTTTGTAAAAAAGCCTGGACAAATTTAAGATCCGACTTTTTCTTGCCAATCGAAACGTATATGCAGACAATCCCCAGCCTTGCCGCATTAACAACTGCCTGAAGGGCAAAAGTTGTCTTACCGGTTTTCTGGTCACCCAATATAAGCTCCCTCTGCCCTCTTCCGATAGGCACCTGCATGTCAACCGCCATCACACCGGTCTCAAGAGGTCTGGAAATTCTGATTCGCTCGTTAACACCCGGAGCATGCGGATCAACCGGCCAGTAAGTCTTAATTCCCCGAATCGGCTCCAAATTGTCCTGTGGTACACCAAACGGGTCGACAACCCTGCCTAAAAAATATTCCGAAACAGGCACCTGAAAAAATTCGTTTGTCCGAACAACCCTCATGTTATGCCCCAAAGATTGTCCCTCAAAAACCATTACTTCAACCAATTCTGGTAATACGGCCTTTACGATACCAATTAAGCCGTTTTCGGAAATCACCAACTCATTTAAACGGGCCGTTGGTAGTCCCGATACATAAAAAATCGAGGAAATTATCGACTGGACATAGCCAACCTCTCCAATCTCCTTCAAGTAAGTATCAAAAGTCTTCATTTCAATTGACTAATTGAGCTGAAGGTCAGGCCTTGGAAAACTTAAAGGCCTGACCTTAATTCAGGCCTAACTTTTAGAATCAACTTTACACATTCCTAATGTACCCGCCGATGTAGTCATCCACTTTTTGCCCGAGGCTGTAATCACGAACCTTCCCGTTATACTCAAATACCGCTCCCGCAAAGATAAACTGGTTGACCGAAATGTCCAAAATTACTTTCTGCCCTATCTCTTTGGAAACCACACTGTTCAATTTATTGACAAAAGTAATCGACGGCTCAAATGCCAAAGTTACCTTCACCCTTGGCATATTCGTAAGGTATTCGATTATGGCATCCAAAAGCTGCAGCTGTTTTTCATCGTCCGCCGGCTCCAAACCTAGCGTTTCCAGCTGGCTCAAAATGGAAGCAATGTTGCTGGAAAGAAAAGTGCCTGCTTTTCTGGAAATCGTCCCCTCTTTGTCTTTGAATAAAAATCGCTTTAACCCCTCAAGCTGTTCAATGAGAAGGTACATTCCATTGGTATCGTAAACAGTGCCGACAAAAGGGATAAAAACTGCCTTATCGAATTGGATTTTCGTCATGAGAAGAATTTGTCTTTCTTGGCACGCTCAAGCGCTTGGCTTACCAAATCCTCGTGCTCGGTAATCGAAATTGACCTGCCCAAAACGTCCTTGGCAGCTGAGGAAACTATGGAATTTATCTGGCCGCTGACTTTATCAATCTGGTTTTGACGGTATACGTCGGCCTCTTTTTCCGCCTTTGCAACAATGTTGGCAACCATCATCTGGCTTTCTCTAACAATCGCCTCTTCCTGGTTTGCAACAAACTGGGTCATCTCCCTGGACTCGGCATCTGCCCTGTCCACAAGTTTTGATAGCTGGGCCCTAATCTCCCGCTCGAGGCTTTCCGCAGAAGCGGAAATCATTTTATCGAGCTTCTCGCTCGCTTCATCCTCAATTTTCTTGGCAACCCGCTTGTTCAAAAGATGGTCTTCGTGGACGTGATGCTTTGATTCGTGTGAGATTTTCGAAATCAAAATAAACAAGGCAGTCAAAATAATCAGAAAGGCAATGTTAACCAGAAGTGTTGCAAAAAACAGAACTTGAATTGAGGGCAGTGTTAAATTCATTAGTTATTAGTTAATGGTTCATTGTTCATAGCAATTTAGCAATATAACAATCCTATTTTATCTTTGACTTTCCGCACTAGTGGCTAATTGCTAGTCGCTAGTTGCTATTTCCCAAATCTAATTATAACGGCAGCAATACCCAGACCGGAAGCGGCAAGTACTAAAACTACCACCCCGGAAAGGATCATTCCGCCGACAATCGTCTTTCTGGCCAAAGGGTTTCTGCCGATTGCCTCAAGCCCGGTATTCATAAACCTTACAAATGCAAATATACCACCGGCAACCGAAATCAGGCCAACTAAACCTGCTACAAGATAGCGAAGATAAATCCCGAATTTATCCGGATTGGAAATTGCCTCAGCAAGCTTTTGCAAAAATGAACCTGCCGCAGCTGCCGGACCGGCTCCCTCTTTTGCGGTAATTGCCGCATAACTTATGCTAACCGCAACCGGTATAGTGCCTACCGAACTGCCGTTATACGCTTTCAGCGCCTTACCCAAAACATAACCCGATTCGGTCGCCTTCTGGCCGACACCGGCATCCGGACTGCTGGTTATTAAATCACCGATTTCAATCGCTCCGTTTTTGGTACTCACACGTACATCTGTTTCCCCGGTGGAAATGACGGATTTTGAAGTATCGGTTTTAGGTTCAACAGAAAGAATTGGCGCCGCCGAAACGACCCCGTACATTAAAGGATCGTAAACCGTCGCCGAACGCACTAAGCCGTCTTTTGTGACGGAAACAATATCCCCGGGCACAGCATCCCGGTCTTTCATTTCAACATTAACCGCCACACCACCCAAAGCAGCCGGTGCCTGGGCAAAAACCTTGAAAGGGAAAATGACTAAAAAGAAAAAACTCAAAAGCAACAAAACGCCTCTGACACTTTTGTTACATTTGATACTTTTGAAACCTTTCATTGATTGGGCAAGCTTATCCATCGCTTTTTCATTTTAGCACTTTAGGATATGTATTTCGCGCTGGCCATAAATCAATTATTTGAGCTTAAATTAACTAATATCAAACATATCAATGTATTACCTTGTATACCAAAAGTAGACAAATTGAGGAAAATTTAAACTCTATTTGGATGTCACAAAATTTATCACCTTGTCGACAACATAAACAACTTTGTATTTCTTACCCTGGGTATACTTAACCACTTTATCCATAGCCAGAACCAAAGACTGGGCATCCGAAGCAGACATTCCCCTCTCAACCTGCACTCTTTCCCTAAATTTGCCGTCAACCTGAACAATTAAAAGCACTTTCTCTGTCTTAATTAGATTCTCATCAAAACTTGGCCAGGGGTGAGTGTGAATTGATTCGAATTTCGCGTTTCCGAAGAATTTTTGAAACAATTCCTCGGTCATGTGCGGCGCAAACGGCGCAAGCAGGAGAAGAAGTGTTTTGACTTCATCAAAAGTGATATTGCGGGTGGCACGACTGGAAAGGGTTCCGGCAGCGCGCAATTCCTGATTCGTTTTCTGGTCTTCAATCGAGTCTGATGAATGAGCACTGGCGGAAGGGAAAGTCGTGACAGGACCCGCAATTCTCCCTTCCAGAAAATTCACCCATTCCATTAGTGCTGCAATCGCCGTATTGTAATCAAGGCTTTCTATATCCTCAGTTACCTTCTTGATTGTCTTATGCATCATATAAAGAGAGTTTCTGTGAGTCGGTGAATCGGTAGAATCGGTAGAATCGGTAATATCAGTACTTACCGACCCTACTGACCCTACCGACTGTACTGACCGTACCGACATACCGACTGTACCGACTGTACCGACTTTACCGACATACCGACTCACTGAATTTACTGACATACCGAGTCGCCAGACTCGTTTAAGGAACTTGTGCATGCCCTCCATTCCCGTATCCCTAAAGTCACCACCTGCGGTAAAACGGCCGCAAAACATCAAATAGCACCTCAGTGTATCCGCCCCAAATTTTCGTATATAACCGTCGGGAATAACCACATTTCCTTTAGACTTACTCATTTTCGCTCCGTCTTTTATGAGAAGGCCATTAACCCTAAACTTGCCAAAAGGCTCCTCAAACCCAAGAAGACCCATATCGTATAAAGCCATTGTCAAAAAACGGCTGTACAAAAGATGCAAAACCGCATGTTCTGCCCCGCCAATGTACATATCTACCGGAAGCCAGCGTTTTGTGATCTCCGGATCCCAAGGTAACTTTTCAGTAGATTCAGTACGGCCAGTAGATTCTGTAGAATCGGTACGGTCAGTATTATCGGTATTGTCAGTAATATCAGTAGAATCAGTATTGTCAGTACTTACCGACCCTACTGACCCTACCGACTTTACCGGTCTTACCGACATACCGACTGTACCGACCCTACCGACATACTGACTCACTGGTTTCACTGATGGATATCTCAAAAAATACCAGGCACTATCCAAAAACGTATCCGAAACATCGGTTTCCCGCTTTGCTTTCGCCCCGCAACCAGGGCACTTAACATTTACAAAATCCTTATCCTGCGCTAGCGGTGAGACTCCTGATCCCGTAGGCTTAAATTGTTTAATATAAGGCAACAGAACCGGTAAATCTTCTTCATCAACCGGATACCAGCCCGCCGATTCCCATGGAGAAGTGAGAAGTTTTTCCTCTTTTGGAGTTTTGAGTTTGGAATTTGGAATTTCGACTTCTGGCTTTTCACTTTTGGCCTTTGCTTGCAAAACTTTCTCTTTTGACTTATTTTCTGTAAACCAGGAATCCCCTTCCTTTGCACACTTCTCGCAATAAATCATCGGTATCGGAGGGCCCCAATATCTTTGCCTTGATATAATCCAATCCCGCAAATGCCAGGTGGCAAAAGATGTGCCTATTTGATTCTTATTGATATACTTTATGACACTTTGGATACCGTCTTCGGTTGTCAGTCCCGTAAACTCACCGCTATTAACAAGCCTACCCTCCTCTGTGAAAGCACCGCGTGAAATGTCACTTTTTTGCCCTTCAGTGGGTTCTATCACCTGGATAATGTCCAATTTGTACTTTTTGGCAAATTCAAAGTCCCTTTGATCGTGCGCAGGCACACCCATCACGGCTCCGGTGCCGTAAGACATAAGGACATAATCGGCAATGTATATTGGCACTTTCTTCTTATTCAGAGGGTTGATAGCATAAAAACCGCTGAAAACACCACTCTTGCTCTGCAAGACTTCCGTTTTCACGCGATTTTTAGCTTCGATCTTTGTCTCTAAACGCTCTTCTTCGGTCTTTTTCAAACTATAGTCTACATATTGGCGAATTTCCTGCTGCATTAGCCCGTTTGCCTTGTTAATTATCTTTGTCACTAATGGGTGCTCAGGTGCCAAAACCAAAAAAGTGACCCCGTAAATCGTATCCGGTCTAGTCGTGAACACCTCGATCAAACAGTCACTTTGTATATCACAGTGGAACATCACCTTTGCACCCTCAGATCTACCTATCCAATTACGCTGGGCTAGCTTCACTTTTTCACTCCAATCCAGCTTTTCAAGGTTATCTAGAAGTCTTTGTGCATAATCTGTAATTTTGAAAAACCATTGGCTTAGTTCCCTGCGCTCAACTTGAGTGCCACACCTCTCACACACTGCAATTTCCTCAACAACTTCTTGCTTTTGCCCTTTAACTTTTGACTTTTCGACCACTTGTTCATCTGCAAGGACCGTCAGGCAATGCGGGCACCAATTAACTTTAGCTTTGCCCCTGTAAGCAAGACCGCTCTTAAAAAGCTGCACAAATATCCACTGTGTCCACTTGTAGTAGCCCGGATCATACGTTTCCAGCTTATGGTTCCAGGCATAACCGTTACCGGTCATATGAAGCTGCTTGTAAAAATTAGTCTCGGTACGCTTGGCAACTTCCATTGGGTGCTCACCTATTTTTAGTGCAAAATTCTCACTATGGATGCCAAACCCGTCCAGCCCAATAGGCTCAAAAACATCATTGCCCTTCATTCTTTGGTACCTGCCGTAGATGTCGGAGCCGCAGAAGGCATACACATTCCCAACATGCAAGCCCTCAGCCGAAAGATATGGAAACATCATTAAGTTATAAAATGGCTTACCCTGAGCGGAGTCGAAGGGCTTCCGGGGCTTTTGGGTGTCAGGCTCATAAACACCAGCCTCAGCCCACTTCTTCTGCCATTTAGCTTCGATTTCAGGGGGGTTGTATTCTGTTTTATTCATAATACCTAATACTTGATACTTAATACTTTCTTTCTATTAAACTTTACACCAATAACATCTCTTCCACAAATTATAGATAACAAACAACCATGTTTGATATATTAAAATATGATAATATATGTATTTGTTATATACTAAATAATAACCTCAGATTGCAATACTCACATTTGTAAACATACAAAACCCGCTATCTTATTAGTGAATTTAGCCTCAACTATTAACTATTCCCTATGAACTATGAACTGCATTAATCCCATAAATAATTTTCCCGCAATTTAATTACAAATTCAGCTCCGAATTACTATCGGGGACTATTGGCAAAATTATGGGTCCGGTTTTTCCTTACGGACTAGCCCTACTTGCTAAACACCTATTTCAATATCGTTGGCAACCAAATAACCTACAGTGTTAATCAGACTTAAATGATATATTTAGAGACCTTTTGTAGTACTCATTTTCCACGAAGAAAAATACCCTGTAATTAGTTTCGTATTTTATGCTTCGGATTTAGAATTTCCCAACGTAGTAGGACTGTGGACCAGAGCGGACTTGCTTCGACTACGCTCAGCATAAACTTCTCGTCCGTTCTATATTCACTTCGTCACGCTCACTTTACACTGAGCCTGTCGAAGTGTGGACCAGAGCGGACTCGAACCGCTTACCTCTGCAATGCGAATGCAGTGTTCTACCAGGTGAACTACTGGCCCAAAACTAGCAACTAGTGGCTAAACTTTGTGGACCCACCGGGAATCGAACCCGGAACTCATCCATGCCATGGATGTGGTATACCATTTACCTACAGGCCCATTTGCGCTACCGTGCAGTTTACCTCTTCGAGCCTGAGCCTCAGAGCCGAAGGCCTGAGTTACATCGAAGGGTCACGGGCCCTTTTTGCCTTTTTAGTATATTCCAAACCAAAACCTATTTCCAGAGTAAAAGGTCAGGCCTTACAGTTTTCAAAGGCCTGACCTTAACAAAAGGCCTCTTTAGAACCGTATATCAGTCCAAACGCACGCCTCAAATTGTTAGCAGAACATAGCCTCAAGTGACAACTTACGCTCGCTAATTGCTAGTTGCCAGTTGCCAGTCGCTAATTTTCACTCACCTAAACCAATCCTAACAATATCAGATTAAGGCTATTGACAACAACCGTATTATATATATTAATAGAAGTAGAGGTGTCCCGTAACGGGAAAAGTCGGGAGCAGTAAACTTCCGCAAGGGAATCGACTTAGGGGCAGGGCTTTCAAAAATAAACCTGCATGTCCCAACAAGATCAAAATAAAAAAACATTTAAATCACTTTCTGCTGATGCTCTCCTCCCCACTGAAAAAATAATCGAACTCGCAAAAAATGCCGGCGTTGATTTTGGCCCAGGCAATCCCCTTGAACGTATCCGATATTTCATCAAACTTGGAATTCTTCCTCACGCTATCCGTAGATCCCCACAACCCTACCGACCTACCGATCTACCGACCCACCGACTTACCGACACACCGACCCCCATTGGACACCTCCCTTATTCGTCGGTTAAAAAATTAATCGACGTAGACCGCTTCTATAAAGCGGGCAAAACATATCCCCAGATTGCCCAAAAGTTGAAAGAGGCTGAAAAGATTCAACAATTTAACAATCCAGCAATTCAACAATCTAGCAATTCAACTAAGCCTATAGCAGATGGCCTCCCTGCTATACACTTTTTCCCAAAAATCGGAATTTCAAAGAAAGATGTTGAAAAGAGGCTTGAAGACCATCAGAAAAAAATCGAGAAAATCGTTGAAGAAAAAATTGCAGAGGAAAAGGAAATCAGCCAGGTAGCTGCTTCGTATGTTACCGGTGCAGCATCAAAGCCCCAAGTAAGCCGCCTCGCCTACATTATCCGCGGCATGGTCACGATTACCGTCATAACCGGTTTGGTCTCCGCTGCCATCTTTGCCGGAACCAGGATAAACCAAAGGGCAAAAAAGGCAGGCGACCTATCTAGGCAGCTTGGGACATCAAACGGGTCCCTGGGCACAGTTCTGGCTGCCACTTCCGAAAACCACAAATTATATATAGACGCCGATACCGAAATTTCCGGCACGGCCACATTTTTGGAGCCCATAACCGCCCCCAATGTGGTATATGGCATAACAGGCGGCACCGGAATCGCGGTAACCGGAGGCCAAACACCCACAATCTCCGTTGATGATACCGAGCTTGTAACCAGTGTCAACGACCAAGCCGGAACCCTCACTATTAAAGGGTCCGGCGCCACCTCTGTCTCTACTTCCGGATCGACAATTACTATTTCCTCCACCAGCACCTCCGAAGCGGATACCCTTTCAACCGTAACCGGCCGGGGTGCCACAACTACAACCCTGGTAAACCTCGATGGTGGCATTGCTGTGGATACTTCCAACTTCACCGTCAGCGGCTCAACCGGAAACGTTGTCACGGCAGGTACCCTGACGGTTGCCGGAGCCGGCGCTTTTGCAACAGATGTAGACTTTACACTGGCAACAACGGAAAATATCACAATTGCAAACACAAGTTACTCAACCGCCACAGCCGGCCTTTTAGATGTTTCCTCAACAACTACAACCGCCTCGACCCGCACTTTAGGTGTCGCCACTACCCTTTCGGCAACTACCGGCAACACAACTTACGGCACCTACAACACATTTACAAATTCATCAATCGTAACCGGCACCAACCAGGCAATCTTCGGCTCCTACACTAATGTCACCAAAGACGGCGCCGATACCACAACCGACAGCGTCAACGTTTACGGCACCTACACATCCGTTTCCAATACGGGCGCCGCAACCGATTCCGGCAATAAAAATACTTACGCCGGATATTTCTCCGCAACCGGCAGCGGCACAGGTACTTCGATAGCCTACGCCCTCTACGCCACAGCCTCCGATGCCGACAACAGCTACGGCGCCTACATTAGCGGCAATGTCGTCCTTGCCTCCCACACAACAGGCGGCGGAATACTCTTTGACAACAGTACCGGGGTTGTCGGTCAAACCACGGCTGGTGACAACGGCCAATGTCTTCTTTCCACCGGCGGCGGCACCCCCGGCTGGGGCAACTGCGCCAGTGGTGCATCTTCCCCATTCCAGTCAATCACAAATGTAATCGACAAATTTACCTACGCTGACAGGCTCAGATTAGGATACGGATCATTAAGTGCCGACGATATCCAGCTTGAAATAACCAATACTTGCGCAACCTTATGTTCAGCAGTTGTACCAACTACAGATGTTATGTCTATCGATGTTACCGGTGGCACCGGCATCACAACCGACGGCGTCGACGGCATTTACGTCAATATTGAAGGCGGCGACGGCACCAATAACGCAGTTTCTGCAATCCACCTCAATTTTGACCCCGTAAGCGGTACTTCCGGCGACAACTTTATTGCCCTTGACATAGACGGTATCACCGCATCAAGTGCTACCGAATCGGCAATCAGGATCGGCGCTAACTGGGACCGCGATATCAGCTTCCTTGACACTTCGCCGACTATAACAATCGGTGACGCAGGCACCCTTACCATTTCCGACGGCACCAATACCCTGCTTACCCTTGCCGATTCCACCAACACCGGGAATTTGACAATTACCGGCGATTTCGCAGTCAATGGTGGGGATTTAACCACAACAGCCACAACTTTCAACCTGATAAATGCCACTGCCGCCACCGTCAACTTTGCGGGGGATGCCACAGCCCTCACTATCGCTGCTTCAACCGGCACAACTACAATCAGAAACACGCTTGACGTAGACGGCAGCTTTTCAACAGACGGCAATACCACACTCGGAAACGCCACGACAGACACCCTGACGGTGACCGCGGAAATCCTGGGCGCCTCCCCTTTCAATTTCGAAGGCTCAACCAACGACAACATCTACACCACTTTCTCAATTACCGATCCGACTACGCCCAGTAAGACCATCACCTTCCCAAATGCCACAATAACAGTCAACGCCGCAGCTGATATTTCCGGGACAACCTTAGCATCAAATGTAGTCACAT
>Ga0209726_10000481_pt1 | contig 74607 bp, 76 predicted proteins | sample Subgrocontami54m_FD_187453 | JGI IMG/M metagenome (GOLD analysis project Ga0209726, IMG submission 187453) | Subsurface groundwater microbial communities from S. Glens Falls, New York, USA - GMW46 contaminated, 5.4 m (SPAdes) (version 3) | ecosystem: Environmental > Aquatic > Deep subsurface >...
CGCGTAGTTGTAGCTCTTGTAGCGCGCCATCGAATCCTCCCTCGTGTGCAATTTCATTGACTCCTTATTAGAGCCAACGCAATGCGCTCAGTTCCCGATTCGAGAGGGTTTTTCTACAGCTTCAACGAGGAAAATAGCGACTGGAGCCGCACCTGCGCGCCCAGTTACGTGAACGTCAGTACTACTTCGGCAGGTCCAGGGCCCTCCACAGGTACCAGCTCGCAACCGTGCGGTAGGGCTTCCAACGCGCGCCGCGCTTCTGCATGTCCTCCGCCGAAGGCAGCTCGCGCTTGCGGAGGGTCAGTGCATAGCCCTTTCGGATGCCGTAGTCGTCCACCGGCAGCACATCGGGCCTGCCGAGGCGGAACATGAGCAGCATCTCCACGGTCCATCTGCCTATGCCGCGCACCTGCGTGAGGCGTTCGATCAGCGCATCGTCCTCCAGGCGGTTCGCCTCGGCGAGCGTCGGAATCAGGCCATCCGCGCTCTTGCGCGCGAGGTCGCGCAGCGCCAGATACTTGGCCGCGGAGAGTCCTGCACCGCGCAATCTTGCTTCCGAGGTGCGCAATATCTGCTCCGGTGCCGGACCGTTCTGCGCGTGCGCGTAGAGCGCGCAAACGCGCGCATAGATGGTGGCCGCGGCTTTTCCGGAAAGCTGCTGATAGACGATCGCCTCGGTCAGCGCCGCGTAGATGCTCGGCGTTCTCTTCAGCTGCATGCGGAACGGCCCGACAGCATCGATCAAACGCGCGAGCGCAGGGTCCGCGCCCTTCAGATGCGCGACCGCCTGGACGGGATCGAAGCCGAGCGCCCCGTCATCGGCGAACAGCTCGCCATTGCGGCGCGCGCCCTCGATCGCGAGCAGCTTCAGCTTGGTGGCGATGCCGCCGTTCGCGGAAAATCCGCCGAGTCTTCCGCCCGCGGCCAGCACCCGGTGGCAGGGCACCACGATCAGGAACGGATTGCGTCCGAGCGCCTGGCCGACGGCACGCGCCGATCCGGGCGCGCCGAGTTTGTGCGCGATCTCGCCATAGGAGAGCGTTTCGCCCGGCAGGATTTCGCGCGCAACCTCGTAGACCCGCCGATGGAAGGGCGGTACGCCGTGCATGTCGAGCGCGAGCGCCGCCAGGTCGGAACCTTCGCCGCGAAGAAGGGCGCCGATTCTTTCGATCGCATTTGCCGCCTGCCCGCTCGGCGGCGCTTCCAGTGCATCGGGGCAGCGCAGTTTCAGGCGCATGCGCGTCGCGGCGTCGTTCGACTCGGGAAGCTGTATGGCCAGCAGCCCGCGCTCGCTCCAGGCGATGCCGCAGCGGCCGATCGCGGTGTCGAAGAGCGCGCAGCGCGGGAAACCCGGGCCTGATCGCGGAGCAGCAGTCACGCTGCGCTTCCCGCGCCGGACGGGCGCGTGTACCAGAGCAGCGCCGCGCCGAGTGCGATCATCCACAGCGGAAGCAGTCCGTTGTTGATGTCGGCGACCGCCTGGACCGAGGTAGTGACGTTGCGGAATGCGCCAATGGCGAAAAGCAGCGAAAACACGATTCCGCTCCAGCCGAGCCACTTCGGAAAGCGCGCCTCGCCAAGCAGAGAGATTGCGGCGAGCAGGAAGAATGAGGCCAGGGCTGTCTCGCCGAAAAATTCCCCGATGTAGTTGCCGAGGTAGAGATTCATGCCGTTGAACACTGCATCGAGGGTGCCCTTTGCCTCGGGCGCTGCACCCGCATAGGCTTCAGCAAGTGCCCAGTGCACGCTCGGCCAGCGCATCAGACCCAGGCACATGGCGAATGCCGCCAGGCACCCGAGAACAAGCGCGAGTGCCATACGGCCGGGGCTGGCAGGGCATGCAAAGAAAGTGCCGACCGCTGCTGGGACCAGCAGCAGCGGAAGGAAAGCATAGATCGCCCACACCGCCCGCATGCCGGAGCCGCCGGCAAGCAGGCGCGGCAGGACTTCCGCGGCGCTGCCGTCGAGAATATCGGGGTAGTCGAAGTAGGCAGCCAGGTAGCTGAAGACAAGCACGAATGCCAGCGCACCCGCGATAAAGCTCGCACCGCCCGCGAAGATGATGCCCCGATGTTGCATATCACCTTGCTCCGTGCCGCGCGGCGCCAAGACTCTAAGCTCCAGCAGCGCTTGCGCTCACGCCGGCCACGCCCCGAGAACCAGGCCGAACTCGGCGAATTGCAGCACGTGGTAGCCGCCATCGATCAGCAGTGCGGCCGCGCTACGGTTGGCGAACTGGTAGTTGATGCCAAAGCTAGACGCCACGAAGCACAAGCCCACCAGCAGCCCCTTCGTCAGTCCGGCCAGAGCGCCGGCGCCCGGTTCGATGGTGCTCGCTAGAAGCGCGCACGCCACGAAGCTGAACACATAGGCAAGTCCGAACACCCTTGCCGGATGGCCGGCCTGGGAATCCGACAGATTCATCTCCTTTTGCCAGCGATTCAGGAACAGGAGCGGCGAGTACCACGGCCCCCCGATCACGAAAGTCGCTACGGCGGCCACGGCCACCGCGAGCCAGTTGATGTGGTCAAACATTTCGTCACCCCCTCCAAGAATCGCTTCCGGTACGTCATGAGCTACCGAGTCTTCGTCCCCACCGCACAGTGATGCGGCCAGGCCATGAAGAATGTCCCCGCCGCCTCGGCCTCGGCGCGCGCCGCGCGCCACTGCCTGACCTCGTCCGGCGTCAGCTTGGGCATGAAGCCGTCTTCCATGAACCGCAGCGCGGTCGTGTCGGTCTGATCGAACGACGCGAGCTGCGGAAACATCTTCAACTGCACCAGCCCGGCCTGGCAAAAGCGCGCATAAAGACTCGCATCGGCGCAGCCTTTCTCGGCCATATTGCCGTTCGGCGCTTCCACCTTCGCCTTCAACTCCGGGCTCAGCTTGACGTTTCTGACGAACCCCATGTCGATGGATCGGGAGATGACCGCCACCCTCCCGCCCGGCTTGGTCACCCGGCGCATCTCTGCAAGCAGGCGGTTCGCGTCGACTTCCTCGATTGCAGTAACCGAAATCGTGACGTCGAAGCTGTTGTCGGAAAACGGCAGGTTTTCCGCGTCGCCTGCGCGGAATTCAACGACCGATTCCAGTCCTTCCCTGCGCGCCAGCGCCTGCGCCTCGCGAAGCAGATAGCCGTTGATGTCTACACCGACGATGCGGTTGGCCTTTTCAGTGCGCTGCGCGAGCCAGCGATCGATAACCCCGGTTCCGCAGCCGACTTCCAGCACGCTGTTTCCCGGACGCAGCTGCGCCTCGTCTATCAGCGCACCCAGCATGCGCCGGTAACCCGCCGACTGACCGCGCGATTCGAGTATCGCCACGGCGCCCAGCGCGACGCCGCCGAGGGTGATGGTGCAGTACCTCTCGCTTAGCCTTGCGATGAGGGGCTCCCACTGGGACGGCGCCAGGAACAGCGGCAGCAGGATCAGCGGCGCGCCGCTGCCGCGAAGGTGATAGGTGATGCCGGCGACTTCGCCTTGCGCACTGGCGGGCGCGACCGGCTTCAGGCTGCTGTTCGGATCGGCCCCGGCCAGAAACTGCAGCAGGGCATCGCCAACAGGCCCGGCATGCTCCGCAACCACGTCCGTCCATCCCATTGCATGGCACTTCTGGAGCATGACCACCTGCGCCTGCGGCAGCTGCGCCATGACGCCGCGCATCCTCTCGGAGGTCGGGCCATGGTCGCCGTTCAGCACCATGAGCCGCGGTCCGAGCGGACCGGCCGCGGCCACATCGACCGCCATCGGCCCGACCAGGGTAAGCGAACACAGCAGTTCTGGGGCTGTCGAGGCAAGCCCTGCCCAGTCGGTAGGCAGACGTGCGGCGAAGTGGGCGCTCTCGATGCCGAGGTGCCCGAGCAATTCCCGGATCCTTGTCTCGACCGGTATGGGCTTGTCCGCAGTCATTATTTCTCCAGGAGGGATTGAGTTCGGTGCCCATATCCTCATGCCGGGGCGCGCACCAGGCACGGCCCGCTTCACGCCGGGCCAGGGCGCCACAACGATCCTAGGCAACAGCTCACTTATCGGCTCGCGCAGCACCACGGCCGCCATGCTGTCGAACGGCGTCGCCTGTGCGTTGACGATGACGAGCTTGGCGCCGTTTTGCACCGCGGCGGGCACCACACCTGCCGCCGGGTAGACGCCAAGCGAGCTGCCGACTGCGAGCATCAGATCCGCTTCCTCAGCCGCCTTCAAGGCGCGCTCCAGATCCCCAGGAAAAAGCCCTTGCCCGAACGACACCGTGGCGGACTTCAGAATGCCGCCGCACGCCCGGCAGGCGGGATCGACCTCGCCGGCCCTCACTCGCGCGATGGCCTCGGTCATGGGGGAACGAGAATCGCAGGACATGCACATGACTTCGTGCACGGTGCCGTGGATTTCGACCACGCGCTCGCGGCTGTTTCCCGCGATCAGATGCAATCCGTCAACGTTCTGCGTGATCAGCAGGTGCACTCTGCCCTGTTTCTCCAGTTCGACAATCGCAAGATGGCCGGGGTTAGGCCTCGCCCCGAACATGGCGGAATCGAGGCGCTGGCGCCAGGATTCGCGCCGCACATCGGGATCCGAAAGGTAGACCTGCAAGGTGGCGAGGCGCTCGGCGGAAGGGTTTCTGGTCCACACCCCGTTAGGTCCGCGAAAATCCGGAATTCCGCTGTCCGTCGAGATTCCGGCGCCTGTCAGCACGACGATGCGCTTCGCCCGCGCGAGCACGCGGCACGCGTGCTCGACATTGCTCGGCATGCGTACTAGTCCGACGGCAGCGGCGGGGACTCCGGCAGCCCGGTCGGCGCGAAATAAGCCGAGCGCGCACCGTGCACCGCGTGCCAGGGCAGCTCCAGCGTCTCATGGCCGCCGGACCCGCCCTTCGCGACCAGTATCACCTTGACTTTGCCGGTGATGCGCTCGCCGCGCGTACCGACGACCTTGCCGCTGAATTCGTGCCCGATATAACCGAGATCCGGATCGGTGAAAGGAAGTTTGAATCCAATTTCCGCGCCGCGCAGCCACATCTCGCGCAGCACAGTGCGCTGAGCACCCACCCGAATCGAGCCCTCTAAATTCTGGAACTGCTGCTCCAGCACCGCGGCGTAAGCGTGCTTGCGGCCTGCGATCGGGAGGGCCCAGGACCAATAGCCCGAGACCTTGGCCGGCACCAGCCAAACGAGAATCGGACGCCCGTTTTCGTCAACCTGCTGATCCGGAGTCCAGCTGCCCATGTTGGTGTAGTGCGCGACGACCCGTGTGCCGGGCCGCGCTTCGGCGAGAATCTTGGTGCGCAGGAGCCGCTGCAGCTCCGGCAACAGCCAGAGGAAGATGACGTCTATCCTGCGCAGATCGGCATCGAAGGCATTGCGGTGATAGAAACGCGCACGGCCGGAAAGTCCCTGCTCCCTGGCGGCGGCGTTGGAGCGCTCGACCAGCTTGCCGTCGATATCCACGCCCCAACCGCGGACGCTGGGATTGCTGCGTACCGCTTCAAGAACGATGCGGCCGTCCCCCGAACCGAGATCTACCGCGGTGTCGCCGTCGCGCAGGCCCGCAAGCTTGACCATGCGGGCGACGACCGCCGGATCGCTCCCCACGAACGGGGTGCGAATTTCCTGTGCCGCCGCGGGAGCGACCAGCGGCCCCAGGGCAAGCGCCAGAAAGATAGTAACATATATGTTACTATCTTTGAGCAAGCGCATCCAGGAACAGCCTGCTACTTCAGTTTTGGACGCTGCGCTTTCCTCGCGAGACGCGTTGACAGGCGCGCCGCAAAGTACGCAGCGCCGCCGCCAAGGATCACGACCCACAGGCCGACAGCCAGCATCGCCGCAAAATGCTCGAAGCTCGTGTGTTCGCCCGAAATGCCCGGGCCGGGATGCGCCAGTGCGCTACCGGCGATGAACAGGAACGCTGCAATGCCTGCGCCGACCGTTGCTTTTCCTCTCATGGTGCTATGACTCCATCGGTTGGTTTGACTACACGGGCCTCCCCGCGTGTTCCCGGACCTGAATCCAGATCCAGCATTCCCAGCAATTCGATGAAACCTATCACGGTTTCCAGCCCGTGACCAGTTTTTAGGTTGGTGAACACGAACGGCCGTTGCCCGCGCATCCGTTTCGTGTCGCGCTCCATCACTTCCAGGGAGGCCCCGACCATCGGTGCCAGATCGATCTTATTGATAATCAGCAGATCTGAACGCGTAATACCGGGACCTCCTTTGCGCGGTATCTTGTCGCCTGCCGCGACGTCGATCACGTACAGGGTCAGGTCCGACAATTCCGGGCTGAACGTGGCCGCCAGGTTATCCCCGCCCGATTCCACCAGTATCAGTTCCAGGTCCGGAAAACGGCGGCTCAGGCGCGCCACCGCCTCGAGGTTGATCGAGGCGTCCTCGCGGATCGCGGTATGCGGGCAGCCCCCGGTTTCCACGCCGAGGATCCGTTCCGGCGCGAGCGCCTCGTTGCGCACCAGGAACTGGGCATCTTCCTCGGTGTAGATGTCGTTCGTCACCACGGCGATCTGGTAGCGCTCGCGCAGCGCGCGGCACAGCGCCAGCGTGAGCGCCGTCTTGCCCGAGCCCACCGGGCCGCCGATACCTACGCGCAAGGCCTGGGAAGAACTTACGGAGCCTGACCTCTGCATGCCGTGCACCTTGCAAGTACTGCGGCTACGATCGGAACAACCGGCTGTACTGCGTCTCGTGCCTCGCGGCCAGCAGCGCAAAGCCGGGCGCAAAATTCCCCGCTGGAGCGGCCGGGCCGGCGGCATCCGCATCACCGCCATGCTGCGAAGCATACTCGATCACCGTCGGCAGGCGCGCGCCGAAGCCGAACAGCATGCGCTGCCCGGCCGTCTGCCCAAGAGGCACCGCTTTCAGCGCGGCCAAGACCTGGTTTTCAAGCCATGACCAAAGGTAGGCAAGGAGTGCGGCGCGCGGCTCTATTTCCCAGGCGGCGGCGGCATGGGCAAACACCACCGGAAATGCCGGCTGCTCCAAGGGCACCGGCGCAAGTCCGAATTCGGGCAGCAGCAGATTCAGCGAATACCCCATCTGCACGGTTTCGGCGCGCAGTTCCGCCGCCTCGCGACTGGCGAGGAAACACGCGTTCAATTCGGCGGCACGCCCTTCGTCACCCGCCTGCCAGGCGCGGTGGCACTGCAGGAAAAGCGGCGCCTCCATGCGTGCGACGGTGAACTCGAGCACGTCGCCGATCCAGCGCGCGGCGCTTGCGGCATCGTGCACGATACCGTGGGTTGCCGCGGATTCCAGACCCTGCGAATAGCTATAAGCGCCGACCGGCAGCGCGGGGCTTGCCAACTGCAGCAGCCGTGCCAGTAACGCGAGATCGCGCGCCGTCACGGACTTAATCTGCGGCGGGATCTAGTGGCCCTTGCCGTGGCCGTGGCCGTGGCCGTGACGATGATCGTGGTCATGGCCAGGATCCTTGTCGCGGGCGTGATCCTTGTCGCGGGCGTGTCCGTGATCATGACCATGATCATGGTCATGATCATGGTCATGGTCATGATGGTCCTCATGCGCATCGCCATATTCGTGGATGTGCGCGCCATCGGCATGCTCATGGTCCCCACCGTAGGCGCCGGACTCGGGTTCGAAGGCCTCTGTCACCGCACGGGTCTTGATGCCCAGGCCCTTGAGCATCTGCTCGAGCACATGGTCAGCGCTCGTGCGCAGGAAATTTTCCCCGATCTGCAGGGATACATGCCGGCTGCCCAGATGATAGGCGGCAAGCGCGAGCGAGCGCGCACCGTCGCATTCAACGTGCAGCAAGGCCTCCGGCGCCGCGATCACTTCGACCACCCGTCCGTCGGAAGCGACGAGCAGGTCGCCGCCGCGCAATACTTCGCCGCGAGGCAGGCTCACCGCCACTTCTTCTCCGCTCACGAGTTGCGTGCGCTGGCGCGTTTTCTGGCGCAGTTCGAACGGCAGTTGCAGCAGGCCCTTCACCTCGAGCTTGTATGCGCTGCGCGCGATCTTGAGTTTTGATTTGATCTCTAGCATGGTCTCGCCTGCTGTTTGTTCCCGCCGTTTATCTCGACTGTTCAGTCCGATGATACCCTGTCCCAGCCGCCTCCCGAACCGCCGGCATGCGCCGGCGCTGCGTTCAAAAGAGGAAATAGCGCTGTGCCATCGGCAAGACCCTGGCCGGCTCGCACGCCAAGAGCTCGCCATCGGCGCGCACTTCGTAGGTTTCCGGATCCACCGTGATCTCGGGCTGCCAGTCGTTATTGACCATGTCTTTCTTGCCGATGCCGCGGGTTTTCTTCACGATTTCGAGCGGCTTTCGCAATGCGAGAGAAGCAAGCGCCGGGTTATTCAGCGCCGCTTGCGACACGAACGTCACCGCAGTCCGCCTGCCATCGCCGTAGGCGCCGAACATCGGCCGGTAGTGAACGGGCTGGGGCGTGGGAATGGAGGCGTTCGGATCGCCCATCGCGGCCGCGGCGATCATTCCGCCTTTCAGGATAAGCGATGGTTTGACGCCGAAAAACGCCGGCCGCCAGAGCACGAGATCGGCCAGCTTGCCCGCCTCGATCGACCCGACCAGGTGGGAAATGCCGTGCGCGATCGCCGGATTGATCGAATACTTGGCGACGTAGCGTTTCACCCGGGCGTTGTCATGATGCTTCGGATCGCCCTGCAGCGCGCCGCGCTGCACCTTCATCTTGTGCGCGGTCTGCCAGGTGCGGATGATCACCTCCCCCACGCGCCCCATGGCCTGCGAATCCGAGGACATCATGCTGAAGGCGCCGAGATCGTGCAGGATGTCCTCGGCCGCGATCGTCTCCTTGCGGATGCGCGACTCGGCGAACGCCACGTCCTCCGCGATCGCGGGATCCAGGTGGTGGCACACCATGAGCATATCGAGGTGCTCGGCGATGGTGTTGACCGTATAGGGCCGCGTCGGATTGGTCGACGAGGGCAGGACATTCGGCAGCCCGGCCACCTTGATGATGTCCGGCGCATGGCCGCCGCCCGCACCCTCCGTGTGAAAAGTATGGATCGTGCGTCCCTTGAACGCATTCACAGATGCCTCCACAAAACCCGATTCATTCAGCGTGTCGGTGTGGATCGCCACCTGCACATCCATTTCGTCCGCCACCGCGAGGCAGTTGTCGATCGCGGCGGGCGTCGTGCCCCAGTCCTCGTGCAGCTTGAGGCCGATCGCGCCCGCGGCCACCTGCTCGCGCAGGGGTTCCGGCAGGCTCGCGTTGCCCTTGCCGAGAAAACCGAGATTCATCGGAAAGGCCTCGGCCGCGGCAAGCATGGAAAAGATATGCCAGGGACCCGGCGTGCAGGTGGTCGCAAATGTGCCGGTGGCAGGACCCGTCCCCCCGCCCAGCATCGTCGTGACCCCGCTCATCAGCGCTTCTTCGATCTGCTGCGGGCAGATGAAATGGATGTGGCTATCGATGCCGCCCGGTGTGACAATGGATCCTTCACCCGCGATCACCTCGGTGCCAGCGCCGATAGGAATCGTGATGCCCGGCTGGATATCCGGGTTGCCGGCCTTGCCGATCTTCCAGAAGCGGCCGCCCTTGATCCCGATGTCGGCCTTGACGATACCCCAGTGATCGACGATCAGCGCATTGGTGATCACCGTGTCGGCGACGTCTGCTGAACAAAGCTGGCTCTGCCCCATGCCGTCGCGAATAACCTTGCCGCCGCCGAATTTCACCTCTTCGCCGTGGACCGTGTAGTCCTTCTCCACCTCGATCCAGAGCTCGGTATCGGCAAGGCGCACCCGGTCACCCGTCGTCGGGCCGAACATCTCCGCATACGCGCGTCGCGTGATCTTCATGAGATGGCCTTGGCCTTTAGCTTACCCATCACCTTGCCCTGGAATCCGTACACCTTGCGCCCGCCTGCAAGCTCCACCAGCTGCACGCTGCGCGCTTGCCCGGGCTCGAAGCGCACCGCGGTGCCGGCGGCGATATTCAGCCGAAAGCCGTAGGCCAGCTTGCGCTCGAAGCGGAGCGCATCGTTGGTTTCGAAGAAGTGGTAGTGCGAGCCGACCTGGACCGGACGATCGCCGCTGTTGGTGACTTCGATATCGACCGTCCTGCGGCCCGCATTCAATTCAATGTCGCCGTCGCGTGTTTCGATCTCACCGGGAATCATGCAGGTCGCCCCAAGCGGTCGCTCAGATTATCGGATTGTGAACGGTGACGAGCTTGGTGCCGTCCGGAAACGTCGCTTCGACCTGGATTTCCGGAATCATCTCGGGCACGCCCTCCATGACGTCCTCGCGCTTGAGCAGCGTCGAACCCCAGCCCATGAGATCGGACACCGGGCGCCCGTCGCGCGCACCTTCCATGATTCCGGCGCTGATGAACGCCACGGCCTCGGGATAGTTGAGCTTTACGCCACGCGCCTTGCGCCGTTCGGCGAGCAAGGCTGCGGTGAAGATGAGCAGCTTGTCTTTTTCCCTTGGCGTGAGTTCCATTTTTGCCCATTCTCTCTATCTGCGGCAGCAATGCAGTTCCGTCCGATCTTACCCCAGCGCGAACAAAAACACGTGCACTACAATGGCGCGGCCTCGGCAGGAATGCCGGCCAATAGCAGCGACGACCGGCCCGTGACCGACCTGCCCATGGTTCCCAGAATTCCCCCATCTCCCGCAAGCGAAGCGCCGAGCCCGGCGCAGATTTTCCTCGCCTTCGCCAAGATAGGCCTGACAAGCTTTGGCGGCGGCCTGAGCGGCTGGATGCTGATCGAGTTCGTGCAGCGCCGCCGCTGGCTGACCGAGGACGCTTTCATGACAGGACTTGCCCTCGCGCAGGCGTTCCCCGGCGTCACCGTGGTGAACCTGCCGATCTGGATCGGTTATCAGCTGCGCGGCGGGAAGGGCGCACTGCTGGGCGCACTCGGCATCGTCGTGCCCCCGATGTTCGTCGTGATCGGGCTCGTGTTTCTCCTGGATGAGATCTCCCACTACGAAGCGGTGCATGTCGCCTTGACCGGCATGGCCGCAGCCGCGGTCGGGCTCTCCCTGAACATGGGGCAGATCGCCCTGCGCCGCATCCTGCGCTCGCTCGAGCCGTCCCTGATCGCGCTGCTCACGTTCCTCGCGATCTTCGCGCTGCAGCTTCCCCTGTACCTCGTGGTGGGCGCCATGGCGCCCCTGTCGATCGCGCTCGCCTACAGGCGTATACGGCGCGGGACGCAGCCATGAAGGACAGCGCCTGGCTGGATCTTTTGGTGGTGTTCGTTCCGCTGTCGTTTCTCACCATCGGCGGCGGGCAGAGCGTCATCGCCGATATCCACCGGCAAGCGGTCATGGGTTACGGATGGATGACCGACGGGCAGTTCATGCAGCTGTTCGCGCTGTCGCGGGCAGCCCCCGGGCCGGGATCGCTGCTGGTCACTCTGGTGGGCTGGAAGGCAGGCGGGTGGGTCGGTGCAATCGTCGCTTCGCTCGCGATCTTCCTGCCGTCCTCAATCCTGGTCTATTCCCTTGCCCGGCTCTGGGACCGCTACCGCGATGCGCTCTGGCCGCGCGCGGTGGAAGCGGGGCTGGCCCCGGTCGCCACCGGGATGATTCTTGCCGCCGCCTTCACGGTGCTGGGCGCGGCCGAGGGCGGGCCGCTGGCGTGGGGCGTCGCCGGGCTCTCCACATGCGCGCTGATGTTCACGCGGATCACCCCGCTGCCCCTGCTCGGCGGGGGCGCGCTTGCGTTTCTGTTGGCACACGCCTAGGGGCCCGCTCAGCGCAAGGTCGCGAGATCTTCCTCCGAGAGCCTGAGCGCCGCCGCAGCGACGTTTTCCTCCAGGTGGGCAGCCGACCCGGTGCCGGGAATCGGCAGCATGACCGGCGATTTCGCGAGCAGCCATGCGATCAGAACCTGGGCTGGCGTGGCGTCCAGGCGCGCAGCCACTTTCTTCACCTTCGCGGAACGCAGCGCCGAACCGGCGCGGAGCGGGTACCAGGGAAGAAACGCAATGCCAAGCCGCTCGCACGCGGCGAGCACGTCCTCCGAGTCCCGATCCTCAAGATTGTATTCATTTTGTACCGACACGATCGGCGCGATCCTGCGCGCCTCCTCGAGCTGCAGAACGCTGACATTGGAAACGCCGACGTGGCGTATCTTGCCGGCGCGTTGCGCGTCCGCCAGCGCGCCGACCGAATCGGCAAACGGCACGCACGAATCCGGCGCATGCAGCTGATAGAGATCTATGCAATCGAGCTTCAGGCGCTTGAGACTCCCCTCGAGCGCGCGCTTCAGATGCTCCGGCCGCCCATCCGTGTCCCAGCGCGGCGCGCTGGGCCGCAACAATCCGCCCTTGGTGCCGATCACGAAGCCCTGCGGATAGGGGTGCAGCGCTTCCGAAATCAGGGTCTCGCTGACCTCCGGGCCATAGCTGTCGGCGGTGTCGAAGAAATTGATGCCCAGCTCGAGCGCGCGGCGCAAAACACGGCGCGCAGCGGCACGATCCTTGGGCGGCCCCCAGACCTGCGGACCGCAAACGCGCATCGCGCCAAAGCCCATGCGGCTCACCTCGAGATCGCCCAGCCTGACGGTGCCGGCGGCCGAAGCGGGTTGTGTTGCAGCGTTCATGGCCTATGCTACCGCGACAAGGCACAGGCCGCTGCAGACAGATCAATCGGCGCCCAGGCCGCTACACTTCGCAACGCATGGCAACCGGAGGGAATTCAGGCATGAATATCTGCAAGGGCGTAAAACCAATCCATGCGATGGCGCTGCTCGCGCTGATCACCTGCGCAAACATGGCCGCGGCGCAGCCATCCGCCGCAGGCGCACTGAGCAAGGAGCGCATCGCGCAAATCGTTGCCAGCCCGGATCGCAGCGCGGCAGACCGCAACAATGACATCCGGCGCAAGCCCGAGGAGATGCTTGCCTTCATCGGCATCAGGCCGGGCATGGTGGCGCTGGATCTGAGTGCGGCCGGCGGCTATACGACGGAACTGCTTGCCCGCGCCGTTGGATCTTCAGGCCGGGTCTACGGCCAAAGCGAGCCGCCGCGCGGTGCAAACAACGTGCGACGACCGCCCGCCGCACCCGAAGGCAACGCCGCCCCCCCGGTGCCCACGCCCCAGGGCGCCGGTCCGCCGGCGCGCAGGACCTCGGCCCAGGCGCTGGCGGAACGCTCGAAGAATCCTGCGGCAGCCAACATCACGGCGGTGGTGCGCGAATTCGAAGACCCGGTGCTGCCGGAACTGTCCCCGGGCGGGCTCGACCTCGCGACCCTGATGTTCAACTATCACGACCTCGGGCACCTCGGCGTGGACCGCGCGCGCATGAACAGAGCGGTCTTCGCCGCGCTCAAATCCGGAGGGCTCTACGTCATCGCGGATCACTCAGGTCGCCCCGGCACCGGCATTTCGGAAGCCGGCACGCTGCATCGCATCGAGGAAGCCTTCCTGCGCCGGGAAGTGGAACTCGCGGGCTTCAGGGTCGCCGATGAAGGGAATTTTCTGCGCAACCCATCGGACCCGCGTGACCGGAACACACCTGAGCCGCCGCAGCCCAAAGACGAATTCGTCCTGAAGTTCGTCAAGCCGTAAATTTCGCTTTCCCCGCCAATATAGTAACATATAGGTTACTATCTATTCAGTTCCCTCGATTTTGGCCGTGAATACGCCCATGCAGTCCCCGACCCGCAATGCCCTGTTCCCGGAGGACGGCTGGTCCGTTGCTCCGGTCGCTTGCCAAGTGCTTCTTCGACTCGATTGTTGAAGTTGTTTCCGCTGGCATAACGTGCCGCCTTAGTAGGCGGGTGCCGGCTGCACGCTCCGGTTACGCACGGGCGGCCCAGTAGCCAGGCTTGCCCCAGTAGCCAGGCTTGCTTTTCTGATGGGCCAGCGCGATGCCATGCAGCTCTTCGCCGCGAACGTAATATACGACGCTGTAAGGACTCCCGTACTGAAAACCGGCGGCGACTGGACGCGGTGCCGCCGCTCTGAACCGGGGCTAGGGATTTCCCAGGTAGTCGCGCTTGCCGATCTCGATGCCGTTGTGGCGCAGGATGTTGTAGGCGGTCGTGACGTGGAAATAGACGTTCGGCACCGCATGACCGAGCAGGAACTGCAATCCCGTGTAGCGGGTTTCCTTGTCGCCGCGCTTGATCACGATTTCCTTGTCATCGGTGCCTTCGATCTTGGCTTGCGGCACGCTTTGTAGGAAAGCGATCGTCTTCGCGATGCGCGCCTTCAGATCAGCGATGGTCTTCTCGTTGTCTTCGTAGGCAGGATTCTCGGCCCCGGAAAGCAAAGACACCGCGCGCTTGGCGTTGTCGCAGGCAATCTGCACCTGCGCGGTCATGGGCAACATGTCCGGGTAAAGCCGGTACCCCGTCAGTACCGCTGCGTCGAGTTTCTTCGCATCGACATGCGCCTGCGCCTTGTCGAGCAGACTGGACAGGTTGCCGAGGACACTGGCGAAGCGCGGCACGCTTGCCTGGTACATGGAGATTTTCATGGGAGGTTCCTGATTGGTTGTAAGTCAGCGCCGCCACCAACGCCACTGGGAGGGCGGGTCCGGTGGACCGCGACCGGACGATGCGCGGCTACCCGGCTGGCAAAGAGCAGCCAACCCGCCGTCGGAGTTTACACGGCGCCCCGGATGAGCGCTTAGAATGCCAAGCGATCCTCGGCAGTGCGTCCTCAGCGGTGCGCTCTGGCTGTGGATCGCACCCTTCACGCCACGTCGAGGCGGGCAATGGCACAAAGCATCAAAGGAAGCCAAACGGAGAGGAACCTGCTGGTCGCCTTCGCCGGCGAATCACAGGCACGCAACAGGTACACTTATTTCGCCGGCGCCGCGCGCAAGGAGGGACTGATGCAGATCGCGGATATTTTCGAAGAGACCGCAGCACAGGAAAAAGAGCATGGCAAGCGGTTTTTCAGCTTCCTGGAGGGCGGCGAGCTTGAGATTACCGCGGCATTTCCCGCAGGGAAGGTAGGCAGCACGCTTGAGAACCTGCAAGCGGCTGCGGCTGGCGAAGAGCATGAATGGACCCACCTGTACCCAAGGTTCGCCAAAGTGGCGCGCGAGGAGGGTTTCAACGAGGTGGCGGCGGCTTTCGAGCGCATCTCGATCGCCGAGCGGCAGCACGACAAGCGTTATCGCGATCTGGCGCACAATCTCGCCGAAGGCCGCGTATTCAAGCGCAATGGCACCGTAACCTGGCGCTGCCGCAACTGCGGTTACCTGCATGAGGCTCCGGAGGCGCCAAAACTGTGTCCCGCATGCCTGCACCCGCAATCGTATTTCGAGCTTCTGGGCGAGAACTGGTGATCCAAACCACTTTCGCCGTGGGCGACTATCCATCCGCAGAGCTTCAGCGCCGCAGCCGCATGCGCCGGCCGAAGTCACCAGGTTTTCCGCGCGCCGAGACGACGCGGGTTACGCAGCCGAACGTTCCAGTATTCCAGTATTTAACCGGGAGAACCTCATGATCCGACTTTGCAACCCGCGCTTGCTCAGGCTTGCCTTCGCTTTCTGCGCCGTTATCGCCGGTGCAACCGCGGTGGCCCAGAGCTTCCCTTCCAGGCCGCTGCGCATCTTGGTGATTGTAGCCCCGGGCGGGGCCGGCGATATCACGGCACGAATCGCCGGAGCCGCCATCACGGCTTCGCTCGGCCAGACGACCGTAGTGGACTACCGTCCGGGCGCGGGTGGCACCATTGCCGCCAACGCGGTGGCGAAATCTCCGGCCGACGGCTACACACTGCTGCTCTCCGACCAGGGGGCGACAGTCCATGCGGGCGCCCTGTTCAAGCAACTGCCTTACGATCCGGCGAAGGAACTTGCCATGGTGAGCTGGATCGCCACCACGCCATTCCTCCTGCTTGCGGGGCCGTCGATCAAAGTCTCCAGTCTCAAGGAACTGATCGATCTGGTGAAGGCAAATCCGGGGACCATCCCCTATGGCAACGCCGGCGCGGGAACCCACCACCACCTCTCCATGGAACTGTTCAAGCTGCGGGCCGGCCTGGACATGCCGGCGGTGTTCTACAAGGGTGGCGCACCCGCGGTGCAGGACACCGTGGCCGGGCAGTTGCCGATCACGGTTTCCGCCCTCAGCACGACCGACAGCCTGATCAAGGCCGGCAAGCTGCGAGCGCTCGCCGTCATGTCGCGCAACCGTTTTACGACCCACCCGGACGTACCGGCCCTGTCGGAAATCGTGCCCGGTTTCGAGGGCGTTTCCATGCTCGGCGTCTGGGCGCCCGCCGGAACGCCGCGCGCCAACCTGCTGCAGCTGAATGCGGCCATACTGAAGTCGCTCGTGTCCGCGGAAACCATCAAGCGCCTCCATGATGTGGGGCTCGAAGCGCTGCCGCGCGGACTGGATGAATCGAATCAGATCTGGCAGAACGAGCTTGCGATCTGGCCCGACCTGATACGCAAGCTGCGCATCACGCTCGACTGAGACAACCGCTTGAACCAACGGAAGATTGACGGGGGTCCGGCATGGAACTGAAACTCGCGCAGGCGGAACGAATGATCAAGGCCGCGAAGGAAAAAGCCCGTGAGCTTGGACTCCGGATGAGCATTGTCGTGGCGGACAGCACGGGAATCATCGTCGCGGCGGCAAGGATGGATCGCGCGCGGAAATTCGGTCCGCGTATCGCGCACGGCAAGGCGCTCGCCACGGTTGCCTTCTCCAGGCCCTCGGCCGAAACCGCGGCGATCGCCAAAGAGCGGCCGCAGATCCTCGAAGCATTCAACGACATCATGGGAGGCGCGCTGTTTCCGGCGGAAGGCGCGCTCCCCATCATCATCGATGGGCAACTGGTCGGGGCGATCGGTGCCAGCGGCGCGACGTCACCGGAAGACCTGCTGTGCGCGCAGGCCGGACTGGACGCAATAGCGAAAGCCTAGCGGGCTGACGGCCAGCCGCTCGCCACGTCGCCCACGCTTCTAAAGACCACGTGCCTAACCCCGGCCACCGTCAATAAGTCGCTCCGTCACCTGCGCGAATTGAAGATCGTGGCCGAACTCACGCAACGGCAACGCGGCCGCGTGTTTAGCTGTCACTTTTCGCCATAAAGGAGCCGGGATTTTTCGGCATATTGGCGCCAGTGTTTGGGCGGGGAAACGGACATCCCGGTGGGGTTAAGAATGCGTGGATTTAGCGTTATTTGCAACCTTTGTTTTTGCCGTTGAGGGGGCGAGTTTTGGGGCACGGTAGGAAGTGCCGTCCAAGACCAGGCAGTAGGCGTTGTGGCGCAGCCGGTCGAGGGTTGCCGAAGCCAGCAGGCGGTTGGCGGGAAACGCCTGATCCCACTCGGTGAAGTCGAGGTTACTGGTGACGATGGTGGCGGTGGCCTCGTAACGTTCGGCGATCAGGTCGTGCAGGTCTTCGTCAGCGGGTGGGCGCAGGGGTTTCAAGCCGAAGTCGTCAATGATCAACAACGGCACGCGAGCGAGGCTGGCGAGCCGGCGTTCGTAGCTGTTGGTGGCGCGGGCAGCGTTCAGGCTGGCGGTGAGACTGGCGCAGGTGCCGAACATGACATCGGCGCCTTGGCGCACGGCGCAGTGGCCAAGGGCTTGCGCGAGATGACTCTTGCCGGTGCCGCAGGGCCCGACGATGAGCACCGGTACGCGCTCGCCAAGATAGCGCCCGGTGGCCAGGTCGTGGACCAGGGCACGGTTCAGATGCGGCAGGCGCTCGAAGTCGAACTGATCGAGCGTTTTTGTGGCACGGAATGCGGCGCGGCGAAGGCGCAGGGCGAACTTCTTTTGTTCACGGCGCGCGACTTCGTCGGCAATCAGCATGGCGAGGAACTCGGTATAGGCCAATTTGGATTCGATCGCCTGGCGGTTGCGGGCTTCCAGGGAATCGAGGATGCCCGACAGGCGCAGTTGTTTCAGGTGCGGTGAGAGTTCGGGGACAGGATTCATGGCGAGGATCTCCTTTGAGGTGATGGATCAGTGGTGAGGGCTGGGCTCGGGGTTGAACAAGGCACCGGCGTCGCGCGCAAAGCGTGCGGCGCTGGCGTAGGGTTCGGCACTGGTTTGCATGGGCAGGGGCTGTTGGTCGTAGCCATGGGCGAGGATCGTCTTGACGGTGCGGTAGAAGGGGCTCGCGTGGTGGAGCGCCCTCATGCAGGCGGCTTCCAATCGCACCGCGTCGTAGCGCTTGAGCATGCGCAACACGCCCTGCGCGGCGCGCAGCCGCTCGACGATTCGGTCGGCCAGCAATTGCTCGATCAGTTCGGCGCAGGCCGGGCCGATGGCAGCAGCCTGCTTGGCGCACCAGGCGCGGTCCTGGGCGAAGAAGGCTTGCGCCGCAGGGGGCAGATGATCGCGCAGCGTCGAGCGATAACCGGGCTTACGGCCGCGGGCATGCATGGCGACCAGCCGGTAATCCTCGTAGATCGAGATCGCCCCGTCGGTGGCGCGCAGCCACAGGATCTTGCCCACCAGCGAGAAGGGCACCGAATAGAGCATGCGCAGGTGCTGCACATGGCAGTCCCGATGCACGCTCACGCGCTGCCAGCTCCCGAGATCCGGAGCGATCTCCGGCAACGCTCGCATGAGCGGCTGCTCTCCTGCAAAGCGAATCAACGGCGGCTCGCGCGTGGTGCCGTGAACACGCACGCCTGCTTCCTCCATGACCCAGCGGCGCGCCTGGTCGTTGAGATCGATCAGATCCCGGAACGTCCGGGTCGGCAGGAAGTTGCCCTTCACATACTTCACACCCGCCTCGACGATGCCCTTCTTCTGGGGGTCGGCCGGCGGACACGGGTCGATCTTGAAGCCATAGCCCTCGGCGCACTCGGCATAGGCGCGTTGCACCAGCGGATCGCGCGAGCACGCGCGCGTGATGGCGCACTTGGGGTTATCGATGATCACCCGCTCGGGAACCGCGCCGAACCACTCGAATCCGCGACGGTGGCAGCCAAGCCAGGTCGGAACCGTCTGGTCCCAGACGAATTCAACGTACTGATGGCGCGAGAAGCACAGCGTCATCACGAAGCACCAAGTGCGCCGCATGTGGCCAAGGACCGGATCCCACAGCATTGGCCCGGAGCCGAAATCGACCTGAACCGCTTCGCCCGGGGCAAACGCAAGCACCACCGTCGCATCCGGGGCTCGGCGGCGCCCAAGCGCGCAAAGCATCCGGTACACCGAGGAGTAGCTGCCGGTAAAGCCGTGTTCGCGCTTGAGCACGGCGTGAATGGCCACCCCGGAAACGCCCTGCTCGGCCCAGCGGGTCACGACCCCGCGCAACGGCTCCAGACTGGAGACGGTGGAGCGGGCACGCCGTGCCGCACCCAGGGCTTGGGCGATGGTGCCATCCTCGGGCAGCGCCATGCCCGGATCGAGCCAGCCGCGCGAGGCGGCGAGCTCGCGAATCGCCGCCGCCTTCTTGCGGCCCATCAGCCGTGCCCGCGCAATATCACGGTCGGTGTCGCCCTGGCGCAGCCGCACCAGTATCGCTCGGTACTGAAACATCTCGAATCTCCTGCGGCTCATCGCGCATTCCCCGGGGGAAAAACCCCGCAGGCTAGCGCTGCCGTGTCAATCCGAGATGCCGTCTCTCGCCCCTACACTGGCTCCTTTATGCCGAAAATCGACTGGCGCCAATATGCCGAAAACGCACTGGCTCCATTACGCCGAAAATCGGTTGGCTCCTTTATGCCGAAAACTCCGTGGCTCCAATATGCCGAAAGATGACCCAGTGTCGGCGATATGTGAGACTGCTGAACGCCGAGCTGGAACCAGCAAACGAATAGGCCAGTTCTTTGCCGAACTGCGGAACGCCGGAGAGCGCGGCCGGCTGAGGGCAGTCCGGGAGCCGGACTCGCTTATACAGTAACATATATGGGGATGTATCCCTTGACGCCAAGTAGTAACACAAGCGATACTATCTTGCCTTGGCAAGGTTGCAGCCCTACAATGTGGGGGTTGGAGCGCCGGGGAGATGAGCCCCGCGTCGGTGACTTAGGAGGTCTAGACGGCACCCTGCGCGCCCCAAAGTAGAAGATGCACCACAGCGGCCTGGCTTGAGTCCCTCTCGAAAAGTGACCTCATTCCGGGCCGTAGTTTTTTCTTGGCCTTGCAGTCCGGCGGTGCCCGGTGGTGTGCGTTAGGCCCGAACTAACCTCATAGATGCTCCTTCATTGAAACGAAATCTGACGGGTTGGAGTTGGGCGGCGGAACATCAAGCCCTTTTCCCCTTTGATCGCCGTTACTTCTCCCTTCTCCGCTAGTCGTTTCAGTGTGATGTAAACGCTACTGTAGAAGGTCTGCTTTGTTTTAGGTTTGTAACCCTTCAAGTCTTGAAGCAGCTCAGCGACAAGCGCGGCAGATATTCCGCCTTCATTCTTCATCGTCTCAACCACTTCTAGTACGTCGTTTTTGAGGCTTGGCTTACCCTTTTCGGCCTGCCTCTCTGCCGCGACGAGCTTTATGCTGGCCAGCTCGCCTGACGATAGGCGCTTCAACACGGCGGCGCGCGCTCTATCCAAAAGGTCGATTTCCTCGCGCAACGCTTCCATCGATTTAGCCATGCGAGCGGACTCAGATTCGAACTTTTGAAGCTCGGCCATTGCCTTCTGGAGTGCCTGACTCAGGGTGTCTACGTTGTCCATCTGAACATATTACAAGTTTTCGGCTCTAAAGTAAATGCATGCTTGGGAGTGTATGTTGATAACTCTGTGTATAAGATTTCATGGTGTAGAGTTATCAATAGGTTATAAGTAATGCGCTAATGCCAATGCTTTGGCAAGAAGTTTTCGTAAATGCTTGATAAATATATCTTTTGTATATACAATTGTGTCATAGGAATCATAAAATGGCCACCAAGATAAGCCCAAGAATACTGGCGAAGATTGCCGAGCGAGGCATTACTCCTGCGCACATAGAAGAATGCTTCACCAATCGTACAGGCGGCACGTTGCTGGATACCCGTGAGCAACACAAAACTAATCCACCCACACAGTGGTTTATCGCACTGACAGATAAAGGAAGAAGGCTGAAAATTGTCTTTATGCAGGATGGTGGTGACGTTGAATTGAAAAGTGCTTTTGACCCCAACATCACGGAAATGTACATCTATGCCAAGCATGGTTCCTAATTGAAGGTAGCTTTATGGGGGTGGGGATATGAGCAATTTAATAGAGGAAGATGCAATGCAAAACGAGGACAAGACCCAAAGCGATGCATGGGAGTCTGGGAAGCTTGGCCAAAGTGAAGAACATGTGCAAAGAACGGACGAGAAGACACAAGCAGCTTTGGATGAAGCAACCGGCCTGCAGCTAATTTCCCTCCGTCTACCGAAGGTGATGATAAATGATCTAAAGATCATCGCTAAGCTAAACGGAATTGGTTATCAGCCGCTAATTCGACAGCTCCTAACAAAGTTTGTGGTGGCAGAGAAGAAGATGGCGCTGCTAGATGCGTTGGAGACTACAAGGAATCAAGAAAAAATAGCGAAGTCCGACGCAGCCAAGGCCAGTAAGCGTCAAATCAAAGAAAGGAAAGCCGCCTAACGATTCGCCAACGAAGCCCGCCCAAATCGGCGGGCTTTTTATTTATATCTATGACAAAAACAAAGAAGACAAAGAAGCACAAATCATCTCAGTCAGAAAAGGTTGCTAAGAGCAATCTCCCGGCTCCTGATCACAGGACTCGTTTCGATCAGTTACTTGACGACGCGATACTCGGAGTTAAGAAGAAGGCTGGGTAATCTGTGCCAGCATCTTGCTGAACTGATCGGCAGGCTCTTCGCGGTTGTTGTACCGGAAAGCCCATTCATCGACGTAGTTCTGCGTCCACTTGCGCGAGATTGAAACGTGAGTGCTGACGATACCGCGCTTCAGGTGCGACCAGAAGCCTTCCAGCATGTTCGTGCTGTGAATACCGGCGACGTACTCGCCGTTGCTGTGGTTGACTGTGCCGTGAACGTAGCCCATGGCCGTAAGGTTGCTGTAGCTCTTTAGTTCGTCCGTGCTGATTACCGATCCCGGCTTGACGTTCAGAGCGATAATTGGCCTGAGACTGGTACGCCGCGCATTCTCAACAATCTGCGTCTTGAGGAAGCCGCCGCGCTCGACCATGCCCATAACGATGGTCTTGGTTTTCTTGTTTCCTTGGCCTTTCCTCTTTCCGCCGAGGTAGGTTTCGTCAATCTCGACGTGTCCGAACAACGGGCCAAGATGCTGCGCCTTAAGCCTTGCGGCCATGAGGTTGCGAAGCTGGTGCCCGATGCGCCATGCGCACTTGTACGTCACGCCTAGCTGCCGTTCCAGTTCCTTGGCTGATACGCCGTTGCGCGTGGCCGTGAACAGGTACATCGCGTGAAACCACTTGGTAAGGTTCGTGGGCGATTTCTCGAAAACCGTGCCAGCGCAGGGATAGATATGGCATCCCTCTTTGCAGGCGAAGGCGCGACGCCCTGCGATCTTGGATAGCACCCCGATAACTCCGCAGTTCGGGCAAGCGTCGATCCGGCCATAGCGCCTTGCGAGGATTGCGCGAAGGCAGGCGTCGTCGTCCGGGTATTGGGCTTGGAACTGCTTGAAGGTGTAGCGTTGTTTGGCCATGTGCTTCTCCTATGGCCAGAATGATACTTTAGGGTTTACTTGCTGTAAAGGGATATATCCCCATATATGTTACTATAATTCGGGAATCTGCTTCCGGAGCCGTTGGACGCACCACCTTGGCGTGGACCCCTGGAAACGCAACCCAAAACGGAAGGTCGGCATGACACTGAAACTGGCACAGGCAGACAAGATCATCGATGTAGCCCTGGCGGAAGGCCGCAAGCGGAATCTGGCACCAATCTCGGTAGCCGTGCTGGACGCGGGCGGCAACGTGATCGCCTTCAAGCGCGGCGACGGTTCGGGAATCGTGCGCTTTGACATCGCGTACGGAAAAGCATGGGGATCGCTCGGCATGGGCTTCGGCTCCCGTGAACTTGCGGTGCGCGTGACCAAGGCGCCCGCATTCTTCGCCGCCCTCGCCTCCACGAGCCAGGGACGCATGCTGCCTTCCCCGGGCGGCGTTTTGATATTGGACGCGAACAAGGAAGTGAGCGGCGCGGTCGGCGTCACCGGCGACACCGGCGACAACGATGAGGCATGCGCTATCGCGGGGATCGAAGCGGTCGGCCTGACCGCCGCGCCGGGGCTGAAAGAGGGCTAGCCCAACTTCCACAGTTCGACGATTTGAATTAGCACTTGTCGATGACCTGCCTCGGCGTTCCGGCCCGCGCCACCAGCGCGATCCCGGCCGGAACGATACCTCCTGCGGCAGCCGCGGCGCGAACGCTCCTGCCCTTGAAATCCGCCGGTTCCGCCCCAAATCCCTCTTAGTCCCGCGTTTCCTTTCGCACTCTCTGGAGTAAGCATGTCCGCAACCGCAGAAAAGATGGGGTTCCAGGCGGAAGTCAAGCAACTTCTGCAACTGATGATCCACTCCCTGTACAGCAACAAGGAGATATTTCTCCGCGAACTGATTTCCAATGCCTCGGATGCCGCCGACAAGCTGCGCTTCGAGGCGCTGGCCAACAACGCTCTGTACGAGTCCGACCCGGATCTGAAAATCCGCATCGCGCTCGACAAGGCCGCGCGCACCATTACCGTTTCGGACAACGGCATCGGCATGTCGCGCGAGGAGGTGATCCAGAACATCGGCACGATCGCCAAGTCGGGAACCCGCGAATTCTTCAAGAGCCTGACCGGCGACCAGGCCAAGGACGCCAGCCTGATCGGCCAGTTCGGGGTCGGCTTCTATTCGTCATTCATCGTCGCCGACAAGGTAACCCTCCTGACGCGGCGCGCGGGCGCCGCGCCGGACGAGGCCGTGCGCTGGGAATGCGACATGGCCGAAGCGGGCGAGTACACGATCGAAGGCGCGCACAAGTCGACGCGCGGCACCGCGGTGACCCTGCACCTGCGCGAGGATGAGGACAAGGATGACGCCCTCGACGGGCTCCTGCAGGGCTACCGGCTGCGCGCCATCGTGCGCAAGTACTCCGACCACATCGCGATACCGATCGTGATGCAAAAAGAGAACACCGGGACGGAGAAGGCGCCGGACGACAAGGAAGCAGCGGGCGAAGAGACGATCAACCAGGCGAGTGCGCTCTGGGCGCGGGCGAAGAACGAGATCACCGAGGAGCAGTACCAGGAGTTCTACAAACATGTGGCGCACGATTTCGAGCCCTCGCTTGCCTACTCGCACAATCGCGTGGAAGGCCGCCAGGAATACACCCAGTTGCTCTACATCCCGCAGCGCGCGCCGTTCGACCTGTGGGATCGCGAACACCGCCGCGGCCTGAAACTCTACGTGCGCCGTGTGTTCATCATGGACGACGCCGAGCATCTGCTCCCCGCCTACCTGCGTTTCGTGCGCGGCGTGGTCGATTCGAACGATCTGCCGCTGAACGTCTCGCGTGAAATCCTGCAGCAGAGCCGCGACATCGACGCCATCCGCTCGGGCAACACCCGCCGCGTGCTGCAAATGCTGGACGATCTGGCCGAGAACCAGAAGGAAAAATACGCGGGCTTCTGGAACGCGTTCGGCCGCGTTCTGAAGGAAGGCATCGGCGAGGACGCCGCCAACCGGGAGCGCATCGCGAAACTTCTGCGCTTCTCCAGCACGCACAGCGACAGCGAGGAGCAATCGGTGTCGCTCGACGACTACGTGTCGCGTATGAAACCCGACCAGGACAAGATCTACTACATCACCGCCGAAACCTTCCTCGCCGCCAAGGGCAGCCCGCATCTCGAGCTGCTGCGCAAGAAAGGCGTGGAAGCCCTCCTGCTGCACGAGCGCATCGACGAGTGGGTGGTGGGCAACCTGCACGAGTTCGAAGGCAAGCAGATGGTTTCCGCAGCCAAGGGCGCGCTCGATCTGGGCAGGCTCGAGGATGAAGGCGAGAAGAAGGCTCAGGAGGATAAGGCCGGCGAACTCAAGGACATCCTTGTCCAGCTCAAGGAAACCCTCGGCGAGAAGGTGAAGGACGTGCGCATCACGCATCGCCTGACCTCCTCTCCCGCCTGCCTGGTCGCGGACGAGCACGACCTGGGGGGAAATCTCGCCCGAATTCTCAAGATGGCCGGGCAGAAGGCGCCGGAGTCCAAGCCCATTCTGGAGATCAACCCGAACCACCCGTTGATTGAGCGCCTAAGAGACGATACGGCGCGCTTTGCCGACTGGAGCCACCTGATCTTTGACCAGGCACTGCTCGCCGAAGGCGGCGCCCTGGAGGACCCCGCCGGGTTCGTGCGCCGCATGAACGAGCTCCTGCTGGCGGTTGCGGGCGGCACCTCGCGCCTCTGGACACCCGGCAAGGAGGCCTAGCCGACTGCCTGCGGCACGCGAACGATAAGCCTGATATACTTAGCTCCAGGTTTTCTGTTTCGCGTCACCCGGTTAGCGTCTCAGTCGTTCCACGGTCCGTCCTGGACTGTCGAATCAAAAAAAACCGAATCAATCTGCCTGAACCGGTCGGAGCTAAAAGCTCCCAGGCCGATTTCAGGAGAGGCACATCGATACGTCGTTCACGACGCTCGGCCTGTCGGAAGCGCTGACGCGCGCCGTCGCCGAGCAGGGCTACACAGAACCCACCCCAATTCAACTGCAGGCCATCCCGGTAGTGCTTGCCGGACGAGACCTGCTCGGCGCCGCCCAGACCGGCACCGGCAAGACCGCCGGATTCACGCTGCCCATGTTGCAGCGGATCGCGGCAAACGCGCCAGCCGGCGAAGCGTCGGGACGCCGTCCCGTACGCGCGCTTATTCTCACCCCGACTCGCGAGCTCGCCGCACAAGTCCACGAAAGCGTGCGCACCTACGGCAGAAATATGCACCTGCGTTCGGCGGTGATCTTCGGCGGCGTCGGCGCCGGACCGCAGATTGACGCGCTGCGTCGCGGCATCGATATCCTTGTCGCCACGCCCGGGCGCCTGCTCGACCACATCGAGCAGAAGGTGCTCGACCTGAGCCGTGTGGAGATTCTGGTCCTGGACGAAGCCGACCGCATGCTCGACATGGGTTTCATTCCCGCCATCCGGCGCGTTCTTGCCCTGCTGCCGAAAGAGCGCCAGAACTTGCTGTTCTCGGCGACGTTCCCGGAGGAGATTCGCAGTCTTGCGAGTTCCTTCATGCACGATCCGGTGACCGTCGAAGTCGCGCGCCGCAATACGCCGGCGGAGCTGGTCGCACAGGTCGCGCATCCGGTGGACGCCGGTCGCAAGCGCGAACTACTGGTCCATCTCATCAAGCAGAACGACTGGCGCCAGGTGCTCGTCTTCACGCGCACCAAGCACGGCGCAAACCGCCTCGCGGAGCAATTGATCCGCGAGGGCGTCGAGGCAGACGCGATCCACGGCAACAAGAGTCAGAATGCCCGCACCCGAGCCCTCGGCAGTTTCAAGAACAACGAACTCCGCGTCCTGGTCGCCACCGACATCGCGGCGCGCGGCCTGGACATCGATACGCTACCGCATGTCGTCAACTACGACCTGCCGCATGTCGCCGAGGACTACATCCACCGCATCGGGCGCACCGGACGCGCCGGCAGTGAGGGCGAAGCGGTGACGTTGGTAAGCGCGGAAGACAAACCCCTATTCGCCGCGATCGAGCGCCTCATGAACCGCAGCGTGGAACTGCGCGAGATCGCCGGCTTCGAGCCAGGGCAAAGCGGCCCGGCGCCGCGTCACGCTGCGCCGCCGCGCCAGCGCGAAGGACAGCAGCCGCGCCGCCGCGATTCACAGCCGCACCAGCGCGGCCCACAGCAGCGCCAGCGGGGGGCGCAGCCGCGCCGTCGCAACGCACAGCCACGGAACCTCGACGCGCAGCCGCGCTTTGACGACGAGCAGCCACGGAACCTCGACGCGCAGCCGCGCTTCGACGACGAGCAGCCACAGTTCCACGAAGCACGGTCAAAGTTCGACGACGAGCAGCCACAGTTCCACGAAGTACAGCCTCGCACTGCTGATTCGCAGCCGCGAGTTCACAGTGGACAGTCGCGCGACCGGCAACCGCGCCGCCAGCCTGGACGCCCCGGCGGGCCCGATCGCCAGAGCCAGCGCCGCGGCCGCCCCGGCCAGGAGCGCGCCCCCGCGCGCAGTTCACTTCCAGGGCAGGACCGGTTCGCGCCGAGTGGCCGCAACGGGCGGCCCGGTCAATCCGGGCAGCCCATGCGCGGAAGACCGCTGCGCGCCGAAGGATCGGCGGGCAACTCGACGCGCGATCCCGCAGCGCGTAATTATGGTGCCGGCCCCAACGCGGCCCGCCGTGGACCGCCTCGCGGCGGCCCCGGCCGGCCGCCGCACGCAGGCCCACGCAGCGAACGGGGACGCAACGGGCCACGTTTCCGCTCCGCCGAGGCCTTCGCCGAGGAAGAGCGCAAACTGCAACTGATCGAGCACCGGCGCCGGGCCAAGGAAGGCGGGCCCGAGTTTGCACCGCCACCGCCCGCCGAACGGGCGGAGCCCAAGGTCAGGCAGCCGGTGCAGATCACGACCAAGCCGCGGCGCTCGATCTTCGCCGCCCTCCTAGGGCGCTCCAAGGACAGCAACGAAGAGCAACAGGGATGAGAACCCTCACGCTGGCACTGCCGCTCGCGACCGCTCTGCTATTCAGCCTGCCCGCGGCCGCGCAGCTGGCACCCGATGAACTTGTGCGCCGCATGACCGACGACGTGCTGAAAACCGTGCAGTCTGACAAGGACATTCAGGCCGGCGACCGGCAGAAAGTGCTGGCGCTGGCCGAGCAGAAGGTGCTGCCTCTGGTGGATTTCGCAGAGGCGACGCGTCTGGCCACCGGCCGCGCCTGGAATACCGCCACGCCGGCGCAAAGGGAAGCCTTAATCGTCAATTTTCGGAGCATGCTGGTGCGCATCTACTCGAACGCCATCGGCACCTACCGCGGCCAGACACTGCGCGTATTGCCGCTGCGGCTCGATCCCGGCGCGACGGACATCACCGTGCGCAATCAATACCTGCGCGCCGGCCGCCCTGCGGTCGAAATCGACTACGCGATGCGCAAGACCGATAACAGCTGGAAGATCTACGACATCACGGTGGAGGGCGTCAGCCTGGTGCTGACTTACCGCTCTGAATTCGCCACCGTAGTACGCGATTCCGGGATAGACGGGCTGGTCAAGCGCCTGGCGGAAAAGAACGCACCGGCAGTGGTGCTGAAGTAGAGTCTTGTTGCCGCAACAGGCGAAGCCGGTAACTTAGGGCACATGGGTCTCCGGTTTTTCGACAAGTTGGCCGCGGCCAACTTGTCGAAAAACCGGAGATTTGTTCAAGCCAAATGCAGCGCAAGCGCCAGCTCGACGGCTAAGTACCCTCCTTCACTTCTCCAGGTAGGCCTGCAACCAGAACAACCCTGCCACCGACTTGGCGTCGGTGATGCGGCCGTCGTGCACCATCTCCAGCGCTTGCGGGAACGGCAGCTTGAACGTCTCAAGGAATTCCTCTTCATCGCGCTTCGTTTCGCGCAAGATCAAGCCGCGCGCCAGAAAGATATCGATGCCCTCGTCAGTGTAGGAGATCGCGACGTGGATGGTACCCAGGCGTGTCCATTGCTCCGCCGCATAGCCGGTTTCCTCGAGCAACTCGCGCCGCGCGGTCTCCAGTTGCGCTTCGCCGGGGTCGATCTTGCCAGCCGGAATTTCGATGAATTCACGCCCGAGCGGGTAGCGGTACTGGCGCTCGAGCAGGATGCGGCCGTCCTCGAACAGCGGAATGATCGCTACCGCGCCCGGGTGTCGGATGTATTCGCGCGCCGCTTCTCGGCCGTTTGGCAGGCTCACGACATCACGCCGCACATGCAGCAGCTCACCATCGTAGACCGCCGCACCGCGCAGGAATCTCTCGGTCAAGTCGATGCTCACCTTGGCTTTCTCCACAGAAATCGCCATACGAAGCCAGGGTAGGCCAGCACCGCGAACAGGCAGGCGGTCGCGGCGTAGAACTCCCAGCCCTGCGGATAGACCTGGCCCTGACGCGCCTCCAGCAGGCGGGCAGCCAGGCCGACCGCCAGGTACATCAGGACGAGTTCCAAGAGCCGCCACGCGAAAGCCTTGGGCGGGCGCCGGGGCGACAGAAAGAACAGCACGCGCTCGCTCAGGAAGGGCAGATTTGCCGCGGCCAGCGCCAGCATGAACAGGAGAGCGTAAGGAAGCCAGCCCACCGCTTCAGCCGCTCGGCGTCACGACGCGGATTTCACAGACTTTTGATCGCCGAGAGGCACATCGCCATCAGGGGCTGGGGCAGAATTCCCAGCACCAGCAAGGCCAGGCCGTTGACAGAGAGCAGCGCCCGCATCTCGAGGTGCGCCGTGATCGGGCCGGCGTCTCTGACTTCATCGAAGTACATCAGCTTGACCACCCGCAGATAGTAGAAGGCCCCGGCCAGAGAGAAAAGGACGGCGAGTACCGCGAGCCAGAGCTGCCCGGCCGCCACCGCGGCTTTGAGCACCGCCAGCTTGGCATAGAAACCCGCTGTCGGCGGTACGCCGGCCAGCGAGAACATGACAATCAGCATCATGAAAGCAAACCAGGGCGAGCGCTGGTTCAGCCCCTTCATGTCGTCCAAAGTTTCGCATTCAAAGCCGGCGCGCGACAGCAGCAGCAGCATGCCGAAAGCACCCAGTGCCATGAGCACGTAGACGAGGACGTAGAACATGGACGCGCTGTAGGCGTCCGGGGCGCTGAAGCGGTTTCCGCCCACCACCCCGCCCAGCAGCCCGAGCAGCATGAAACCCATATGCGCAATGGTGGAATAGGCAAGCATGCGCTTCAGATTGCTCTGCACGATCGCGGTGATGTTTCCGATCGCCATGGAAAGCAGTGCCAGGATGACCAGCATCTGCTGCCAGTCGGCCGCGAGATCCAGCAGACCATTCACCAGCAGGCGCATCGCCATGGCGAAGGCCGCGAGTTTGGGCGCCGAAGCGATAACCAGGGTAACCGCGGTCGTGGCGCCCTGGTAGACGTCCGGAATCCACATGTGGAAGGGGACCACACCCAGCTTGAAAGCCAGCCCCGACACCAGGAAGACCAGGCCGAATACGAGAAAGGTGCGATCCGAGGCGCTGGCCGAGAGCATGGAGACGCGCTGCGCCACTTCGGTAATCGAGAGCGTGCTGGTGGCGCCGTAGATCATGGACATGCCATAAAGCAGCAGGCCCGAGGCGAGCGCGCCGAGCACGAAATATTTCATCGCCGCTTCCGTCGAGTGCGCGGAATCTCGGTTCAAGGCCACCATTGCGTACTGGCAGAGCGACAGGAGCTCCAATCCCAGGTATAGGGTAAGAAAACTGTTCGCGCTGATCAATATCATCATGCCGAGCAGAGCGAACATCAGCAGCACGACGAATTCGCCGCGCATCAGGCCGCGATCGAGCAGGTATTGGCGCGAGTAGAGCAGCGTCGTCGCCACCGCGATGTAGGCGGCGAGCTTGAGATAGCTGCCGAGCTGATCGTTGACGAACAGGCCGCTGAAAGAATAAAGCGGCTGTTCGCTCACCGCGGGAAGGGTGAACACGGTGAGCCCCGCGCACACCAGCAAAATGAACTGTGCCAGCACATAGGTGCGCTGGCGGCGCGCCGTCTTTGCTGAGAGGTCGATGAGCAGCAATGCGCACGTAGCCGGCAGCAGGAACAGTTCCGGCAGGGCGGGAAAGAAATTTGGCAGTTCGGTCATGAGGCGGCTGTCCCGGTCACCATTTCTGCCGCGCCACATGGCGCAACAGATCATCGACCGAGGCATGCATCACATCGGTAAAGGGCAGCGGATAGATGCCCATGTACAGCACCGCCGCGGCCAGCAGCAGAAGCACCAGAAACTCGCGGCCGTTCAAATCGGTCAGGTTACGCACGTGTTCATTCGCCACCGGTCCGAAGATCACCCGCTTGTACATCCACAGGCTGTAGGCGGCGCCGAAGATCAGGGTGGTCGCGGCCAGGAACGAGATCCAGAAATTCACCTGCATCGCGCCCATGATCACCATGAATTCGCCGACAAAGCCGCTGGTGACCGGCAAACCGCTGTTGGCGAGCGCGAACAGCATCATGAACGAGGCGAACTTCGGCATGCTATTCACCACCCCGCCGTAGTCCGCGATCGCACGCGTGTGCATGCGGTCGTACATGACGCCGACGCAGAGAAACATGGCCCCCGATATGAAGCCGTGCGAGATCATCTGCACCAGCGCGCCCTCTACACCGAGCGCATTGAAGAGGAAAAAGCCGAGTGTGACAAAGCCCATGTGCGCCACCGACGAATACGCGATCAGGCGCTTCATGTCGGTCTGGACCAGCGTCACCAGGCCGACGTAGACCACGGCAATCAGAGACAGCGTGACCATCAGCCAGGCCAGCTCGCGCGAGGCATCCGGCAGGATGGGCAGGCTGAACCGGATGAAGCCATAGGCGCCCAGCTTGAGCAGGATGGCCGCCAGCACCACCGAACCGCCGGTGGGTGCTTCGGTATGCGCATCCGGCAGCCAGGTATGCACCGGCCACATCGGTACTTTGACCGCGAAGCCGAGCAGCAGGCCGAAGAAGAGCACGAGCTGCGCGCCGAGCGGCAGCGGCACCCGGTGCCAGTCCAGAATCTCGAAGCTGCCGCCGGCCTTGTTGTACAGATAGAGAAAGGCGACCAGCATCAGCAGCGATCCCAGCAACGTATAGAGAAAGAACTTGAACGCCGCGTACACGCGGTTGGGCCCGCCCCAGATGCCGATGATGATGAACATCGGAATCAGGGTTGCTTCGAAGAAGATGTAGAACATCATCGCATCCAGCGAGCTGAACACGCCATTCAGCATCCCGGACATGAGAAGGAATGAGGCGAAGTACTGGGAGACGCGTTTCTCCACAACCGTCCAGCCGGCAATCACGACCAGAACGGTGATAAAGCTGTTCAGCAATACGAACAGCAGCGAGATACCGTCCACGCCTAGGTGATAGTTGATGCTCAGACTCGGCATCCAGGCGGCCAGCTCGGAAAACTGCATGTCGCTGGTCTGGGTGTCGAAGCCGGTGTAAAGAGGGATAGTGACCAGGAACCCGAGCAGCGCCCCGGCGAGAGCCAGCCAGCGCTGCAGCGGCGCATTGCGATCCCCGCCCGTGGCGAGCACCAGCAGACCCGCGCCGATCGGCAGCCAGATGGCAATGGAGAGATAGGGCAGTCCGCTCATCGCGTTACCTGTTCAGGAACCAGTAGACCAGCACGACAACGCCCACCAGCATGCCGGAGGCATAGCGGTAAATCATCCCCGATTGCAGCAGGCGGATGACGCCCGAGAACCACACCACCGTCTTCGCAGCACCGTTCACGATCAGTCCGTCGATCACGGCCTGGTCGCCGCCCTTCCAAAGCCCTGCGCCCAGCACGCGTGCTCCGCCCGCAAACAGCCAGGAATACAGTTCGTCAAAGCCGTACTTGCGCTCCACAAGGGCATACAGCGGGCCCAGGGCGATCGCGATGCGCTTTGGCAGATCGGTGCGCACCAGGTAGAGGTACCACGCGGTGATGATGCCCGCGACCGCGAGCCAGAACGGCAGCGCTGTCATGCCGTGGCCCATATAGGCCAGCAGTCCGTGATATTCCTCGGTCATGCGCTCAATGGCGGAATGCTCGGCGCCGACGATGATGCTGGGGCCGAAATAGTCGCCAAATACCACCGATCCGATCAGCCATCCCGCTCCTATGGACGGAATCGAGAGCAGCAAGAGCGGCCCGGTTACCACGGCGGGCGACTCGTGCAGGTGCTCGATCGTGTGCTTGTCCATGCGCGGCTCGCCGTGGAACGCCATGAACAGCATGCGGAACGTATACAGCGCGGTGACAAACACGCAAGCCGTGACGCATACGTAGGCGAACGCAGCGCCTGGCGTGTTCGAGAGCTTTACCGCTTCGATGATCGCATCCTTGGAGAAAAATCCCGCGAACGGCGGTATACCTGCCGATGCGATCGCTCCGACCAGCACGGAGAAATAGGTAAGCGGCATATACCTGCGCAAGCCCCCCATGCGCCGCATATCCTGCTCATGGTGCAGAGCGATGATCACCGAACCCGCGCCGAGAAACAGAACGGCCTTGAAGAAGGCGTGCGTCATGAGGTGGAACATCGCCGCCGAGTACGCCGAGGCGCCGAGCGCCACGGTCATATAGCCGAGCTGAGACAGCGTCGAATAGGCCACCACGCGCTTGATATCGTACTGGGTAAGAGCGACCAGCCCCATGAAAAGCGCGGTGATCCCGCCGATCACGAGAACCAGGGACAGCGCCGTGCTCGAGAGCTCGAACAGCGGCGACATGCGCGCCACCATGAAGATGCCTGCCGTCACCATGGTTGCCGCATGGATCAGCGCGGAGATCGGCGTCGGCCCCTCCATCGAATCCGGCAGCCATACATGCAGCGGGAACTGCGCGCTCTTTCCCATTGCGCCGACGAACAGGCAGATGCAGATCACGCTGAGCAGCAGCCAGTCCGAGCCCGGCAGGAGCTGAATCACGGCCGCCGCATGCGTTGGTGCGAGCACGAACACCGCGCTGTAGTCCAGCGTCCCGAACTTGGCGAGGATCAGGCCGATACCCAGAATGAAGCCGAAGTCGCCCACCCGATTCACGATGAAGGCCTTCAGATTCGCATACACGGCGCTCGGCCGCGTGTACCAGAAGCCGATCAGCAGGTAGGAAACGACGCCGACCGCCTCCCAGCCGAAGAACAGCTGCAGGAAGTTGTTGCTCATCACCAGCATGAGCATCGAGAAGGTGAACAGCGATATGTAGGAGAAGAAACGCTGATAGCCCGGATCCTTGGCCATGTATCCGATAGTGTAGACGTGCACCATGAGCGAGACGAACGTAACCACCACCATCATGAGAGCCGACAGCCTATCGATCAGGAATCCGATCTCGAATCGCCGCATTTCCTCACCTGCGCCGCTCGTCATCCACGTGTAGAGCGAACCGTGGAAGGTGTTGCCCTCCAGCACATCGGCGAGCACGAAACAGGCGCCGATGAAGGAAATCAGGACACCGAGTATCGTGACGCGGTGCGCGTTGGCGCGCCCGATGGCGCGGCCGAACAGGCCGGCAATGACAGCGCCGGCCAGCGGCGCCAGGGCTACTACAAGATAGACGCTTTCCATCGACATCTTTTTCTAACCCTTCAGGCGGTCGAGATCCTCGACGTCGATGGTGTTCAGGTTGCGGAACAGAACCACCAGAATAGCGAGTCCGATCGCCGACTCCGCAGCGGCCACTGTCAGGATGAAGAATACGAACACCTGCCCCGCGAGATTGCCCAGAAAATGAGAGAACGCGATAAAGTTGAGATTCACCGCGAGCAGCATCAGTTCGATCGCCATCAGCAGGACGATCAGGTTGCGCCGATTGAGGAAGATCCCCACCACGCTGATCGCAAACAACGCGGCTCCCAGTACCAGGTAGTGCGACAGGGAGAGGGTCATTTTTCCGTTCCCTTGCCCGGGTGCGCGGGTGCGGGCGCCTCATCCCTGGCTGCGGCCATTTTGACCAGCCGAATTCGATCTTCACGGCGCACGCGCACCTGCTCGCCGGGATCCTGGTGGCGGCTGTCCTTGCGCTGCCGGAGCGTCAGTGCGATCGCCGCAACGATCGCGACCAGCAGGACAACCGCCGCGATTTCCAGGGGATAGGCGTACTGCGTGTACAGCACGCGACCGAGTTCCCGCGTGTTGCTGTAGCCCGGCGGCAGCGGCGTCGATCGATCGAGCGCGCCGAAATAGCGGCCCGCCAGCACCGCAATCATTTCGGCGACCAGGATGCCGCCGACCATGACCGCCACCGGCAGGTTTTTCCAGAAGCCGGTGCGCAGACGCTCAATGTCGATATCCAGCATCATCACCACGAACAGGAACAGCACCATCACGGCGCCGACGTAGACCAGGATCAGGGTGATGGCGAGAAACTCCGCGCGCAGAAGCAGCCAGATCGCGGAAGCCGTGAAGAACGCGAGCACCAGGAACAGCGCGGCGTGCACCGGGTTGCGCGCCGTTATGACGCGCAGGCCGGCCAGCAGCAAAACCGCACCGAAGATGTAGAAAACCGCCGTTTCGAACATGAATATTTCTTCTTCTATTTCCGGCGGATCTGCTGCGCCGCCGCTTCCCCGTAGGTTGCCACAGCCCGCTAGCGGTAGGCCGAGTCAGCGGCCCGGTCCTTGGCGATCATTTCCTCGTAGCGATCGCCCACGGCTAGCAGCATGGGCTTGGTGTAGTAAAGATCGCCCCGCTTCTCGCCGTGGTACTCCAGGACGCGCGTCTCGACGATCGCGTCCACCGGGCAGGCCTCCTCGCAGAACCCGCAGTAAATGCATTTCGTGAAATCGATGTCGTAGCGCGTGGTGCGCCGCGTGCCGTCCGAGCGCTGCTCTGATTCGATGTGGATCGCGAGTGCCGGACAAACCGCCTCGCACAGCTTGCAGGCGATGCAGCGCTCTTCGCCGTTCGGATAGCGGCGCAGGGCATGCAGGCCCCGGAAGCGCGGGCTCTGCGGGGTTTTTTCCTCGGGAAACTGGACGGTTATCTTGCGCGCGAACAGATGGCGCCCGGTGAGCGCCATGCCGCGCAGCAGTTCCAGCAGCATGAAGGATCGGAAGAAGTCTGCAAGTTTGCGCATGACGGGTTACCAAATGCTCCACGGGGTCTGCATCCAGATGCCAATAACGGCGATCCAGCCCAGGGTCAGCGGGATGAATATCTTCCAGCCGAGGCGCATGATCTGGTCATAGCGGTACCTCGGAAAGGTGGCTCGGATCCAGAGGAACATCGAGACCACGACGACCATCTTGACGAGCAGCCAGCCGATCGGCGGCAACCAGGTAAAGGGCGCGGCATCGATCGGCACCTGCCAGCCGCCGAAAAACAGCACTACGGTAAGCACCGAAATCAGCCACATGTTCGTGTATTCGGCGAGAAAAAACAGCGCGAAACTCATGCCCGAGTACTCGACCATGTGGCCGGCGACGATCTCAGACTCGCCCTCGACCACGTCGAAGGGCGCGCGATTGGTTTCCGCGACGCCGGAGATAAAATAGACGAGCAGCATCGGCAGCAGCGGCAGCCAGTTCCATGAAAGTACCGGAACACCCATTGCCGCGAAGCGCCCCTTGCCCTGCGATTCAACGATGTCGGACAGGTTCAGGCTGCCCGAAACCATCAGCACGACAACGATCGCGAAGCCCATCGCCAGCTCGTAGGACACCATTTGCGCCGCCGAGCGCATCGCGCCCAGGAAAGCGTACTTCGAGTTGGACGCCCATCCCGCAATGATCACGCCGTACACGCCCATCGAGGTCAGCGCGAGCAGGTACAGCAGGCCCGCATTGATATCGGAGAGCACGGTCTCCGGGCCGAAAGGAATTACCGCCCAGGCAGCGAGCGCCGGCATCAAGGCCATCATCGGCGCCAGGATATAAAGGCCTTTGTTCGCCTTTGTCGGAAGGATGATCTCCTTCAGCAAGAGCTTTACGCCGTCCGCAATCGGTTGCAGCAACCCCGCCGGACCCACGCGGTTCGGTCCGATGCGAATCTGGATCCAGCCGATGAGCTTGCGCTCCCACAACGTCAGGTAAGCAACCGCCAGCATCAGCGGCACCACGATGGCGATGATGAACGCGAGATTCGCCACGGTGCTGAAGAACACCGGGCCCCACATCGGGCCAAACCAGCCTCCGGAACTGGCGAGAAACCATTCGCTCATCAGGCCGCCTCCTGCACCGCAATTTTCGCCAGCTGCAGGGCCCCGAACATCGGCCCGAGCGCCGCGGTCGAGCCATGGGCGGCGGAAATCCGCACGCAATCGTCCGGCAGGGCGTTGTCCAGCGCGGCCTTGAGACGCACTTCGCCGGCAGCGGAGCGCACCGACAGCATGTCGCCGTCCGCGCTCCCGAGGCTTTGCATGAGCTTCGCGTTCATGAATGCGCGCGGGGCGCGCGATTGCCGGGTTTTCTGCAGCGGCGGCGAGCGCCTGGACAGCGCATCCGCGAAATAGATCGGCACATCCGCGATGCGTTGCAATCCGGAAACCGCGGTCGGCCCTGTCGCCGCTGCGGTGCTGCCGTTTGACAGCAACTGCGCCAGGTCGCGGCCAGCGAGGCAGGCGTCGCGCACCTGCTCGCAGGTGTCGAACTCGAAACCCCGGGCCCCGAGCAGTGTGCCGATCATGCGCAGCACTTTCCAGGCCGGCCGCGCTTCCTCCGGAGGACGAACCGCCGCCGCAAAACTCTGCACCCGGCCTTCGCTGTTAATGAAGGTCCCGGCGCTTTCGCCGAACGCCGCGGCCGGCAGAAGCACATGGGCATAGTCGCTTGCGCCATGCCGGAACGGCGCTAGCGCCACGACGAACCCGGCGGCCTGCAGCGCTTGCAGCGCCGCGACCGGATCGGCGCAGTCCAGTTCGGGCTCGCAGTTCAGCAGCAGATAGGCGCTGCGCGGAGTCTCCGTGAGGCTGCGCGCATTGCCCCCGGCCGGCAGGCCGGCCACATACCCACCAATGGAATTCGCGGCTTCACCCAGCACCCCAAGCTTCGCGCCCCATGCCTCGGCGAGCGCCAGGGCCTGGGCGTGAATCTGCGCCGCCTGCGGGTGTTGCTGCGCAAAGTTGCCAAGCAATATCGCGGTGTTCTTTCCCGAGCGCATGCTTTTTTCGATGGCATTGCCGGGATGGCCCGCTTGCGCCTCGCTCAATCCGGCAAGCGCGAGCGGCAGCTGCGACGGAGCCACGATCAGCTTGTTCGCGACCTGCATCAAGAGGTCGTCGTCCGCGCTGTGTACGACGCTGATCTTTGCGCCGCGTTTCGTCGCCTGGCGCAGGCGCTGCGCGAGCAGCGGCTGGTCCTGGCGCAGGAAGGACCCGACCAGCAGGACACGATCCAGATTCTGCAGCTCCGCAATCGGCATGCCCAGCCAGGGAATGCCCGCCCGCTTTCCATCCGCGGAAAAATCGCTCTGGCGCAGGCGAAAGTCGGCTGCTCCGCCCTGCGCCTGCGCGAGACTCGCCGCAAGGAACAGCTCTTCCAGCGTCGAATGCGGACTCGCGAGAATCCCGAGCTCCGTGCCGACCTGATTGAAACCTTCGACTACGCGGGCAAGGGCAGTCTCCCAGTCGACTTCCTCCCAGGCACCGGCACGCTTGATCATCGGGCGGGTAAGCCGCTCGGGCACGTCGAGCGCGGCATAGGAATAGCGGTCGCGATCGGAGATCCAGCACTCGTTGACCGCTTCGTTCTCGCGCGGCAGCACGCGCAGCACCTTGTTCTGCTTCACCTGGAGCACCACGTTCGCGCCCACCCCGTCATGCGGTGAGACCGACTTGCGGCGCGCAAGCTCCCAGGTGCGCGCCGCATAGCGGAACGGCTTCGAGGTCAGCGCCCCCACCGGGCAGACGTCGATCATGTTGCCGGAGAGTTCGGAATCGACCGTCCGGCCGACAAAGGAAACGATTTCCGCGTGCTCGCCGCGCCCGATCATCCCGAGTTCCATGGTCCCGGCGATCTCGGCGCCGAAGCGCACGCAGCGGGTGCACTGGATACAGCGGCTCATTTCCTCCGCGGCAACCAGCGGTCCCAGATTCTTTGCGAACACTACCCGCTTTTCTTCCTGGTAGCGCGAGGCGCCCTTGCCATAGCCGACCGCGAGATCCTGCAGCTGGCACTCGCCGCCCTGATCGCAGATCGGGCAATCCAGCGGATGGTTGATGAGCAGAAACTCCATGACGCCGTTCTGCGCATTCCTGGCGGCGGGCGATCCGGTACGCACCTTCATGCCGTCGGTGACCGGCGTGGCGCAGGCCGGCAGCGGCTTGGGGGACTTCTCGACGTCCACCAGGCACATCCGGCAGTTTGCCGCGATCGACAGCTTCGGGTGGTAACAGAAGTGCGGGATGTAGACGCCGAGCTTGTTGGCCGCGTCCATCACCGTGGCGCCGTGCGCCACCTCGACTTCGGTGCCGTCGATATTGACCTTGAGGGTGCTCATGCGCGCCCCAACAGCTCTATTTTTCGCCCCCGGCAAACATCGGCGAAATCACGTTCATTAAAAGTGATGAGACCGTTAAACCGGAGATTGCGGTCATTCAACATTAGGCGTAGGACCCGGTCCACGAGGCTCAAGCCCCGGTAACCGTCTGTCCGTAGCGTCTCTGCCATGCACTCATTCAGGGCATGTCCACGGTAGGGGCGATCGTCTATCTCGATGAGCTGTCCGGATTTTCGGAACGCACGTAGATGCCGGGCGAACATTTCCATGCCAGATCGATGCAGAGCGATCGCGGAATTCAACGCCTCGTACATGACTGGCCAAGGAAGAGCAATTTTGTTTGCGCGGTTTTCGAAACGACTCATGTAAGTCCCTGCCCGCTCCTTATTGCCACGTTGATCGCGACGGGAATAGAGCGCAATCAACACGCCGGAGTCGACACAATAATCGCTCACGCGGAATCCTCGACTTCGGTAGCCACACTTGCATATCCGTCCCAGGGCGCTTTCCTTTTCCTCTTGCCAAGAATGAATTTCCCGCTTGACTTCAGATCAATGAGGTAAAGACGACACTCCTGGTCAACAAGACCCGCGAGCTCCTTCGCAATCTGTAGCTTTGATTTCTTGCTAAGGAACGTAGCGACGTTCTCGCCGCACTCCTTCGCCTCGTTACTGTCCAGCCATTCGTAGAGCCGCTCGTGACCGGAAAGAAATCCCAAATCGATTGAGAGCCAGTATCGTGCCATCGCAATCTCCTAAGCCGCTTTCGCCATTCTCTCAAGAACGCTCATCCCAGCCCGGCCCCATTTCGGCTCGATTTCGCCCTGCACCAGGCAACGTTTGTGCTCGATGTGATGCACGAACTCAGCGCGGAAATGCTTCAGAAAACTCTTCACCGGCAGGGCGGCGGCGTCACCCAGCGCGCAGATGGTGCGCCCGGCGATGTTGTCGGCGACGTTGTCCAGCAGCGCGAGGTCTTCCATGCGCCCCTTGCCTGTCTCGATCCGGTTCACCACGCGGTACAACCAGCCTGTGCCTTCACGGCAGGGCGTGCACTGGCCGCAGGATTCCTCGAAGTAGAAATACGACAGGCGCTCGAGTGCCCGCACCATGCAGGTGGTCTCGTCCATCACGATCACAGCGCCCGATCCAAGCATCGAACCGGCTTTGGCGATGGAATCGTAATCCATGTCGGTGGCCAGCATGATGTCCGCGGGCAATACCGGCATGCTCGAACCGCCGGGAATAACCGCCTTCAGCTTGTGCCCCGCACGCATTCCCCCTGCCATCTCGAGCAGCCTGGGAAACGGTGTCCCGAGCTTTACCTCGAAATTTCCGGGGCGCTGCACATGACCCGTCACCGAGAAGAGTTTGGTGCCGCCATTGTTCGGTTTGCCAAGCGCCAGAAAGGCATCGCCGCCGTGTCTCAGGATCCAGGGCACCTGGGCGAAGGTTTCCGTGTTGTTGATCGTGGTCGGCTTGCCGTACAGGCCGTAGCTCGCGGGAAACGGCGGCTTGAAGCGCGGTTGCCCCTTTTTGCCTTCGAGCGACTCGAGCAGCGCGGTTTCCTCGCCGCAGATATAGGCGCCGTAGCCCGCATGGGCGTGGAGCTCGAAGCCGAACCCCGAGCCCAGGATATTTGCGCCGAGCAGCCCGGCCGCGCGCGCCTCGTCCAGCGCCTGCTCGAACTGCTCGTAGATTTCCCAGATTTCGCCATGGATGTAGTTGTAGCCGGCGCTCGCGCCCATGGCGTATCCGGCGATGATCATGCCCTCGATCACCGAATGCGGGTTGTAGCGCAGAATGTCGCGGTCCTTGCAGGTGCCCGGTTCCCCTTCATCCGAGTTGCAGACAACGTACTTCGCGCCCGGAAACTGGCGCGGCATGAAGGACCACTTCAATCCGGTCGGAAAACCCGCACCGCCGCGTCCGCGCAGCGCGGATTTCTTCAGCTCGGAGATCACCTGATCCGGCGCAACCTTTTCGGTCAGCAGCTTGCGCAGCGCGGCATAGCCGTCCCGCGCCTCGTAGTCCTTGAGGCGCCAGTTCGCGCCATCCAGCCCGCGCATCAGGATGGCATCGCTTCCGTAGTCAAGCATCCGCGTGTCAGCCATGTCTCAGGTCCCGGGGGGCGAACTGCGCAGTTCATCGAGCAGCGCGTCGATTTTCTCGCGCGACATGAAATCGCACATGCGTTTGTTGTTCACGAGGATCACCGGGGACATGGCACAGGCGCCCATGCATTCGCCCTCCTTGAGGGTGAACTTCCCGTCGGCCGTAGTCTCGTTGAAATCGATGCCGAGACGCTTGCGCAAATGGTCCGCCGCATCGAGCGAACCCTGCAGGCCGCAAGGCAGACAGGTGCACAACGTGAGCTTGTTTCGCCCGGTCGGCTTCAGGTTGTACATGCTGTAGAACGTGGCAACTTCGTACACGGCAACCGGCGCCATGCCGAGATAGGATGCCACGAAATCCATGGCTTCGGTGGACAGCCAGCCCTTCTCGTCCTGGGCAATCACGAGCGCGGCCATCACCGCCGACTGCTTCCACTCCGGCGGATATTTAGCGACCTCGCGGTCTATCCTGGCGCACGACGCGGCGTTCAGCATGGCGCCCCCCCGGCGCCTGGCGCAAGGCTGGCAGCGGCGTTCGCCATCAGCGGTCTATCTCCCCGAAAACTATATCCTGGGTGCCGATAATCGCCACCGCATCAGCGATCATGTGCCCGCGCGACATTTCGCTGAGCGCGGCGAGATGCGGAAAACCGGGCGCGCGGATCTTCAGCCGGTAGGGCTTGTTCGCGCCATCCGAAACAAGGTAGATACCGAACTCCCCCTTCGGCGCCTCGACGGCAGCATAGGCCTCGCCTTCTGGCACGTGCATGCCTTCGGTAAAGAGCTTGAAGTGGTGAATCAGTTCTTCCATGTTGGCCTTCATCTCGACGCGCGAAGGCGGCGCGACCTTGTGGTTGTCCGTGATCACCGGGCCCGGGTTGTCGCGCAACCAGACGGCGCACTGGCGGATGAGGCGGTTCGACTGCCGCATTTCTTCGATGCGCACCAGATAGCGGTCATAGCAATCGCCGTTCTTTCCCACCGGGATGTCGAAATCCATCCGGTCGTACACCTCGTAGGGCTGCTTCTTGCGCAAATCCCACTCGACGCCCGAGCCGCGGATCATCGGACCGGTGAAACCGAGCGCCAGCGCGCGCTCCGGCGTCACGACGCCTATGCCCACGGTACGCTGCTTCCAGATCCGGTTTTCGGTCAGCAGAGTCTCGTAATCGTCGACACATTTGGGAAACCTGCCCGTGAACTCCTCGATGAAATCAAGCAGCGAGCCCTGGCGCGCCCGGTTCATTTCCGTCATGGCGCGCGCATTGCGCGAGTGCTGCGCCTCGTAGCGCGGCATCGCATCCGGCAGATCCCGGTAGACGCCGCCGGGTCGATAGTAGGCGGCATGCATGCGCGCGCCCGATACCGCCTCGTAGCAGTCCATCAGATCTTCGCGTTCACGAAACGCGTAGAGGAACACCGTCATCGCCCCGATGTCGAGCGCATGAGCGCCGAGCCAGAGCAGATGGTTCAGGATCCGTGTGATTTCATCGAACATGACGCGGATATACTGCGCGCGCACCGGCACCTGTACGCCAAGCAGCTTTTCGATCGCCATGACGTAGGCGTGCTCGTTCGCCATCATGGAGACGTAGTCCAGCCGGTCCATGTACGGCACCGACTGCAGGAAAGTCTTGTGCTCGGCGAGTTTTTCAGTCGCGCGGTGCAGCAGCCCGATATGCGGATCGGCGCGCTGGATGACCTCGCCGTCAAGTTCGAGAACCAAGCGCAGCACGCCATGCGCCGCCGGATGCTGGGGACCGAAATTGAGAGTGTAATTGCGGATTTCAGCCACTGGCGCCCCTGCCGGAGCCTGCGTAGTTGTCTTCACGCACCACGCGCGGCACGATTTCGCGGGATTCGATCGTCACCGGCTGATAAATCACGCGCTTTTGTTCGGCGTCGTAACGCATCTCGACGTGCCCGGAGAGCGGGAAATCCTTGCGGAACGGATGGCCGATGAAACCGTAGTCGGTCAGGATACGGCGCAAATCCGGATGGCCGTCGAAAACGATGCCGAACAGATCGAAGGCCTCGCGCTCGAACCAGTCGGCCGCCGGCCAGACAGCGACCAGCGAGGGCAGCACCGGAAACTCGTCCTCGGCGCAGTGCACGCGCAGCCGCAGGCGCCAGTTGTGCGTCACCGACAGCAGGTGGCACACCGCGGCAAAGCGCTCCTTTTCGCGCGGCCGGTCGCCATACGACGAGTAATCCATACCGCACAAGTCGATCAGTTGTTCGAAACGCAGATCGCCGTCGTCCCGCAGGAAATGCGCCGCGTCATGATAGTCGGCCGGCCGGACTTCCAGCGTCAGTTCGTCCAGGTACTCGCTCAGGCTGAGCACTCTGGCCCCCAGGGACTTCAGGAGCGCATCGTGCAGGCGCTGCATTCTCGGCGTCATCGGCGCTTGACCCACGTCGCGCTAGCGCGCGATCGTGTTGGTCCTCTTGATCTTGTTCTGCAGCTGCACCAGGCCGTACAGGAGCGCCTCCGCGGTCGGCGGGCAGCCGGGTACATACACGTCCACCGGTACGATGCGGTCGCAGCCGCGCACCACGGAGTAGGAATAGTGGTAGTAGCCGCCGCCGTTCGCGCAGGAACCCATGGAAATCACCCAGCGCGGCTCCGGCATCTGGTCATAAACCTTGCGCAGTGCGGGCGCCATCTTGTTGCACAGAGTGCCCGCCACGATCATGAGGTCGGATTGCCGCGGGCTAGGACGGAATACGATGCCGAAGCGGTCCAGATCATAGCGCGCTGCCCCGGCGTGCATCATCTCCACCGCACAACAGGCGAGACCGAAAGTCATCGGCCAGAGCGATCCGGTGCGCGTCCAGTTGATCAGCGTGTCTGCCGTCGTGGTAACGAACCCCTGCTGCATCAAGCCTTCGCTCCCCATCGCTATTCCCAGTCCAGCGCGCCCTTGCGCCACTCGTAGACGAAACCGACCACCAGAATTCCGAGAAAAACCATCATCGAGAGGAAACCGAACAAACCAATTTCCTTGAGGACCACGGCCCAGGGAAAAAGAAACGCGATCTCGAGGTCGAACAGTATGAACAGGATCGCCACCAGGTAGTAGCGCACATCGAATTTCATGCGCGCATCGTCGAAGGCCTCGAAGCCGCACTCATAGGGAGAGAGCTTCGCCGCATCCGGGCGATGAGTGCCCAGCAGCAGGCTGCCGACCCAGCCGAGCAGCATGGGGGCGGCACCCACCACCAGGGCCACCAGAATGAATAGCAGGATCGGATAGTATTCAGCGAGCATCTGATCGGTCGCTTACTCGAACTTTCACACCTTATTACGGCCTTGCATCCGGCCCCAGCCTAAAATCGAACAATCGAACGTCCCGCTTCCCTTCCCTTTTTCCCTTCCCTTTTTCCCTTTTGCGCGCTCTTCGTGCGCCAACTGCCCGTCTCCCGACTGCCCGTCTCTCTACAGCTTGGTGCCCACGAGCAGACTCGAACTGCTACGGCTGTTTAGGCCACTAGCCCCTCAAGCTAGCGTGTCTACCAATTTCACCACGTGGGCTTCCGATTCAGTGCGCGATTATCTCTCAATTTGAAAAGCACGCCGCGCAAAGTCGCGTTCCTTTGCCTTCTGGCCGCTAGTTTGGAATGTCCTTCGCCTTGGACGCGTCGGGTACGGCGCGAGCTGCTTCGTTCTTTCCCGTATCGCCAGTTTTGTTCGACTCACCCGGGGGCGAGTTTGGGGCGTCCTTCTTCTGCGTATCAGGCTTCGCGCCCTCCTGCTTCAGCCCCTCCATCACTCCGCTGGCCGGCACCGCGCTACGGTGGGTCGCCAGGTAGGCCAACCCCAGACTGGTGATAAAGAACAGGGTCGCGAGCACGGCTGTCATGCGCGACAGGAAGTTGGCCGATCCGGTGGCGCCGAACAGGCTGCCGGAGGCGCCGCCGCCAAAACCCGAGCCCATGTCCGCGCCCTTGCCGTGCTGAAGCAACACCAGGCCGATGATCGCGAGCGCCACGAGCACGTGGAGCACGATCACGAGATTCATCCAGAAATCGGTCATTCTCTCATCCTCAGTTCGGCCGCCCTGACGATCGCAAGGAACTCCTGCGCATCGAGCGACGCACCGCCAATCAATCCGCCATCGATGTCCGGCATGGCAAATATTGCCGCCGCGTTCGATGCCTTCACGCTGCCTCCGTACAGAATCGGCAGCTCTGCCGCAACCTGCGCGCTCGCCGCCGCCATGCGAGCGCGCAGCGTCGCATGCACCTCCTGTGCCTGCTCGGGGGCCGCATTGCGTCCGGTGCCGATCGCCCACACCGGCTCATAAGCCAGCACGGCCTTGGCAAACCGCTCCGCCGGCCCCTTTGCCAGCACCGCAGCCAACTGCCGCTCTACCACTTCCGCGATGCGGCCCGCCTCGCGCTCCGCCAGCGTCTCTCCGACGCAGAGAATCGGAATCAAGCCCGCGGATTGAGCTGCCTGGAACTTCGCCGCCGCCCGCTCGTCGCTCTCAGCGTGAAGCTGGCGCCGCTCCGAATGCCCCACCAGGACATACCGGCAGCCGAACTCGGCGAGCATCGATGCCGAGACATCGCCGGTAAACGCACCCGAGGCATGCTCGCTCAAGTCCTGCGCACCCCATGCTATCCGGCTCTCACGCAGTTGCGCTTCGATCTGAGCCAGATACGGATAGGGCGCGCACACGGCGCAACCCACGCCGCCTCTTGAGTCGTAACCGGCGAGCAATGCCTCCAGCAGGGCGCGGTTCTTCTCCCGGCTGCCATTCATCTTCCAGTTGCCCGCGACCAGCCGGGTAGGGGTTCTTCTGCGGGACTGCATGAGGGGCGCGATTTTATCTTGCCTCCGAGCGGAGGGTCAAAAATCACCGGAAATAGGAAGCAGGGACTCAAATTGAGGGCTCCGGGAAGGCGTGAGCCCGAAACAGCCGAAATTCATTCCCCAAAAGCTGCCTCGATCCGCTCAGCTGCTGCGCAAATCAGTAGCCGTATCGAGAACGAGAAGCAGGCTTTTCTCAAAGTCATCTACGAGAACTTCTACAAGGTCTATAACAAGAGGGCCGCCGACACGCATCGGGGGCGTGTACACGCCGAATGAGATCGTTCGCTTCGTGATCGCTTCCACCCTGAGCCGGAGCCGCGCCAGCGGCGCGACTGCGGCGCGCGCCTGAGTGCCCGTCTATTGCTTTGCCGGCGCGCTGGTTTTGGCCTTGACGTACTCGAGCATGGCGGTGATGTCGGCATTGCCGGGCTGCCGGCGCGCCATGTCGTCGACCACCGGCTTCATGTCGTTGTACAGCAGGTTGTCCTGCAGCACGGAATACAGGTAAAGCTCGGGAGTGATGTCGTCGGCGGCAGACTGCGCGCGCAGCTTCTTATAGGTTTCCTTGGCCTGGCGCACCTCCGCCTGCTGCTGCGGATTCAGCCTCGCCTCACGCCCGGTACCGCGCACGGCGACGCCCCCGGAGCGGCCGAGCCGCGCAATCTGGATGAGTTCCGGTGTCTGGGCGATCTTCTGCGACACCCCGGCCGGCAATGTGACTACCTGCGGCTGGGCGCCGCTCTGCACCGTGCTTTGCTGCGCGCCCGCGGTGAATCCCGCCGGGCCGCTGAAGGACTCCTGGCGTCCATTCTGAAAATAGACGACCCGCACCTGCGCGCCGGCCGGTACGCTGAACTTGTCGCCTTCGCGGACCTTCATGAACGCGCTTGCCTTGGCCGTTTCCTTGCCGCTCGTGTAGCTCACATTTCCCGAGAGCTGGTTCACCAGTCCGACGTCCCCGGCCGCCAGTAAGGGCGTGGCAAGAGCTAGAAGCGCCACCGAGGCGGCGCGCGTGAATATCGACTTCGCATTCATTTTTGTCTCCCGACTGGTTCTAGAGGAATTCCCTGCCCTGCCCGCGCACCCGCTACTCTCCCGCTACTCTCCCGCTACTTGGCGGTGCGCGTCTTCAGCCACCCGTCCAGACTTTTCGCTTCTTCACTGTCCGGCTGCTTGCGCAGCATCTCCTGGACGACGGGCTGCATGTCTGAATATAGCGAATACTCGGAAAGCGCCGAGTACAGGAACAGCTCGGGGGTTATATCTGTTGCCGGAGAGGCCTTGCGCATTTGTTCGTAGGCGGTGCGCGCCTCGCGCACTGCGCTGTCGCGCTCGGCCGGCGTACCGCTCTTGGCCTGTGTCCCGCGCACCTGGATGCCGCCGAGCTTGGCGTTTTGCAGCAGCTCGGGCACGCGCGCAATGCGCATCGGCGCGCTGGTCGGAAGCACGGCGACCTCTGCCGGCTTGCCCGCAAGCGGTTGCGCGCTTCCCCTGGCGGCGCGGAAACTGCCCGGACCGACCCAGCGTTCCTGGCGGCCGGATTCGAAAAATACCAGACGCACCTGCGACCCTGCCGGCACAGTGACGCGATCGCCCTCGCGAACCCGCATGTACGGCGTCATCTTTCCGGTCGATTGCGATCCTGAGGTGTAGCTGACCTCGCCCGCAAGCAGGCTGACGACAGCGACGTCGACAGCCTGAGCCGCACCCTGCGCCGTCGCATTAAAACCCGCAGCCGCGAAGATCAGCACGGCAAGTAATGAATTGCTTAATGAGTTCCTCATAGCGCCCCCCCTGGTGCTGGCCAGCAGATTCGATTCTACGCTTTGCGGGCCCCGCAGCAGGCATGTAGAAATCCCTCTTTGCCCGAGCGTGAGAAAAATCACTGCGCCGCTGCAGCGCTGTTGCCGCTGCCCGACAGTTCGAGCACCTCATAGACCAGAATCGGTTCCCTGCGCCCCTTCACCGTGACGCTTTCCTGCTTGCCGACACGCACGCCCTCTCCCGCCGCCCTGACCGTGGCCTCGCTTGCCGCAATCACGCACTGCAGCTCCTTGGTGACACCCTCCAGGCGCGATGCGGCGTTTACCGTGTCGCCGATGGCAGTGAATTCCTTGCGCTTCGGCGTTCCGATATCGCCGATCACGGCTTCCCCGGTGTGCAGGCCGACGCCGATCGCGAACTTCGGCAGCCCCCGGTCGGGAAACCGGGTTTCCATCCATTCCGTGAACGCCGCTGCTTCGCGCGCCATGCCGATGGCGGCGGTCACGGCGCGCCGTGCATGGTCCGGGTAGGTGACCGGCGATCCGAACACCGCCATCACCGCGTCGCCGATGTACTTGTCCACCGTGCCGCCTTGTTCCAGGATCGGCTCGCACACGCGCGTGAAATAGGCATTCAGCATCTCGACCACTTCGTGCGCCGAGAGCTTTTCCGAGATGGTGGTGAAATTGCGGATATCGGAAAAGAGCACAGTGACGACGAGCGCTTCACCGCCTAGATCGGGGCGCCGTTCGTCCGACAGGAGTTTTGCCACGACTTCGTCCGAGACATAGCGCCCGAAGATCTGCCGGATGCGCGAACGTTCGCGCTCCTCCCCCGTCAGGCGCAGCCCCAGGGTCATGAGGTAGGCCGCCAGCAACGCGATTTGCGGCTCCGCGACCGGCGCGATCCAGTCCTGGCGGAACATGAAAAAGGACGGAACCGTCACCAGCAGAGATGCGCCCACGAGGAGGGCCGCGCCCCAGCCGACATGCGAGCGCAACATGAAGAACGCGCACAGCGCGACGATCAGTCCGATATAGAGGACCTCGGTCCAGGTCGGCAGGATCCGCGGGTAGCGCCCGGAGAGCAGCGTCTCGACGATATTTGCATGGATTTCCGCACCCGCCATCTGGTCCGCCCGGACGCCGCGGGAATAGGGCGTGAAGTGGCGGTCGGACGTGCCGGCGTTGTTGGCCCCGATGACTACCACGCGCCCCTTCAGCGCCTTGACCGCAGGATTGTCCAGCGCATTGTCCCGCAGCAGCGCATTCATCGACACGGTCGGAATCGTCCCGGGCGGTCCGGTGTAGCCGATCATGCGCGGTTCGAGCCCGCGCGAAATCGTCGCGCCGCCGATCACCCATTCCGATTTCGCCGGATCCTGTCCCGCGGCGCGCAAAGCAAGCTGCATGGCAAAGCCGATGCCCGGAACCTTAGGGTCTGCGATCAGCACCGGGTAAAAGCGGCGCACGTGCTTGTCGTCATCCGGGAAAAGATTCGCCACCCCGAGATCGTTCATGCCGGCCGGCAGCAGGTAGCGCTGATCCTCCGGCGGCAGCAGCAGGTCCAGCTCGCCGTTGTTCAGCGTCACCAAGTGGGTGATCAGGATCTTGTTGCCGGAGGCGAGCGCCGCGCGCAACGGCGAATCGTAGTTGCGCGAGATGGCGCTGTCCGGCAGATTCAGCTTCTTCAGCCAGCTTTCCGCGCTCACCTGATAAATAAAATCCAGTCCGATCGCAGACGCGCCCGCCTGCTCCAGCACCGCCATCGCCTTGCCGAAATGCGGCGCCCAGAATGCGAGCGGGTCGTCCTTCAGCGCCACCAGGGTTTCGTCGTCCATGGACACGAACGCCGCATGCGTCGGCGCGAAGCGCGCGCCGCTGAACACGTGCCAGTAGTCGTAGTAGAAGTTCTCGAGACTCCTGACCCAGTTGGTGCGTGCCAGACCGAGCGCCGCAACGGTGGCGACGATCACTATCGCAAGCCAGAACAGTTGGCGCTTTTTCGACGCGTTGAGTGCTTTGGGATTGTCGTAGGTCATACCTTTGCCTCGGGGGCGAAAAACCGACCTGCCTCAGTCGCCGACATATACGAACGGCGCCCAGAAAAACGGATGCGCTCGGGAAAAATGATATTGCCCGTTGCTATAGCCCTCGGCGCGCAGGCCGCGTCCGGCGTCGCTCATCGCGTCAATCGCGCTCATGCCGCTCTTGATATTGCGGAACGTCGTGGTCATCAGGTTCTGCGTCGACAGGCTGTCCACGCTCCAGTGCGACACCAGAAGGCTGCGCGCGCCCGCGTACATAAATGCGCGTGTCAGGCCCGCAAACCCCTCGCCGTTGTTCGCCTCTGCCGAATCGCCCGCGGTATTGCAGGCGGACAGGGCGACCAGCTCCGCATCCAGCTCCATATCCTCGATGATCTCCTTCATGGTGAGCAGGCCGTCCTCGCCCAAAAGATCGCCCACCAGCGTCAGTGCGAGCGAGGGCTGGCCCTGAGATTTCTGGGCACGCGGCGCTTCGCCCTCGGCGAGCGGCTGATCGCTGGGTACGAACTCTCCGCCGAGGAAGCCGTGGGTCGCGAACAGCACGAAGCGCGCATCACGCAGTTCGCCCTTCTTCACCACGCGCTCCTGCGCGCGATCACCGATGAACAGCCTGGTCTCCCCGCCCAGAACCGCCGCGATCTCCTTCGCTTCTATCGAGGTCTCGGCGAGCCGCGGAATGATCGGAATTCCGGCCGGCGTGCGCGAAAAGGCAAGATTCATCCGGCCGAGCGATTCCTGCGTTTCCGGCGACATGCGTTTGCCGCCTTCCGGATCGAAATCCGGATCAGCGAATGCAACCAGCTCCGCGCCGCTCCTGGTGCGCGCTTTCGGATACAAACGCTGCGACGCGAGCGCCGACAGGCTGGGCAGGTAGGCGAACCGGTAGTGCTCTCCCACGTAAGCGAGCTTGCCGTATTCCGCCAGGTAGGGGCGCTCGACGCCGCCATCGCTCAGCCGCTGCTCGCCCTCGAATACGGCACGCTGTTGATCGCCATACTGCCTCACCATGAGCTCGAAGGGCAGAGTGTGCAGCGGACCGTCTGCGACCACGAGGATCTTCTTGGCGCCGGCGAGCTCCGCTTCCACCGGCTCGATCAAGTCGCGATACAGTGCGTTCAGACCATCCGGGTCGATATCACGCAGAAACAGCACCGATTCGCCGGCCGCGACCTTGTCGATGGCGCGCCGGATACGGTGCACGCGATTGGCGAGGTCGGCGCGCCGCGCTCCGGTCACTGCCATGCGGAACGTTCCCTGCGTGAGCACGAAAATCACGGTCTCCTGCGGCAGCAGCACATAGGTAAGCAGCGCCTCGCCCGGCCTGAGAATCTTCTGCTGCAGATCATCGACCGTGACCGGCCTGGGATTGGCGAGCTCCATGAAGCGCGGATAGCGCCGCCACAAGTCGTCTTCGGTTGCCACCAGCTCTTTCGACACCTGGCCGAGCTGCGCCTCGAAATCCGCCACCCGCTGTGCCGCGTTCGCCAGGGTCACCGGCACGGTAGCGCGTGCCTGCCTGAGCTGCGCAAGGCGCTCCTGGAGCTGCTCGCGGGCGGTACGCAGCTTGACGAAGTCAGGCTCCCCAGAGAATCGCGCCACATCCGCCTGGCGCATCATTTCGGTGAACACCCGGCTCTGATTGCGCGAGGCCACGGCAAGGGCATGGCGGTCGAATCCCGCGGCCGGACTGGCCTTGTTCAACTGCAACAGTATGCGGATGGTTTCGCGGTAGATCGCCGAGAACTGCGACAGGAAGGCCTGGCGCGTCTCCTCGGAATAACCGCGCGTCTGGGCGTACAGGAAGTCCAGCGTCTCGACCGACTCGATGTAGTAGGGCAGCGCCTCGCGGAAGCGCCCGCGCTTGGCGAGCGAGAAACCCAGGCGGCTTGCATTCACGAGCAGCGCGCGCGGGTTTGCCGCCCGGCGGGAAATCTCGACAGCACGCTGATAGGACGCTTCGGCCTCCACCAGCTTGCCCTGCCTGTCGAGCGCCAGCGAAAGCGATGTCAATATGGCCGCGGTATCGGGATGCTGTTCGCCAAACACTTTTTCCATGGTCGCGAGCGCGTCGCGATGCAACTGCTCGGCCTGCGCGAAATCTCCCCGCAGGCCGAGCATCACGGCAAGGTTGTTCAGGCTGTTCGCCGTGGCCGGATTCTGCCTGCCCAGCGTGCGCTCCTGGATGGACAGGGCGCGCCGGTACATCGCTTCGACATCCGTCGTGGAACTCGCCGCGCCGCCGGCCCCCAGCCGGGCACGCGCGCGTTGCTCCGAGGCCAAAACCTGCTGGTCCTTGTTCAATTCCTGCAGCACGTTCGCGAGATTGTTCAGGCTGGTGGCCACATCCGGGTGATCGCCGCCGAGGAGCTTCTCGCGCATCGCGAGCGCGCGCCGATAGACAACTTCGGCATCCGCGTACCTACCCTGGAGATACAGCACGTTTCCAAGATTGGAGATCGACGTTGCCGTGGTCGGGTGCTCGCCAAGCGCCTTCTCGTGTACGGCCAGCACCTGGTGGTGCAGCGTCTCGGCTTCCTGAAACTGGCCGCGCCGAAGCGCCTCCTGGGCGCGCAGCGCAAGGCCTGCCGCAGGGTCGCCGGCCGTCGTGCGCACTCTCGCCGCGGTCTGCTGCTCGGCGCCCGCGCCGCTGAACTTGCCCTGAGCGTCCAGGACGCGCGCGAGATTTGATATCGCGGTCGCGGTATCGGGGTTGTCCTTGCCGAGCTTGCTCTCCAGGATTCCGATAGAGCGCCGCAGCAGGCTTTCCGCCGCGGTGAAGTCGCCCAATTTTTCCAGCACCAGCGCGAGGCTGTTCAAGGCGGCCGCGGTGAATTCGTGCTGCGCGCCCAGGCTGCGCTCGAAAATCGCCAGCATGCGGCGAAAATGGCCCTCCGCCTCGCTGAATTTTCCAAGCTTGAGGTGGGTTGCGCCGAGCAGATTCAGGGCTGTTCCGACATTGGGATGCTCAGCGCCGTACAAGCGAGAATTTTCCTCCACCAGCATCAGTGCCGCCGTCTCTGCCGCGGGATAGTCCCCGCGCTGCAGGGCGCTCTGGGTCTGGTCGAGCAGCGCCCGCGCGCGGCTCTCATCGACCTGCGCGACGCCGGCCGCCGGTTGCATCCGCGCCGCGGGAGCCGCCGCGGCGGGAGGCTTGGCGCCAGCCGCGGACTTACGCTGAACTGAAGTTTGTGCTTGCGCAATACCGCTGGCCGTAATCAGACAGGCGGCCAAAACCGCGGATCGGGCGCCGGGACACATGCGGAAAATTATATGCGCGGCCCCTCCCGGCGTGCGGGGCGGCGCGCCTGAAAGCGGAACTAAGTCGCGCCTCGCGATTCAGGCGTCAACGCGATCAGCACGCTGCAGGGCGCTTGGTCGATAACGCTCGCGCCCACCGAGCCCTGCCACCAGCGCTTGGCAAAAGAGGTTTTCTGATTGTGACCAAGCACCAGGAGATTGGCTCTTACATCGCGCGCCAGCCGGCAGATTTCCTCCACGGGCTCGCCGATCAGCAGGTGCCCGGTGGCATTGAAGCCGCGGTCGCGCAGCGTCTTGATGCCCTCGTCCAGGATCGCCTGGGTACGTTTCTTTTCCTCGTCGAGAAGTTCCTCGGGAACGAATCCCTCGGTCAGGAACAGGCTGGGCGGCATGGTGGCCACGGCCAACAGATGGGTTTCCGCCTGCATGAAGTTGGCCAACTCGGCGCACTCGAGTAGTGCGCGCTTGCCGTCCAGAGAGCCGTTATAGGCCAGAAGAATTTTGCTGTACATCATGGTCCGCTCCTCCTTGCACCACATTCCGGCATCCCATGCCCCGCCGCCGTCCGCGCGCGCGACTACGCGACTACGGTAGGCATGTGCGTTTCGGTTGTCAAGACGATTTGCGCGCTTTTCCGCAGGCGCTATACTAAACTTGTCTCGCTGAGGGCGTAGTTTTTCCGTGCAGCGCCGGCGAGTCGTGTTCTTGCGTCATTTGAAATGGGTCGAGGCATGCTGCGTAAATTGTTCTGGGGTCTGCTGGCGGTTGTGGCAGTGTCCTCACCGGCGTTGCGCGCGCAGGCCGCCGATGACGATGCGTTCCTGCTCATTGCGCAGCCCGGCCTGAGCGACGCGGATTACCGGCAGACCGTGTTGCTGGCCGCGCCCGCGCCTAACGGCGGCCACGTCGGCATCATCCTGAACCGGCCGACCCGGCGCTCCCTTGGAAGCCTGTTTCCCGAGCATGAACCCTCAAAAAAAGTGTCCGAACCCGTGTTCTACGGCGGCCCGTTCTCGCGGGGCGCGCTGGTCGCGCTAGTCAAGGCGCCGGCCGACCCGGGAAACGGATCCCTGCAATTGCTGAAGAACGTGTACCTCGCCTTCCGGGCTGCCGTAATCGACCAGATCATCGAATCGACGCCGAACAACGCGCGTTATTACGTCGGGTATGTCGGATGGCGCCCCGGCGAACTAAAACGCGAGATCGATCGCGGCCTGTGGAATGTCCTGGACGCAGATACCGACACTGCATTTCGAAAGAATACCGACGGTCTGTGGGAAGAGTTGCTGCAGCAGGCGCGGCGGCTGCATGTTTACGCGCCGATCCTTTTGCCGACACCGAGCACCCGGACGAATGTTCTGGCGCCTGAGCTTGGCGGGCCTACACCGCCACTCTCCGTCGTGCTACAGCCCACCCGCTATTGACCACGGCCTTAGGGATACCTCCGTACATCGTCGCCGTGGACAATGAATCAAGGAGACTGGCTCTGTCCTGGATCGGGGCCAGCTGCGGCATCGTCAACCCGACCAGCATACCCCCACCCCCAGGATTCCTCGAACCTGGGTATGGTCTGTGACCTGCGCAGCGCGCCTTCCTGCTATATTCACCGGCGCGATTCCGCATCCATTCCAATACACAGGCAGACGATGACCATGACGCAACTCACCGAAGCCGCGACCAGCAAATATGCCCAGGTCAAGGCCGGCAAGCTCGATATCAAGATTCATTACAACGAAGCCGGTCAGGGGCCGGTCGTGATCATGCTGCACGGCGGCGGTCCAGGCGCCAGCGGCTGGAGCAACTACTCACGCAACATCGGGCCGTTCGTCGAAGCCGGCTTGCGCGTGATCCTCATGGATCAGCCGGGCTTCAACAAATCCGACCCCATCCAGCTGACAGCGCCGCGCAACGAGGTGAACGCCGCCGCGGTTGCCGGTTTGATGGACGCCCTCGGCATCAAGCAGGCCAGCCTGATCGGCAACTCGATGGGCGGGGGATGCTCGCTCACGTTCGCCTTCACCTACCCGGACCGCCTGGACAAGCTGATCCTGATGGGCCCGGGCGGACTGGGCGTCAGCAACTTTGCACCGGCCCCGCCCGAAGGCATCAAGGCCATGAGCAATCTGTACCGCAATCCAACGATGGAAAATCTGCGCAAGATGATCGATGTATTCGTCTTCGACCCGAAAACCATCACCGAGGACCTGTTCAAGGGGCGCTTCGACAACATGATGCGCAATGACGGCATCCACTTGAAGAATTACGTGCACGGCATGGAATCCGGGTTCGGCATGACCGCCGACCTGACCTCGCAATTCGGCAGAATCAAGGCCAAGACGCTGTGCACCTGGGGGCGCGACGACCGCTTTGTGCCGCTCGACCTTGGGTTGAAAGTGTTGTGGAATATCCCTACTGTACGGCTGTATGTCTTCAGCAAGTGCGGCCACTGGGCGCAGTGGGAGCATGCCGACGAGTTCAACCGGCTGGTGCTGGATTTCCTGAAACACTAGGCGGGTCGCACTCTATCAGCAGCTACGCGCTCGCCGCGGCGGCCTCCTGTGCGTCGGTCCCGAGGCGACGAAGCCCGCGAGGAACTCCACGTTCCGGGCCAGTATCGTGCCGGGCGCACCGCTGTTGTATTCGGGGGAGACGATCCAGCAGGCCGTCGCGGAACACGCCATTCCCGCCCACCATGCGCCGTACCTCGATCGGCCCGAACTGGCAAAAGACATCCTCGTTTATGGCGGGCAAATTCGCGCATCGGATCTTTGATCTGCCTGCTGCCGGTTCAATAGGAAGCATCAGGGCTCCGGCGTCCCCGTATCCTGATCCCCCCTGCCTATGCCCTCGCGCGCCGCTGCCGCAAGCGCCTGGTACCTGGCCTTGAAGGCATCGAGGTTGTCTTCATCCAGTTCTTCGAGATCGAGCAGGACGTTGTGCGCGCCCGCAGTGGCGCGAATCAACTCATCCAGCTTCACCTGGATCGCCTCCGTGTCGCGGTTCTGGGTGTTCTGAATCAGGAACACCATCAGGAAGGTGATGATCGTGGTGGCAGTGTTGATGACCAGTTGCCAGGTATCGCTGAAGTCAAAAATCGGGCCGGTAATAATCCACGCCACGATTACCGCCACCGCCAGGGTGAACACCCGCGGGCGGCCGCAGAAATGCGCCGTCGCTTTGGCGAATTTAGAGTACCAGGATATCTGTTGCATGCAGGCGCTTCCTCAATTTAGGGTACGAATCTGCACAACCGGCCCGCGCCAGTATAGGCTGGCTCCGCACGAGAATCTGGAATTCCGCGTCAAATCAAAACGGGGTATCGCCCGAGCGTCTCCTGTCGGATAATGCAGGTTGCTCCATTCGTCATCGGCCGCCGCACATGAACCCGAATCTTTCCATCGACATCGTTTCCGATGTAGTTTGACCCTGGTGCTTCATCGGCAAGCGCCGCCTGGAGAAAGCTATCGAGCTATTCCAGGCGCAGCACCCCGATGAACAAAAGCCGGCCGTGCGCTGGCTGCCCTTCCAGCTCAATCCCGACGTACCTGCGTCCGGCATTCCGCGCCAGGCTTACATGGAACAGAAATTCGGATCGAAAGGCGCGCCCAATTTCGTGCGCGTTGCGGGTATCGGCAAGGAAGTCGGCATCGATTTCGACTTCGATGCCGTGCAGGTGCAGCCGAACACGGTAAACGCGCACCGCCTGATGCACTACGCCGGCGAACACGGACGCGCCGACGAAGTCGCCGAGTCGGTCTTCCGTGCCTATTTCATGGAAGGAGCGAATTTCGCAGACCTGAACGTGCTCGCGGATGCGGGCGCGCGCGGCGGCCTGGAACGCGCGGCGCTGCTTGAATATCTGTCGGGAGATGGCGACCGCGGCACCGTGCTGCAAGGCGATCTCGAGGCGCGCGAGGCGGGCATCGGCGGCGTTCCTTTCTTCATTTTCAACCGTAGCGTCGGGGTGTCGGGCGCGCACGAGCCGGAGACGCTGCTGCAGGCGATGAACCAGGCGCTGGAGAAGACGAAGAAAGGCTGATGCCGCCGCTTGACGGAGGTCAATCGGAAGCTGCCTCCGCCGTGTGAGACTGCGGTCCGCATTCCGCAACCGGAGGCTGCTTGAGCGCAATGCCCGAATCCCCGCACCTCGTCCGAGTGCTGATCCTGGGCGCGGCGGGGCGCGATTTTCACAATTTCAATGTCGCGCTGCGCGATGATCCGCGCATTGAGGTGACCGCCTTCACCGGCGCGCAGATACCCGGCATCGCCGGCCGGCGCTATCCGGCTTCTCTCGCGGGCAAGCGCTATCCGCAGGGCATTCCAATCGTTGCAGAAACCAGGCTCGAATCGGTTATCGGCGACCAGCGCGTGCAGCAGGTGGTATTCGCCTACAGCGATGTCACGCACGAACACGTGATGCACCTCGCCTCCCGCGCGCTCGCCGCCGGCGCGGATTTCCTGCTGCTCGGTCCGGATCGCACCATGCTGAAAGCGCGTGTTCCGGTCATCGCAGTGTCGGCAGTGCGTACCGGCTGCGGCAAATCGCAGACTGCTCGCTACCTGTCGCAGCGCCTGCGCGGCACCGGGCTGCGCGCCGCGGTAATCCGCCACCCGATGCCCTATGGTGATCTCGAGGCGCAGCGCGTGCAGCGCTTCGCGACAAGTGCCGACCTGGAGGCGGCGCATTGTACGATCGAGGAACGCGAGGAATATGAGCCTCACCTCGCGGCGGGCAACGTGGTCTATGCCGGCGTGGACTACGCGCAGGTGCTGGCGCTCGCGCAACAAGATGCGGATCTCATCCTCTGGGACGGCGGCAACAACGACTTCCCGTTCATCCGGCCCGACCTGCATGTGGTGCTGCTGGATGCGCTGCGCCCCGGCGATGAAACCCGCTATCACCCGGGAGAGACTGTGCTGCGCATGGCGGACGTCGTCATTGCCGCGAAGGCGGATGCGGCCGGTGGCAAGAACGTGCGGCGCGTGCTCGCCACGGCGCAGGCGCTGAATGCGCGCGCCGTTCGGCTGCGCGGCGCATCCCCGGTGACGCTCGATCCGCCCGCGGACCTGCGCGGCAAGCGCGTGCTCGCGATCGACGACGGCCCGACCCTCACCCACGGCGGTATGCCCTACGGCGCCGCCTTGGTAGCCGCACGCGCGGCCGGCGCCGTGATCGTCGATCCACGCACCTGCGCGGCACCGGAGATCGCCGCAGCCTATGCGCAGTACCCGCATATCGGCGCGGTGCTGCCGGCGCTCGGCTATACGCCCGCGCAGATCGAAGCGTTGCGCGCGACCATCGCGCGCGCCGAAGTCGATGTGGTAGTCGCCGGCACGCCGATCGATCTCGCCGCACTGCTCGGCATCAACAAGCCTGTTCTGCGCGCGCGCTACGCCTACGCCGAGATGGAGCCGCCCGGACTGTGGGGCGAAGTCGAACGCTTCCTCGCACAGGCGGGACTTTTGCGCGCGTGAAAATCGTCGTCGCATTGGGCGGCAATGCGCTCCTGCGGCGCGGCGAGCGGCCGGGGATAGAAGTGCAACGCGCGAACCTGGAGCGCGCAGCGCAATCGATTGCGCCGCTTGCACGCGAACACGCCATCGTGGTCACCCACGGCAACGGCCCACAGGTCGGCTGGCTCGCGCTGCAGGCCCAGACGCTCGCGGGCCGCGCGGATGCCGCGCCGCTCGATGTGCTGGATGCGGAAAGCGAGGGCCTGCTCGGCTACCTGATCGCGCAGGCGCTGCAGCCGCATCTGCCCGGGCGTCAGGTGATCGCGCTGCTGACCCAGGTCGAAGTGAGCCGCAGCGATCCGGCGTTTGCAAAGCCGCGCAAACCGATCGGGCCGCGCTACGCGCGCGCGCGAGCCGATCGGCTCGCGCGCGCGCACGGCTGGACATTCACTCAGGAGAACGACAACTGGCGCCGCGTCGTGCCCTCGCCCGAACCGCTGCGCATACTCGAGCTGCCGGCCATCGAACTGCTGCTCGCCTCGGGTGCGGTGGTGATCTGCGCCGGCGGCGGAGGAATACCGGTCGAGGCGCTGGCGGGGGGCGGCTGGCGCGGCGTGGAAGCGGTGATCGACAAGGACCTCGCCTCCGCACTGCTCGCGAGCAAATTGCGCGCCGCCGCGCTGCTGCTGCTCACCGATGTCGAGGCCGTGCAGCGCGGCTGGGGCACGCCGCAAGCGCAAAGGATAGGCCGCATCGCGCCCGCAGCATTGCGCCGCCTGGCGTTCGAGTCAGGCAGCATGCAGCCGAAGGTGGAAGCCGCCTGCCGCTTCGTCGAAGCGGGCGGGCGGCTGGCTGCCATCGGCCGGCCGGAGGACGCGGCGTCCCTGCTCGCGGGCATAGCCGGTACGATCGTGACCTCCGATCCGTCCTAGCGGGTGGATCCGCTCAGCGGTTTGCCGCACGGCTCTGTGGCGTCTCCAGGCTGATGCGCCCGAGCGCCCCGCTGCGGTAATCCTGGATCAGCGCCAGCCCCGCCTTCTCGAAATCGGGTATGCCGCCTTTCAAAAGATAACCGCGGCGCCGCGCGATCGCCTCGATGAGCGCGCGGCCGTCCAGCCCCGCGACCGGAAAGCCGTAGCGCTTTTCGATCAGCACCGCATAGCGTTCGAGCAGCAGCGCAGCGAGAAACAGCGCGACTTCCTCATCGATGTAGGCGTTATCGCCGAGGGCGTGGCTCGCCGCGAGCATCAGGCCGTCGCCCGCGATCTTGATCGCGGGCCACATCAGGCCCGGTGTGTCGACCAGTTCCATGCGATCGCTCAATACGTGCCGGCTCTGGTGCTTGGTAACGGCAGGCTGATCGCCGGTCGCGGTGACGCGGCGCTTGATGAGCGCATTGATGAGCGTCGACTTGCCGACGTTCGGAATTCCCATCACCATCATGCGCACGGGCTTTTCAGGCGTGCCGCGATGCGGCGCAAGCGCGGCCGCGAGGCGCGGGATGCGCGCCACCTCCGATGCTTTCTTGCACGACAGGGCCGCCGCCTTGACCAGCTTCTCACCCTCGAAGCTCCGCACCCAGGCGGCGGTTGCCTCGGGATCGGCGAGGTCGGCTTTGTTCAAAATCTTGAGCGCCGGCTTTTGCCGGTGCAGGCGCAGCTCGGCGATCATCGGGTTGCTGCTCGCACCCGGAAGGCGCGCATCCAGCACTTCCAGCACCACGTCGATGGAAGCCATGGTCTCGGCCGCTTTCTTGCGCGCCGCGACCATATGGCCGGGAAACCATCCTATCGACATGGCGGGCCTGTCCTGGAAACCTGGGTGAACCCGTGGAGGGTGCGGCGCGCAAGACTGCGACCGCAAAACTGGATCGGACGGTCGATTGTAGCGGGCATCAAGTCTTACGCCAATGTAAGGAATAATCCGAACGTCAGCGGCGTTATCAAGGCCGGGAGACGGGACAGCTCCCCTCCGTGTGCCCACTGGCGACTCGGCAGGTAGATCCATAACCAAGAGGACCGTTCTCCATGAAACAGCGCATGAAGGCAAGCGACTTCCCCGTGGGCGTACTGAAGCTGTTCGACGGCTATGTGCATGGCGCGCTCAGCCGGCGCCAGTTCCTTGAGGGCGCGTCAAAGTTTGCCGTGGCGGGCTTCAGCGCGGCGGCGATGCTGGAGGCCCTGCGCCCGAATTTCGCCTGGGCGCGGCAGGTCCAGAAGACCGACCCGCGCATCAGCACCGATTACCAGACCTACCCGTCGCCGCAGGGCTCGGGAACCATGCGCGGCTACCTGGCGCGCCCGGCGAACGCGAGCGGCAGGTTGCCCGGCGTGGTGGTGATACACGAGAACCGCGGTCTCAACCCCTATATCGAGGACGTGGCACGGCGCCTCGCGACTGAAGGCTATATCGCCTTCGCGCCCGACGCGCTCACGCCGGTCGGGGGCTACCCGAACAACGAGGAACAGGCGGCAAAGATGTTCGCCGCGCTGGATGCCAACAAGCGCACGGAAGATTTGATGGCGGCCGCGACCTACCTGAGGGCTCGCCCTGACGTGGGCAAATTTGGCGCCACCGGCTTTTGCTTCGGCGGCGGCATTGTCAACCTCATGGCGGTGCGCATGCCCGACCTGGCCGCGGGCGTCCCCTTCTACGGCAGCCAGCCCGCGGCGGCCGATGCGGCGAAGATCAAGACGCCGCTGCTGCTCCACTATGCCGGCGTGGATGACCGCATCAACGCCGGCTGGCCGGCCTTCGAGGCGATCCTGAGGAGCAACAACGTCAAACACCAGGCCCACATCTACCCGGGCACGCAGCACGGCTTCCACAACGACACCACGCCGCGCTACGACGGCGCGGCGGCGAAGCTCGCCTGGTCGCGCACCCTCGCCTTCTTCCGCGAAAACCTGAAAGCCTGATCCGTGGGCCCGCCCGATTTCGCCTATATAGTAACGTATACGTTACTATATAATGCTTTCCGTGGCTCGGGCGCCTTGAATCGGCCATTCTGTTCCCGATCCATACGGGGTAAGATGATGCGGGCTCTGGCCGGAAGCGATACGCCGGCCGGGCATTACGCTCTATTGATCGCGCAGCGGCACGGGTCTCCGAGCCGCTGCGCGTTGAATGAAGACGCGCAGGACGGAGGGATACCATGGCAGGCGACGCGGACAGCGGCGGACTAGGCATCGTGATTTCGGCGGACTCGCACGTCATGGAGCCCGAGGATCTCTGGAGGCGCCAATTGCCTGCGGCGTTCAGGGATGTGGCGCCCACTTTCAAACCCCTGCCGAAAGGACCGGGCTTCGAGCATCGTCCGGGCGGCACGAATGCACGCGAACGGGTCAAGGAAATGGCGACCGACGGGGTGAGCGCTGAAGTCCTCTACCCGACGCATTGCCTGAGGCTGTTCGCGCTGCAGGATCCGGCGCTGCAGCAGGCCTGCTTCAGGGTCTACAACGACTGGCTGATCGAGTATTGCGGCGCGCATCCGGAGCGCCTGGTCGGCGTGCCGTGCATCTCGATGTACGACGTGGCCAGTGGATTAAAGGAACTCGAGCGCTGTCTGAAGGCCGGACTGAAAGGCGCAATGATCTGGCAGTCGCCCCCTGAGGGCCTGCGCTTCACTTCCGAGCACTACGAGCCGTTCTGGGAGGCCTGCGCCGCCCTCGACGTGCCCGTGAATCTGCACATCCTTACCGGATTCAACTACAGTCAGAACCTGGTGCAGTCCGGCATGGAAATGTGCCGCGGTGCCTCGATACTGAAGACCCATGAAACCCTGAACAGTTTGTTCGATCTCGTCTTCGCAGGCGTATTCAGGCGACACCCGAACCTGAAGCTCCTGAACGTTGAATCAGAGATCGGCTGGGTGCCGTTCTACACCCAGCAATGGGACCACTACTACCGGCGCTTTCACAAGACCCTGTCGCTCGCGATCGACCAGGAACCCAGCACCTACTTCTTGCGTCATATCTGGTTCACGTTCTTTAACGACCCGGTAGGCGCGAAAATGCTGGGCTGGTGGGGTGCGGACCGCTGCATGTGGTCGAGCGATTATCCGCACCCGAATTCCACCTGGCCGCATTCGCGCGAGGTCATCCAGCGCGATCTCGGCTATCTCCCGCTCGAGGCGCAGCGCAAACTGGTGCGCGAGAACGTCGCAAAGCTGTTCAGTATGAATATTCCGCAGACCGAGGCGCTCGCGGCCTAGCGGCAGCGCTCAAGCCGCTGAACCGCGAGATATCGGCAGCGCTCAAGCCGCTGCCTTGGCCTTCGGTTTCGCCTTGTCGAACACGACGCGGCCGCCGCGCGCGTCGGCGAGGATCGTGTCCTTCGGTGCGTAGCGCCCTTCGAGGATCGCCTTCGCGAGCGGGTTCTCGATCTCGGACTGGATGGCGCGCTTCAGGGGCCGCGCGCCGTAGATCGGGTCGAAGCCCGCCTTGGCCAGTTCCGTGATCGCCGCATCGGTGACCTGGAAACCGTAGTCCATCTTCTCCAGGCGTTTGGTCAGAATCTGCAGCTGGATCCTGGCGATCGACTTGATGTGCGTCTCGCCCAGGCCATGGAACACCACGACCTCGTCGATGCGATTCACGAACTCCGGCCGGAAGTGGGTTTTAACTTCACCCATGACAGCTAGCTTCACGACGCCGTAGTCGCTGTCTGCCATCTGCTGGATCATGTGCGAGCCGAGGTTGGAGGTCATCACGATCACGGTATTCTTGAAATCCACGGTGCGGCCCTGGCCGTCGGTCAGGCGGCCGTCGTCCAGCACCTGGAGCAGCGTGTTGAACACATCGGAATGCGCTTTCTCGACTTCGTCGAACAGGATCACCGAATAGGGCTTGCGCCGCACCTGCTCGGTGAGCTGGCCGCCCTCGTCGTAGCCGACGTAGCCCGGCGGCGCGCCGATCAGGCGCGACACCGAGTGCTTTTCCATGTACTCGGACATGTCGATGCGGATCAGATGCTCCTCCGAATCGAACAGGAAGGTCGCGAGCGCCTTGCACAGCTCGGTCTTGCCGACGCCTGTGGGTCCCAGGAAGAGGAAGCTTCCGTAGGGCCGGTTCGGATCCGAGAGCCCGGAGCGCGAACGCCGGATAGCATCCGATACCAGGCGCACCGCCTCGTCCTGGCCGACCACGCGCTCGTGCAGCCGCTCCTCCATATGGATCAGTTTCTCGCGCTCGCCCTGCATCATCTTGGCGACCGGAATGCCGGTGGCGCGCGACACGACTTCGGCAATCTCTTCCGCCCCGACCTCTGTGCGCACCAGCCTCGCCTTCGGCTTCTCATCGCCCTGCGCCTCGGCCTTGCGCAACTGGGCTTCCAACTGCGGCACCTTGCCGTACTGGATTTCCGACATGGCCTGCCAGTCGCCCTTGCGGCGCGCCTCTTCCATCTGCACCTTGAGTTTCTCCAGTTCCTCCTTCACGTGCTGGCTGCCGGAGACCTGGGCCTTCTCGGACTTCCAGATTTCCTCCAGATCAGAGTACTCCTTGTCCAGGCGCTTGATCTCGTCCTCGATCAGCTGCATGCGCTTCTTGGAGGCCTCGTCCTTCTCCTTCTTGACCGCCTCGCGCTCGATGCGCAGCTGGATCAGGCGGCGCTCGAGTTTGTCCATCGACTCCGGCTTGGAGTCGATTTCCATCTTGATGCGCGCCGCCGCCTCGTCGATCAGGTCGATCGCCTTGTCCGGCAGGAAGCGGTCGGTGATGTAGCGGTTCGACAGTTCCGCCGCGGCGACGATCGCCGGGTCGGTGATGTCGACGCCGTGGTGCACTTCATAGCGCTCCTGCAGCCCGCGCAGGATCGCGATGGTCGCCTCCACCGAGGGCTCGCCCACGATCACCTTCTGGAAGCGGCGCTCGAGGGCCGCGTCCTTTTCGACGTACTTGCGGTATTCGTTCAGCGTGGTGGCACCTATGCAGTGCAGCTCGCCGCGTGCGAGCGCGGGTTTGAGCATGTTGCCGGCGTCCATCGCGCCCTCGGCCTTGCCCGCGCCGACCATAGTGTGCAGCTCGTCGATGAACACGATGGTGTTGCCCTCGTCCTGGGCGAGCTCCTTCAGGACGGACTTGAGGCGCTCCTCGAACTCACCGCGGTATTTCGCCCCCGCCAGCAGGGAGGCCATGTCCAGCACGAGCACGCGCTTGTTCTTCAGCGTCTCGGGTACTTCGCCGTTCACGATGCGCTGCGCGAGACCCTCCACGATCGCGGTCTTGCCCACGCCGGGCTCGCCGATCAGGACCGGGTTGTTCTTGGTGCGGCGCTGCAGGATCTGGATGCAGCGCCGGATCTCGTCATCGCGGCCGATCACCGGGTCGAGCTTGCCCTGGCGCGCGCGGTCGGTGAGATTCAACGTGTATTTGGCAAGCGCCTGGCGCTGCGATTCGTCCGCCTGGCCGGTCACGTTCTGACCGCCGCGCAGCTGTTCGACCGCCTTGTCGAGCGCGCTGCGGGTGACGCCCGCCTGCTTCAGGATGCGCCCGGTCTCGCCCTTGTCCGCGCTTGCGGCAAGCAGGAACATTTCGGAAGCGATGAACTGGTCACCGAGCTTCTGCGCCTCCTTGTCGGCGACGTTCAGAAGATTCGTCAGATCGCGCGAGACGTTCACCTCGCCCGGCGTTCCTTCCACCTTGGGCAGGCGGGAGGCGGCCTGAGTCAGCTCCGTACGGAGCTTGGCGGGATTGCCGCCCGCCTGCTGGATGAGCGCCCGCGTGGAGCCGTCCTCCTGGGCGAGCAGCGCCAGCAGCAGGTGCTGCGGTTCGATATAAGCGTGGTCCTGGCCAACGGCGAGACTTTGCGCCTCGGCCAGGGCCTCCTGGAATTTCGTGGTCAGTTTGTCGATGCGCATGGCGCTGCCTTGTAGATGCCTGAAACGGAGATGGGGGCATTCAACGCCGCTTCAAGCGGCAGCGCTTTGATGGAGAACAAGAACTCGCCGCGATGCGCTTTTCCGGACCCGTCCCGGGACGTGGCGTGGACGCAGGGCCGCCCCTGGACTATCCTTGGCCAAAAATCAACCCGAAAATCCCCCATGCTCAGAAATCTTCGGCACCCGCTCGCCCTTGCCCTTGCCCTGGCGCTCGCCCTGCCCGCCGGACTCGCCGCAAGCGAGAGTTTGGCCGCCAGCAAGGCCCACAAACCCAAGGCCCACGGCGCGATAGCACTGGACCGCAACTCGGATGCCTGGGGCTACGGCATCAACCAGAAGACCTCGCGCGAGGCGCGCCTGGAAGCGCTCAAGCAATGCGACCGGCCGAGCTGCGAAGTAGTGCTGCGCATCGAAGGGGAATGCGGCGCCGTGGCGCGCAAGAAAGGCAGCAATACGAAATTCTCCAGTTCGCGCGGCGCCAACCGCGCCGAGGCGGAAACCAAGGCGCTGCGCCTGTGCGGCAAGGACTGCGAGCCCGTTGCCTGGGCCTGCAACCGCTGAAGAACGCGGCAGCGGACTGGCGCTGCCTCTGGCGCTCCCCGGAAGTTCAGTGTGGTGTCTTTTGCAGAACTCAAACTTCTCCAAAATGTAACCTATTTTATAAATGACTTACATTTGTGCTAAGATCACACTTTCATAAATTAGGCCGCAATTTGTATGGACTCCTACGTAACTGTCAAGGGCCAGATCGTCATTCCCTCCAGGATCCGGCGCAAATTCGGCATCAAGGAGGGCACGCGCGTACAGGTGGACATCGATGAGCAGGCGTATCGAATTATTCTGACGCCCGTCACGCGCGACTACATCCAGGCGCTGCGCGGGAAATACAAGGGCAAGCGCCTGCTGAACGCTCTGGCAGCGGAAAAAAAGCGCGAACGAGAACTCTGATGGCGCGCAAGCCAAAAGCACTGGTCCTCGATTCTTGGGCGGTGCTGGCGTACCTGGGCGACGAGGCCTCCGGACAAGAGATCGCAAACCTGATCACGAGCGCTCATGAAGATCGCGTGTCGATGCACATGTCCGTGGTTAATGCGGGAGAAGTCTGGTACATCCTCGCCAGGGAAGTCTCAGAGGCCCAAGCCGACAGTGCACTAACGGATCTGACCGCTCTCGGTATCGAATTGATAGACGTGGATTGGGCTCTCACGCGGGTCGCTGGAACGTTTAAGGCGCGCTACAGAATGTCCTACGGGGACTGCTTTGCTGCGGCACTTGCGAAAGAGCGCAAATCCGAACTCGTTACCGGGGACAAAGAATTCAAGCAGATCGACGGAGAAGTCAGTATTCGCTGGGTTTGATTGTTTTGCGGGGGAGATATGGCAATGCTCAAATCCGTTCAAATGATCTTGGGCCGGTTGATGGAAGCACCCTCATTGGATCTAGCGCGTCAACTTGAAATGCAACTCGCCCGTCCTGAGAGGCCTTAGACAGGGCCAGGGTTAAACAGTAACTTATATGTTACCATTTATTGCGCGCTGCTCGAAGCTTGGCCTTTCGCGCGAAGATGTTTCCTCTACAAGAAGGGAGATGCCAATGAGCAGCAAACCCGCACCCAGCACCGCCCTGTGTCACGCCACCGCCGATCGCATCAAAATCCGCGGGCGCGACTTGTGCGGAGAGCTCATCGGCAAGGTCGACTTCGTGCAGATGATGATGTTCGAGATTTTCGGCCGCATGCCGACGCCGGTAGAGGCCCAGGTCGTGACCGCGGTCATGGTCGCCATCATGGAGCACGGCCTGACGGCGAGCACGATCTCGGCGCGCATGATCTATTCCAGCGCGCCGGAGGCAATGCAGGGCGCAATCGCCGCGGGCCTGCTCGCCGGCGGCAGCGTCATGCTCGGCACCGTCGAGCAGTGCGCGCGCCTCCTGCAGCGCATCGTGGACGACCCGCTCGGCGTGCCGGCGGCCGCGCGCCGCGAGGCACGCGCGCATCACGAGGCCGGCAAGCACATCAGCGGCTTCGGCCATCCGTGGCACCATCCGGACGACCCGCGCACGCTGCGCCTGTTCGAGCTCGCGCGCGAGCTCGGTCTTTCCTGCCGCTATGTGGCGGCCGCGGAAGCGCTGTCGCCGGAGGTGGACGAGGCATGGGGCAAGCACCTCACGATGAATGCCTCCATCGCATTCGCGGCACTCTTTTGCGAAATCGGCATCCCGGTCGAGATCATGCGCGGACTGCTGCTGGTGTCGCGTTCGGCCGGGCTGGTCGCGCACATCCTCGAGGAGCACAGGAATTCCATCACCTTGAGCCTGATGAAGAACGCCGAGGCCACCGTACCGTATCGCAGCAGTAAGGCCTGAGGGCGGTAGCCTTCCCGGCCGGATATACAATCACAACCCGCCGCATCGGATGAGGGAAATGCAAACTCGACCCGCGGAAATGCACCATTGAGCAACCAGATGCTTGGGAGAAGATTGCATCCCATGGACTTCAAAGTTATCCATGGTCAAGCACAGCAAAGGAGGGATGATCCATGAAACACATGGCCTACACGTTCTTAAAGCTTGCCGCACTTGTACTCGTCTACGTCACTTCTGCGACGGCGCAGAACTTTCCAAATCGCCCGGTGCGGGTTGTCGTCGCATGGCCCGCGGGCAGCATTGCGGACGTTCTGATGCGCATCATGTCCGAGCCGATCAGCAGCGATCTGGGGCAGCCGGTCATCGTCGAGAACAAGCCGGGCGCCACGGGCGCGATTGGCGCGGACCTCGTCGCCAAGTCTCCGCCGGATGGCTACACGCTTCTGTTCTCCGGCTCGCCGCTTAACATGATGCACGCGATCGGGGTGCAGACGCCTTACAAGATGCCTGATTCCTTCACACCTATTGTGAATATTGCGTGGACGCCCCTCGTCCTGGTCGTACAGCCGTCCCTGCAGCTGAGAACGCCGCAGGACCTGGTCGCACTGGCAAAACAGCAGCCGGGCAAGCTGTTCTACGCCATCTCGGGTACCGGTTCTCCGTCCCATTTCGTCACGGAGCTATTCCGGGCTCGTACTGGCATAGATGCCACTCCTGTGCCGTTTGCCGGGTCGCCGCAGACGATGACCGCCCAGCTCGCGGGCCAAGTCGCGTTCCACTTCGCCGCCACAACAGCCGCTCTTCCGCAGATTCGGGCCGGAAAAATAACAGCGCTCGGGACCACCGCGAGGGCGCGGCTGGAGCTCGCCCCGGAAATTCCAACCATGGAAGAGCAGGGATTGAAGAATTTCCCGATGCACTGGAACGGAATTCTCGGTCCGAGAGGCGTACCGATGCCGATCGCAGAGCAGCTTGCCACGGCGTTCAACAGGGCAATGAACCGCCCCGACGTCCAGAAGCGGGTGGCGCCTTATGCGAACGATATGGACGGCAAGAGCACGCCCCATACGTTCGTCGGCCTGATCAAGGAAGACTACGCGACCTGGGCCGAGGTCGCCCGGGTGGCGAACATCAAACCCTAGGCCTGGTCGATCTGCCCGCAGGTGTTACCGGGCCGAGACCTGGACGCCATCGGCTGCGAGCTTTTCCGTGATGCGCTGTCGCAGCAGCGGCCGGCTGAGCTTGTCTGACTTGGTCAATGGAAAGGAATCCACCACCTCGATGCGCTCCGGCCACTTCAGCTTGGCAAGCCCTTGCTTCTCCAGGTGCTTACCGAAGCTCGCGATCGTTGGCGCCGGCGCACCGGGCTCCAAGATGACGAACGCGCAGGCGCGTTCGTCGAACACCGGATCTGGCATCGCAACGATCGCAACATCCGCCAGTCCGGGATAGTTTCTCAGAGCAAGCTCCACCTCCTCGCAGCTGATGCTCTCGCCACCCCGCTTGACGATGTCCTTGGCCCTGCCCTCGTAGGAGTAGTAGGTCCGCCCTTCGATACGGTGGCGGCGCATCAGGTCGCCGGTGCGATAGTAACCGTCTGGCGTAAACGACTCCGCATTGCGACCGCCGCCGTTGTAGTAGCCATGGATCGTATAGGGGCCCTTCACCAGCATTTCGCCGGTCATGCCGTCCTCTACTGGGGTCTCGGTGCCGGGATCGACAAGCCGGATGTCGTCGAGCGGGGACAGCGGCTGGCCGACCGTATCGTCCAACGCTGTAATCGGATCCCCTATCCTGGACAGAATGCACTGGCCCTCCGCCATGCCGAATTGCGGATACCCGGGCACGCCGAGCTTCTCGCGCACCATTGCCGCGCTCCGGGAAACTACTCCCTGGAGATAGGGGAAATCGACGCCTTTCCGTTTGCGGGCTGCCGCAAGGCGCACCAGCAATGGCGTTGGAAGGAAGGCCCAGTTAGGACGGAAGGCCTCGAAATCAGCCAGGACGCCGTCTTCCGTGAAATCGGAGCAGACGACGACCGTCCCTCCGTTCAGCAGGGTCGGCCCCCAGTGGATCACGAATCCCGCGTTGTGCAGAAAAGGGCCGCCGGAATAGGCGACCACGGCTGTGTCCCCGGCCCAGCGCCCGGGCGCAGCGCGCCCGCTGACATCCCACGCGGCCCGCATGTTGTAGAGATAGTCGTTGGAGAATCGCGGGATGATCTTCGATACCCCCGTCGTTCCCCCCGAAAGCTGAAAGACCGCGACCTGGAACGGGTCGAGCGACGAAACGCTGGTTTGTACTGCCGCCCGCGCCACCTTAGGTTCTGCGGAACCGATCAACGCCGCCATGCTTAACGCGCCGGGCACCGCGTCTCCGCGCGCGACAACAATATGGCGGATGGAGGGAATCTCTGCGGCCATCTTGAGAGCGAACGCTGGGAAATCGAACTTCCGATCGTCTCCCTGCACGAAATACAGGGTTGCCGCCGCCCTGCGGCCGATTTCGCCGATCTCATGCTCGCGGTGCGCGGGCAGCGTGCATACCGGGATGACGCCCGCCTTCAGGCAACCGAAAATCGCCACGATCAGCTCGCGCGAGTTCGCGATCTGGAAGAGCGCGCGATCAAGCGCCGTTACGCCGAGACCGAGCAACGCGCCTGCAAGGCGATCGGAAAGCTCGTCGAGCTCGCCATAAGTCATTGGCCCTTCTCGTGCGACGAGCGCATCGCGCCCGGCATAGCGCCGGAACGCCTGCAGGTAGGCGCTGATCAGGGTCTCCTGCGTGCTCAGCGCACCCGCCTCGGCGTAGCGGCGCAGATCCTCCTGCGGGGGATAGTCCACGCCCGCCATGGGGCTGCGAACGCCGAGGCGAATCCCGCTCATACGAACCCCCTGCTCGCGAGCCAGGCGGAAATTCTCTGCGCTGCATCGAGCTGGCCGAGCGGATCCCCTGGGCGCACCGGCTGCCCGTGGTGGTTGCCGCTGATCTTGTGGCGCAGCTTGTCGGGGCTTCCTATCCAGCCGAAGATGGCGTCCGCCTCCGATGGAAAGACGCTGTTGTCGCCCGTGTACTGGATCATCAGGGTGGACTTCCCAAGCGCGGGGGCGCACTTTTCCATGGATGCGTTCGAATGGTTGGCCGACCAGTTGGAGAGCCAGCTCTCGGGCGTGCATACGCGCGCGAAGCCGACGCTGCCGTAATTGGATGCGATCGGATTCGCGCCCCAGAGTGTGCCGTAGGCGCGCTCGCTCGGTTCGATGCCAAGGTCAAAACAGCGCGGATCGGCATCCGTGCGCCAAACCTGGAATATCGGCGAGTACGCGCCCAGAATCATGTCCGCGCGGCTCGACTTCTCCTTGCTTCGCTTGCGTGCCTCCTGTCGGCGCGCCACTTTCTGCAGCGCAGCCGCGTCGATGCGCGCAACGCGCGCGCGCTGCGCTGCCCGGTAGCGCGCAAGAAATTCAGCCGGGTAGCTGGAGCTCTCGGGGGAGCGCCTCCAGCCGTTCGCCGGGTTGAATGCAGATAGCGAATCATCGCTTTGCAGCGGATCGTTCTCGTCGATCACCGCGGGATCCACGCAATTCTGCAGGAGTTTGCCCTGGCCGAGATGTGGCGAAACCAGGATGAAGCCGTCCGGCGCCGGCAGCTCCGCCGCTTCCAGTCCGGTTGGCCGGCCTGCCGGGGAGCGCCTGATGCGATGCTCGGGCTGCGCAACGGCCTGTTGACCATACATCGCAGCGAGCGCGGCGCCGCCGGATATGCCCAGCAGGACCGAGGTCGCATAGCCCTGCTCGCGCAGGAACCGCTGGCCGGCGGCAAGATCGAGCACGGCAGTCTCGTGCTCCAGCCTGATGTCGTTGCCGACGGTGCGCGCGCCCATGACCCATGCCGCCGCGCCAGCGGTCAGGACGTCGGGGACGAGATAATTTGAGACGCCGATCTCGCGCGGGTGCATCCAGCAGCACACAGTTCTCTCGCCGCCGCGCCGGAACAGGTACCCTGTTATGCTGGCGCCGTCGTGCGTCCGCAGCGTATGGACTGAAACCCGGGTATCCCCAGGCAGCCTGCCCGGATTCCACACCGATCCTCTGAGTCCCGCGGTGGTCGTGGCGACCGCCCGCTTCTCCGCCGTTCCCGAGGATGACATTCTGTTTTCTAATCCGCCACGCGCACAGTCTCGCGGTCGTATTGCACGATTCTTCCCTCGAGCCCGCCCGCGAATGCGCTGTACCAGACCGCCGCCTTGAATCCGAGCGCCTTGCGATTGAACACGAGCTCAGCATCCGAGTCGATCCGAAAATAGCCGTTCCGGAGATCCACGACGCGCCTGCCGGGGTCGCCCAGGGAACTCGTGACAAGCGCGCGCACCTCCGGCTCATCGATCACATAGATGGCTGGCACGGCAATTCAGATCTTCGGGAGCTTCTTCACCAGCTCGGCTTTTCTGCGCCAGACCGCATCGATATCCGTAATTCCGCCCGCACTGGATTCGAGTTCGACCGCCGCCTGCAGGGTCAGCGAAGCGTCGAGCGTGTCGAGCCGTGAAAAAGCCCGGCGTTGGTGGGTGATTTCAACCGGATACTCGTTGGGATCGGTGAAATAGATGGAATCGACCAGCTCATGCTGGATACTCGACACCTTGACGCCTTTCGCCTCGAGCGTCTGCTTCCAGGCATCCAGTTCCTCGCGCGTATCCACACGCCAGGCAGTGTGCGTGGAGCGATACATCCAGTCTTCAATGCGAGGGCTCAACCACTCCGGCCTTTGGGTACCGATATAGTAGAAGAACGCGATCGTGCTGCCCTGGCCGCTTTCGAAGAAGAAGTGCAAGAAATCGGGATGCCCTGCCCGTCCCCACCCGCGGGCCGATATCGCATGCACCAGCCTGAGGCCGAGCGTATCGCGATAAAACTCGATCGTCTGGCGCAATTGCCAGGTAGGCCGCGCGGTGTGATGCACGCCGCGCAATGCGGCTGCACCGACTCGCCCATCGATTGGAGCGTCGGTACGCATCTCATTTATCGCATCGATGGTAGCCATGGGGATTCAATCTTGACGCCGAATCGGTCCGAACCGCCGTGAGAGGCGAAGAACCGGCTCCTTTCGAAGATCTTATGCCTGCCGCAATGAGCGGTCAAGCGCACTCTATCGATCTGAAACCGCGACCGCGCGTCAGCGGGCATTACATGCTGTTCTTTATCTCCTTCGCCTCTTCCTTGATCGCCTTACCGGCCCGTTCAACGTCTTTGCCGGCACCCTCAATGGTGTTGCAGCCCGCAAGCGTGCCGAATATGCCAGCCCAAAACAGCGTTGCAGATAGGAATGCGAGAAATTTCTTGGTCATTTCTGATCTTCCGGAAAAATAATTGTTTGCGTTCGTGGACTCGTTTCACGCGTCCTTCGTACATTGAACGGCTAATTCCGCCCCAGATCCCGTATCGCGTCGACGACCATTTTCGTGCCGGCAGCGATCAGGAGAACATCGGTGGCTACCCGCACATAGCGGTAGCCCTCTGGAGGAACGCCGATTTTCACGACGAGCGCGCGCGGAATTTCATATATGACCACGTCGCGCGGCAGCGGCTGACCTATTCTCCATTTCCTATTCTCCATTTTCCTAGCCTGGCCCGGAGGCATGCAGCCGTTATGCTTTTTGGCAAGACCAGGAGGACAGCGTCCGCCGCGGAATTCATCGGCGTAGTAGTCGCGAACCACGACACGGTGACGGTCCTCGAATTGCCGCGAGCTTTTGCCTTCTGGGCGTTCTTTGTCACTCTCGCGCTGACCGGATCCCGCCCAGGAAGGCTTCTGCGCAAGAGCAGGGCCGGCGACAGCAAGCAACGCCGCTGACAGAGCAACGCGAGCGCATGCAGATTTAAATCGAACCATGACCTGGCCCCTTGGCTTTACCGCGTCGACCCGCGACGCCCCAGACGGAATTTATTCCGAGCTGGTCCGTTGTGAGAGAGAACTAATACACAATCCGCACCCGGAACCTTGGAGGGCGTGAATTGTTACACACTCCCTCCCATGGAATAGTCGCTAGCGGGGGCGGACGATCCGAACCCTGATCGGAAATCTTATAATAAGCAATGTATACGTTACTATCATTCCTAAATTCCCCCCCCCCCGCCCGAAAGGGCGGACTGCTAGCATGCACGGCAATCCAACTCATTACCGGTACCGAACAGCATGAAGATAGGCGTCATCTACCCGCAGACTGAATTCAGCAGCGACCCGGGTGCGGTCCGGGAATACGCGCAGAGCGCGGAAGCCCTCGGCTACAGCCACATCCTGGCCTACGATCACGTGCTCGGCGCGAACCCGGATCGCCCCGACAGGCTCAGCGGTCCCTACACCCATGAGCACCCGTTCATGGAGCCGCTGGTGCTGTTCGGCTTCATGGCAGCGGCAACGCGGAGCATCGGACTCACCACCGGAGTCATCATCCTGCCGCAACGCCAGGCCGTGCTGGTGGCCAAGCAGGCCGCCACGCTCGACGTGCTGTGCGGCGGACGGCTCAGGCTCGGTGTCGGCCTGGGGTGGAATCAGGTCGAATACGCGGCACTCGGCGAAAACATGAGGACGCGCGGCAAGCGCATCAACGAGCAGATTGAGGTGATGCGCCGTCTGTGGACCGAGCCGCTGTTCAGCTACTCTGGAACCTGGCACCAAATCAACGATGCGGGCCTGCTGCCGATGCCGGTGCAGCGGCCGATTCCGATCTGGTTCGGCGGCCACTCCGAGCCGATGCTGCGCCGCGCGGCGCGCCTGGGCGACGGCTGGATACCCTTCGCGCGCAGCGCGGTGCAGGGCAGGCCCGTCGTCGAATCCATGTTGCGCCATCTCGATGCCGCAGGACGCTCGCGCGACAGCTTCGGTATTGATCCGCGCCTCGACTACGAGGACGGCGATTTGAAT